>Ga0210057_1000030_pt1 | contig 372159 bp, 387 predicted proteins | sample CryGeyCG2114_010_2_FD_183968 | JGI IMG/M metagenome (GOLD analysis project Ga0210057, IMG submission 183968) | Groundwater microbial communities from aquifer - Crystal Geyser CG10_big_fil_rev_8/21/14_0.10 (SPAdes) (version 2) | ecosystem: Environmental > Aquatic > Deep subsurface > Groundwater...
GCGGCTTTGTGGGCGGGGTGGTGGGAATACTCTCCTCATACGTGCTAATACTTGTGTTTGGGCAAACCTTTTTGGAAAGCTCAGGCACCCGTAAAATATACGGGCTTGCCATCGGGCTGACATCAACCTCAGTATTCGCGCTTGCCGGAGTGATTGACTGGGGATTCGGGCTTTTGATGCTTCCGGCATTTGTGGCTGGCACGCATTTCGGGGTAAAGTATGCTCTCTCAAGAGGGGAGGGGTGGGTGAAGGCGCTGTTCGCTGTCGTGGTGGCTGTGTCTGCAATAGCGCTTCTGGTTTCCTAAAAAATTTATTCGGGCTTGGCAGGTGCAGCCAGCCCAACTGGTCTGTCGCACCCCCAAGCCCTCTGCCCACTTAGTTCGCTACGGGCTTGGCAGGATTTGAACCCACAACCTGCTGGTCCGAAGCCAGCCGCTCTATCCAAGTTGAGCTACAAGCCCATAATTCTACTTTGCTATTGTTTGCTTTTATTCATAAGCCAGCCGCTCTATCGCCAAGCCACAAGGATTGGCGAGACTTGCCCCGCAAGCCAGCCGCTCTATCGCCAGCCCGAAGGGTTGGCGAATTGCCGACCAAAAAGGGCGGCATCTTCCAAGTTGAGCTACAAGCCCATAATTTGCAGATTAAACTTATCTCCTATTGCTTATTATTTATATGCAAAGCTTTAAATACACAAATATATCATATTTAACACATGGTATACATGCTAAGAAACGTAATAACAAAAGATTTAAAGCCCGCAAAAATGGCAAAGATTGGCGCGATGTTTGCGCAAAGCATCACAACAAAAGAAAAGGATTCCCACTCAATCAAAGCTCTGGCATTATATGTTGAGGGAAACCTTGCAGCCGCAAAGCCGGAGCTTGAAACAATAAAGCGCGGGCACGAGGTAACTCTTGTGGGGTGGGCAAGATTCGGCGCAGACAACATGAATATGGAGCAAAAAGCAAATATTCTTGAGTGGAGCGCTAATCTCTCTTTCACAGAGTCAATGCTTCTTGACATTGCAGAGGCGCCAAACTTGCTGCAAATTTATGACAATCTCAAATTCTCATTAAACTGCTATGATGCCTTAAGCCACCTGAAAGGGATAGGGGTGGAGTGGAAAGAGACGGCAGTAAAAAAGGCAAAAACAATCTATTCGATAACAAAGGATTTTGCGCTTGCGGCAAACTTTGATGAAAACCATCTGCTTTTGGGAAAAAGCGTTAATTACCCCGCTTTCATAAATAACCTGCTCTCCCCGCCCGAAAACTAAATTTTTCCCTCATTGCTACATTTATATATTCTAAGCAAGTGTTTTTTGCATGCAAAGAGGGCATAATATCTCGCGCTCAATGAATATGCAAAGGGCAATGGCAACCATGCAATCGGTAAAAGAGGATGAGGCGCTCTGGCCCTCATTGCTGGTTTTTCTGGGAACATTTATGATGCTCTCAACCTTTGTTTTCTACCCTGTTGAGGCAATAGCAATTATTTCATTAATATGCGCCGCAATTGCATACAAGCGCCCCAATTATGCCATAATTCTCTCACTTTTTCTAGCAATGCCTGCAATTGCATACCAATCAGCCGCCCTTACATGGATTTACTGCTTAGTATTCTTGCTAATAATCATTTTAATGGAAAAATTCTCAGAATTTTTCTCATATTATAATACGGCAATACCTATTTTGCAAATAGCAATATTTGCCCCCTTCACCCAAATTCCATTTGCAGGAGTGCTCACAGTAATATCTCTCACATTAGGCGCATTATATTTGGGCTCAAAGCGCTCGCTAGCAATTTCCATCCCTTCAGTATTTTTCATCCTGCTTCTCTCCACATTATGGATGTCTCAAAATTCGGCATACCTCTCACTTCCGGCATTAAAGCAATTTGCCCCCCAATCTGCAGAGCTTCTCATGAAAAGCCCGCAGCTAATGCTTGGAAAAATAATTCCCACAGGCATTTTCTCAATAATTTCCATGTTTACATTAGAGGCTGCAACAGGCGCGATAGCAATAATTGGAAAAATATTTTCAAACACCGCTCTATTGCTTCTAAACGGCGCGCTTATAGTGCAGGCAGCCGGATGGGCTGCAGCGCTATTTCTGGCAGGAATGCTGCCCTCAAAGCTAAAGGGAAAAAAATATGTTCAAGGAATCTCCTCATGCGCCATGCTAATAGCGCCTGCATCCTCATTTGCATATTCGATAATGTTCTCCCTTCCCCTGCAGCCAATGCTTTTGGCATATGCAGCAATCGCAATAGGCATCTCCTTTGCCCTTGATACGGCAAAAATAAACCTCTCAAGAGAGGCAGATATCTCACGCGGGGAGAGGCAAAAGCGATTTGGAAAATTCGGGCTTGAGGACATCTCAGGCTCCGGGCTGTCGCTAAAAGATGTCGGCGGATACCAGGATGTAAAAGACGAGCTAATAGACGCAATAGCCACCCCGTTAGAGCAAAAGGCTTTGGCAGGTGCATATAACTTAAAGCCAACTTCAGGAATCCTTCTTTTCGGGCCGCCCGGAACCGGAAAAACAATGATAATAAAAGCGCTTGCAGGCGAGCTTAATATGGGTTTTTATTATGTAAAATGCTCAGACATACTCTCCTCATGGGTGGGCGAGAGCGAGAGAAATGTTGCAGAGCTTTTTCAGAACGCAAGAAAAAATTCCCCATGCATACTTTTCTTTGATGAAATGGATGCGCTTGCAAGAAAGAGAGACAGGCACACATCTGATGATGTAGGCCCCCGCGTGCTCAGCGTGCTTCTCTCTGAAATGGACGGCTTCAAAAAAAGCCTCAAGCACCCGGTAATTGTAATAGGGGCAACCAACGCGCCGGATAATTTAGACCCTGCAATAATGCGCCCAGGGCGCCTTGACAAAATAATATATATGCATTTGCCTGATGCAAAAGCAAGAGTTGCCATTTTAAAGGCAAAATCAAAAGGGCTTCCTCTCTCAGATGATGTGGACTTTGCACAGCTTGCAAAGGCAAGCGAGCGCTTCTCGGGCGCGGATTTGGCAAATGTATTAAATGAGGCAGTGCGCTTGGCAGCAAGGGAGGCAAGGGCAAAAAATAAGGTAATAGATATTTCTCAGCGCCACCTTCTTCTGGTAATGAGAAGGATAAAGCCATCCTCCCGCCTCTCCGACCTGGCAAAATACGAGCAATTCAAGCTTGACTTTGAGAGGCGGGTAGTTGATGAGGAAGAGCCGCAAGAGAAAAAAAGCATTCGCCTAAAGGATGTTATAGGCTTGCCTGATGCAAAACGGGCAATAAAAGAGGCAATAGAAATACCTTTATTGCACGAGGAGCTTATGGCAGAATATTCCCTTGCCCCGATAAAAGGAATTCTTTTATTCGGGCCCCCCGGCTGCGGAAAAACAATGCTTGTAAGAGCCGCCTCAAATGACATAAAGGCAACATTTCTCACCCTTTCCGGCTCTGACATATTTGCAAGAGGGTATACAGAGGCGCAAAATATAATCCATGAAACCTTTATGCGCGCTCGCGAGCAGGCGCCGGCAGTCATTTTTATTGATGAAATAGAAGCTCTTGCACCATCGCGCGAGCGCCTCTCCTCTCCTGTGCTAACACAGCTTTTGCAGGAAATAGACGGAGTATCTGAGCTAAAGGGGGTTGTGTTGGTGGGCGCCACAAACAAGCCCTCATATATAGATGCCGCCCTGCTGCGCCCGGGGCGCTTTGACAAGGCTATATATATAGCATCGCCTTCCCAGCCTGCGCGCGAGCATATCTTTAAGCAGCAGCTCGGCTCCCTCTCCCCAACCCTTGCATTCTCAAAATTCGCGCAATTGAGCGAGGGCTTCTCTGGCGCAGACATCGTATCTGTTTGCGCTGAGGCAAAGATGGGGGCGGTGAGGGAGAGAATAGCCGGAAAGAGGGCAAAAGTAACAAGCGAGGATGTGTTAAGGGTTATAAAAGGGCGCAAGCCATCGATTACTGATGAGGATTTATTCGAATATGTGGCATTTTTGGAAAAATATGGGGAAAGAAAGTAAAAAAAGGCGGTTGTGTATATAAGTATGGGGAAGTGTTTTTACGCTCTTTTTTCCCTTGATTTTATGACGTAAAAGCATTTGAAATATTATAGTTTTTCGAATATACTGACGTGAAAATATGGTGAAATCTCATATATTGCATTTTCTAATAACCGAAATTCGTCTAGTGCCCCTATACTTTTCAGTCAATCAACGCAATTTAAACTTTTATTTATAAATTAAAGTTTAAACAAGCTCTAAAGATTTATATATGTTGCACATTTCAAACTTCTTATTCCTATGAATAGGTCCCATGCCAGGGGCCTCGAGGATGGGGTATAGGAAAGTATGGGGTTTGCAAAATGTTTGTCGCCGATAATATTTATGCAAATAATACCCCTAGAAACTCAGGCGGCAAACGAGAAAAAAACAATACGAAAGTATTGAGGTGAAATACAATGAAAGGTGTGAACGCATCAAGAATCGCAGCGTTGGCAGCTGGTGCTATACTGCTTGGTTCTTCGGCAATCGCAGCAGGCGTAATGTACGAAAACGTCGAGCTTGTGAATCCGAACGGGCAGCCAACAGCTAAAATCGTTGTCGGTTCAAACGCAGCAGTATCAGACGGTATTGCTGCAGCGAACATTGCATCCGTCTTGGCAAACTATGCTTACAAGAGTTCAACTCTGTCAGCAGAGCTTAGCGGAGATGCAACATGTTCTACAACTGGAGAGGTAAGCGGAGCAGGAACCTGCGCGGTATCTGATAAGAAAGCAACTATTGAGATAACGCTGCCAGGAGTGCTTGCAAACGCGTACCAATTCAAGACCCTAATACATGACGCAATTGACAAAACATTGGGCAACAGGATTACATCCCTATCTGAGGACAAGTATGACAACACAATAACGCTGTCAGACACCTCACAGATTCTCTCGCCACTAAGAGGAAGCACTGCTTCAAACACGCAGTACCTTTACAGAATCGGAGAGACTCAATATCAGGGATTTGCCCTAAAGTCTATCTCAGACCCACAGGCAAGCTCTGAGTTTGCATACACAGAAGAGCAGGGATTCTGGGTTGGCTCATCGTCTGACCCGGGAAGCGCAGTTTACTACGACTCCGGAACCTCATACAGGAACATTGTCGCAAAGCCAAACATCATTGCCTACAACGTAAGGTTTATCGGCAACGACTATGGTGTCCCGGTTTGCACTGGAAACATTGCAACATCTGGAAACTGGACTTCCTGCACAGCGACTTCTGACAGGACAGACAACCACAGGATGCACATTTGGTTCCTTGGCGAGGAGTGGGTTATTTCATCAATGACCGAGCCCTCAACAGAGGACCTGAACAACACCGTGGGCGCCAAGGCGGGCGGAAAGATTAAGCTTGCCAAGGAAGCCAAGTACGACATTATCAATGTCGGAGGCGTAATTGACGGAGGAGACTTCAAGATTCGCCTTGCGGACATTTCAGTCGCAACCGGTGCCTCAAACGAGCACCCTGCGATTATTGACGTGCTTGACGCCAACGACGCGGTTATCGGCCAGATTCAGGTAAGCCCTGCGACCACATACACCTTTACCCAGTCCTCGACTGGCAAATCAATAAAGGTGCACGTGTACAGGACAGCGCCTGGTTTCACTTTGAGCGCAAAGTGGGCAGAGATTGCGGTATACACAGATGAGATTACCCTTGAGGACGGCAAGAGATACAACAACGCCGCCTCGGATGACACAAACTGGAAGTATATCAAAACATCTTTGCTTTGGAAGAACCGAGACGGCTCCTCAACAGACGGCCGCGCAGACTCATTGCGTGAAATCGTCCTATATGTGGATGATATGTCATCCTACATGTCAGGCAGCGACAACCGCATGGTCTCTGGGGACTCGATTCCGTTCCCGAAGGCAAACACAATCTACACATTGACATACAATGGGCTTGACCTTGAATCAGCAGATTATGCAACTACTTCATTATCTGTGGACTCAAGAAGCCTAAATATTGGAAATGTGTTAAACTGCAACACAAAGAATGCGTCTTACGAAACAAACTTCATCAAGGTGAGGTCTGATACGTCAAACGCATTTGGAGGCACCACAGATGTTCTTGGAAACGACCGAGTTGAAGAATTCTTTATTGACCCGGCCGGCAACTTTACCATGAACGGCACAGATCAGTCGCCATCAGTTGCAACAATCAATGCTGCGAACTGGTCGTCACAGGTCTTCTGGATGCCCTCTGGTTGTGACTACTACAAGATGAACAAGGTCTTTGGGCCTGCTGAAGCGGAGTTGGGAAACCTCTCCAACATCAACACAACCATCTTGACAACCTTTGCAAACACAACTGCCGCTGTGAAGTTTGACTCTGCTGGTGCAGACTCTGGTGCCTACGGAGCAATCCGCTGGTACTTTGTCAGCAACAACGTATCAAACACCACAATGACAACAACTCCGACCTATGGCTCAACCCAGTTGTCTGGAAGCGTAGTTGGAGAGATTGTATTGCAGGAGGATGCAGGCAAGAGGAACGCAACTTCGCACTACCCAGTGCTGACAAGGTTCCCTGTATACAAGGATGCCTCTTCAACCTCTTTCTGGAGGTTTAAGACACAGGATTCCACAACTGCTGTTGCATACTACAGCGGAATCAACGATTCTGACATAGTAACGCCAACAGCTGTGAAGTTCGCATCCTCGTATGAGCTGCCCCTATACACTGACCGCGGCACGAAAGTGACCGGAGTCAGCCTGTCGGGCGTAGACCTGCAGGTAGCAAAGAAGGTGGGCCAGCCAACCTTTACTTTCACCTTTGCTGATGAGGAACTAGCTTCCTCAGGGCAGATTTGGGAAGCAGAGGAAGGTGATGAGAAGACCATCTCCGGCGGAATTAAGCTCAAGCTTAAATCCATAACCGAGACAGTCGGCTCATGTGTTGCCAGCACCGCATCAGGCGCAATGCCTGCGTGCACAGTGAACCTTGACGGCGTATCCGCGCGCGTAATGCCCAACAATGTTGCATCTGTTGAGGTCGTAGAGCCATACGACATCAGGCAGGCAAGCAGCATGGTCATAACAGACTCTGAGGCAGGAAGCGCAGGAGGCGTTGTGATTACAGTAGGAGGCCCGGTGGTCAACTCTGTAACCGCAAGCGTTCTTCAGGATGCAGCTGTTGACTTTGACACAAACTCAGTTTATGTCAAGGCGTTCGGCTCCAAGATTGTTGTTGCAGGCAGAGATGCAAGCGACACAATGGTGGCAGCCCAGCAGTTCATCGACGCACTGCAGAAGAACTAAGTTGTTTCCAATTTTCAGGGGGAAACCCCTGAAACCCTATTTTTTTATTTTTCTTTTACCCTTAATTTTATCTTTAATTAGTTTATCTCTCTTTTTGCGTTTTGCAATTTAAAATCAAAAGCTATTTAAATTCACGTTGCACAATTTTTTACATGCGACCGGTATATTATCTTATCCTTGGCTTGTTTTTCCTCTGCACAATGCAGGGTGTATTTGCTCTAAACGAATATTTGTATGAAAATGAGGATGCCTCCAGCGTGAGCCAGCAAGCTCTCTCAACAGGCGGGGGCGCGGAGCATATCCTCTATTCCCTTGACGGCGTGCCTACAATGATAACGGCGGACGGCGTGCCTGTGCAGGACGAGGGGGAAATAAAGGCATTATTGCAAAAGCATTACTCAAACGCGCTGATGCCCTCTGAGGCAGAATGGGCGGAAGTAAAGGCATTGGCGCTGAAATTCAATGATTCACGAAACACCTTTATGTCCCGTTACGGCAGAGGGGCGGAGGAGCTGTGCCTGCAATACACCGGGCTTGCACTGCGCCCATGCGATAATTTGCAATCATGCACAGAAACCGCAAGCATGGTATGCGCCCTTGGCGCACCGGGCTGTTATTCTGAGGTGCTGGCTCCCCTCTATGTCGAATATATGGAGCAGGTAAGGGCTTTAAACGAGAATTCAGGCACCCTTTTCTCTGCAATAAGCGGTTTTTCATCAGGCAATTTGGCCTCCTCTATAGAGAATATGAAAGCAAGCGCTGAGAAGATGCGCTCCGCGCAAAAAATAATAGATAAAAGCACACTGCGCTTCCCTGAAGGCGAATACTGCGCGGACTGCATTGGCGTCTGCCCATCATCACACTTTGATTATAATGCAATGGATGAGTTTGAGGCAAAGCTTGATGCCATAAAGGCGCGCACAGCCCCGATAGCAGAGCTTGGGGCAACCGCCCGCTCAATACATGACAACACTTACTTGCGTGTAAATTACAAAACAGGCACCGCGCTCCTAAAGGTATGGGGCCCGAAATGGGGAGAATTTTCAGCCAAAAATGCCGAGCTGAAAAAGAGCGCGGACGAGGCGGCCGTATATTCCTCTGATTCTGCCTTTAAGGCAAGCTATTTGCAATTTGACAAGCTATGGACAGGGATGCAAAACCGCATGGCAACACGAAATTTCACGGGTGTGGAAACAGACATGGGCTCTTTGGAATCCCTTGCCAATAAAATGGATGCGCTTGCAAAGGAGGCATCTGCCCCCTACACTGCGGCGCTTGATGCAAAAAACGACGCAACAGATGCGATAATATATGCCAGATGGTCTGTAAGGGAAAACGATGCCGCCTCGGTGGAGGCATACAATGCGTTTGCAAAGCAAAAAAACGGCCTTGATTCAAGCTTCTTGCCCCCTACAAGCAACGCAAAATACGCCGAATTTGCAACAGAATACGCCTCTCTTGCAACTGATGTGCGCGCGTTTGCGCACTCGCAAAAGCAAATTAGCGAGGCAATAGGCAACACAGGGGAGGCATTCGGGCAGACATCAATAAATGCGGTATTTAGCCTAACTGACGCGCTTGCAATTATGCCTGCCTCGCAAAAGGCGCAGGTTGCCCCAATAATTCCGCCGGCGGCTTTGCTTGCAGTGGATTTGGCAGCCATCTCCCTGGCGCTTGTGGTGTTTGTGCTTGCAATAATAAAATTCAAGCCACTCTTCAAGAAGCGCTCTGTTTTGGGTGCATGGGTGGCGCTTTTGTTTGTGTTTATCTTTTTGCTTGGCATCGGCTCTGTCGGAATGTTTATAGTAATAGACAATTCCGCGCAATCCGGCACTTTGGATGATTTTGTTTATATTCTTGAGCACTCGCCCTCCGTGTATACTGCAATAGATGAGGCAGGCGCAAACTCCGCCTCCCTTGAGGCAATGCTCGCATGCTCTGGCACAATAAAAAGCCAGGCAAAAGCAGAGTGGGAAGGGATTGAGGTTTACACAATGCGCTACTCGGGCAACTCATGCACCCTCTCCGGCGAGAGAATGAGCTATGACGAGTGCCTTTCGCAAGCAGGCGCCTCCCCGATGTTCCAGCTTCACTATAGTGCAGAGAGCCACAACCCCAAATTCTATACCATCTACCAAAAGGTTGCAGACCTTTACGGGGACGCGGCATATTACAACCGCTGTGAAATAGGGGAAGTGCTTCACTAATTTTTTTATCTTTTTTTATCTTTATCTTCTTATTTTATTTTCTTAAGCCCTATTTTTTTACAGCTGATGATTTTTTCAAGTCAATTCTTTTATAAACTTTAAATCCCTTTTTCTTTTATGGAAAAACATTCAAAAGAGGCATTGCCAAAAAAAAGCGGACTCTCAAAAAACATGAAAATAGGGCTTACTTTGGGCGCATTTGCAGCCGTATTAATTATCGCATTCTTTATGCTTTCAGGCGGAGAGGACAATGTGGGGGCATTCACGGATTATCTTTACAACTCCCCTAAAAGCGCAATAATAATGGATTTAAGGGGCTCTCCCGGCGGGCAGGCAAATTCTAACATTTTGCAATGCGGGGTAAATTTAATTTCAGGCGGATTTTTCGCATCCGAGAATAAGGATTTGCTTGTTTATGCGTGTGACGAGAAAGGATGCATGGCTGCAAACACCAGCATATCAGATGATGAAACTTCTTCTCTTTCCGGCGAAGCAGCAACTGAAAACAAAACAATTGATGCATCAGGCAACAGCACCATGGAAGAAAAAGCAGAGCCGCAATATATCTCATTTGACCAGGCGCTCTATAACATGCGCTCACGCGCCTACTTTCACATATTATACGGAGAGGGAAAAAAGGAGTTTTTCCCGAATCATGTGGAAGTTTTTATGAATGAAACAACAGACCCCGCAAACTGCGATTTGAAAATAAGGTAATCTTCTTTTTAAAAAAATATTTTGCGCCCAAAAAAGGGCGCTTTTATTGATTTTTCGCCAGTTCCACCGACTTTTCTTCCACTGCCTTTTCTATTTCGCCCATTCTTTTCTCTGTGAGGGGCAGATTCTTCATAATCTCAAGCTGGGGGGTATCTGAGCATTTGTTGATAAATTCTTTTGCAACCTTGGACAGCTTCTTTTCCCTGACTTTCTCATTTTCAAAACACCTGTAAAGTTTTGGATTTAAATCTGTGCCATATACAAATTCCATCAAGGTTCCAACCGCGTTTTTTTGCGCGTCTGGCAATTTTAATATGTTCGCCCTTGCAGCATCCTGCATCTTCCCTAATTTCCTTATGCTTTTTACCGCCATACCAGTGCACCTCATACTCTTATTGCCTCAAAAAAGATAAAAAGCAGAGCAACCCCGCAAATTTAAAAATCTCTCACCCAAGAAAATATGCCTTTCCCTATTTATACCTCAAAAACGCGCCTATGCCGTAAAAGCTTTGAAAAAATTGCGCGCCCTCGCTGGTTTCTGTAGATACCATCTCAATTTTTGTGCCGGATGCATCAGCCAATTCTATTAAATTATCCTGCAAATCATGCTCGCTTAGCACAATTATCTTCCTTCCATGCGCATCAACTTTTGGCAATTGCTCTCCCGCGCGCAAATTCATATATTTCTCCTCATCATCAATTTTTACATGATATCTTTTCCACGCAAGCCCCTCTGATATGAGAAGGGTTGATGCCTGTTTGCTCTCAAGCGCTTTTCTCACATTTGCCTCACCGTAAGTTGCAAGCCCGCCGGAAACAACTTCCTTGATAAATTTGTCAATTATCTCTTTCTCAACAATTGCCTGCTGATTCTCTATGATTTTGCTTGATTGCGCCATCACTTCCCTAAGCCCGTGCTCGTCAGTATAGCCCGTATCAAGCACTCCGAGCACCTTTATCTGGTAATTGTATGGCTTCATTTTTGCAAAATCATGCTTTGCAGGGCCCGGCCCCCCGATTATTACCCCTTTTACAGTATTTACAAAATACCTGTCCATGGCTTCCCCTATTCTTTTGTAATAATATTCTATGCTCTCCTCTATGAGCCTGGCATATCGCGCCGCAGACTGCCCTCCTTTGCGAATTTTCGCGTGCGCCGTGGAATTGAGCCTTTGCAAAATTTTGATATTAGTGCCCCGCAAAAGCGCAATAGTGCACTCGCGCCCGTCAAGCACTACAAGCCCGTAAGAATCCTTTATGTCAAGCATCTGCTCAAGCGGCTCCAAAAAAAACTTAGAGTCGCACCTGTAAGTCTGAATTTTTAGAGGCTCCGGGGGGAAAATAGTAAATAGCTGTATATCTGTTTTTGAGGGGTTGTCCGAGACATTGCCGCAAAATATGGCAATTCCGGATTCGGGCGCATTATGCCCGTAAGTTTTGAGATGGTGTATTATTCTCTCAAGCGCATCCATTACGCTCTTTCTTGTGCCCTTTGATTTTATGTTTGATGCCTGCCCTGCCTCCTCTTTTAATTTGTTTGAGGTTGCATGCACCTGCGCGCCGGATGGCATATACACTGAGATAAGCTCTGTGCCGCTTCCTCTCATCTCTTTTAGGTGGTGAAGCTGCTTTTTTAGAAGATACATATTTCTTTTTCGCTCAGCCTCATCCTCTTTTTTTTGCTGCATTAAAATTTCACCTTATATACACTACTTATGAAAATGGCATTTTTTATAATGGTAGCTACAGGAAGAATTCGACTTTGCCGGTGCTCATGGAATAATATGCTCCCACTATTTTGAGCTTTTTCTCATCCATAATTCGCTTTATTATCCTGCTTTTTTTAGGTATTGCTTTTACTGTCTCTTTTACATTATCCACTATGCACTTTGTAACATCATAGCTGTCTTTCTCTGCCGTCGGAGCAATAGCTTTTACGATGCTGCTTATATGCCCCTCATCGCTCTTTCCTTTGCACCCGCATGTGGCGCCAACCGCGCCGCATCCCTCATGCCCCATCACAACAAGCAGAGGGGTATGCAAATGCGCCGCACCATACTCAAGCGAGCCTAAGGTAATATCATCATCTGCAAGGTTTCCTGCATTTTTTACGGTAAATATCTCCCCCAAATTTGCGTCAAATATATAATTTGCAATTATCCTTGAGTCCGCGCACGCAAGCACCGTAACAAAAGGGTGCTGCCCGGAAATAAGCTCCATCCTTCTTGCGGTGTAATCCTTTTTTGAGGGGGAATTTTTCACAAACCTCCCGTTCCCCTCCTTTAGTTTTTTCAAAGATTCATCAGAATTCATAAATGCCACCTCTTTTATGTTTCGGCTTCGAATATATTAACCTTTTTGGGCCGCGGCTGTTTTTTCCTATGGTGCCATTTTCCACTCAAGGCAACTATTAAGCCCAAGGTCCTGCACCTCTTGCCTTGTGAAAAGATTCTCGTCTGTGAGGTAATAATCTTTTCGTGAATCATTTTTGAGTTTTTGCGGGGATTTTGGAGACTTTTTCGGCAATTTGGTATATTGCCCGGTGTAAAAGTTTTCCATTCTTACTATTATCTCTATCTGCCCCTCAAGCCCCATCTTTTCAATCCATTCCTTATACTGCGCAAGCTTTCTTCTCGCAGCCTCCTCAATTATAAGATTATTTATTTTCTCAGAGGAAAACTCTTCCCGGTATCCGTCTCCGAAATATGTGTAAAGCCTCCCATAAATGTCTTTGGCCGCAGGCATGAGAATAAACTGCGAATCTGATGCCTGTTCAAGCACCCCTGAGTCAATTCCCCTTCTTATCACCGCCCGCATCTTCTCCCGGTTGTCAATAAAAGTTTCAAATAAAAATTGCACAAGCGCCCTGTTTCCGCCTGTGCCGTGTTTGGTGGCGCCATTTGCCCGGTCTTGCAGGAATTCATCAAGCTCATCCACAAGAAACTGAGGCAAATACTCCTTTAGCACATTCACAGTCGTCACCGGCCCGCTTCCCCTGCGTATTTCTTGCATAAGGTTGCAGAAAAACTTGATGCTTCTTGTGTATTCTGAAAATCCCCCCTTATCATGCTCCAAATCATTTTGCAATATCTGCCAAAACCTCTCAAAACTTCTGTGTATTTGGTGCGCCGCACTCAAAAATCCGCATTGGTAATGGGGGGAAAATACAATCTGCTTCAAGCCCTCCTCTCCAACAAGATGGGCAAATTCAAACTCTGTTAAAAATGCCGCCAAAACTTTCACGTCTCCCTCTTGCCGCGAATCATCGCATACGCATGTCTGGAATGACTTTTTAACTTCATTCACTAGCTTTATGTCCTTCCAATTTTGCTCATACCAGAGGCTGTTTTGTGCACTGTCGATAAGCAGGGCGTATTTCCAAACCTTGCACGCCTTTTTATACCATCCATTTTCGTTCCCATCCTGATTTTTCTCCCTCATCTGCGCCTTTATTTCTTCCCTTAGCTCGTTCCATGGGGCATATCCCTCGCAGTTTGCGGGGGTTTGAAGTTTTTCAATAAGCCCCCCTTCCCTATGCGCGATACTCATTATCTCCTCAAGTTCGGCATCACTTGCAGAAAGAAGGTTTCTAAGCTTTACAAACCTCCCTTTTTCATCAGTTGTTTTTATCCAGTCGGAAAACTTTATGGGCATTTTTTTGCTTCCATCTAGATTATCCTTCTCGCTGACTACCATCAGCCCGCCGGTAGCCTCATCAAACACGGTGCAAAGCATCCTGTATTTTGTGGTGCCTCCGTGGGCAGTATCGCTAATCTTAAGATGATCTGCATAATCTATATTCCCGACAATCCCTGCCAAATGCCTTTTGAAGCTTAAGCGATGCCCTGTTGCCCTCCTCTTTGCCCTGTCAAAATCCCCTTCTCCCCCTTTTGAGCATTCTGCAAAAATTATGTATGGCGCCTGTGGCAAATTCGCGTGCTGGGCATGCTCAAGAAGGTAAAGTGCGTCTGCAATCTCATTTGCAACCTCAATCCCGGAACTCTCATTGCAAAGAACTGATGAGTTGTGTGTGCACTGTATATCCTCATAATCTTTTGGGGTGGTAAGTTTTGCAAAAGTGCCGCCAAGGCTAATTCCATTTTCAACAATCCGTTTTCCCCCTCCAAGAAGGTCTGCCCAATTAATATCATCTGAGCCAAGTATTTCCTGCGCGCAAGCCTGGTCCACACTCATGCTTTTGTAATTTTTTATTCTTGCAGGGTATTGCGCCCTCTCAATTTCCTGCCCTATCTTCTCGTCGCTGCATCCTGATTTTCTTGCCTCTCTCACAAATTCGGCCTGCATTTTTATGTTTTTTGTCCTATCCTGCTCAAAAATTTCATAAGAAGAATTTAATCCGTTTTTTTGGGCAATCCTCTCAAGAATAGCCGCAACATTGGCGCTGCGCGCCTCAGGATGCAAAATATCCCTCGCATTAAAAGCATTGCCTGTTTTTCCAATTTTGCGGTTAAATATTTTCCACATAAATTTGCCCCTTTCATCTCCTCGTATGTTATAATATATGGATAAACATATATTTAAACCCATCTCTTTTAAACCCCTGCCCCTCCCTGTGCCTGCCATTAACCTTTATTGGGCATGGGAACTCTTCAGGCAAAATTTTTGCCTCAAAGCAAAAACCGCCCTTTCACAATTTTCTTCTGGCGGCTAAAGCAATGTAAAATTATTTATGCCTGCCAAACCCTTAAATTCCTTTCCTGCCACCCAATTCTGAAATTTTCACGCCTAAAAATATTATGCACACAAAAAATATCCCGCCAACAAAAATATTTGCAAGCTTATTTTCCATAATCCCCCTCTCCTCCACCTGCACGCTTATAGGGCTGCTTGAAATCCTTTGCGCAACACGCAGCATCCCCTCCTCCATCGACGCCCCAAGCGAGAGAACCCCGTATCCTTCGCTTATTGAGCGGTTTTCTCCGGAGGCAGAATATGCTCCATATATTCCCTGCGACTGGTAGGTGCGCCCCCATAAAGTGGAAAATTCCTCTTTCATAAGTGCTTTAGTGTAATTTTCAATATCAGGCAAATCCTTTGCACTCTCGGATTCCTGCGTCCCTCTTGCATATGAAATATCATAAATTGCAGCCAGATATTTCCCTTTTTGCATAGAGGAATTTGCAAGAGAGAGGTGGTGCATGGCATCCGCATCAGGCAAAAAAGAGTTGCCAATTTCTTTTTGCGCCTGTTCAAGCATATCCTGCGCAAGGGGCGCCAAAGCACTTTGGTTTATTCTCTCCCCCCTCTCCTCTTTTGCCTGCCTTTTTATATAATACGCAGCTTCGCACCAACCTTTTGCATAATACACCTCGCGCAAAGCCAAATATTTCCCTTCCTGTGAATCCAGCCCATTCTCTATTTTTTTTATTTCATCAAGCTTTTCTTCTGCCCACGCAACCCTTGCATCCGCACCAGCAACCCACTCAAAATTCTTCTCTGTTGGCTCAACTTCGGGCTGGGAGGCAAGGCACCCTTCCACATCCAAAATCTCTTTTTGCAAATCCAGCTTTTGCGGCGGAATTGAGAGAAACGCCGCATCAATTTGTGATAAAAATGCGTTGTTGGCAGCAGTATAAGCATAGCCCATATCTATTATTTTCCCATTTTTCTCAAATTCCTGCTCAAAATATGATGCATACTCTGCCAAAGCCCCTTCTCTCTGCATTATTATTTTTGCATATAATTGGGAGTTTATTCCTTTTGCAACTTCGGCAAATTTTGTATCCAGCAAATTCATTTCCCTTCGCGGCAAGTTTGGCGCAATTTCTTTTGCTTCAAGCTCAAATTTTTGTGAAAATTTTTCCCCTTCTTTAGAGGTTGCAACATCATATGCCTCTTTTAGCGTCTTTGCCTCAAAAGGCGCAATATCATACTTTTCCCCAAGCTTTGAGAGCAAAATATTATCATATATTTGCTGTTTTGGAGTAATTATTATGTGCATTCCGCTTCTTGCGCTTGCCTGCGCCTTGTCAATTATTCCTCCCACTGCTCCCGCCATTCCCCCAGGCAAAATTTCCCCTGTAATGGCAACATCATGGCGCAATTCTTTTGCCTCAAGCGCGGCAGTTAATGCAACAGCCATGGCAACCCCCGCAGAAGGGCCGTCCACCGCAGGAGTATTCCCGTCATCAAAGAACGAGAAATACACATCGCATTTTTCCCTCTCCCCCCCTGAAAGCAAAAACGCCTGCCTCACAGCCTCCTCTTGCGAGAGCTGAGTGGATATTCCCACAGCAGGGCTTATTTGCGTAAAAACCTTGCCGCTTCCAGGGAGGGTGTGCACACTAACATTAAGAAGCCCTCCCTCCTGCCCGCTAACAACCGCAGGCACAGGCACTGTGGCAAATGCCTCCTGGCACGCAAAAGAGAAAGACGCCAAAATAGAGAGCATAATTGCCGCAAGCATTATTTTTTGCATATTTGTAAAATAGGGGTTGTGCATTTAATAATAATCCCCCAAATCCCTCCCTAAACCGCAGGGGGGACTTGCCGTCCCCCCTTCAGTTTTAGGTTCTCTGAAGTGCTCCGCACTTCTGAACCCCAAGACGCTTCGCGTCTTGTAGGGTTTAATCCTGATTCCCCCCTGCCGCAAGGCAAAATTCCTTCAGGCATTTTTTGCAGAGGTTTTTTTAGGCAAAATGCAGTTTTTTGATTAAAATAAGCTCTTTTTGGCGCAAACTCTCCCTGCATAGCATTTAAAAATTTCCATCAACAATGTATTTTCGAGTTATATGGTGTGGAAAAGCATAATCAGCTTTCTAAAGAAGCTTCTTTTCAGAAAGAAAAACGTCAAGCTCGGCTTTTATGGCAGTACCAATGTCGGCAAAACCACGCTTGCAAACCGCATGGCGGTTGATTTGGTGGGGGATGCAGTCGGCTCAGTTTCCCCTGTGCCTCATGAAACCCGCGCAGTTATCAGCAAAGAGCAGGTAGAGCTTCGCACAGGCGGCTACTCTCTTGTAATGAATATTTTGGATATGCCCGGAATTGCAGTAAAAGTGGATTACCGGGACTTTATGGAATACGGGCTTGGCAAAAAAGAGGCGCAAACGCGCGCAAAAGAGGCAACACGCGGCATAGTGGAGGCAATAAAATACCTCGAGGACGTGGATGCGGCGCTAGTAGTGGTGGATTCCACCGAAGACCCGTATAACCAGATTAACATTACTTTGCTTGGCAATTTGGAGGCAAAGAATATTCCTTTTGTAATAGTTGCAAACAAGATAGATTTGCCGGGCGCAAACACAAAAAGAGTGCGCGAGGTTTTCCCGCATTACCCTGTAGTTGAGGTATCTGCAGCTACGGGGGAGAATATGGAAAATTTGTATGACGAGCTTGCAATACATCTACTTTAGAAGGAGCCACCAGCATATCACAAGCTTGCCCCTTTCTAAACCTCCCGCATGTCACAAGCTTTCGCACACATAGTTCGCGATTACTCGCTCGCTATATGTGCTCACTCCCTTCTGCTTATATACTTTTATTTGCAACATATTTGCATGCACATCTGCTTAAAATGCGGAAGAGCCGCCCAATCCGTCGATGAAATAACCGAAGGCTGCACCTGCGGCTCAAAGGTGTTTGTATTCAAAAGGGAGGCAAAGCCCATAAAGGCAAACCCGCCGGCAACTCCCCCTGCAAAAGAGAATCATCCTGCAGAAGATAAAATTCAAATAGCAGAAAATGCAAAAAAACCCGCAGAAGGCATGCAAAAATCCCCTGAAGAAGCCCCTTCTGAAGACAAGCCTGCCTCTCCCCTTAAACACCCTGAAAACCCTGTTTCAAAAGATTCTTTATCTCCGGCAAGCAACATTTATCCTCCTCTCGCGGCAAAGGATGAGCCAAAAAAAGCCCCTTCTTCTGTCGCATCCGCAATTTTGAGCGAGGAGCCAATTGATGACGAGCCGGGATATGATTATTCTGAAGTTTGGCTTTCCAAAGGCGCGAAAATATCTGCAGCCGAGCCCGGTTCCCAGGTGGAAAACATAAAGCAGGTAAGAAGCGGCGTATTTGAGGTTGATTTGCTGGGAGTAAAGTCAGGCCCCTTGGTAGTAAAGGATGAGGACGGGGTATATTATGTGCGCCTTCCCTTCTCCCAGCCCCAGCTCTCGGATGATGGAAAACTTTAGAAAAAATAATAAATAAACTTCTTTCACGCCCAATTTTTGTTATGCGCCAAAAAATTTCTTTCCACTACACATCAAAAAGAATTTCAATTATGCATTCTCCTTCTCTTTCCTCAACTTTTGCGCCATGATGCGTAACTGCCTTTATGTCGTCCTCTCTTTGCGCCCTCTCACCCATAACAACCGCCTTTATTTTAAGGGGCTTTTGGGAAAATTCAATTATTTTTATTTTTGAAGGCAATATCCCCCTAATCTCGCTCTCTGACAAAACGGATGAGAGAAAATAAACCGCCAATTCCTTCTTATTTGAGGCGCTCTCCTCTATTTCAAACTCCTTATCTGTTTTTGCGCCTTTTCCCCCAAGCACCTCAAACATTGCCAATGCCGCCTGCTCCAGCGCCTGTGGGAATTCCTCGCCCCATGCGCGCACCGCTATGTCTGCGGTGTGGTTAACAAATTCATATCCTGCCTTTTTCATAAGATAACTATCCTTTTCAAATTTAAAAAACAGCCTGCATAAAAAATTTCTTAAAATAAAATAATAAGGGGTTTAATCCCCCTTTCTCTCGCCCAGCATTTTATCAAGCATAAGAAGGGCAGAAATATTTCCTTTCGCCATCTCAAGCTTTTTTACAATATCCCGGGTGCTTTTTTCCTCCTCTATCTGCTCATTCACAAACCAGTCCAAAAATGACAATGCTTCCGGGTCATTGTGCTTGTTTGCCAAATCCACCAATTCATGTATGCATTTTGTAATATATTTCTCATGCTCATACGCCGCTTCAAATACTCCCAGCGGAGTATTGGGCGCCGCCTTTGGCTTATCTATTTTCTCAAACGCAATTTTTGCATTCCTGTCCGCCAAGTGAGTATAAAATTTCATGGCATGCTCAAGCTCCTCATCCCCCTGCACGCGAAGCCATTTTGCCATTCCCTTCAAATCCATCGCCTCGCACTGCGCCGAGAGAGCCAAATAAATATATGCCGATTCGTTTTCTTTTCCCATTTGCTCGTTGAACGCCTTTTGCATTATTGTTTTCATTTCCATATTAACACCTTTTAGTTTAGATAAACACCGCTTTTGTGCTTATAAAATTAACCCAAGCCCTTAATGAGAATGAAATATGCCCAACAGGACAATTTTTAACCTGCATCTGCCCTGTTTTGCATATGCTTGAATTGCTTGCAAAAATATTTCCCCTCGCTCTCGCATCCGCCGCATCCCCCATAATACTTGCGCTCTGCATAACTTTGCTCTCAAAAAAGAATTTTTCCGCCCTTGGCGCATTTTTTGCAGGAAGCTTAATATCTGCCGCAATTTTGGCAGTTTTAGGGATATTTTTTGCCGCAGGAGACGGGCAAATCGCAATAGCGCTTGGCTTCTCTCCCTACTCAATCGACTTGGCTTTGGGAATAATATTTTTTGCATTCGGCGCAAAAACATTTTTCACAAAGCCCTCAGAAGAAAAATCTCCTGCCCGCAAAAAAAGCTTCGGATTTGTAAAATGGATAGCAATAGGATTTTTTGCAAACATCACAAATTTTGACGCGGCTCTTCTAAATATAACCGCAATAAGGGAAATATTCAATTCCGCGGTTTCCTCTGCCTCAAAAATAGGGCTTTTAGCATTTTGCGACATTTTCCTTCTCTCACCCATTTTGCTTCCCGCAATAATTTACGCGGTTGCCCCCTCAAAAGCGCAAAAAATTCTCTCTCCATTAGGCAAATTCATGGAAAAATATGCAAATTATATTGTAGGGGTAATTTTCCTTGCGTTCGGCGTGTATTTGGCACTAAAAGGAATCTGAAGCCTCAAGCAGCCCCGCAGCCATATCTTTTCTCTCTTTTTTTGAAAATTTTTGCAAATAAGGCACCAAATTTTGCATCTCCTCATCATCCATGTACCCTCTCTCATAATAGCCCTCCAATATCATCCTTGAGAGGGCCGGCGCCTCCACATCTGCAAAAAGCTCTTTGTTAATTATAAAATCAAGCAAAATATTCCCTCTCTCATCAACCGGGCGTATCACCACTGCAATTTCCCCTGCATAAATGTGCAGCAGCCCGTCTTCCTGCTCAACAAGGTAAGGGACGTTGCCAAGCCGAATTACCATAAGCTCCCTGTTTTTTAGCCGCATCAATTTTTTTATGCAATAATCTGAAACTGCCGGGAGGTTTGCCTGCTGCAGCCGTTTTAGAAATTCCTCTTTAGTTTGCGCAGAGCCGAACAAATATTCCGGCTCGCCCTCAATACTCACCTTCCCCTCGCTTAAAATATCCAGCCACACAATAACCTTCTTTGCCGCCTCCAAAAGCTCTTTTTCCTTATGCAAATAACTGCTATTGCAAAATTTGTTAAAGCCAAGCGCCTTCAAAGAAGGCATTTTTGCCTCAAGAAATGAGAGAACTATTAAAGAGTGGAATTTTTCAGGAAGCTTTTCCAAAATTGAGTTTAATCCGGCTATCTTGCGGTAATTGGGGGTTTCCTCCCTTATCCCTTTTGCAATTCTTTTCGCAATCTTTGAATATATCTCATCTGTTTTAAGGCACTCGTTTTTGGACACTATGTTATAAAGAAATTTCAGAGCCATAGGGAGGGATTCTATTTCAAGCGCTTCCATCACAAGCTTTGGCTTCTGCCTATCCGGAAATGCCTGCATCATTTTGAATAATTTATCCACAAACTCATTTATTTTCAAGAGCCCCTCCTCATTTCTGGGGCGAACTACCCTCTCTTTTAGAACAATTTTTCCATCTACGTTTTCAAGAATCATTTGCTCGCACTCAATGATGCTTTTTGCCATTGTGTGGCTTTCTTTGAGAAGATAAACTATTTTTTCTCTCGCATCCCTTAGCATTTGGGGGGTTTTGAGGCAATTCTTGTCGCAAATATATTCAATAAGCCCCAAATTGGAATTTTTTTTGAAAAAGTCGGCAACCGTGCCGGGCTTTCCTTTCAATTCTGCAAGAGTTTTTGGTTCAGCCATTGTTAATTAATGGCTCTAAAATGTAATAAATGGATATGCCTTTGGCATTTTGCATGTTTTATATATTCTTGCACTCAAAATAGTTTAACCTTGATACACGGGGTCCGCTTGCCCTTTGGGCAAGGTCCCCACAAAATACTTGCGCATTTTGGGGCCAGCTTGACTTGCGGGTCAAGTCCCCCAAATCGCTTGTGCGTTTTGGGGTCGTGGCGTGAGCATCGTCGGCAATGCCCGCTTAACTTGTTTTTTGGCGCAAAAATGCAGAATTTGGCATTTGATATCCATTACACACTATTGTAATAATTATAATTATGCGTTTCCATATTATTACGATGGTAACCTCTATTGGCATGGGTTTGACTAATGACTGCAACCTAAACTGTCCACATTGTTATTCCCGCCCGTTGAAAAAAAGCAGCATCACTCTGCCCCAAATAGAAAACATAATCAAGAAATATCCGGGGGTAAGGGATATAAATCTGGGCACCGGGGAAAGCATCCTGAACCCATCCTTTAGAAAAATAACCGGTTATATTCTTTCAAAGGGCATACATCTAGGGCTGACCTCAAATGGAAAAACAGTAAACGATATGGATATGGAACTCTTGATGAGCTTACACGATGTAGACATATCACTTGATTATACAACTGAAAAAAAGCACGATGCATGGAGGGGTTTGAGCGGCACATTCAAAGGGGCGTTGAAAGCAATAGAGCGGTGCAAAGAGGCCGGGATAACTACTTCGATAGCGATGGCTTTGATGAATATAAACTACAAGGAGCTGCCAAAATTCAAAAAACTTCTTGATAAGTTTGACTGTTGTTTGCGAATAAACATATACAAACCAGTCGGGAAAAACAACTTTTCATTATCATACTCTCAATTCTGGGATTCAATAAAGCAGATGGCCGACCATTTTTTTCTAAAGAGCTGTTCCGAGCCCGTATTGGCGCTGATTGTCCCGGATATGGTGATACGAAGATCTCCTTGTGGGGCTTCAATTCGGATTCATCCGGATCTGACAGAAACATCCTGTGTATATGTAAATGGTGAAAAAGTAAGCAGGAATGAGTTCAACAGCTTAAAAATGAAGCTTCCGATTGCATGCAAAAGTTGCAGAGTCATGCTGCAGTGCGGGGGAGGATGCCTCGGAAGAAGGATACTTGAAAATCGAGTGAATAAACCCGACAAGTACTGCCCGATTCCGCTTAAACTTGAAGTACCAACCATAACATTCACATATCATCCGGAAAGAGGGGACTTTATCCACGCAGGTTATCTCTGCACTATTATTCTAAGGTAGTTTTATGTTATATAAAGGCAGCACGGTTTCAACAAATAACACTATCAACATATTTAGCAACGACAGAAAGGTCATCAATTTTTTGAAGTCCAGCCAGTTTAACCAAGAGTTCATCCCATCCTATTCTTTCAGTGAGAAAACAGTGAAAATGCCAGCACATTCCTTGTTTGTGGAAACCATATCCGAAGGGAAAGAGATGTTTAAAACAAGGAAGGGCGAATCACGTATACAGGCATCGGAAAAAAATCTCTATCTCCCAGACATCACATTTTTTCTCCTTTCCCTCTTCTCCAGAATACAATTGGAAAATAATAGCCTGGTAATGCATTCATGCGCCCTTGATTACAAATCCAAGGGTTTTTTAATTATTGGCGGGCGCGGCGATGGAAAAAAAGAACTGGCACTCGTGGCTGCGATAAACGGGGCGAAGGTAGCTTCTTGTGAGAATAGCGTGCTGTGCATGGCAAAAGACGGGCATCCCTATGTTATTGACGGGACCAACCTGATGCATGTCGACTCTTCCCAGGTTCTTGATAAAGAGGCAGCAGAAAAACTGCGCACCCAAGACGAAAAACAGGTTATATCTGCGGAAGACTTCAAGAAACTGGGCATAAAACAGATAAAAACCACAAAAATTGACTATGTGTTTTATGCGAAAATCCTGCCTAGAAGCGATATATCGGTCATAAAACCTCTTTCATGGCCAGACAACTTACTGAGACTTTATGGGAACACAGCTACATATCTATCGGGTGCAAACAATATATTCATATCAAACTCCAGGCCATTTCCAAATCTAGATAACAAAAGACTCAGGCAATCGAGGCTGGCTGTCGCGAAGAATATTTGTAATCATACTCTCCATTTTGAGATTTGTGGAGAACCGCAAAAAGCAATAGAGTTCATGGATTCGCTCTCCGGGAGTTGTTGAATTTGGGATCAGGACATATGCAGCAGAAACAAAGTTTTGCAATAGTCGGCGGGCAAGTCTTGAGAGGAAATGGCTTCAACCGTGCAGATGTGCTCGTGGAGAATGGTCTCATAAAAGGAATAGGCAATTACAGGAGTACACAGAACAAAATTGACGCTGCTTCGTGTTTCGTACTTCCGGGGTTCATAAACACGCATGCCCACCTTGGAGAAACAATATTCAGGGATGCTGTTAAATTCTCGAACTTAAACGATTATATCGAAAAAACCGAGAAAATAAATGCGCTGCTAAGCGGCAAAAGCAAGCTTCTGCGTGAAATTTCTGGCTCCAACACAATGCTTGAATTCATTCATTCAGGAATCACAACTATCTGCGCGGGAAGATGCGCCCAAGAGTGCGAATCGGCAGGTCTTAGGTCGTTTTCCGGATACATGCTCATGCAAAGCAAAAAGTTGCAGAAATATTTCACAAATTTTGAGTCGGAATTCAAGAATTTCATCACCGAAATCAACAATACCTTGCTCTCAAAGCCATTTCTTTTTCTTCACTCTCTGACATATTCAACTAGTGGAATGATAAATTTGGCAAGGAGATTAATCCAAGAGAGAGGCATTCCGCTGATGGTGCATGTGGCTGAAACCCTTGAAGAAGAAACGCGTGTAAAAGAGGAAACTGGGGTGAGTTCGGTAAAGTTTCTTGAGAATAATGGCCTCATTACGAACTCTACGCTGTTAGTGCATTGCTGCAATATTTCAGATAAAGACATGGGAATAATAAAGCGGAGAGGAGCCACAATCGTTTTGTGCCCCACGTCTAATGTGAGGTTGAATAACCAAATCCCGCCATTTGATAAGATGCTGAAGCAGGGAATCAATCTCTGCATTGCCACTGATGGTCTTGCTACTGCTCTTTCAAAAAATATCCTCTGCGAGTGCTTATTTCTGAAAAAGGAATTTAAAAGAGTAGAATCTTTCAACTGGATGAATCTGATTACTACCAATCCAGCCAGAAGCTTGGGAATCCGCAGCGGAAGCATGTATGAGGGGAGCAGTGCGGATATTGTCATTTTTGGGCCGGATAAGGCAGCAAATGCCAAGAAAATAAAGAGAGATGATATAATAGATTTCGTTTCGATGCTGGAAGTCAGAGATGTCATCTGTGCCGGAAAGGAGGTTATGCGAAACGGGGAGGTAACCACTATTGACGAAAAAAAGATACATGCTTCATTTAATGCTCTCAACCGCTCCATAAAAGATTTGGAAACCCAAGCTTAAGGTTTTTTCGCCACAATCAGCACATATACCGGTATATTGGAAATATCCTCCTCAAGCCTCAGATTTCTGTGTATCCACTCCAACTCATTTTGATGCAAGGGCTTTTTGTTGAAGACAGATATCTCAAATCCCGTTGATTTCAGCAGATCTTCATATTCGGCATGGTTGAGTGGGAAATGCGTCTCCTTGTATTCCATCTGAATATCCAACCTGTCTTTTTTAGTTACATACTCTGCTAAGAGATCAAAAGAAACAGAATATTTTGTTTTGCCTGTCTTCTCAAAAAAATATTTCTTGTACTCAAACTGCCTGGCAAATTTCACCAATCCCCCAAGTGCCGGAGAATCAGAAATTGTTATGTTTCCATAGTCCGAGCGCATCCCTTCCCAGATGATGGCAACTCCTCCTTTGGTCAGGTACGAATGCACATTCCTAAAGGTCTGATACACATCTGCATTGTTGGAGAACGAGACGATTTCATGCAGTGATGCGGGGAAGATTACATTGTTCACTTTAGACGCCAATTCTACCGGGCTCTGGGCGAGCGAGTTGTAGAATACGCAATTTGGAATATTCTTCCGTTTGGCAGCCGCTATCATCCTAGAATCTGCATCAATGCCGTATAGGGCGGCGTCCGGAAATGCATGTGACATTCGTTTCAGGACTTGGCCTGAGCCGCAACCAATCTCGAGTATAGGACCGTCGCCAATGTATCGAAAAAACTCCTCTTTTTTCCTAGCGTCTTTCCGAAGGGTCTGCATCAATTTTGAAAGGTCTATGTCGCTCCTATTTAGCTTCAAAGACTTCACCTATTGTTCTAACAATATTCTGAAGATTTGCCCTCAGAACAAAAATATCTGCCTTGGACACAATAGACTCTATTAAATTCATTCTATTGGCGGAAATTTCCATATTGTCAAAGGAAGGAAACTGGCGATTGAGTGTGATAACGACACCGGATGCCCCTCTGAGGTACGTTGATGTTTCTCTGGCTAGTAAGAGAGATGCCATGTCTTTGGATAGTTTGTTGAAAATGAGCGTCTTTGAATCATCCAGCAGAGAGATGAAGAATATGCTTGATATTTTCGGGGGGTTGGTTTGGTCCGGAGTCCATTTAAGGTCCAAGATTATCTTCCCTTTTTCAGTTTTTCCAATAATCAACGGCTCGATTATATCAAGAGTTTCCTTGTTCAGGCCGCTGTATATAGAAGGGCGAATTGACAGGTAATTTGTTCCAGCGAAAATGGCAGGGCCAGATTCCGCCGAACCAATTACGGTTTTGTCATTTGACAGAAAAGTATAGTTTCGAAGATATAAGTTCAAAAGGACCGTTGTCTTCCCGTTACCAGAGTCACCCAATAGGAGACCTGCATTCTCGTTCTTACCAAAAGCAGCTCCATGAGTTGTAAACTTCCGGTCTAAGCCATGCTGTTTTTCCAACAAAAACAATGCAAGATATACCAAATCAGGAAAATGGAGATTGTTGATCGGCGCCGAAAGGCGTATGGCTTTCTTTTGAAAGGAGAGTTTTTCCTTGCCGTCAAAATAACTCAGCGAATATTCCGCATTCGGCATCGGTTTTTTATTGAATCGGTATCCTGCAATAGATTCTTCTACAAACGGGTCTTTTTGAAAATAATTCTTGATGCGCGCGGAGTTTGTGTGTATGTTAATTTTTGAGTTCAAGGATGAAACGCTGAATGCAGCATGCAATCTAGGTTTGCGCATTATACTACCCTACACATATATTAACCGAGTATCTTAATAAAATAGTATGGGAAATTTCAAGGTTTTGATCACTGATTGGGGGAACACGTTGTGCAGCACCAGTGTGAATTATGAAAACATAGCCGAATCGGCAGCCGGAATATTTACCAAGAACGGCGTTCCAATGAGTGCCACGGACTATGCCAGGATTTCAAACGAGGTTAGACTTGAACTTCGAAAGGAACTGGCTGGGGACATCAAGCGCCACTCGCTTGGCATCCACGAGAAAAGAATCGCCACAAAACTCGGCAAGGAATTAACCGCAGAAGCGGCGGCAGCGATAGACCGGCAGATATTTGACGCCTACCTGCAGTACTGCCACCCAAGGGGCGGAGCCAAGCATTTCCTCGAGGAAATCCGGAAGGGAGGGTTAAAGGTCATCTTGGTATCAAATTCCAATTTATTCAAGTTAAGCAATGAAATCAGGAAAATCGGATTTGACAAGTATCTTGATGATGTCATATGCTCCGAGGCATGCGGTCACGAGAAATCGGAGGGAACCCCGTATCGCCTTGCCATGGAAAAAGCTTTTAAGAAAAAATGGGCTTCAAAGGCATCCGAATTTTTGGTCATCGGAGACCGTGAAGAAGAAGACGGTGCTGCCAGAAAATTAGGCATCAAAGTTGTTATCCTAAATAGCGCGTTGCCAAGTGAAGCAGAATTTGATAAAATACTGGGGGAGTTGTTGAGCGTATAATGTGTCTAAGCTATCTGAACCATAAATTTATACTGCATTTAACTCTATAGTTTATATATCTCATAGATAAATTAGTAATACGTGTCAAAGAGTGGTTGCTTAGTTCACTTAGTAAGGGCAAAGAGTGCCAAACCAACAAACAGGTTCTATCCTAATTTGGCTCTTCCTACACTTGCCTCAGTACTTAGGGATAAGTGCAAGGTAGAGATTCATGACCTTGGGCAGTCCGAAAGAGCTAAATATATTGAGCATGTGCAGAATACAAAACCGAAAGCAATAGGTTTCACTTCATTCATTGACGATTTTGGAGATGTTCTATCACTTGCTTCTGAATGCAAAAATGTTTCTGAAAATTCGTTTATCATTGTTGGGGGTCCCCACGTTTCGGTATTGGGGGGTTCGAATGCCACAATTTCAAAATTCATAGATTTTGCCGTAATTGGCGAGGGGGAAAACACCATATGCAAGTTAATTCAGATGCTTTCGGATTATGGAAACCCCCAAAAGACAGGCCAGACACATGTCGTGTGGTCCGAGAGTTTCTATAACCTCGAGTCTGCGCTTCCGCCAGCATGGGATTTGTATGACCGGACACCGTTTTTCCCGGTATTGCCGGTTGAAACTGCTAGGGGGTGCCCATATCTATGCAAATATTGCGGTGAAGGATGGATGTACGGGAAAAAAGTAAGAGCAAAGAATATTGAACAGGTCGTCAGAGAATTGAAAATCAATGTTGAGGAAATGGATGTAAGATTTTTCCGTTTCACAGATTCGGTGCTTAATTTTTCAAAAAAACGTTTTCTTGAGTTATGCAGGGCTTTTATCGACAGCAAACTGGAGATTCGTTGGAGTGCCTACGCCCGTTTCGAGACTATCGAGCCAAGTTTCCTAGCCATTGCAAAAGAATCTGGATGTGCATCCCTATTCTTCGGTATCGAAAGCGGCAGTGAAAACATCCTGAAAAATGTCAGGAAAAAACTAACAAGCACTGACCATATGCGCAAGGTGATCTCAACTGCCAAAGATATTGGTTTGCACACACATTGTAACTTCATAGTCGGTTTCCCCGATGAGAGCATCCACTCTGTCGGCGAATCCATGCGGCTAATCCGGGATATTAGCCCTGATTCAGTGCACATCAGCACCTTTTTTGTCGTTCCACAAACAGACATGCACATTAACTCTGAGAAATACGGCATACAATTCCTTGATCCGAATTGGATAAAAAACCAGCATCTATTTTTTGGCGATTCAACATATTCCTATTTCAGGCACCGTACTATGACACAAGATGATATCCGCATGTATTATTCCATCATGAGAAACGAGATAGAACAGATAGAATCGATATATTGGAACATGAAGGACCATGTGCTTCTGACTTGGCTATCTGCAGGTGGCAGTGAAACCGGATTGAAAAGGATATGGCGCAAACCTGAGCAGTATCTGAATGCATATGAATTAAAACATTTTGAAGCATTTAAAGAAAAAGATATTCGGAGAGTGGATGATGAGCAGAATAGCAAAAAAGTCATAACAGAATTAGCCCTGAGGTTCAGGTAATTTACAGCAGAACAGTATCACACCAATACCAATTGATGGCTTCCCTTGTTTTTGGCAAGAAAATGCATTAATTTGCATAAAGAATTATATTTCCCCAAGCAGCAATACTTGCATGGAAAAAGGGAGAAAAGCATTTGGAAAAGACAAGCTTGAGGAAACATTCAAGCATTTAGGGAAATCTCTCAAGCACCCTGTAAAGGCTTACCTGCTTGGCGGAGGGGCAATGTGCTTTCGCGACCAGAAGATTGCGACAAAAGACCTGGACCTTGTTTTCAACTCACAAAATGATTTCAATGAATTCGAGCTTGCCCTGAAAACCTGCGGCTATGCAGAGTCTGCTTTACTGGAGAAAGCCTATGAAGACATGAAGGCATCCGGCATATGGCAAAACAAGGAGGGCTTTCGCTTTGACCTTTTTGTGAAAATAGTGTGCAACGCCATTAGCCTCTCGCAAGGGATGCTCAAGCGCTCGGCGCCTCTCGCCAAATACGGCAAGCTTGACATTTGGATGGTTTCAAACGAAGATATTATACTCTTCAAGGGAATTACGGAAAGGCTGGATGACGCCAACGATATCGAAGCGATTATCCAAAGAGCCAACATTGACTGGAATATCATATTTCAGGAATGCACGAATCAAAGCAAGGCTCGTGCATGGTATGGTCCGCTCTATGACAAGCTCGCCGAAATGGAAAAGCGCAATATCCGCATCCCTATTCTCGGGCAATTGCTAAAGCTTGACAATATGGCAATAGTAAGGGAAGCTTTTGAGGAACAGATTCGCAAAGGGATGAGCCGCAAACAGGCAAGAGCCGCCTTAATAGGGAAAGACTTTACAAAAGAAGAGATTGATGAGGCTACCGGCTCGGATTAAGCGGTTCCTGCATCATCCCTCATCCTCTCATAAAATTCAGTTTTCTGCCTCACTTCATCAAGCGCCCCCTCAACCATATATTCTTTGGCAAAGTTTTTGAGCGCCCTTAAATTCAGCCCGTGTTTGTTTCTGGCAAAAAATATGGTTAGTACCGGCATGTCTGAATGCGATTTTAGCGTGGCTAAGAGCAGGGCATGAATAAAGCATTCCTCCAAGCTTAATCCCTTCTTCTCTTGATTAAGGTTGAAATAATAGTCATCATAAGTTGTCATGAGCGCCTCCAATCCTTTCTCGGCAAGCGCGCTTACTCCTGTTTTTGTGAAATATACGGGAACCTCTTTGGCATCTGTGCGCAAGACAACATTCTTTCGGACTCGGACGGATACATTGTGCCCTTTGGCTTTTTGCTGAATCAGCAATTGAAGATTGTCTGCATAAGCAGATGCAAATTCCTTAAGCAGGGGGTCGGATATTTTTACCTGCCCGCCTTTCCAAAAGAGAACTCCCGCGCCACACATTGCCTTGAGCGCTTTGTAAAGGGTGTTTCTTGAGCATCCTGCATCTTTGAGGATTTTCTCTGTCTGGGCGCCATCCGGGCATGAGATGAGAATATCCATCGCATATCCGCAAAGCCATTTCTCAATCCTGGCATTCGGGCGGGAGTCATAAAGAAGTTTGAAGCGCTGTGCATGGGATGCCATGGAAAGTTTGAGGATTTTTGCAGTGCCTGCCTTTTCGATGTCTATGATGCCTTTCTCTCTCAGGGTTGAGATGGTGCGGGAAACTGCGCTTGCCGCGCCCAGTTTTTTGGAAAGCTGGCTGGCGCTGGCGGGCTGGGCGCAGAGCTGGCAAAGAGCCAATATTTCTGTTTTTGATAATTTGATACTCATAGTAATATTATGTTAAGTAATAGAATATAAACTTAACTATTTTTGGTTATCTATACTAAACATAAGTTAAATATTGGTATTGGCATTACTTAAACATCAAATAACCGATATCTTCCGCAGGGGAACGACCTATGAATGTAGTCATGTTGCGCGCCTCGTAAGATTCAGCCAACTGCAGCGAGATGGCATAACCTTCTTTAACTTCATCCCCACAAATATTTTCTGCATGGGGTCGTTCCACGCCCCCGCGCAGGTGCGCACATATTTTAACACCTGCACTGAATAACAAAGCGTGGAGCGCGGGGTCGTGGCGTAACCTGGTAGCGCGGCAGGCTCCAGATTCCCTTCCGGGAAAAAGATACCTGCATGTGGGGGTCCAAATCCCTCCGATCCCATATGGGGAACCTCAGGGAAAACATTGTCCCCCTGAGGGTTTCACCCCCTATTTTCTAGCACTCATTGTTCTCTATTTTTTGCGCCTTGCAAATGCTGCAATGCCTGCCAATATGCCAAATGCCATAGTCGGCAAGGGGCACACGGCTGCAGCTGTAATATCGCTGCCCTCTGCCGCCTGCGCAAGCTTGCCCTTGGCAACATCTGCGGCAAGCTCATCCGCGCTCAGCTCGCCTGACATTGTTTTTTTTGCCACCATCGCCAAAACTTCCTGCTCAAGCGCTTTTGCATCTGTGAGAAGCCCCTCTATTTTGGATGCCTCAACAGGCTCTTTTGCCCTCAGCTTTATCGCATCATATTTTGCGCTAATCTCGCTGTCCGCAACCTTCTCTACAGGCAACTGCATCTCCTCCAGCATTTTCTCAATAGATGCAATGTTTTCCTCATGCTTTTTTGCCGCGGCAATTATTTCATCTCCTTGCGCAGAAATTTCATCATTTATCTGCAAAGCGGCATAAAATTTCCCTTCATTTGCTAATGCTATCGCCTCGTCTTTTTTCTGCCCAAACTCCCCATACTTTGCATTCAGGGAAGAATCAGAGAATTTTCCTGAAAGAGCAGAGGAAATTTTCCCATCCAAAGAATTCAGGTTATTTTTTGCATCAGTCCACATCTTTGCCTTGTTTTTTGTAAACTCAACCCATTCTTTTGTGTTGGCGGCTATTTGCGCGCTTCTCTCTTTTGCCCCTCCAATTTCAGATAGTGTGTTTTGCACGTCATTCCATTTTTGCGCCTGCGCCTCCCATGCGCCAAACTCATAATTTATTTTCGGGCAATACTCATAGCACACCGCGCCGGGCACAAGGCACTGCTCATCAGTCCTGTTAAGGGCAATTCGGTGGGTATTGTGCTCAACCGCCAATTTTTGCAATTTTTTCATCTCTTCCCCAATTTTAGCGGCAGTTGAAGTTTCTTTTTCGGTTGCAGAAAACGCATCAGAAGTTGCAGTTATTTGCGCGCTCGTGTCCTGCCAAAGCCCTTTCCACTCTTTCATTGTTTCCCAAAAGCCGTCCGCATTTACCATAGACGCGGCTTGGGGCACGGAAAACGCCGCAACAATGCACGACTCCCTGTCATTGCACTCATGGTTGTCCAGTCCCGTGTATTGGGCGCATTTTGAATGCGCTTTTGAAATTTCCTCTTTCAGCTTTTCATATTCTGCATTGCTTGAGGCAAGGTTCTCATCAAAGCCAGAAGATGCAACTATGTGCTCTTCAAGCAATTTTTGAATTTGCGCCTCATCTTCCACAACTTTTCCATCAACAAGCATTATCCTCTCTTTTCCCTCAATTGTTGCCAAATATGCATCCTGCGCCGTCTTTAGCTGCATGGCATCCGCCTGCATTCCCGCCTCAGTAAATTTGGCAAGCTCTGCAGGATATGCAAAAAGCATCCCTGCCAAAATAAATATCGCAAAAATCGTTACTTTCATCAACACCACCGTTTGAATTTATTTAGGGTTTTAGAGGTTTTAAACGTTTCCCAAATCTCTCATGCCGCTTATCCTGAAAGCCGGGCGCAAAATTCTTTAAGCTTGCCTCCCCTCCCTCAATATGGCTAAAGCAAAAAAGCTCGGCGCAGCGGGGAAAAACGCGCGCATTATAAGCATGTTCGCGCTCGCCCTCATAAACGTGGCGGCGATTGCTTCTTTGAGGGGGCTTCCCTCAATGGCCGAATACGGGCTCTCATCCGTCTTTTTCTATTGCCTGGCGGCATTAACCTTTTTCATTCCCGCAGCCCTTGTATCCGCAGAGCTTGCAACCGGCTGGCCAAAAGAGGGCGGCGTATATGCATGGGTAAAGGAGGCATTTGGCGAGAATTTCGGGTTTCTTGCAATATGGATACAATGGATACAAAACGTTATCTGGTACCCTACAGCCCTCTCTTTCACTGCCGCAACTTTAGCATTTGCATTCAACCCCGCGCTTGCCTCAAACAGCATTTTCATGTTCGCAATAATTCTCATAGTTTATTGGGGCGCAACCTTGCTTAATTTGAGGGGAATGGCCCTCTCCTCAAAAATAACTTCGCTTGGCGCCATGGGGGGCACGATAATTCCGGGCACCCTCATAATAATTCTTGCAATAGCATGGCTTTTGGGCCCAAACCCTGTGCAAACAGAAATATCATTCGGCGCACTATTTCCCGACATGGAAAGCATCTCAAGCATAGTATTGGCTGTAAGCGTGCTTCTCTCATTTGCGGGAATTGAAATGTCTGCGGTGCATGCAAGGGAAGTAAAAAATCCCAAAAAGGACTTTCCGCGCGCAATATTTCTCTCTGTTGCAATAATACTTGTGGTATTTATTTTGGGCACTCTGGCAATTTCAATAGTGGTGCCTGCAAAAAGCATAAGCTTGGTTGCGGGGGTAATGCAGTCCTTTAGCATATTTTTAAAAGCATATAATCTGGCATGGCTTATTCCCATAATATCCCTTATGATAGCGGGCGGCGCAATAGGGCAGGTATCCACATGGATTGCAGGGCCCAGCAGGGGAATGCTAACAACCGCAAAAGGCGGGTGCCTCCCAAAATTCCTCTCAAAAACAAATTCTGCCGGCATGCCGATAAACATGCTTATTATTCAGGGGGCAATTGTAACAATCCTTGCAACCGTATTTCTTTTCATGCCCGACGTGAGCTCATCCTACTGGATTCTCACAGCGCTTACCGCAATAGTTTACCTTGTGATGTATGTGATAATGTTTTCAGCCGCAATAAAGCTTCGCTACAGCTCGCCAAAAGTAAAGCGCGCATACTGCGTGCCCGGAGGCAAATTGGGGATGTGGGCAGTCGCCGGGCTTGGAATCGCCTCATCTCTTATCGGAATAGCAGTGGGCTTTTTCCCCCCAGCGCAGGAGAAAATCGGCAACTTTCTCTTTTATGAGGGCTTTCTTATCTGTGGGGCAATATTGCTTGTGGGCGCGCCCCTTCTCATACATTATGCAATGAAGGGAAAAAATAGGGGGAGATGAAAATGAAAAAGAAAATCGACTCAATCGCAAGCACCTATTCTACAAGGTATTTCTCAAGCCCGATACCAAAATACAAAATGCCTGAAGGGGAAATGCCGCCCGATGCGGCATACCAGCTTATACACGATGAGCTGAACCTTGACGGGCGCGTGCCGCTGAACCTTGCAAGCTTTGTCACCACCTGGATGGAGCCGCAGGCAAACAAATTAATCGCGGAAAACATAAACAAAAATTTCATAGACCATGACGAATACCTGCAGTCGGCGGAAATTGAGAGGCGCTGCATAAGCATGCTTGCAGGGCTCTACAATTCTCCCAACGCAAAAGCATCTCCCGGTGCAAGCACCCTCGGCTCCTCCGAGGCGATAATGCTTGCTTTGCTTGCCCACAAATTTCGCTGGAAAGAGAGGATGAAAAAAAAGGGAAAAAGCGCCTCAAAGCCCAACATAGTGATGGGCGCGGACGTGCACACTGTATGGGATAAATTCGCGCGCTATTTTGACGTGGAGCCGCGCATAATCCCAATGAAAAAGGGGAAATACACAATAAACGCAGCAGACGTTGCAAAGCTTGTTGATGAGAACACAATTTGCGTGGGCGCAATACTTTGCACAACTTTTAGCGGGCAAATGGATGAAATAGAAAAAATCAACGGCTTTTTAATAAAATTAAAAAAGAAAAAGGGCTGGGACATACCCATGCACGTGGACGCGGCATCCGGCGGCTTTATTGCGCCCTTTTTGCATCCAAGCATGAAATGGGATTTTCGGCTTGAGAGGGTAAAATCCATAAACGTCTCAGGGCACAAATTCGGGCTTGTTTACCCCGGGCTCGGGTGGGTTATTTTCAGGGAAAAAGCCGATTTGCCAGATGAGCTTGTGTTTTATGTGAATTATTTGGGCGGGGAGATGCCCACATTCACGCTCAACTTCTCAAAGGGAAGCTCAACGGTAATAGCACAGTATTACAACCTCATACGCTTAGGGAAAAGCGGATACAAAAAAATAATGCAAAGCATCATGCAAAACACGCATTATCTGGCAAAAAAGCTGCATGCAAGCGGGCGTTTTTCCCTTTTGTGCACCCCGATTTTCCCGGTAGTGGCGCTAAAGCTTGCGGCAGGGAGAAAATACAGCGTCTTTGACGTCTCGCAGAAGCTGCGCGAGCGCGGCTGGATTGTGCCCGCATATTCTCTTCCGGCAGGCGCGCAGGAAGAGAAAATTTTGCGCATAGTAATAAAAGAGAATTTCGGGCGCGACATGGCGGACTTGCTTTGCGCGGACGTTGAGGCGGCATGCGATCTGCTTGAAGGGAAAGCTTCCAAAGAGAAGCCCGTGCACAAGAGGAAAGGCAAGCACCACATATGCTAGCGCGCAGGCGATAACCTATATTAATGCTACTTTCCTTCTTTTTTAGTGGCTAGGCGAAAGATAGGCAAAAAAAGAGGCGCAAAAAAGAAAATAACAGCAAAAGAGGCAGCTTTGCCAAGGCAGAAAAAAAGGGCAGAAAGCGCGCGAAAAAAAAGCGCAAAAGCCCGCCCGGCAGAAAAAAGAAAAATTTTCTTTAGCAAGGGCGCAAAATCAAATTCAAGGAAAAAAACAAACGCAAAAGAGGAAAGCCACTCTCACTTTGCAAACCCTATGGGCGTTGAGCTGCCCAAAATGCCAAAGTCGTATCTCTCGTTCGAGAGCACAAAAAAAATATTAAAATACAAGCGCCTTCAATATTCGCTCTGGGGGGTGGCAGTGGCGCTCTCAATTTTCCTTCTTCTCTCTGTGGCAACAACTGAAATACTCTCAGAATTTCAGATATTTCCCCACCCTTCCCCCGAGCATTTGAAAGTTTTGGAATATGCGGACATGCTTGCAATAGGCATTATTCTCATAGAGCTTGGCACCGGATTCAGGCAGGCAAAAAACAAGATTCTTTTCCTAAAACACAACTGGCTTGCAATAATTGCCATATTTCCTTTCGGCGCATTTGTGCGCACGGGAAGAATTTTTGAAGGGCTTTATATTCTGGAGGAGCTCTCGCTTTTGCGCCCGTTGCAGGCGGCAACAAAATTTCGCGAATTGCAGCTTCTTATTCCTGCAATAGAATTTCCTGCAGAATTTACTCTTCTTGATGACGCAATTCCTTTCCTCTCACGCACTCTTTCCCGCACTTTTGCAGCCTTCTCCCCAATTTTGAGGGCACTATCTTCTGCGATTCGCGCCGCCTCCTCGTCGGCAGCCCTTTTTTTCTCATTTTTAAAATAGAATTTAAGCCATGCCGCCAATACGCCGCATGCCAAACCTCCCTTGCAAAATAAATTAAGCTTATAAGCATCCTTTGAGCGAGAATTTTATGAAAATAGCAACTTTCACTCTGGCTTTTGCATCAGTTTTCTCACTTTTATTAATTGCAGGGTGCGTAGGGGGGGAGGAATCTCCAGCCGCCCCGGCATACAATCCCAATCCCGCTCTGGATGCGCCTCTCTTTGATACAAATACCAGCGCCCCTTCATACCAATACGCGCCCACAAGCCAGCTGGAAATAGCATTTATAGATGTGGGGTACGGGGATGCGACATTAATTCGCTCGCAAGGCAAATCCATCCTTTTTGACGCGGGGCCGGATGCAAATGCTGATGCTCTTGGCAATTATTTGAGAAAAGCGGGAGTGCAAAAAATAGATATTTTAATTCTTTCATCAGATGACCCCCTCTTTATCAACGGGGCGCCGGAAATCTTGCGCACCTTTGAAGTGGGTGAAATATGGTCAAACGGGCATATATACAGCGGCGCAAACTGGGAAAAAATATCCGGCCTGGCGGAGGATATTCCGATAAGCGACGTGGAATATGCAAATTCATTTGAGGATGGAAATTTCACCCTTACCGTGCTAAACCCTTTCCCCGGGCTTAAAAATACGGATTACTCTGACATGGATTCAATAGTGCTAAAGGCGCAATATGAAAACTTTTGCGCGGTTCTTTTTAGCAACTCCGAAGCATCCGGCGCAGTCGGCAGCGACGGAGGCACGGTATTTGGCGGAGTTGACAACAGAATTTTAAACGGCCCCATTTCTATAGAGGGGTGCAAAGTGCTAAAAGTATCCCACCACGGCTCAGGCAATTCCGCATCTTTTCAGCTTCTTGAGAGAATGAAGCCCGAAGTTGCAATAATAAGCGTTGGAAAAAGCCCAGCCAACACAAAATACCCTGACACAACCCTTTTGCGCCGCCTTCTTCTAAAAAATATGAATATATATACAACAGACAAGCTTGGCACCATAACTATAAAATCCGACGGACAGGGTTATGAGGCGCAAACCGAGCTTGCACGCGACACTTCCTACATTGCATTCATAAACAACATCGCGTATGGCAAGCAAAGCTATTTCAACTAAAAAATATTTTTTGCAAGCCCTTTCACTTCCCAAGTATTTGCTCAAAAGGCAAAGAGAATTTTCTTGCATCTTTTAATGAGATTGAAAAAGATTTGGGATTCTCCTTCAAATGCTCAAGGCGCACAAAAAGCCATTCTCCCCCTCTTATCCTCCAGGAAACATAAGTAGTAATATTTGTGTTTTCCTGCCATTTTTTCAGGTATATCACCTGCTCGCGCCTTAATTGCAAATTCTCTGCGCTAACATGCTTGCACTCAAACCCATATTGCTCTATTCCCTTAAATGCAAGCACATCCGGGCATGGGGTGCCGCCTCCGGAGCCGGCGGCGCGTATAACAGAGAAGCCCTGCGCCAGCATTTTTCCTGCCAATTCATTCTCAGCCCTGCTTCCTTTCTTATAAGTGCCAAATGCCATAAATTAGCTTTGCACCAATAGGTTAAAAGCTTTGATTTGCTTATATCTGCGGGAGGGGTTGTATATGCGATTTAAGGTAAATATATCCGAATGCATGACTGAGGGAGTGCACACGCTTGATGTGGGTGACTCGGCTCTTGCCGCAGCAAAACTGCTAAAAGAGAAGGAAGTCGGCTCCATAATAATAACCGACGGGGGGGATGCCGTCGGAATTTTGACCGAGCGCGACATCATTTACAAGATAGTCGCCGCAGGGCAGGATGCAAAAAAAGTAAAGCTAAAAGACGTAATGTCCTCGCCGCTCAAAGCCATAAGCACCTCAAACACTGTGCAGGATGCGGCGCTTGCAATGAAAGAAAACAAGATAAAGCGCCTGCCTGTCCTTGACAAATCCGGAAAGCTTGTCGGCATAGTAAGCGAGGGGGATTTGCTTCGCGTATACCCGGGAATAGTTGACATAATGGCGGAAAGCCCGCACATGCGCGGCATGGGCGAAACTGATTAATTTTTCTTTTTTATTATTTTTCCTTTTCCTTAAGCAGAAATTTTATTTACTGCCAAAAGCATCTTTGCCTGCTCATTTTTGGCAAGGGAGGGGTTTGCCTTTGAAATTGTTTCCAAAAACCAGCTTACCAGCCTCTCATTTGAGGTGCCCCACAGCGCGCATTTTGCCACAATTTCGTGCACCTGCACGCGCGAGATTTTCACCTTTGAGCCCACATCAAACACGTCCGAATTATTGATGCATTTTACATAGCTCTCAATTGCCATAAAAAGAGGTATAAGGCAAAACATTCTCACTTTTAGCGCATTTTGGGGCAAAGAAATAATATAGCGCATGCCCGAATACAAATATTCAAGCGCATTCTCTATCTCCTCATTTAGCACCTTCATAGCCATCTGCCGATTCTCTTTTTTCAAAAGCGCCTCATAATCAAGGGAATGCTTCTCAAGCACTTTTTTGGGCCAATAATAGCGGCGCGAGGGGATGTCGGATGCCACATCGCGCAAAATATTTACTTTCTGCAGCGCAAGCCCGAATTTTTTTGCATACACCTGCAATTCCTTCCTTGTTTTCTGCGTGATTATCCTGTTATGGTATAGCAAATCATTGAATAAATATCCCACAACCCCTGCAACATAATAGCTGTATCTGTCCTGGTCCGCAAATGTGCGAATAGGGCGGTTTTGGAATTCATACATCCCTTCCGCCATCACCTTGCCCCATTTTATTATGCTTGCGCGCGCGCCCTTTGGCAGCGAATAGTAAGCCCTTGTTATGGCAGGCAAATTCTGCAAAAGCTCTTTTTCATAGGTGCATTCAATTTCTGCCAGCATTCTTGCGCGCATCTTTCCCACCTGCGCCATATCAACACTTTTTTGCGAAAGAAGGGAGACAAACCCCCCAAAAAGTTCTTTTTTTTGCGGAGAAGGGCAATCCTCTATGGTGTCGATTACCCTGTAAATTATGTATGAGAGCATCATCTGGTCTGCCATCGGCTGGGGCAGAACTTTTATCGCCAAGGAAAAGCTTCGCGAGACGCGGGGGAGCATATCCCAGCAATTAGCCATGTCATTGCTTATTTTAGAAGCGCCTATCATCAGTTTCTAAACCACAGCCATAGTATTTAAATCTTCTATGCATTCTCACTTCGGTGCATAAATTGAAAAATTGCGTAAAATTTGATTTTTCCGGGTGCGGCATCGGCTCAAAGGCTCTTTTGGCTCAGGCGAAAAAAAGCTCAAAATATGTGCAAGAGCTCGCAAGTGTTGCAAAGGCGTGCGACTGGTCGAATCCAGCATGCTCGATTATTCTTCCAAACGAGAGAAAATTTTTCAAGCAATCAGTTTCTCTTGCCCAAAAATTTTCCCACTGCTCGCTTCTAATAGTTGTGGGCATAGGCGGCTCGAATCTGGGCGCAATGGCGGTGTTGCAGGCAATAGGGGGGCCATACAGCCGCCTTCTCTCAACGCCCCAAGTGCTTTTTGCAGACACCTGCGACCCGCGAAGCATATCGCAAATAATTGCCATAGGGAAAAAGCACGCGAGGGAGGGAAATGAAATTTTAATAAACATAATAACAAAAAGCGGGCGCACAATAGAGACAATCTCAAATTTCGGGGCAATTTACTCGGAGCTAAAAAAAGAGGGCGGCAAAATAAGCGTTGTCGCCACAAGTGATGAGGGCAGCGAATTTTTGCGCGCATGCGTGGAGGAGGGGCACGAAACCCTTTCCATCCCAAAAAAAGTGGGCGGAAGGTTTTCTGTATTTTCAAACGCGGGGCTTTTTCCACTTACTTTGGCGGGAGTTGACACAAGCTCGCTTCTTGCCGGCGCAAAGGAGGGGCTGTCCCAATCCCTCTCAAAAAACATGAAAAAAAACCCCGCGGCGCAAATGGCTTCATTTTTGCATTTGCAAAGCATGAAGGGAAAAAACATCCATGCATTCTTTTTCTTCTCAAACAGCATGCGAGCCCTGGGGCTTTGGAGCCGCCAGCTTTTGGCTGAAAGCGTGGGGAAAGAGCGAACCCTCTCGGGAAAAAAAATAAATTTTGGAATAACTCCCATGCTCTCAACAGGCACAACCGATTTGCACTCAATGGCGCAATTGTATTTGGCAGGGCCTGCTGACAAGGCGTTTTTGCTTGCCAATGTAAAAAATTTCGGGGCGCACTTTGAGGGCGCAAGCCCTCTCTCGCATTTTGCGCCCAAAAAAGCAAATTCCCCCGCCCGCGCGATGGAGGCAATTTACGCGGGCGTGCGCTCCGCGTTCAAAAAGGAAAAATTGCCTTTTGCGCAGGCGCAATTTTCGGGGCTAAATGAATTTTGCGTGGGGCAGTATATGCAGGTGCAAATGTGCTCCACCATGCTTCTTGCAAACATGCTAAATTTAAACGCCTTTGACCAGCCGGCTGTGGAAAAATACAAAACAGAGGCAATGCGGCTTTTGAAATAATATTTATTCAATAAAAGCCTTCCAAGCAAGCCAACCTCAAATTTCCCGCAGGGATAAAAATTTTTCTTTAGCCTTTTTACAAGCCCAAGAAGCTATTTATTTTCCTCTCTTTTTTGCATAAAAGAAGCGCCCCTGCAAGTGAAGGGTTTTTGAGGGAACATTTTGTTATTCTCACTTTTTTTGCAGGCTCTATTGCATTTTGGGAAAAAGTGCGCATCACCTGCTTTTTGTGCTTTCCCATATAAGCATTTGAAAGAGAGCCTGCCACAATTATTTCTTTTGGGTTTAGCGCGTTTGCAATATTTGCCATCCCAACCCCGAAAAATTCTGCCGCCTCTCCCGCCACTTTTTTTTCCAAAGCGCTTTTCGACTCAAAAATTTCTTTCGCGCTTTTCTTGCGGAGGATTTTACTTTTGTTCGCGCCATTTCTCCTTACCACGGAATCAAATTTCTTTTCAATTCCTTTTCCGCCGCAAATTTGCTCCCACTCAAAAAAATTCTTGCTTCCCGCCACGCCGGCAGAAATCTTATTTGCGCCCCCGCCAAAATAAAGAAATTTCATATGTCCGAATTCCCCTGCACAATTTCCGCTTCCTCTCACAAGCCTCCCTCCCCTCACAATGGCGCCGCCTATGCCGCTTCCGGGCATTACAAGCGCAAAATCATCATCTTTTTTCATGCCCCTTTTGCGCCAAAGCGCAAGGGCGGCGCATTTGGCATCATTCTCAACAAATATTTTTGCGCCTCCCGCCTTGCCAAGTTCTGCCTTAACATCGATATTTTTTACTCCGCAAATGTTTGGCAAAAGAGAAGCCTTTTCTTTTTGCACAAACCCGGGAAGGCAAACGCCAACTTCCCGTGCCCCGGAAACTTTTATTATTTTTTTTAAAATAAGAAGAAGCTTTTTTGAATGCGGAGTATTTATTTTCGCGCCTTTTTCTATTTTGCCTCCCCTTGAGAGCGCCCATTCTATTTTTGTGGCGCCCACGTCTATTCCAAGGGTTTTTTCCATATCTTTCGCCTTCACACACAACTTAATTAAAGCAATGCCGGCGGTCCCGCGCCCTATCCCACAAAGGGGCTCTCCAGGCTTATTTTTTCCCGGGCATTTTCTTTTTCATAACCATTTTCAGGCTGCATGCGCAGTTTCCCCTCTCCTGCGGCACCCCTCCTTCGCAATATTTTTTAAAATGCTCAAAAAAACAGGGATGCTCCCCAAACAAATCCACAAAACGCACGAATTTTTCCATTTTTCTCATGCTTTGCGCCGAGAGCCCGCTCTCAAGCACATGGGAATCCTTTTCCACTAGATGCGCGGGAACCCCTATGCGGGAGAGAAACCTTTTGAAAACATTTGCCCTTGCGGTAAGGGATTTTACAACTCCCGCGCCTTCGGGCGCAAGCATCGCACCCTGGTACTTCCTGTATGTAATAAGGCTCTTTTTCTCCAAGTTGTCCAGCATGTTTGTTACCGAAGGCGAGCGCACCTTTAGCACCTTTGCGATGTCTCCGGTGCTCGCAACTCCCTTGTTTTTTGAAATCTGGTATATTGCAAGCAGGTAATTTTGCTCGGCGCGGCTTCCAGCAGCCGTTTCAATTAGTTTTGACATGCCTTTATTTGCTCCCCAGCGCTTATAAAAGTTAGTTTTGCCTAAAAATTTTAGGTTTAACTATAAATATGGCTAAAAGCTACCTGTATTAATGCAGGAAGCCGGGCACCCGCCTCTTGCGGCTGCAAAGCCATCAGCCCCATGAAAGGTGCCCGGATTCCCCTGCCAAAGGTTTTTTTATGGGATTATTTTCAAATGGAGGAAGCAACTCAAAAGTTAACGGCAACGGAATAGCCGGCCCGCCCGCATGCAAGACATGCGCCACCTCCTGCTTTGGCTCCAAAATGCCCCTTGGCAAAAGCTTTGATGATTTCTCTCCTCCCGCACAGCAAAAGCTTGAGCGCCTGCGCGCCCTTTTCTCTGAAGCCGGGGCAGCATTTCGAAGCGCCCAAATTCTTGAGGGCGAGCAAAAGGAAAATGAGGGGATGGGGCGCATGGCGCTTGCTGTGGAAAAAAGGCATGATTCCTCGCAAAAAATGGGTGAGGCAGAGGCAAAAAAGCAAGAGGCGCAAAACACTGTGATAGGGATTATCAGCCAAAAGCTTGTTTCAGAGGATGATTTCCCCCTCTTTTCTCAAACCGTATTGCGGATGATAAGCATGCATGCGGGCAGCGCCGAGGCGGAAAGATTTTTGAACAGCGGTTGATATCTGATGTTTTTTATATTTCAAATAGCAGCCAGCCCGCCGCCAAAGCGGCAGCCTCCAAAAAGCAACTTTCTCTCAATCGCAATGGAGAAGGGGAAAAAAGAGGGAAAAATAGATTCCGGCACCGCGGAGAAAATAACAAGCCATGCAAAAATAGCCGCAACAACAATTTCAAAGGAAAAAGAAAATCCAATTCAAAACAGGAATTTTTCCCAAAATTTGCAGATGCGCGACTCTTTCACCGTAAATTCAAGGCAGGGTTCTTTTGGCATGATGGAACCTGCCCTGGAGGGTGGATGCAACGGCTGCTCAGGAAACCGCGGCTGCTGCGGAGGCGGCTCAATTTCCATGGAAGAGCTTGTAAAATTCATAGAATATGAGAGCGAACACCCGGATGAATTCGGAGGCGCCGGCTCGGAAGCGCTTCCGGCAGAATTCAGGAGCATCATGGCGGATTTGTATTCTCTCAAAAAAAGCAAGGAAGAGATGGAAAAGCAGGAGGCAAAGGCAAAGACAAGCAAAGAGCCCCCAAAGCCGCTGAAAAATTCTGTTGAGGCGGCAAAAAAAGGCACATCCGCATCAAAAAACCCGTTCCAACCAGAAAAAACTTCCCCAGAAACCAAAACTGCAAACAACATTTCCCCCAAATTAAGCCTTTTTGAAAAAGGGAAAAACAATGTTTTATCGGCAAAAGAAAATATTTCACAAAAAGGGGCGCAAATAAAAATAAATCCCATTTACAAAAGAAAAATGGTGAAAATGCAGCCGCCGAAGGAAACAACCGCCGCGGAGAAGGCGGGAATTCTCTCGCTTTTCGGCACACCGGGAACAAAAAAGGGGAATTCAGGCAAGCCAAAAATATTTCCGATTTCCCCAAAGCCCCCCGCAGGGGCGCAAAAGGCGATTAATTCCACGAAAATGAATTCAAAAAAATCGCAGAAGAGAATTTCCACTTACAGGAAAAATCCGGAGAAAAGCGCAAAGCAGCTTCTTGAGGAAAAAAAGGCGCGCAAACCCAAAAGGGCAGAACTTCTAAAAGAGGAGAAGAAAAAGCTTCTCAAAAATTTAAAAGAGGAGAAAAAGCGCCTTCTGGAAAAAAGGGACGAACTTGAAAAAATGAAAAAAGACGCTGAAAATGCGCAAAAGGCAAAACAAGAAAAGCCATCAAAGCTTGCTGAAGAAAAACAAAAAAAGAAAGAAACGGAAGAAAAAAAGAATGCCGAAAAGGCAGAAAAAAATTCCGAAAAATCCCAAAAACAGGAAAAAGAAATTCCAAAAGAAAAAGAGAAAGGCGCAAAGCAAGGCGAGGAAAAAGAAAAAAGAGGGGAAAAAGCGCAAGAGAAGAAAAAAGAAAACAGCGCCCAAAAGAAAGTCGGGGAAGAAGCCAAAGAAAAGCAATCCCCAAAAGAGGAAAAGAAAAAAGAAAGCGAATCCAAAAAAGAAAATCAATATTCCCGGGAAAAAGAAAGCGCCCTGCCCAAAGAGGAAAATAAAAAGCCGCGTGGGGAAAGAAAAGCCGCTTCCGCAAAACACTCCAAAAATTATATCGCATCCAAAAGCAAAAACTACCCTGCTTATCCATCCCATCAAAATTCACAAAGGGATAAGGGCGCAAAATCCGCAGCAAAGGCCCGAAAAAGAGAAAGCCGCAAAGAGGCGGCATAATTAACTGCTTTTAAAATATTTTCCAAAAGTTTTCCAATCGATTTAAAAAGTTAAGCCAGCTTAACTTATTATGCAGGAAAAAGCGCACGAGGATTATATGCGCGCATTTTTATACCTCCAGAAAAAGCGCGGCATGCTCTCACAGTCAGAGCTTGCCTCCTACTTAGGGATATCAAAGGCGGGCGTCTCGGAAATGATGCATATCCTCTCAAAAAAAGGGCTTGTGAAAAAGGCTGCTTACAAGCCGCCCGCGCTCACAAAAAAGGGGGAGGCATTGGCAAAAAAGATGACGTTCAAGCACCGGCTAATAGAGCATTTTCTCGCGTCAAAGCTGAAAATGCCCGCAAAAAAAGTGCACAAAGAGGCGGAAATGCTTGAGCACGCACTCTCGGACGATGCCGCCGGGCGGCTTTACAAATTTTTGGGAAAGCCGAAAAAAGACCCGCACGGCAGCCCGATATGCCCCTAAAAAATCTTTTAAAAAACGCGCCAATGAAAAATTCGCATGCAAATAAAAAGTGATAGCCATGAAATTTATTGACAAAATTCCAATCCCCTCTTTCCTGAAAGTTTTGGGAAAAAAAGAGTTCTGGGCTTTTTTCGGCACGGGGCTAATAGTTAGCGTCGCCTACATGGACCCGGGCAACTGGGGAACCTCCATCAGCGGAGGCGCCGAATTCAACTACGACTTGCTCTGGATTGTCTGGCTCTCAAGCATAATGGCAATGCTTTTCCAGTATATTTCCGGCAAAATAGGCATTGCCGGGCATTCTGTTGCCGGGCTTGTGCATGGCAGGTGGAAAAGCAAAACAATGGTTTTTCTTTACTGGCTTTTGGCGGAAATCTCAATTCTCGCAACTGATCTGGCAGAATTTTTGGGAATAGTTGTGGCATTAAACCTTCTCTTCGGCATCCCGATGCTTGAGGGCACCTTTCTTGCGATAGCGGACGTGCTTTTGCTTTTATTGCTTACAAGAAAGAATTTCCGCGCCCTTGAATACGCGTTCATACTCTTCGTCTCTGTAATAGGCATCGGATATTTATACGAGCTTTTCATAACTTCCCCTGACCTGGGGCTTATAGCAACCCACTCAATAACACCAATCTTAAACTCGCAGACAATTCTCATAGCCGTGGGAATAATAGGCGCAACCGTAATGCCGCACGCGCTTTTTGTGCACTCATGGCTTCTCAAAAACAAAATGAAGGAGAATGAGAAGAGCATATCCAAAAAGGAGGCGCTAACATTTCACACCGTGGACAACGTGCTCTCGCTTTTTGTGGCAGGGCTGATAAACGCCTCAATTCTTATAATGGCCGCGGCCGCCTTTTACAATTCCGGCTTTGTTGTAGCGAGCATAGACGAGGCATACCGCACCCTCACTCCTCTATTCGGCTCCCTTGCATCAACCGTATTTGCCCTTGCGCTCCTTTCTGCAGGAATTTCCTCCTCAATCACAGGCACGCTGGCTGGGCAGAGCATAATGGAGAGCTTGACCGACTTTAAATTAAGCCCCACCGCAAGGCGGCTTATTACAAGGGGAATAAACGTTATTCCCCTTCTCATAGCGATTCTTCTTGGAATAGAGCCGCTTGCCATTTTGGTATACAGCCAGGTGGCGCTTAGCATGCTAATTCCCCTTCCCCTAATACCGCTTATCTACTACTCTTCCAAAAAAGAGATAATGGGCGAATTAACAAACAAAAAAATAACCACCGCCGTTTCCTCAATATTCGCGATAGTGATACTTGCCTTTAATGCATATCTTCTTTATTCGGTGTTTGTGCTTGGGCAGGCGATATAAGTGCGCTTCACATCTGCTTCTTAATGTCTAAAATAAGCTTTCTCCAGCCCGTTTCTCCCATCAAAAATGTTTTCTCATCACTAAAATCATGCTTCACATACCCGTCATCGCTTACTTTTTGAAAATCAACATGGATTGCTTTTCCCTTATACATTATCCACATTGCAGGCAATCCCATCCCCTTATTCTTTAGTTTTGAGTTTTTCCTAAACTCTTTCAAATAAATTTTATTGTATTTTTCATAAAGCGCGCCATCAGCATCCTTATCTACAACCCCCAAATCAATCCCGCTTTTATTTATTTTCGAGAGCTCTTTTTTTAGCTTTTGGCAGGGCCCGCACCATGTGGCTGAAAATACCACCACCCAAAGCTCATCCTTTTTTACAACAGAGCTAAAATTCTTTTGGGTAAGCACCACAAACCCGTGTGTGTCAAGCTTTTGAATAGGCTTATCCATGTCTATATTTGCTTTTTGCTTCTGCTTTATTTGCATAATAAGCATAACACACCTATTTTTCCAATATTTTTAAGCATTTAGTGCATCAGACCGTCCGTCTCTCGTCATAACCCCATCCTTCATTCAGCAAAAGTGTTTCTTTTGGGAATGAAAGCACTTTTTTTTCTGAAAGAAAAGGGCTTCGAGATCACACTCTTATCATCATTTGCGTTTATTATGTCTCACTTTAGCTTAATATTCATATCATTCGCTCAGACGAGCCGCTAATAGGTTTTTTTGGGGCAAGCCCCGGCATTCTGCAGCAGCCTTTTTCTATTAAGAAAAAGTGCATATGCCTTTTTTTTGGAAAGAAAAATGGCTGGGGAGACAAATGGTTTTTAAATGCCCCCTTAGTTGTTTATTGGGGTAATAATGAGGGAAAGCGATCCAGATGATTCCAGCCAGGATGCCCTCCACAAAAGGAAAAAGGGCCTGTATTCACAATCTCCAATGGACATTTTATCAGAATTAAGGAAAAAACACGGCAGGCATAGGGGAATAGGCGCGCAAGAAAAACATGCCCCGCCTTTGGATAAAGACGGGAAAACCGGGCTTGAGGAGAAATCTTTGCAAGACTATTTTCCCCCCGGCGCTGAAGATAGCGGCGAGGGCGGGTTTGAGCCGGTAGAGGTGGGTGAAATCATCCCACGGGAGAAGGAGGGGGAGCAAGAGCCCAAAGAGCATCTTTCAATAAGGCAAAAGGTTGAGGGCATACTAAAATCCCCGAAAAGGGCGGCAATTGAGAAAACTCCGAGCAAAATAACCGAATTTGATACAAATTCCCTTGAAAGCTATGATTTGTCTGCAAAAGATTTCGGAGGGGAAGAGGCGCAAGAGGGGAGGCGCAGGGATTATGATTATGCAAAGCCCGAAAAGCGAGGCGGGAGTCAAGAGGAAGATTTTGGGCAGGAAGGCGAATTTGAAGGGCTTTCTGGCACTGGCTCTTACGGCAACCCGGCTGATGATGGAGATGAATCTGAGAAAGAAGAAAAGGGAGAAAAAACGATACATGACTATGATTTGGATGAGGATGATTTTGCGCCCCGCACAAGGGACGCATTAAGCGAATTTGAAGAAAGAACGCTTGAGCATTTTGAAACAGGGCAAAAAATTGAAAATTTGCCCCGCCCGCCAATTCTTCCAAAAGCAAGGGGGGGAAGGCGGGTGCGCGTTGCGCCTGAAGCGAAATATTTTGAGGGGAGCGGGGAGAGCGGCAAATCCCCCAAAGATTATGATTTAAGAAAAGAGGATTTTGAGGGAGGCGGAGAGGAGGAAAAATCAATTGAAGATTATGGCCTGAGCAAAGAAGATTTTGATGAAGGCGGCAAATCCCTCGAGGATTATGATTTAAGAAAAGGGGATTTTGAGGGCGAGGAAGAATTTGGCAAAGCCGGATTTTTGCAGGAAAGCGATGCAGAATATTCAGCGCAAAGCGAGGATGAATCCGGCGCAGATGAATTTGCAGAAGATGAAAAAACCTTGCATGATTATGATTTGGACGAGAAAGACTTTGAAAAAAATGATTCTGCGCACCTTTTCGCGTCCCTCTCAAAAGGGAAAAAAGAAGCTCCCCCCGCAAAACTTCAGGTATCAGAAATAGGCGCCCCGATAATTGAGGCAGAGCAGATACCAAAGGAATTGCAGGATGAGATACGCCTCCCTTTTGCAGGCGGAAGCTCGAACCTAACGGCAGAAGAGGAAGAGCAGCCGGAGAATGACTCTGACTGGGAAGTTATGCATGCGCCGCAAAGCGCTCAGGCGCAGAGTGCTCCGCAGGAAGCAGAATTTGAGGGAGAGGAACAATTTACATTGAGCGAACCCATACAACCCCCCTCCATTATGCAGATGCATCTTGTGAAAAAAGGGGGGGGCGGGCTGTTTGCAAGCCGCCCGAAAATGCTAAACATGAATACCGCCCTCTACCGCGAGGGTGGGGAGGAGCCGATTCCGCCCCTGCATTCTGCAGGCGCAATGGCGCACATAAAAAAATCAGGCGGGGTGCTGTCCATATTTTCAAAAAAGCCGTCCGAGGCAGGGCAGCTGCATTTCATATCCGCTGCGCGCGAACCGCCAAAACAGCCGCAAAAAATTTATCAGGAAGCATATTCCCAAAATGAAAAAATCATGCACGAACCTGCGCATGAAAAAAATGAGCTTCCCCAAATATTCCAGCCGCTGCATCTTCATATGCCAAAAGTGAGAAAATCCGGGGCATTCGGAATTTTTGCAGCAAAGCCAAAGCAGGCTGGCGCGCTTGAGGCGCATGCGGGAATAAGAAAACAAAAGAAAAAAGAAAAAAAACCCTCCCTATATTGCCCGAGCATGCACGAGGTGAAAAAATCACAGGCGCTTCCGTTTTTCTCCCCTTCACCCAAAAAGGCAAATTCGCGCCTTCTCTTTTACCAGCCAAAAAAGCGCAAAAAAGCAGAAAAGCGCAAGCTATCCCTTCCCCGAGGCAGCATGCATCTTGTGAGAAAAAGCGCAAAGCTTCCAATATTTTCCCCTTCCCCCAAAACGCAAAACACTCATCTTGGCACAATAATAAAAAAAGAAAAAAAGAAAATTCCCCTGCCAGAGCCGCAGGCGCTCAAAATGCACCCGGTGCACCAGCACCTTTCGGGGCAAATTCCTTTCTTTGCAAAAGAGCCAAAGCAGGCAAAGCAATTGCATGAAATAAAATTAGAGCAAAAGAGGGGGGAGCCCATTGCAGCCCCGCGGGGGGTTGAAATGCACCATCCCGCGCATTCTGCGCCCATTTTGCATATTTTTGAGAAAAAGCCCGCGCACGCCCCCTCAAGCCTGAGGCAAATGCCCCTCAAAAAGCCGATTCCCCCCGAAGTTATCATGGAGAAGCAGGATACTAAACAGAAGGAAAAATTAATAGAGGAATTTTTCACAAATTCCCCGCAGCCGCAGGGGAAAGCCGGGCTGGTGCAAAAAAAGCTGCGCACCCCTCTTCACCCTGTGCATGTGAAAATGCAAAAGCACCCCTCGCAGGGGTGGGGGCTGTTCCGCCATTCCCAAAAGCCGGATGCGCACCGGGGCAAATTTAATCCATTGCATGAAGAGCAAAAGCAAAATGAAATAAGTGAAGAGAAAAAACAGCGTGAAATTTTGCAGGCGCAAAAAGAGGCGCAAGAGAAAAAACAGAGTGAAATTTTGCAAGAGAGGATGCGTGAGCAGGAGAAAATAAAGAGTGAGAGAACGCATGCCCGCAAAGAGAGCCGGCACAAAATGTTTGCAGGCTTATTCTCCCCGTCCAGAAAGCATGCTAAAGTGGAGGATTTCAGCCATGTTGCAGGGCCAGTAAAAAAAGCGCCTGCCGGCCCGCCATCGCGCCTGGGCATGAGAAGGGTGCCGCAATATTCGCCGGGTTTCTCTATTTTCAAAAGCGGGCCGCATCCCCTGTCTCACAGGGAAAAGTTTTCTAAAATAAAAATAGAGCAGCCGCCAAAGAGGCAGCCGCACCCTTTTTACAGGCCGCAGGCAACCGGTATGCAAAAAATAAGCGCATACCGCGAGGGCTTCTCTTTGTTTGGAAAGGCAGAGAAGCCGGCTGCACGCCACATTCCTCTTGAGGCAGAAATTGAGGAACAAGGGCAAACTTTGGCAGAGGAAATTAAGGAGAATAAAATTTCACAAATTCATGAAACCTCTCCGGAGAGGGAAAAGCCGGGAGGAATGAAAACGCGCGCAAAGGCGCATGAATCAGAAGGCGAGATATTGCAGTTGCAGCCGCCCGCCCCCCAAGAGAAGGAGGGCTCCCCCGGTTTTGGGGATTTTCTAAAAGGGACGGAAATCGGCAAGCCGGCTGCAGCAGCATCGCAAACTTCGCCATCAATCATGCCCAAAAAGGGCGCAAAAATATCCCAGCCCGGCATAATGGACGGGCAGAGGGCAATCCTTCCAAGCGAAGTTTCAATGCCTTCCACAAAAGGAATCAGCAAAAGCGAGTGGAACTCGCAATATAGGCGCGAGCTCTCAAGGCCGGTGCCAACGCGCGCGCAGGTGGATTCATATTATGAGTCCTCTCCCATAGAACAAAAAAAATATTTGCACGCACTCTCCGTGGAAGAGGCATACTGGAAATACGCAAACAGCCCCAAATCCTCAAAAAAGCATCTGGAGAGCCAGCAAAAATTCATGGCAATGCTTGAGAACAGCAGCCCGGAGCAGAGGGTTGCGATAGAGCAGTGCATTAACCTTACAAAGGCGGTAAGCGCAGTGAGTGTTTTTACAAACCCAAGCGTGCTTGCCGCCCAAAGGGAGGAGGCGCACGCAATATATATAAGTGTGGTTGGACAGCATCCGGATTTGCATCCGCTTGTGCAATACCAGGTGGCGCGCCTTGCGCTAATGAAGGCGCACAACCCAGATTCATTCTCCCCCCCTGCCGATTATCTGCAGTTTATGCGGCTGCTTGATGATGATTTGCGCTGCTGCGCACATGCAATGCGCGCCGCATTTCTTGACAGGATAATGAACAATAAGGGAGCAAGCCAGCCTTTGCGCGAATGGGCCGCAAAATATTATTCCCAGATTTTGCTTGCAATGCCCCATCTCTCAGCAAAGCTGGGGATATGCCTGAAGGTGCACCGGGGCTTTGAGCTTTTCTTTGCAAGCCAGGCGGCAAGCACGCTTGAGGAGGAGAGGGTGCTGCGCGAGAAATGGCAAAGGCTTGCAAATGAGGATGGGGACGTGAGGCTAATAATATTTTACGAGCTTGCCACCATATTTTACGGCAAGGCAAGGGGCAACAGGGAGGAAGAAGAGGAATAAAATTCAGGGAGGGCATGAAAATGGCAAATTCAGATTATGAAGCACCGGATGAAACAACCGGAATTTTGAACAGCGGAAAAATCCGCGAAGGGGAAAAGGAAATAGAATCCTACATATTTGAAAACGAAGGCATACAGGTAATGGCGCGCATAGTATACCATCCGGACGACTTTGTGCTGCATTATGACCTCTCGGTGCGCGGGCTCTCAGAGGGCACCCGCCTTGTGCTAAACACTTTGCGCGGCGAGCTTATCACAACCGTGAAGCTTGATGTCACAGACATCATGGACCCGAGAAAGCGCGACGAGGTAAAAAGAAAATTCGAACTGCGCGCCAACATGCTTCTTGCAAAGCATTTTCCCTCTTTGGCAGAATCCGATAAAAAAATACTTATCTCCTATCTTATTCAAAACTCCCTCGGGCTCGGGGATTTGGAGGCGCCGCTTCATGACGGCAAGCTGGAGGAAATAGTAATAAATTCCAGCAAGGACCCCGTATGGGTGTATCACAAAAAATACGGCTGGTGCAAAACAAACATAGTGATAAAGAGCGAGGAGGCGGTGTATGATTATGCCGCCATGATAGGAAGGCGAATAGGGAAGCAAATAAACATACTCTCGCCCCTGATGGACGCGCACCTCTCAACAGGGGAGCGTGTGAATGCCACTCTCTACCCTGTCTCATCTTTTGGCAATACGCTTACAATAAGAAAATTTGCAAAAAACCCATGGACTCTTCCCTATTTAATAGAATTAAACTGCATTTCTCCCAAAGTGTCCTCACTCATATGGCTTTGCATACAAAACGAGCTTTCCCTGCTTGTCTCGGGAGGCACAGGCTCCGGAAAAACCTCTTTTCTTAACGCAATTGCCTGCCTGATACCCGCAAATCAGCGCGTCATCTCAATTGAGGATACTCGCGAGCTTACGCTGCCCGAATTTTTGCAATGGGTTCCCATGACAACAAGGGACGCAAACGCGGAAGGCAAAGGCGAGGTAAACATGCTTGATTTGCTTGTAAATTCGCTTCGTATGCGCCCTGACAGGATAATTGTGGGGGAAATAAGAAAGCAAAGGGAAGCCGAAATTCTTTTTGAGGCAATGCACACAGGCCACTCTGTGTATGCCACCATGCACGCAGACAATGCGCAGGAGACAATAACCCGCCTCACAACTCCGCCAATAAACATACCGCGCGAGACGATAGATTCTCTTGCAGGAATTGTGGTGCAATTCCGGCACAGGCGCCTTAACATCCGCCGCACACTCGAATTTGCGGAAGTGAGAAAAGGAGGGGGCTTAAACGTGCTCTCGCGCTGGGACCTTAAAAAAGACAAAATAATGGATGTGGGGGAAATGGACGTTCTTGCAAGCACCCTAAACCTTTACTCAGGGCTCACAAAAAAGGAAATAGATTCTGACATTGCCGAAAAATCAGACATACTAAAATGGATGGTAAGGAAAAAATACAGGGGCGTAAATTCTGTCGGCTCAATCGTTTCCCACTATTACATGAATCCGGAAGAAGTGGTTGCCGCCGCCGCAAAGGACGTTAACTGGGCTTTTGAGGCATAATCGTTATGGGTGATGAAGAGGGGGGCGCATTCCCTGAAATCGGGGCTAATTCAGCCGGAATAAAAAAAGGCAATCTTGATGCAAAGGCAGCCGATGCCGCGCTTGATGACAAGCGACTTGGCAGCTCTATCTCCCTTCCCCTCACCCAGCTCATACGCGAGGCAAAAACAATTGAAAAAAACGCCTTCGCGCCGCAAACTCCCTCTTTTGACTTTCACGCATCCCCTTCTTTGCCGGAGCAGCCATTTGAGCAAATGGAATTTAATTCCGCATTCGCAATCGCAATGCGCATGGAAGGCGCATCAAAAAAGCGCGGCTCAATAATAAGCACCGCCCCGCCCGTAAAAGAGGATAGCGGAATAGAGCAGGAGCTAAAAGTTTTCGGCAAAATGCCTGCAAAAGACGCGGGCAGCGAAATAGGGATGAGCCCGCAGCAGGCATCCCAATATTCGCCGCAAAAAAAGCCGGGAATGTTTTCCTCCTTTTTGCAAAAATTCAAATTCACAAAAAAGAAAAAGCCAAACATCGCGCCTCCCCCGTTTACTCCTCTTGCGCCAGCCTCAAAAGCGCAGGCGCACGGCTCGCCACAGCAAACCTCGTGGCAGCCATCCACATCAACCCCATTATCAAAAACCCCTTCAGCCTCTTCCTCTTCCATGCAGAAAGCCGGTGAAGCTGAAAATTCGCAGCAGATGCCAAAAAAGAAATTATTCGGGCTTTTCGGGGCAAAAAAAACCCCTCCCCAAAAACAGGCAGAGCAAAAAGATGCACCACCACCTTCCCCCAGCCCTTCTTACCCTCCCCAAATTCCCCAATATAAAAACATGGGAGAGCCTGCCGCAAAAGGGCAGCAAAGCGATTTTTCAGAGGAAAAAAACAAATCTCAGCAAGCAGGCGTGCAAGAGAAGCCAGGCTCCCCTCCGCCGCCTCCAGGCATTTATTCTGGCCCGCATTATTCCCCTTCCCCCGCGCAAATGCCGAAGCCTTCGCAAAAATTAAGAAAAGAGCTTGAGCAGATTGACCCAAAGAAAAAGGCAAAGGCATCAATTTTCGGAGGGCTTGGCACCCCTCCCAAAAGGAAGATGCCTGAAAAGAAGCAGGATGATGGGGATGATGACACTGGTGATGATGAGGGGGGAATGCGCGAATACGACGAATCAAATGCGGAAAAAGCGCAGAATTCAGGCTTCTCATCCCCGATAATAACCCCCAAGCCTGCAGGGCGCAAAATTTATTCTTCCCAATCAGTCTCGCAGATGGGAGCAGGCTCTTCACAGGGAGAAGATTCCTCCTTTGCAGAGGCAAGCGGCGGGCAAAAAATGCAGGGCGCAGCCATTAACAGGGAAAGCGGCTATGAAAAAGAAATCTCCCCCCCTCAAAAAAGCGCGCAAGAAAAAACCAAGCAGGATTTCGGGCTTTCCACCCTCTCAAACGCGCTAAAGGCCGCAACAAGCCCTGCAAAAGGGAAAAGCGAAATTTCAGAGCAGCCAAAAACGCCCGCAAGCGCGCAATTAATGCAGCAAAAGAAAACTTCAAAGCCGCGCTTAAGCGGATATGGGACTCCTTCCGACTCATTTTCTCCCATAAGCGAGATTGAAACCCATTACAGCTCAAGGGAAAGCGCAGCTTCTGCTAAAAAAACGCAAACGCCTGCCTCAAGCGGCGTTCCGGCTACACCTGAGGCGCGCGAAGAGGGAATTTCCGAAAAAAATAAAGGCACATTAAAATTCTCGCAAAAAAGAAAAATTTCTCCCCTTCCAAAAAAGAAAACTTTGGAAGCCGAGCAAACGCAAGGCAAGGAAAACATTTCAGAAGCGCCCGAGCCTCCGAAGAAAAAAGCAAAAATTTCCCCGCCCGCGCAAAAGAGCCAGAAAGCAAAAATTCCCCCCCGCGCAAGCCAAAGCGCCGAAGATGATGAGGGGGGCGCCTCCTCATTGGATGAGCTTGAGCAGGCGGCAGGCGAGCTTGGGGGAGATGAGAAAAAACAAGCCGCGCCTTCCCCTCAAAAAACAAACAAGGTTTCCCCTCTTGCAAGCAGGCTTGGAATTTCCCGCACCTCGCAAAAGAAAACTCTTGCGCAGCCGCAGGAGCAAACAGCAAAAAAAGCCGTGCAACCGGGGAAGGAAAACCCCCCTTCCGCAAGAAAAAAGCCGCAGCAGGAAGATGAGGATGAAGATGAAGGGGATGGCGAAGGCGGAGGGGCTTCCGCCCCCGCAAGAAAAAAAACACTGCGCCCAGCGCAGCAGGAAGATGAGGATGAAGATGAAGGCGGCGGAGAAGGCGCGCATGCTGTAAGCTCGCGCATCTCGCAAAAGGCGGACGACATCCTCTCTGCCCCGAAAAAAGAAAAAGAAAAAGAGTCTGCTTCAAAAAACGACGACATCCTCTTTGCATACGCAAAAGAGAGGCACAAATGGATTTATGAAATTTACAAGATGGGCGGGATGACTTTGGAGGAATTCCGCTCAAAAATGAATGAGAAAATGTCTCAGGATGAGAGCGGCTCAAAAGGCGATAATGAGAGGGAAGATGAAAAAGACAACTCTGCTTTTTCAAATCTTGACGCTGCCGCAAACAAGAAGTTTAAAAAATGATAAAGGGCTGGTAGAAGGGTATGAAGATGCGAAAAAAAACACAAAAGCAAAAAGACGAGGCGCCTGCCCCGTATGTGAGCACGCCGCTAAGGCATTCTTTTTCCGATTCCTCCCCGTTTGCAAACCTTTTCAAGTCAATAGCCTCGCGCCTTCCTTCCCTGCAGCGCAACCTTGACATGGCGGAAATGGACGCGCATGCGCCAGAGTTTGTAAAAAAGAGCCTCATAAGCGCCCTCTTTTTCACAATAGTGCTTGAGGCGATAATTCTCTGGGCAGCCATATCTGCCGGAACAAGCGCCCTTTTGCTAATAGGCGCCGCCCTTCTCACAACCGTTGTTATATTTTTGACAATGTTTAACATGGGCATAAACCAGCCCAAGCTCAAAATAATAAGGCGCGGAAAAGAAATAGACAAGGAAATAGTTTTTTGCGGCCGCCATCTTCTAATAGAATTGCGCTCGGGGGTAACCCTATTTGACGCCATGCTCGGAGTGTCCGAGGATTACGGGGAGGTAAGCAAGGAATTTAACAAGATAGTTGAAAAAATAACGCTGGGGGTTCCCTCCTCCGTCGCGTTGCATGATGTCGCCTCCCAGTCTCCCTCCTCCTATTTCAAGCGCGTTGTATTGCAGATAGCAAACTCCATAGCATCCGGCTCGGACATAGGGGACTCTTTGGAGGCGGTCCTTAACCAGGTTGCAAAAGAGCAGATAATACAGCTAAAGGAATATGGGCAAAAGCTAAACCCGCTTGTTATGTTTTACATGCTTTTTGGAATAATTATTCCCTCAATAGGAGTCGCCTTCATGATAATAGTTTTCTCTGTAGTGGGCGCCGGCTTTGAGGCAATCGGAACAACTCTTATTGCAGGCGTATTCGCCCTTGTGGCAATAATGCAGTTTCTTTTCCTTACTGTGGCTGAAAACGCAAGGCCCAACTTTGACTTATAGGTGCGATTATGGCAAACTCATCATACGAAATAATAGGGCGCGGCTTTGGAAGGGAGAAAATAAAGGCTTTCGGAATCTTCCTAAAAAGCGGGGGCTTTAAGGTTGCCCCTGAAAAATTTGCAGGGCTTTACATTGTGCTCGGCTTTCTTGCCGCACTGCTTGCATCTATTCTTTTCCTTACGCTTGATTCGCTTCGCGCATATATATTCAAGCTGGCGCTCTTTACCATGCGCCCGCTGGCAGTGGATTTCTCATTCACCGTGCCTGCCCTTACCCTAATCTTATGCTTTGCAGGGGTATTCACCTTTTTCGCCCTTCTCATATATGTGGTGGTAATACTTTCCGCAGATTCTAGGCGCAACAAGGTGGAGGCGGTATTGCCTGACTTTCTTATTTTGGCAGCCGCCAACTCACGCGCAGGCATGACGGTCGACCAGGCGCTCTGGCATGCGGCAAAGCCAGAATTCGGGCTTCTCTCCGATGAGGTGCAAATAGTTGCAAAAAGGGCATTCGGAGGAGTCCCATTCGGCGAGGCGATAGACCATCTTGCATACAGCTTTAATTCCAAAATAATAAGGCGCACAGTATCCCTCATAAAACAGGGGCTTGCCTCAGGCAGCCAAATAGCCGTAATACTTGACCGCACAGCCGCAGACGCGCGCGACATGCAGATAATAAGGCGCGACATTGCCGCCTCCCTCCTTATGTATGTAATTTTCATAGTATTTGCAGCCGCAATAGGCACTCCTTTCCTTTTTGCAGTTGCGGCAAAGCTTGTTGCTTTGATGGAAAACGTTTTTGCAGACATCCCTACTGCGGATGAGCTCTCCTCATTCGGCGGCTCCACATTTATCCAGCCCCAGCCGCCAATAGTTACAAGCGAGCAATTTTTCATATTCGTGCTTCTCTCACTTGTGCTCACATCCATTACCGCCTCTCTTCTCATAGGCGTAATACAAAAAGGCAAATCCCGCGAAGGGGTAAAATATTTGCCATTTATACTGGTGGTGGGGCTTGTGCTTTTCTTTGTGGTAACCGAGCTTGTCACCTCCGTAATGGCAGGGCTTGGCGCGGGGTAGGCATATGTTTTTATACTTCGGCTCGTTTAACGGGGTTAATATATTGAGGTGGTATGGTGTTTAATTCTCTAAAAGGCCAATCAGCCATGGAATATTTGATGACTTATGGCTGGGCTTTGCTTGTAATTGCAATTGTTGTAGCAGTATTGTGGGTAATCTGGCCCGGCGGGGCAATCGACTCCTGCCTTTTCCAGGACCCCGGCTTCACATGCGAGGGGCACAGGATAACAAGCGGCGACATTCTTTATGCAAAAATAACTAACGGCAACCACAAGACAATAAAGAATGTGCAGGTTGCATGCATAAAGGGAAGCGCAAGGCCTGACAAAACAAGGTATGTCCCGCTTGCAAGCACCACTCTTCCAAACGGAGAATCCTTTAACACTGGCACAGGGGTAGGAACAACAGACGGCGCAATAAAATGCGTTAATTCTGACGGCACTTCTCTTGATTTGCAGCTTGGAGAGAGCTTCAACGGCAGGCTTTACATAATGTTCAACTATGCCGACGATGACTCTGACATCCCAGGAAAAGTGGCTGTTGCAAACGTGCTTGGCACAGTGCAGGAAGGCAAGTAATTTTTTTCTTTTAATTCTTTTTTTCTTTTGTTTTTTCAGTTACCTTAGCTTTTTTATTTTATTTCTTTTTTCCAGTTACTTTTCTTTGTTTATTCTTCTTCCCCTAATTTTTTCTCTTTCTACTTTTATTTCAAAACAAGCTTTCTCTGCCTAGGCTCATCATTTTGCCAAATTATTTATTTTCCTTTTTTCACTTCCTTATAAGTCCTATACTTTCTTATACCCCGCCTCCCATGCCTTCTCTCAAGCGTGGCGCCTATGAGCAGCACCACCATTATGGAGAGAAGCGTAATTATCATTGTGGGGTTATACCTATAAACAGGAAAAGTGGTTGAGAGCGCCTCAAACCCGTCCATTATTGCCGTAATATTAAATATCGAATGAAGCACTATTGCGGTGGCAACCCCTGGGACAAATATTACCGCAGACAATTTGCCCCAGCTGTGATGCTCTTTTGCCCACCCCAGCGTCGCTCCCAGCGTTCCGCTAAAGCATGCGTGCGCAATTGAATTGAAAAAGCTTCTATAAATTATTATCCCTGCCCATGCCCCAATTCCCATTTGCAAAGGGTCTGTTTTTGAGGCAAAATAAAGCCAATTCTCAACAAAGGCAAACCCAAGCCCTGTGGCAAGCCCCAAATGAAGCCCGTGCAAAGTATCGCAATATTCATGGTGGGTTGAGAGCCCAAGAAGCCCCAGCCCTTTTAGCACCTCTTCAATAACCGGCGCAATTACAGCCGTTGTAAGAAGTATTGCCCCCGCGCTTCCAAGCCCGAAAAATTCGCTTAGCGCCTGCGCCTGATATGAATTTATAATAAGGGACGCAACTGCGGCGCTTATGCCCCACACAAATGCGCCCCCCAAAAACCGCAAAGGCATCTTCTCCACAAGCTCATTATATATCCAAATGAGGGCAAAATACACCACAGGCATGAAAAGCGCGCCCAAAAACGTCAGCGCCATTATCGCAACATTCTCACCTTGGGCGGATTTTGCTATTATTGCCGCTATTATGATAAGAAGCAAAACCTCAAGCGCCCAAAAAAGAGGATTTATCAAAACCCCCGCGATTATCTGCCCTATATCTTTTCCCTTAATAACCGGCAAAAAGAAAGTTTTCATAGTATATTCTTTTTTGTATTTTGAGTTCGCCTTGCTCCTATATGCCCATTCCGAGAGTACAAGAAGCAAAAATATGATAAAGCCTGCCAAAGCAGGTATGATTACCTGCGCCCCTTCAAACAAAATCCTATTTTGCTCCTTCTCATACTCGCCCCAATTTTCATCAACATCAAAATATTGCCCAAGCGGCACCGCTCCCCCGGTGGCAACAACCGCGTATTGGGTGGAAGAGCGGCTTTTTCCAGCATAGCTTGCCTCAAAATAAACAATATATTTCTCGCTTCCCCCCGGCTGCACAAGCCCGAGCACTTTTTGCGCCCTCCACTCTCCGTCATCCTCTTTTTTAAGCAAATAAACTATCAAGTCATTATCATAATAATTTGAAACCCATATGCGCGCAGTTATTTTCGTGGGGGTGTAATTAAGCGCATTTTGCTCCACTTCAATATTTGCAGGCAATCCGTATGCAAAATCCTCCAAATTTGTAATATTTGCAGCATGCGCAACACTCACCGCCTGCAAAAAAAGAAAGATAAAAAATAAGGCTGGCAGAAGCGGCGCGCCAGAGCGCCCATTCTTCCCACTTTTCAAAAGCATAATTTCCCTCATACGGGAATAAGCCCCCTTACCAAAAGCATTGCAAGCCCGGCATATTTCAAGAAATATACTATCCCCTTGTCCCACCACTCATTTTTTCTTTTGATTACTTTTATAAGCGGCTTGAAAGCATCTCTTTCCGCAACTCCTAATTTGCTGTCGCTGATTTTTGTGTGCTCTTTGCCGTCCACTACTGATTTTTCCTCAATTTTGCCAATCTGCTTGTTTGCCTGCGCATACCAGGGGGGCAAAGTGGACTGCTTTTTCATAATTGCATTAAAGTAATCCATTGCTGTAATTTTTCTCTGCTTTCCGGTTTTAAACGCAATTCTCCAGGGAATTGCAGCCGCCTCTTCTGTAAGCGCTTTTAGGTCTGCCGCGGCATACCCCAAAGTGGCAAAAGCCATAAAGCTCCATGGCATCACGCCTGCCAAAGGAAGTTTTTTTGCATGCAGCTTAAGTATCTCTTTTCTTGAGGTAAAATCCGGCTCGGGAATATAAATGGTTTTTCCAAACCTTCCCGAGCGGCGCAAAGCAGGGTCAACATCCCACGGAGCGTTTGTGGCTCCGATAACAAGCACATTGGCGTTGTCTGCCTCCATTCCGTCCATCTCGTATAAAAGCTGGTTTACCGCCATTTTCATATACTGCGCCGAGCCGCTCATCTCCTCACGCCTTCCCCCCAGCGCCTCAACTTCGTCAAAGAAAATAATGCATGGCGCGTTTTTTCTCCCAGTCTCAAAAATATTGTGCAAATTTTTCTCAGTCTGCCCAACATACATGTCAACAATGTCCGAGACTTTTGCGTTAATAAAAGCCGACGAGCACTCCCCCGCCGTCGCCTTTACAATAAATGTTTTTCCGCATCCTGGGGGGCCGTAAAGCAATATTCCCCCTCCTCCCATCTTGCCGTATTTTCTTGCCAGCTCCGGCTGCACAAGCGGATAAACCGCAGCTTCATTAATTTCCTCTTTCATTTTTCTCATGCCTGCAACATCCTTGAAATTCATTTTCGGCTTTGAGAGTAATTTCACGGGGTTTATTCCCTGTGGCTGCTGCCCCGGCGCACCGCCTGCGGGGTTTTCAGGCCCGCCCGGCGCCCCCGGAGCCGGCCCTCCTGCGCTTTGCTTTGCTTTTGCAATTTCAAGATGGTTTTTCGCCTCGTCAAAGCCGGGATTCAGCTCTATCGCCTTCTCATAATCCTTTATCGCATCATCAAGCTTATTCTGGTAATCAAAGGCAAGCCCGCGAATATGGTATGCTTCTGAAAAAGAGGGATTTATTTCCACTACCTGGGTAAAATCCTCAACCGCCTTCTCATATTCCTGCTGGCAGGCGTATGCAAGCCCCCTGTTGTAAAATGCTTTCAAATATTTCTTATTTAGCGAGAGCGCCTTGTCATAATCTGATATGGCGTTTGCAAAATCCTGCTTTCTGTAATACGCATCTCCCCTGTTATTGTAAATTACGGGGTTTTTCGGGTCCAATTCCGCGGACTTTGAATAATCGTCTATGCTTTTGTCAAATCTTTTTAAATTATAATAGCAAAGCCCCCTGTTGAAATAGCTTTCGCTAAAAGTGGGGTTAAGTATAATAGCCATATTATAATTTTCAATCGCCTTATCATACTCCCCTTTCTCAAAAAGCTGGTTGCCTTTATGGTAATACGTCCTTGCGTCTGTAGGGTTCGGCTTATCTACCATAGAATATCACTTAATTTATTACTCCTCTATCCTCTGAGCATTTAAAAATCTAATCAGTAACCCCCTCGCGGGCTATTCTTATTATAGATATGTCTCATAATAAGCTTAACTCAAAGAAAAAGGGGCGTTCACCCCAAAGAATTAACTTAATTTCCCTTGTTGATGCATATGAAAACAGCCGATATTCATGTAATAGGCGCCGGCCCTTCCGGAATTTTTTCATCCATTACGGCGTTAAGGGAAGGAAAAGAGGTTATTTTGAGCGAAGAGCACACATCCGCAGGCGCCCCTGTGCACTGCTCAGGCCTTGTCTCTGCATCAGGGCTTGAGCAGCTAAAAGACGTTGTTGACTATAAAAAATGCACCCTAAACTCCATAACCAAGGCAAATATGCACGGCAAAGCAGAGAAATTCACCCTCTCATTTCCATTGCCAAAAGCATATGTAATAGACAGGGGAAAATTCGACTCTCTTGCAATGCAAAAATATGCTGATGAGGGCGGAAAATGCGTTTTTGGCGAGAAAATAACCTCTTTTTCCCAATTAAAATCAACAAATATAATAGGCGCAGACGGCCCCATCTCCTCAATAGCCCGCCTCTTTAATTTTCCCCCCATCACCTCTTATTGCGGCTGCTGGCAAGGCGAATTCAAATATTCCTGCCCTCAAAAAGACGCGGTAGAGGTGTATTTTAACCCCGAAATTTCCCCCGGCTTTATCGGCTGGGCAATTCCAATAGATGAGACACACGCAAAAATAGGCTTAGGGGTGGGAAAAAACGAAAACCTCTCACACGCAAAAAAATCCCTTCTCTCCAAGCTGGAAATAAAAGATGCCCCAACCCACGAATTTGGCGCCCTTATTCCCCTCTCCCCACGAAAAAAATGCGCACTCTCCCCCATAGTTGCAGGAAAAAAATTCAATATCTCACTTTGCGGCGACGCCGCCGGGCAGGTAAAAGCCACCTCCGGAGGCGGCATATTCTTTGGCGCCATGTGCGGGCGCCTGGCAGCCATGCACGCGCAAAACCCTGCTCTCTATGATAAAGAATGGAGAAAAAAATATGGCATGGATTTGCTTTTGCACCGCTTTTTGCGCCTCGGATTTGACTCCCTTAGCGCGGATGGCACTGATTTGGGAATAAAGGCGCTAAAACTGATGAAATTCGATTCCCTTCTCATGGAAGCGGGGCAAATGGATGAATATTCCAAAATGCTTTCCTTAAATACCTTAAATGCGTATATGCGTGTGCTCACAAGGTAATTTTTATGCGGGCAAATACTTCCAAAATGCTCTCATTAAATACCTTAAATGCGTATATGCGTGTGCTCACAAGGTAATTTTTATGGCACGAAAATTTGATTTGCACCGAAACCGCGGAGGGGGGCAAACCCCCCTGCTCAAAGCGCCTCGCGCTTTGGCATCCCAAATCGCAGTGGCGATTTGTAGGATCCCCAGTTTTGAGGTCCTACAAGACGCTCCGCGTCTTGGGATCCCAAAGTGCGTAGCACTTTGTAGGATTCTTTCCTGCCCCTCCCCCCGTTATACAAGGTAATTTTTATGGCAAGAAAATTTGATTTGCACATGCATTCCTCATATTCGCTTGATGCCATAGCCTCGCCCGCCTCAATTGCAGAGAAATGCTACAATGAGGGGCTTGCCGGCTTTGCAATAACAGACCATGGCAGCATGAAAGGCTATGAAAAAGCAAAAGCATATGTAAAAGAGGCAAAGCTTCCTATACAGGTAATAGGGGGGTGCGAATTTCTTAGCAATGCGGGAGAGGTAATAGGGCTTTTTATTGAATCAATGCCTCCTGCGCACACAATAGCCGACTTTGGCTCTTTATGCGACGCCATACATGATGAAGGAGGCTTTGCAATCCTTCCCCATCCCTTTGATTCTTTTAGAAAACACGTATGCCGCCCTGACAAGCTTCCATCCGATTTGCTTCGCTTAATAGACGGAATAGAAACATTTAACGCCCGCTCGCGAAAAGTCGAGGACAATTTAAAGGCGCAGGAATGGGCGCACGGGAAAAATTTGTGCCTCACAGGAGGAAGCGACGCCCACTTCACATTTGAGTGCGCCTCTGCATACACTTGTGTTGAGGGCGATATGCCACTTGACATTGCTTTGCGCCGAAAAAAAACCTCCCCGGCAGGGGGAAGAACCCCTTTTTATTCGCAAGGGCTGCCAACAATTGCAAAATTCTTGAAAAAGCACGGCATAATAAAAATGCCAAAATAAAAATTCTTCAGCCAAAAATATTTCTGCGCATTTTAAAGCACATTTTTCCCTCTTCGTAGTTTTCCCCAGAGTTTTTAAACAACCTCTCTTTAATTAGCGCATGGGCGTTTTTGCGCAAGCACCCAACAGCCAGAGGGAAGACCATGCTTTTGAGGGCGAGCCGTTGGCAGAAGCTTCCCCTGCTTTGCGCAATTCTCCAATTTCGCGCACAGACCACACATATGTGAATTTAGAGATGGCATATGCGCGCGCGCAAGCAAAGCAAACCTCTATAGAGAATAAGCAGCAGGATTTCACAATGCTCTCGCGCCAGCTCTCCCTTTCGCGCTTTTCCCCAGAATCTTCATTTCCCGCGCAGGATGAGAAATCCATAATAGAGAAAATGAATTTGCTTGCCATCTCCTCAATTTCCAGCACAAATATTCCAGAATTTATTTCCCAATACGCGCAGCCCTTTATAAAAATAGCAAAAGATGCCGGATTAACCGACATCGCGCAAAAAATTGAAAATTATGCAAAAATTCTTGCAGAAACCACGCGCATAAATATCTCCTCCTCCCCGCGCCTTCAAAACCTTGGCAATTTGCTCTCTTTCAGGCCCGCCGACGTTTTTGAGGCAATAAAATATTGCACATTTCTCACTTCCGAGAAAAAAGTATCCCTTCTCTCCTCCCTCTCACAGTTCTCGCCAGAATATCTGCCCCCTTCCCAAAATTTTGCAACAGAGGAGGCGGCGCTAAAGCAAATAGAGCTTGCCTCAAATATCTCAACAGCGCGCACCTTTGCCCAGGATTACACAATCGCAAGCATAGGCGGCATAAAATCATTGCGCTTTCTTGGCACAGAAATCTGGTTTTCCCCGCAAGAAAAGAATTCCTTAATAGAGAAAATATGGGATGAAAATAAGCTTGCGCGCGAAGGAAAAGAATTGCAGGAGGAAAACATTCCTGAAAATATTGCCCAATGCTCGCTTGATTATTGCAATTCCGCCCTCGCATATGCAAATTACATCTCTGTCACAACCTCAAGCAACGACATATTGGGCTTTGTATCCGACTTTGCAGTTGAGGCAAACGATGCCATAAACAATATAGCCAAATTGCAGCTTGAGGGCGCGCCAAAGCTTGAAATAGTGGAAGAGCTGATAAAATTCGAAGAATTTTTCCAAAACTGCCAGTCCCTTGTGGCAGAGCAGGCGCACTATGAATCCCTTTACAAGCAGGCAGGCAACAACCCATTTCTCAACGCCCTTGTATGGGCAAACAGAAACGGGCACACCGCCAACCTGTGGATGGCATTCGGGATGTCACTTTACAATCCTGTATTAGGGCAGGCGGCATTTGGGATGCTTGGTGCGCGCGACATAAAAGAGGGAATAGAAACAAAGGATTTTAACCGAATAATATTCGGAACCGCAATGCTTGCAGGCATGTCCCAAAACCCGCTCATATCCGGCGCCTCGCACTCTTACATCCAGCTCTCAATAGGAAAAGACGCGCTTTACCTGGCAGATGACATAAACATAAACGGGGTAAATCCGCGCAACCTCCAATCTCTCCTTGACCTCTCAATCCTATCTTTGGGGGTGCTCAACTCGCGCGCACAGGAAAAATATTCTCCCCATGATTTTCGCTATGGGGGGCCGCGAGCGCAATTCTCCGCCCCCGCGCAGCTGCCGTGGTTCACAGAGCTTTTTAACCTGGAATATTTTCGCAACAAAAATTTTGCTGCTTTGGCAGACGCAATAAAAAAGAACACCGAAATAAAATCCCCCCAAAACGACGAGGGAATAGTGCGCCACATTGCAATCCTCTCAAAATCCTTTAATGAACAGGAAATATCTCAAATTTGCTCGCGCATCTCACAAGATAAAAACACCTCCTGCCTTATGGATGCGAACTTCCTTCTTTCCGTGGAGCTGAAAACTCAGGGCATGCACTGGGAAAACGCAGGGGGGGTAAATTATTTGCGCCCCGGCAAAGAGCCCGCCCCCCGCGAGCCGGTAGGCGGCACGGCATTTATCCCGAAAAAAAGCGGCGGCGAGCAAAAGCCCCGCATTGAGGAAAATTCTTCCCTACTGCAAGATGAAACTATTGCAAAAAAGCTTGCAGATGCCGGGATAACAGAGAAGGCAATGCAAAGAATAGAATCGCTTGAAGGATACACTCCCGAAGCAAAAGAAATATTGCGGGAAATTATCTCAAAATCCCCTCAAGAAAGCCTAATGGTAAACTTTTATGCATTTGAATCCATCCTTGGGAAAGGCCCGCTTCCCGAAAATGTAATTTCTGCCCTAAAGACACAAATCTCAATCTGCCCTGCAGAAAATCTCCTAAACTTTCTTGTTATGGTTGAGAAGGCGCACCCTCTTCTCATAGATGAATACGGCTCAGAGCTTTCCTTCCCCATCATGGAGATGCTCCAAAACCCGAACCTATCCTCATATCCGCTCTGGAGGGATTTCCTCTTCTCCCTAAAACAGGGGGAATCATACCTCTCTCATGCCTCTGCTTTTCTTACGCTCAGTTCTATCCTAAAGAGCAGTTATTTCAAGCCCGAACACTGGAGTTTGCTTCACAAACTGCACAATAAAACCGACATCAAGCAAAATGCAGATGTTCTCAAAGAGTTTTTCAAACTGCTTGAGGGGGGGCATCTCTCGCCAGAAAATATTCAAAATTTAAATTCTTTTCTGGATTTTATGCCCCGCATCAATAAGCTCTCTATGATAGAATTCAGGGAAAGGGCGGAAAGGAGCGGATATGACTTTGACAACTCCTTCCAATTGGCGCAAAGCTACAGGGAGCGTTTTTCTTTGGGAAAAGATGTGTGGGGGGACTGGGCATTAAACCTTCTATCTAATGTGGATGCCATCAAGCAGCTTGATGCTCTGAACCTGAAGGCAGCCGACTTTCTTTGCAAAAACCAGGGAATCCGCTTTTTTGGAAGGTATGATGCAGGCGTTCTTTTGAGGCAGTATGAAAATTACGGAAAACGCGATTCCTCAAAGCCGCTGATGCTTGCCATCAATGCCCTTTCGGATTACAGCGGAGCCATTTCCCTTGTCAGAAACAACATAAGCTACCTTGACCAAAACCTTGACATTAAAATTTATGAGGCAAGCTCGCCTTTTTCAGCCGCAAGAAGCATTGTTGATACATACAACAACTACGGCCCTATATCTACTCTCTGGGTAGGCGGGCACGGAGATGTGGGAAGCATAAGGTTTGGGCACGCCTGGCCTGCCGGGCTCATAACCGCGCAGCAAATCGCAAGCGGATCAGATCTTGGGCGCTATTTCATCTCCCATCCCTCGGTTATTTTTGTGAGCTGCAGCACAGGCATTGATTTACCGGGAGGATTTGCAAATACAGCCAGTGGCAGGTATAATGGAATTTTCTATGCGCCACAGGGAGAAACCCTTCTTGACAACATAACCTACAAAGGGTTAGATGAAAATTCTACTCCCCTATTTGACATAAGATGGTCAGTTTCTCCAGGATCAATATTTTCCGAAGGAAAGCCCTCTTCCCCAAAAACACAAAATCCAAACATCCAATTCCCTGTAGGCGGCACGGCATTTGTGCCCGCCCCGCCAAAAAGAATTTCCGCCCCGATAGATTTTGAGCGCACTTTAGCCCCAAAAAGCGCGGACGACATAAAATTTGAGCTTAATACCCTTCTTTCCAATTTGCGCTCGCTTGAGCAAACGGCAAAAGATTTTTCAGATGATTTTAAAATGGGGCAATTAAACCAAAACATGCTCAATTCCCTTCAAAAGCAGCTAAAAGCCCTTGAGCAGGACGCAAAATTCGTACAAGAGCCGGCAGAATCCGCCCTTATCGCATCCAAAATAGCCAACGCAAAGCTGCTAATCGCAAATACGCAATACCATCTCTCACATGAGCCTGTCGGCGGAGTTGCAAAAAAGCCCCCCTCGGCAATTGAAATAGGTTTAGACGGAAAGCCTACTGGCAGAAATATAAATTTAGAAACTACTTATACTCCAGAATATTTTGAAGGAAGATTGGCAATAGACCAAACCACTCCATACATAGAGCTTGCAGAAGGAAAAGCGTTAGAAATATACAGGCGAAGCGACTTTAACGATTATTTTCTTTTGCAAAGAAAAGGAAATGAGCTTGAAATAAGCTGCATCTCGCAAAATTTCAGCCCAGAGCAATATATGGAAAACCTTGGCTACCAAAAAACATCGATATATGTATACAGGGCGCAAGAGCCGTCTGTACGACAAGTAATTGATGGCGCAACAACTCTAAAAAAAGGCGACAGAGTAGTATTTAGCTTCGGAGCCCCGGAAGGACAATCCCCCTCATTTATATTTGACGGCAAAAAGCTTGTAAATTCTGCAGAGCAGGGCTGGAAAGCAAGCCAGCCTGTCGGCGGAGTTGCACACAAGCAGAATGTGCAGCCAACAAAAATAATCCCTCTACAGGCAAAAATGGAAAATTTCTCAAACAGCCAGGAAAAGCTAAAACTTCACCTCCATGACTGGAAAAGCTCTGCATATAATGCATATAACTCCAGCAAGTTAATTCTTGATGACATATCCCGCCTAAAAAACTCCGGGGTAATGGATGCGCGCCTTGATTTGCTTGAGCAAAAATTCAAATCCCATTTGCAGGTGCTTGATGCCCCCTCAAACACCATAAAAAACGAATTTGAGTCAAGAATGCGAGAGCCGACACAGGAGGGCACGCAGGAGCTTTTGGGCATAATGAAAAAAAACACCTCCCAAATCCTTGATTATATCAGCAACTCAACCCTTAAGGCAGACATAAAAGAGCTTGAGTTAATATTGCGCGACAATTCCAAAACAAGCGCAGAGGCAAAAACAATCCTTGAGGAAACCGTGCAAAAGAGCAAAAATACAAACCTCTCCGCAATTGATGAGATGGGCTCAACCCTTCCATCCTACCTTGAGCCAACATACGACGTTTCTCAAATATCTTTCGGAGGGGTAAGCCAACTCTCGCTTGAGAGCACGCAACTCTCCCCGCTTGTAGAGAAAGCAATAGCTTCCCAGAGTGCATCCTATCCCAAAATAAAAATAAGTGTGGAGGGGCTCTCCCCCGAAATTTATGCGATGGTTGATGCGCAGGCATTCTCCTCAATTGTGGGAAACATGCTTGCAAATTCCCTCAAATACACCGCAGAATATGCCTCCAAAAACCCGGGCGCATTTCCCGATGGGCAGGAAATAAAACTTTCCTTGCGGCAAAACGATTATGGAAGCGGCTTTCGCACCCTTGAGATAACTGTTGAGGATTTTGCCTCCGGCATGACTTATGAGCAGGCGGCAAGCGCATTTGAGGGCAAGCCAAGCACAAACGCGGTCGGCTCCTCAACAGGGCTTGCGATGAGCACTTCGCAGAAGCTTGCGCAAATGATGGAAGGGGATTTGCGCATCGACTCGCGGGGGCGAGCTTCAGGGGAGCCCTCAACAAAATTCACTTTTGAGATTCCGCTCAAATCCCAAGAAGCCCTCAACATAGAATCTGACATGGGCATAAGCATTGAGCCGTCCCAAAAACCCGGAAAATTTGATATTTATATCGGAGAAGGGCAATCAAAGGCGTATGCCGGCTCTTTTTCGCAAGAGCGCGCCGCCCTTTTCAAATCCCAGTTCCTCATATACCAGCAAAACTTTCCAGATATTCTTCTCCCGGAAATATCTCATAGCATACAAAGCATTGACGGGCTAATGTCTGCCTTTGGAAAATGGAGGGTAAAGCAGAGCAGCGGGGACATGGCGAATTACCTCGAATACCTTAATTCCAATTCCCTGCACCACTCTTTTGAGCCGTATTTTGAGCAAATAAAATCAACTCTCAATTCCATGGGATACGAATACACTAATGGGCAGATTCCTGTCCGCTACCAGGGAAGCGCCCCAGTCTTTATGTTTAGCACGGATGGAAAGCTTGGAAAGAAAGAGTTTGTCCTAAAAATAAAAGACGGGCTGGAGGAGGAGATTGCCTCTAAAGTTCTAAACCTTTTCGGGAGAAATACCCATGCCATTTACTCCCCTTCAAAAGATTTTTGCATAATGGAAAAGCTTGACATATCCACCCCTGAGGAGGTATTTCTCTCAGGAAGGCCAGCAGAACTGTCCGGCTTGCTCTCCGAAGGGGAGGAAAAATCAGAATACCTAAAGCAAAGGGGCTCATGGGCGGCAGATGAACTCTTCTTTGCCCTTGGCGACGGGCACACGAGAAATTACATGCTTCTGGATTCAAAAGGCACTCTTGCAAGGATAGACTTTCAGGCATTCGGATATTCAAATCCCTCTCCCCTGCATTCCATGGAGCTTAATCACCTGTGGGGATATTTTCGTTCTGAGGGCTCTATACGCCCAGAGCTTAAAGGAGCCTTCATGGAACGTTGGACAGAGTTGCAGCTCATGCTCTCAGAACCTTCTGTCCGACAGGAGCTTCTCTCAATATATGAGGGATATTTCTCAAATCCGAATTACAAGCAGCGCCTTCTGAGCATAGCACCCGAAAACGCCTACTCGCGGCCTTTTTATAATCTAACTCCAAAACAAATAGTGGACAACCTCTCCAAAAACCTGCAGTTTGATGCAGAGATTGCATGGGAGAGATTTTCAGGTGAATATGCAAGATGACAAGCAAACATCCAATACGAGCAATAAATTCGGACCTTGTGCATACAATAGTTTCTCATATGCCTGCAATAACAAATTTGGGCAAAGCATTTGAAAAACTGGGGCCGCTGGAGCACAAGGTAAGCAATCGGGGCTGGACCCAGCTGCGCACCGACTTTCTGCTTCATCAGGGGCCGTATCCATGGCAAGGGGAGCAAAAAGCCCAAGGCATAGAGGAGGCCGATCTTGCCTCCAGCATCAAAACACTGGCAAAATCCCTTGACATGAAAGAAATTATTATAGGAAAAACTCTTGCATATAATAATGAAAAAAATTCATTGCTTCTCTCCCCTGACGGGGCAGCCGCAGCCGCAATAATGCAATATTACATGGGAGAAGAAATCTCCCTTGCAAAGTCTCTCATAAAAAGCATAGTAAAAGGAAATACGGGATATCTCCTCCTACAAGAGCCAAGAAGGGCAGCCGCTGCGTATTTCTTTTTGCACATAGCCGCCAACGGAATAGACGGCGCCCTTTGTGATTTGCGGGTTTCTCAAGCATACTCTGCAGAGCTGCACTCAAAATCTCTTTACCTTCCAAAGAATTTCTATTTTGAGTTAAATCGCATCCACCTAAACTTTTTGGAATCCCTGCTGCGCGGGGACGGGGCAACCTTTTATGAATACCTAACCTCTACCTCAAGCCCCTCTTTCAAATCATAAAACGCAAACCCTCAGCAAGGGCATAACTATCCTCGTTTCCATATGTACCTTCTCCATTAAACTCCGCACCCTTCAGCGGATTTCCGCCCCACCTCTTTTAAATCTGGTTTTCCATTATCCCCTTATGCAAAAGTCTCTCTCCCACATAGCATTTATACCTGACGGCAACCGCAGGTGGGCAAAAAAGCACGGGTTAAATATATTGCGCGGGCATGAGAAGGGAATAGACAGGATGGGAGACGTGCTCACATGGTGCCGCGAGGAGGGCATAAAAATGGCCTCCTTCTGGGCTTTTTCCACCGAAAATTTCAAAAGAGACACGCAGGAAGTAAGCGGGCTTTTCGAGGCATTTGAAACCCGCCTCTCAAAAGTTTTAAGGGAAGCCGAATTTCAAAAACACAAAGTAAGGGTGCGCTTTATAGGAAACACCTCCCTTTTTCCCAAAAAAATACAATTGGGAATAAAAAAAGTGGAGGACGAGACAAAAAAGTATGACAAATACTTCCTTAACTTCTTTATAGGCTACGGAGGGCGAGCCGAATTAATAGCAGCGGCGCAAAAACTGGCAAAGGATTTTCCAGGCAACAACGCTTCCAAAATAGGGGAAAAAGAATTTGAGTCCTGCCTCTGGACGGCAGGGCTGCCCGACCCTGAGCTGATAATCCGCACCTCCGGAGAATCGCGCATATCCGGCTTCATGCCTTTTCAATCCACCTATTCCGAGCTATTATTTTGCAAAAAGCTCTGGCCGGATTTTTCGCGCGCCGATTTTAACAAGGCAATAGACGAATTTGCAAAAAGAAAAAGAAGATGGGGAAAATAAATGGAAAAAAACATTTCCAAAATATTAAATTTATCAACTTCAAAGTCTATTGAAATTAATTTGGAAATCTGCAACACTCCCTCCTCGCGCACAAGAGGGTTGATGTTTCGCAAAAAATGCATCCCTCTCCTCTTTACGTTTGATAAGGAAGGCATTTATCCCATCCACTCGTTTTTTGTCTCCTTTTTATTTGACGCAATTTATCTTGATGAAAATTTTATAATAACTGATATTTTCCGGCAAATAAAGCCATTTACAAAATATGTTGCAAACACCAAGCCCGCAAAATATTTGCTTGAGCTTCCCTGCGATTTTCCGCTTCAAATGAAAATAGATGAGAGGATAAAAATAGATTTGCCTGCAAAAAGCCGGGAGATGCAAAATAAGAAAAATCATAGCGGGTTATTCCCATAGCCGCGTGGGATTGAAAAAAATTTAGCGCTTATGGATGAAAAATTGCTTGGCTGGGAAGCAAAAAGGCAAAAAGGCGCCTACAACTGCCAGCTTTCCCCCTTAAGCGAGGAGGAGCAAAAATTCCTCTCCCTTTTATGCGCCGAATTCTCTGAATTTAGCAAAACAAGCGAAATCTCCTCCGAGGCGCAGGCAAAAGAGGCGATAGAGAAAATATTTCTCAAATTAACTAAAAAAGAGGGAATAGACGCCGACGAGGAGCAAAAGGAATATCTGCAAAAGGCGGCCCTCTCGCATTTGCACGGCTTTGCGCCCCTTGATGCCATGCTCTCAGACAATGAAATAGAGGAAATAGCCGCCATAGCAATAAACGAGCCGATTCGCGTGTATATAAGAAAAAAGGGCTGGCAAGACACAAACGCATATTTCACAACGCATGAACATTTAATCCACCTGATAAACAAGATGTCCCGCCCGCTAGGCAGAAGAATCACAAGCCAGAGCCCGCGCATAAACGCGCTGATGCCCAACGGCTCGCGCCTTCACGCGACAATTCCCCCTCTCTCTGCAGGGGAGCTTACCATCCGGCTTCATGGCGCAAAAAAATGGGGCGTTTGCGACTTATTGCAAAGCCAGTGCATAAGCGCCGACGCGCTCGCATTTCTCTGGCTAGCATTTCAGTCCGACTCCTCTGTCCTTATTTGCGGCAACACCTCATCAGGCAAAACAACTTTGCTAAATTGCCTTCTCTCCTTTGTGCCCCTGCGCGAGCGGCTCATAATAATAGAGGAAACGCCAGAAATAACCCCTCCCCACCCCCACCGCGCCTCCCTTGTATCAAACGACGATTTGAAAATAAATATGTGCGATTTGGTGCGCGACTCTTTGCGCATGCGCCCGGACAGGGTGATAGTGGGGGAGGTGCGCACCCCTCCCGAAGTTGAGGCATATGTTGAAACCCTTCTCTCAGGGCACGCGCGCGGCTCATATGCGACTTTTCACTCAAATTCCGCTTCCGAGGCAATAAGGCGCATGTGCAATTTGGGCGCAATGCCCGACGATTTGGCATCCCTTGATTTTTTAATATTGCAAAGGCGCATCTCCCGCTACTGCCCCTCCTCAAAAAAGCAAACAGAGGCAAGGCGCATGATAGGAATTTTTATGCCAAAAAGGCATGAGAGGGGGGAGCTTTTTGGCTTTGATTTGCTTCCAATATTTGAATACAGTGAAAAATCCGATTCTTTGCAAAAAGCCCGCGGCTTTGAGGATGCGATGCAAAAAATATCGCAAAAGCTCGCAATTCCCTCCGCAGAGGCAAGAAAAATATTTGTTGAGAGGGAGAAATTCCTCGCCTCCTTGACATGCAAGGACGCGGCAGAGGAATGCAAAAAAATCCAGAAATTCGCATATGGGTGAATTATGCTGCAAAAAATAATCTTATTTATTGAAACCCTCCCCTTTCACCGCATTTACAAAGGGGAGAGAAGAATTCAAATAAATGAAAATTTGCAAAAATCCCAAGCCCCCCTCCCCCCAAGCGCATTTCTTAACATAATTGCCCTTCTCTCGCTTGCCTCTCTCCCCCTCTCATTTTTTGCAGGGCTTTTCCTTTTCCCCTCATTTGAGGGCGCGGCAGGCATCTCTCTCATAATTTTTTCCCTCTGCCTTTATTGCGGCTTTCTTATTCCCAAACTGCTCTCAACCCGCCAAGCGCAACTTGCTGAAGCTGATTTGCCGCTTGCATTGCGCGCAATCTCGCTTCATTTGCGAATAGGCGTTTCTTTTGAAAAAGCCATCGAGCATGTTGCCATCTCAAATTACTCATGCTCCAAAATATTTGCGGATGCCATGCGCCAAATAGGTTCCGGCGCATCTGTTCCTTCCGCCCTCTCAAAAGCCGCCGCAAGCATCTCATCAGTTCCAATAATGCGCGCCTTTCACCAGCTTTGCGCGGTATATGAGAGCGGCGCAAAGCCGGACGCCCTTGACTCCCTTGCGCAGGAGCTTATTTCCCGCCAGCACACGCAAATAAAATTGCAGGCATCGCGGGCGGCAATTTTTTCCCTTCTCTTTGTTGCCGCCTCCTCCCTTCTCCCCGCCTTTTTCCTTATCCTCAACATCTCGGCCGGCCCGCTGCTTGGCTTTAAGGGCGAGCCATTTCAAATATGGGCATTTTACCTTCTTCTTCTCCCTGCAATAAACATCCTTGCCCTCGCGCTTGTAATCGCCTCCGCCCCCTCCCTCGCCTCATCGCAGAAGCAAAAGCAAATATTAAATGAGGCAAAAATTTTGTGCGAGAAGGCCGGCTTTCCTCCCTTTAGCACAACCCACCTTATTCTCTCAAGCATTTTGCTCTGCGCCGCCGGCTTTATCCTCCCCTCTTTGCTCGGGGTTTCCTCCCTCTCCCCCCTTTTTGCCCTTCTCTTTGCATCCCTTCCCTCCCTCTCAAAAGCATATTTTGAGGGAAAAGCAACAGCAGACGCCTCCTCAATAGAGCAGGAGCTTCCAGGCATGCTTTTTTCAGGCGCAACAAGCCAGAGTTTCTCTTTGGAGAAAATGCTCTCCTCCGCGCGCGCCGGCTCTCCTTTGGCAGAGCAGTCAAAAAAGGCATTGCGCCAAATAAATGCAGGCGCCAACCCATTATTCGTGCTTGAAAAATGGGCAAATTCAACCTCTTCCCCCTCACTTGGGCGCGCCCTTCTTTTGCTGATGATTGGCTACAAAACAGGGGGAAGCATGCAAAAGGCGCTCTCTTGCGCGGCAGATGATTTGCTCTCCTCACTTGCGCTTGTGAGGGAGAGGGCGGCGCTTCTTTCTATTCAAAATTACACAATCTTAGCCGCTTCCGCCTTCCTCATCCCGGCAATTTTGGCGGTTTCCCTCTCATTTTCCTCCCAAATATCGCAAATAAGCGCGCCTTCGGCAACAGGGGAAAATTCCATTTATTCTATTTTTGATTTCTCCTCCTCATCCTCCCTCATAGCCGCCGCCCGCGCCGCCATTCCCGCCTATCTTATTATAAACGCGGCCCTTGCCGCCTTTTTCATCGCCCTCTCGCAGGGCGCCCGCGAGAAATTTTTATATTATTTCTCCATTTTGGCAATAGTTTCCCAAATAGTGTGGCTGATAGCATCCGGGTAACGCCAACCCCCTCTCGAAAGATTAGGCGGTTTTCTCTCCCCTTTTTTCTAATCAAAATGGCAAATGGCCCAAAATAAGCATATTCAACATGGGCATAGCGGCGGATTAACCGAAAGTCCCAAAGCCTTATAACTTTCCTGCACCCTACACTTTTCATGAAGACATATAGCGCCATCATACTAAAAGATGAGGACATGTATGTGGCAAAATGCCCGGAAGTCGGCACAGTCAGCCAAGGCAGTACAATAGAGGAGGCGCTTGCCAACCTCAGGGAAGCCACCGAGCTCTATCTTGAGGAATTCCCGGCACAATCCTTTTTCCGCCCGCTTATGACTACCTTCGAGGTGCGCGAGCATGCCCCCTCCCCTTCTTAAGAAAATCTCAGGGATGGAATGCGCCAAGATACTTTGCAAGCACTTCGGTTTCCAAATCGTGCGCCAGAGGGGCAGCCACATAATTCTTGCAAAAGGATACGGAGCTGAGCGCAAAGGGACGGTCGTCCCGGCGCATCGCGAACTCAAAATAGGCACCCTCAAGGGCGCCCTGGAGCTTGCCGGAGTGGACGAGGAGGAATTCTCAAAGCACCAATAGACTCAGCAAGGGGCGAATGAATGGACATAAACGACGCGTGGAAAGACACGTGCAAAATAGTCCTTGGCGGAGAAATAGGCGATTTGCAAAAATATGAAAAATATCTTCAAACCTATGTCGAGCCAATATATGAGAAAAACTCCTCCCTAAGCCAAAAGAAAGTAATAATCTCACGTCCGGACTTTTGCAAAAATGCAAAATTCATCTCATTTGACGAGCAGGAAAAATACAACAAGCAAATTTCGGATATAAAACTAAACTTAAACCAGATAAAAGACATAGATTCAATTCTCTCCTCAATAAGCGAGCAATTTTATTATGCAGGCAACCAGATAACCGGCAACTGCTCAAACATAGAAAATTCGGACAATGTGATGGATTCGCATTATGTAATAAATTCAATAGAAATCGCGGGGGGAAAATTTATCGCCTACTCCTCAATGGCGCGCTTTGACGAATATTTATTCGGAGTAAACTGGTCGGGGCAGGCAAAATACTGCATAAAATGCTTTGAAACATACAAGCAAAGCCGCTGCTTTGAGACTTTGAGCGTCTGGACATCCTCCGACTGCTATTATTCTGCCCGCCTTGAGGGATGCGGCGACTGCATATTCTCATTTAACCAAAAGCACAAAAACAACCTTATAGGCAACCTGCAATTTCCAAAAGAAGAATATGCAAAACGCAAAAAAGCGCTTCTTGATCAGATAAGAAGCACTCTTGAGAGCAAGAAAAGAATACGCTCAATACTTGAGATAATGGGGGGTGTCAATGGGTGAGCAAATAGAGGGCGCATTCTCCTCGGTCACTTCAATTCTTTTCGGCAAAGCCCTCCAAAAAATTGACGACTACGGGGATTGGCTTTTGAAAAATCGAAGAAAGATAAGAACCGTAAAATCCACAATAAGCGGCAAAGAGGAGCTGATACCTCCGCTGGAGTTTCACCACGCAATCGACAGGGTATATGTTACAAACGAAGAGGCATTCAAACTCGGGGAAACAAAAGCAAAAAAAGAGGACATAGAAAAAACCACCATCCAAAACGCGGACAAAACACTCAAAAACATCCTTTATTACTCTCCCGACGTGCAAATGGGAAAAAATCAGGAAATGGAATTTTGCGCCCACTACATTGACTGCCAATTTTGCTACAAATCCGTCTCCATGGGGCATGTAAAATATGCTGCTTACTCTTTTTGGCCCCGCGACTCGGAATACATGTTTGGAGTGGACACCGTATTCTCCTCAAAATTCTGCATAAAATGCTACAATTCGGTAAATTTAACCCGCTGTTTTGAAACCTCCCACTCCTCCCATTGCTCTGACTGCTATTTCTGCCACAACTGCGACGGCTGTTCCGAGTGCATGTTTTGCACAAACGCAAAAAGCCTTCGCTATGCAATATTCAACAAACAATATCCAAAAGAGGAATACTTAAAACTCAAAAAGAAAATACAGGAAGAAATCTTCGCAAAATTGGAAAAAGATAAAAAATTAGACTTAAACATATTCAATTTAGGGTGCTATAAAAAATGAAATACTCGCAAGCCTACGAAGGGCTCAGCAAGGAATGGAAAAACACCTGCCGAATCCTGCTAAAAGAAGAGATAGGGGAGCTTAGCGACTTCAGTGGCTATCTCCAAAAATATATAGAGCCAGTAAGGGCGCAGAAATCATCGTTAAGCCAAAAGAGCATTACTCTCTCCAATGACGCCGCCTGTCCCCCAAAGAGAGTCATCGGAATGGAAGAGCTTGGCGTTTATGCCAAAAAAACAGAAAAAATAAAGCTGGATATTAACCAAATCAAAGACATAGACTCCATTATCTCTTCTTTAGAGGAGAAATTTTATTATTGCGGAAACGTCGTGCTCGGAAACTCAAGCAACGTGGAGAATTCCCACAGATGCACAAACACCAATTACGCACTAGCATCCCACGAAGTCGCGGATTGCCAGTATATCTCAAATTCAACAATGGCGAGATATTGCGAGTACATATTCGGTTCAAGCATTATGGGTGAGACAAAATACCTCATAAACGTCCTCTATTCTACAAAATCCGTGCGCTGCATGGAATGCACCCACCCCCTCCGTTCTTCCGACTGCTATTTCGGGGCAAACCTTGAGGACTGCTCCGACTGCATGTTCAGTTTCAATCTCAAGAATAAGAACAATTCCATCGGCAATCTGCCTCTTGAGAAAAGTAAATATATGCAAATAAAACAGAAGCTCTTATCCGAAATCGCCCGGAAGCTAAAAAAGGAGAAAAACATGCGTGGAATAATCGAGCTTATTGCCGGAATTCCAAGCCCTTCAACGCCAAAAGAGCGCCCCGAATACGTTTTCAAAACACAACACCCGCCTTCCAAGGAGGTGGAGGAGGCATTTCAAGCCACAACCAAGGTGCTTTTGGGAAAGCCCCTTTCAAATCTCCAGACATATGAGAAATATTTGCTTGCAAACACGAAAAAACCCATCTCAGCCAAATCAGCCATAAGTTCAAAGCCCCTGCACGCAATCCCCATGCTCTTTAACCGGGAGCTGAAAAACTCCTTTGTAAGCCGGGATGAAGCTGCAGAGCTGTCCTCAAGGCGCATAAGCCCGCAATCCGCCGATGAACTAAGCCTTGAAAACATGGATAAAATCCTTCATGAGATCAAATACACTTGCCCTCAGGTAATTCTTGGAGAAAATGAGGATGTTGAAGAAAGCGTGGTTTACAACACATCAAGGCACTGCTACGGGGGCTCGGTGTATTATTTTGCAAAATATTGCGCCTATTGTTTCTGGCCGCGCAATTCCGAATACATCTTTGGTTCCACCTCCGTATTCTCATCAAAATTCTGCCTCGCTTGCCACTATTCAAGCTCCCTTACCCGATGTTTTGAGCTTAGCGACTGCAACAACTGCTCCGACTGCTATTTCTGCCACAACGTGGAAAATTGCACAGAATGCATGTTCTGCTTCAATACAAAAGCCAAAAGATACGCAATCGGGAACGTGGAATATCCAAAGGAGGTATACTTAAAACTCAAAAAGAAAATACAGGAAGAAATCTTCGCAAAATTGGAAAAAGATAAAAAATTAGACTTAAACATATTCAATTTAGGGTGCAAAAAAAATGGATAACCTAAATGGCGTATTCAAGCAAACCTGCAAAACAATCTTCGGCAAGGAGATAGGCGATTTGAAAAACTATGAATCCTACTTCAAGGAGGCAGTTCCCGGCATGGAGGTAAAATCCGCCTTCTCAGGGGAAACCGCCTTCGCGGCGGCAGACGACTACGCAAAGGGCTCAAAATTCTACAACTACCAAAAGGAAATAGATAAAATCTCAACCCTAAACAAGCCCTTTAACATAAATGAAATAAAAGACATAGACTCCCTCATAAACGCCACCCGCGAGCGCTACGTCTATTCCTCAAACAAGATTTTGGGGAAATTTGAGAATGTGTCTGCATCGGATGTAATAATTGACTCCATAAACATTGTCGGAAGCGCAAACCTCTCAAAATGCAAAAACGCAGCCTTTTGCTTTCTGGCAAGAGAATCTCAAAACGTATTTGGGTGCGCTTCATTCGGCTTTGATACAAATGTGATTCGCAGCTGCTACCACAAAAACAACGCACGAACTTTTGAGTGCGCGGTTGAGGAATACTTAAGCGACTCCCTTTTTTGCTACAATGTGTTCAATTCGTCCGATTGCATATTCTGTTTCAACCTAAAAAACAAGAAAAACATGGTAGCGAATATACAGCTTACAAAAGAGCAATACTCGTCCAAAAAGGCGGACTTAATTGAGCAAATCACCTCTGAATTGGAGTCAAAGGGCAGGCTTGACTTTAGCATAATGGGTTTGAGCGGGCGTTTGCATGGATGAATTTGAGAAATCATTTGCACAAACGACAAAAATTCTTCTTGGGGCAGAGCTTGGCTCTTTTTATGATTATTCAAAGTGGCTTTCTGAGCATGTGTTTTTACCTTATTGCGCAAAATCAAAAAAATCGGGAAAAGAAGTGTGGCTTGCACCCTCGCGGGACTTTCTTGGAAAAAAGTTTGACGCCGCCCGCATTGTCTCAATGGAGGAGGGGGAAATAAACAAAGAGAACTCCTACTCTTACGAGGACATAAAAGATGCGGATTTGAACTCATTTAGAACTAAATTCTGCGAGCCAATAGCCCTGTATCTTGGGAACTTTCGCTACAAAACACATCAAAATGCTCTCAAATCTTCGGGAACAGGAGATTGTGTGAATGTGTATATGGGGGAAGATGTTTATCACGGTGCGCGCAACATCGGCTTTTGCAAAAGCATGCTATACTGCGAAAACATATTCGGATGCCGCGAGGGCACAAACTGCAAATACTGCATAAACTGCTACGGCTCAACCTACCTCACCAGATGCTTTGAGATGGATTCATGCACAAAATGCTCTGACTCATACTTCTGCCACAACTGCGAAAATTTGGAAAACTGCCTCTTCTGCTTCAACTCAAAAGGATTGCACTACGCAATAGCAAACATAGAAGTGGGAAAAGAAAAATACATGGAAATAAAAAAGAAAATCCTCACAGAAATTTCCCAAAAGCTTGAAAAAAACAAAAAACTTGACATAAGCATATTCAACATAGGTGCAAGAAAATGAGCCAAATAGCAGACGAGATAAACAAATCCTGGCACGAGACATTCAGGATTCTCTTTGGAACCGATTGCAAGCACAACCTTGAAGAACTCTCTGAATGGCTCTTTCGCGACCATTATCCGCCCATGTACGTAAAATCCTCAATTTCCGGCAAACCAGTTACCCTCTGCTCCACAAGATACTCGAAAACTTCAAAATTCATCTCGCAGGAGGAAATAAGCTATTCCAGAAAGCACCGGCTAGACATAAACAAAATCAAGGATATTGACTCAATTCTTGAGGCAATAGAAGATCGCGCATATTATGCCGGAAACAAAATATTCGGCTCCACAACCAACAGCGAGTCCTGCGACAACATAACCGATTGCCACTATGCATACCATAGCTCTGTATGCTCCCAGTCAAAGCAGCTGGGCTACTCTTCATACGCGCGCGACAACAGCGAATACTCCTTCGGCTCTGAAATACACAGCAAAGGCAAATACCTAATCCGGGTTTTGGGGGCCGCCGGCCTGGCCCGCTGTTTCGAGTCATACATAATAACCAATTCCTCTGACCTTTTCTATACTTTCGACTGCTCTGGCTGCGACAACGCAATGTTTTCCTTCGGCCTGCGCTCCAAACGATATTGCATAGGCAACCTGCCCCTCGAAAAATCCAAATACCTGCCCCTGAAGAAAAAACTCACCCAAGAAGCGGCAGAATACATAAACAAGCACAAAACCTTCCCATCAGTATATGATTTTCCACCCCCAGACAAGTCCAAAATAAAGCCGCTTTCCATAACGCCTACTCTTGCCCCAAAAATGGATTTCAAGCCCATTGACGAGGCTTTTGAAACCGCCACCAAAGTAATCCTTGGAAAGCCCCTCTCCCCTGTAAAAAATTACCGGAAATTCCTCACAAAGCGCTCGGATGCCGTGCAGATAATAAAAACTATATTCGGAAGCGAGGGCCTCTACTCCAAGTACTCATGGTATCGCGCCGTCCCCCACGAGCGCGCAATAACCATGGCAGAGGCGCGCGAGATGGAAAGCCGCCACATAACTTTGAGCGAATCCGAAAATCTGGGCTCAATACTTAAAAAATGCGAAGCCATCGCCTTTTACGCAGTGGATTTCAAGGAGGGGCAGAACACAAACAACTCATACACCCAGGTGGAATTCAATGCCATAAACTCATACATGTGCGGGGATGTTACCTACTCAAAAAACGCGGCATTTGACACAATGGCCTTCCACAGCGAGGCGGTGTTCGGCTGCTTTAGGGCAATACACTCCAAATATTCAATCCGCTGCCATGACTGCTTCCAATTAACCGCCTGCATGGACATGGACTCATGCTCCTACTGCTCAAATTCAATGTTTTGCCACAACTGCGAAAACCTTGAGAACTGCATGTTCTGCTTCAATGCAAAAAGCCTCAAATACGCCATAGGCAACGTGGAAGTAGGGAAAGAAAAATACGCCGAGATAAAAAAGAAAATCTGCGATGAAATATTAGCCCAAATAGAAAAAAACGGGGATTTGGGCTTTGACATATGCGATTTAGGGTGCAAAAAATGAGCGAACCCCTGCAAACCCTAGAGCGCAAATTCAAGGAGACCTGCAAAATAGTCCTCGGGGAGCCAGTAGGCGATTTGCAGGAATTTCTCCCATGGCTTTCAATCCATCCGGGCCAAATCAGCGCCAAAAAATCAAGCGTATCCGGAAAGCAGGTGGTATTTACCCGGATGGAATACGAAGGCAACCGCTTTATCAGCCTAGATGAGGTTGATTTCAGCAAAAAATACCCAAAAATTAATCCGGCCAGCATGGCAGGAATTGTTTCACTGGCAAAAACTCTTTCAGACCGTTTTTATTATGCAGGAAACCTGATTCTGGGCAATTCAAATTTTGTGGAGAGCAGCACAAACATATCTGATTGCCATTATGCCTATGAAGCAATACAGGCAACCAATTCAAAATACATATTCAAGTGCAACCACGGGCGCGAGGACGATTCCCTATTCGGGGTTTACGGCTCCGGGGAATCCTCATTCTGCCTAAGCTGCAGCCAGCTTGTGAGGGTAAAGCGCAGCATGGAAACATGGGTGAGCAACAACAGCTCGGATTGCTATTATTGCTACGGGCTAGACAGCTGCAGCAACTGCATCTTTTGCTTCCATCTCAAAAACCGGCGCTATTGCGTTGGAAACGTGCAGCTTGAGCCAGAGGAATACGACCGGATAAAGCAAAGGCTATTATCCGAAATCAGGGGAATTCTAAAAAAGGAAAAAAAGATTCCCAGCCTTGTAGACGTTGCAAGAAAATGCAGGCTTTCAATACCCCCCCTATCCCAAACACGCCGGGACGAGAATTCAACTGAAGTTACAAACAAGAGGAGAATCGAGAACGAATTCGCGCTAACCTTTCTGGTATTGTTTGGGCATGCCCCGGAAAGCATAGACAAATACGAGCAATTCCTCAGGCGCCACGTGAGGCTCAGCCAAACATGCAAGTCGGCGGCAAGCGGCAAGAGCATTGAGATGTGCACCCATGCCCTATTCAGGATAAACCTCCCGCCAGAGAGAATCCTCTGCATGGCAGAGGCGGAAGAACTGGGGGAGAAATACGACATTGGCAAGGATGCGGCGCAAACCATATCAATGCAAAATGCTCATGAGAAAATATCCAAAATCGCCTTTTTCGACGCCGATTTCTGGGAGGGGCAAAATTCAAACATAATAGACTGTGTAGTGCCAGTAGAATCCTCCGACTGCTACAAATCCGTAGCCATGGTATATTCCAAAAACTGCGCATACACCTTCTGGCCTGTAAATTCCTCAAACTGCTTTGGCTGCGACACCATCTTCCATTCCTCCAGCTGCATAAACTGCTACCACTCCGTAAAACTCTCCCGCTGCTTCGAGCTGGACTCCTGCCGCGACTGCTCAGACTCCCTTTTCTGCCACAACATAGAAAACTGCTCAAACTGTCTTTTTTGCTTTAACGTAAAAGCCAAAAGATACGCAATAGGCAACGTGGAATACCCCAAAGAAGAATACCTAAAACTCAAAAAGAAAATACTCATGGAACTTTCCCAAAAGCTTGAAAAGGATAAGAATCTCGATATATCCATATTCAACATAGGGTGCAAAAAATGAAAAAAAAGAAACAGCCCCAAGAAATTCAAAAAACCGACTCAAAGCTCAAAGCCGCAACCATTGGCTTCTACCACCAAAACTGCCAGACAAGCATAAGCACCGAAAAATTCCCCCACATCACTTTGGAGCAGGTAAGCCCGGTGGTATATTTCAGAAGGGAAAAGGACTGGATGGACTACAGCCTCATATGGAACGTAAAGGCCGAAAAAGAGTCCGAATTAGAAGAATACTTAAATTATATAAAAAAGCGAAACGACACAAAGCGCCTCTCCATACTGAACAAATCAGGCACAGAAGCCCTCATCCTCCTGCGCTTCAAATCCCCCTCCTCAAGCTATGAAAAAGTCCTTGAGAGCGGCACAATCCCCACCTCCCCTGTAATAGCAAAAGAGGGCTTTGAGACATATAATTTGCTTGCAATAAATCCGAAGGGAATCAAAAACCTCTCAAAAGAGCTTGACGCCATAGGGGACGTGAAAATGATGCGCGTGGGCGAATACAAAAATTCCGGCGACTTGCCATCCCTTACCCACAAGCAAAAAGACGCGCTCATAATGGCGATGATAAACGGCTATTACAAATGGCCGAAAAGCACAAATCTTGAAAAGCTCTCAGAGCTTGCAAACATATCCAGAAGAAGCATGCAGGAGAGGCTGCGCCGCGCCGAATCCAAGCTTTTTCCCCATTTAATCAAAAAACACGTAAAAAAGGGCGAAAAATAGGGCATATGCCCTATGCAAGTTTATTACATTAAACTCCCTTATCCATATATGCCTGAACCCCTAGACACGCTGCAACAAAGATGGGATGCCACATGCAAAATATTGCTAGGCGAGCCGATAGGCGCTTTGCAGGATTACAGGGAATGGCTTCTGGAGCTCACCGAACCCCTCCACCACACCGCCTCCTCAATTTCCGGCAAAAAAACCACATACTACGTAACCAAATACGAAAAAAATTCAAAAAGAATCTCATTTGAAGAGATAGATTTTGCCAAAAATTACCCTGCCCCAAATATGGATGCAAAAAATATACAAGAGCTTCTTAACTCAATCTCCGGCCGTTTCCACTACGCTGGAAACATAATTCTTGGAAAATGCGGCGCAATAGAAAAATCCTCAAATTTGCAAAACTCGTTTTACATGCTTGAGTCCGGCAACTACGACGGCTGCAAATACACGGCATACTCTACGGTGGGCAGATTCTCCGAGGACTCATACGGGGGAAACGGCATAGGAAACTCATCCATAGTGCTAAAGTGCAAAGAAACTTTTGAGAATAAACGCTGCCTTGAGGCATGGATGAGCCAATATGTATCTGACTGCTACTACTCGTACGCTCTTGCAAACTGCTCTGACTGCATGTTTTGCTTCCACCTAAAGGGCAAAAAGCACTGCATAGGCAACCTGCAATTAACTCCTGAGCAATACAAGCAAATTAAGAAAAAACTCCTCTCCCAAATGCTCTCCTACTTAAAAGAGCACAAGCGCCTTCCCTCTTTGGCGGAAATTGCCAGAAATTCAAAATTGGACAAATCCATAATAGAAAAAATAAAATTGCCAGAGTCAAAAAAAGAGAAAAAAGATTTGCAGGAAATAGAATCTGCCTTCAAAAAAGCCTGCAAACTCATTTTCGGAAAAGAGCTTCCTGGCAAAATAGACGATTATGGCAAATGGCTCTCCACAAACAAGAGGGAAATAAAATCATACAAATCCGCAATTTCGGGAAAGCCAGTATTCATTGGTGACTACTGCGCCCTCTTTGATTTGCCAAAAGACCGCCTCCTAGGGGCGGATGAAGCCCCAGCATTCGCGCAGGCGGCGCATCTCTCTTTAGAAGAAGTGCAAAGCCTTGAATTTTCCAAAATAACCCAAATACTTGGGAAAATCGCCTATTTCTCCCCAGAATATTACGAGGGCGCAAGCGCGAACATAATAGACACTCCAACGGCAATGGATTCCTCCAACTGCTACAAAACATTTGCAACCGTATGGGCAAAATATTGCGCCTATGGCTTCTGGCCGCGAAGCTCCGAATACATTTTCGGCTTTGACACCTGCCTCTCCTCCTCCTTTTGCATAAACTGCTACAATTCCACCAGCCTCACCCGCTGCTTTGAGATGGACGGGTGTGCAAACTGCTCGGATTCATACTTCTGCCACAACTCAGAATCACTCTCAAACTGCCTCTTCTGCTTCAACGTAAAGGCAAAGCACTATGCAATTGGAAACGTAGAGGTGGGAAAAGAAAAATACGAAAAAATAAAAAAAATGGTTTTGGAAGAAATTGCGAAAAAGCTTGAAAAAGAGAAAAAGCTAGAATTAAATATCTACAACATCGGCTCTTTAAAAAAATAAGAAAAAAAACTACTCCAGCGGCCCCCTGCCCTTAAAATACGTCTTCTCGCCGGTATAAGGGTCATGCTTTATGCCCAAATCAACATTTATCCAATCCTGCGTATCAACCGTGCGGGTTATCATGGGGATAATATATTTTTTGCCGTCATATAGGCGGGCAATGCATTCGCGGGTATGCAATTTCACAAACATTTCCCTCTTGGAGGCATCAAGCTCGGAAGGACTGACGCTTCGCTTGAAAAATTCCTCCACCTTTATATCCATCATGGATGAGAGAAGGCGCGCATCCTCTTTTGTAACGCGAAAAGCGAATATGTTGCGCGCATTTGAAATAAGGGCATCAAGCACCTCTTTTGAGAGTTGCCCCAAATACTGGGCGGCGGCATAAGTGTATAAATTAAACTTGCGCGTCTCTGCCAAAATGTCTTTTACAACCTTTGTCTCAACAGTGGGAAATTCATCCACTATAAGCATGGTTTGCATTTTTAGCTTCTCGCTAATCGCCATCATATACATCTGATTCACTATGGCGCCAGCAAAAAATTTGATTATCCTGCGCCCGAAAAAGTGGGGGTTGAAAGAGACGATTGTAAGCCTCTCGTTTTGCACTATTTTTCCCAAATCTTCCAAATGCTTTGCCTTTCCCAAATAAAGCATGTATTCGCCTATGAAATTTGTGACGGGCAATATGGCGTCGTTGAAATGGTGCATATAAATGTCCTGAAATTCCTTGTCAAAAAACCGCTTTACCTCGTCATTTTGGCTCATGGCGGTGAATTCCATTCTTTTTGAAGAGTCGGTAAGAAGCAAATTAATATTCTCAAGGTTCAAATCGTTGATGTCTGCCAAAAGGTGCACAGAGTAAAACACCACTCTCTCCGCGTATTTTGACTCCTGCGCTATTGTGGAGGTAATAAGCTGAGCAACCAATTGGGTGATAAGCGGGCTTTTTCCTGTGCCCACGTCAAAGGGCTCCACATAATTGTTGCGAAAGTCAATTATTTTCGCGTCAGGGAAATATTTTGCAAATTCTCCGTGCGGGTCCACAACAACTATTCGCACATCTTTGTATTTTTGCAAAACCGCTTTTATGAGTATTTGTATAAATTTGGATTTTCCGCTTCCCGAAGTGCCTACAATGATGCCGTGCTGGAAAACGTCAAAATTATTTACCCCTATGCGCGCGCTGTCGCTCACAAGCACGGGGTTTGGCGACTCCAAATAAACCGCCTTGGGAATAGGGTCAAGCAATTCTATGTAAAAGAGGGGGTTGTTCTCAAGGTCTATCTCCAAAAATTTCATGGGGTTTGTAAGCGCAAGCATCCCGCGCCTCCCCCCGTAATCCACAAAATTTCCAAAGCCGTAGTAAATGCCAAAGAATTTTATGACTCTAATCCTTATCTCCTCAACATTTTCCTTTATCAAAAAGTTGAAGAAATTTGTGCCGCCTACAACTTTTGTTCCAAGGGAAAATTTGCTTTTTGAGAGCTCGAGGGGCGCCGGGTCGTTTATCCTGAAAGGAAACATCAATGCCGACTGCCCGTATATGTTGTCTTTGTCCTTGATAAACATCTTTATGGTGTTGTTATACCTTTTTATTACAAATTCCACTCCGCGAAAAGAGAAAGCGCGCGATAGGTCTATTGCCTCCAGGAGCGGTATATGCTTTTTTGTAAGCATGTCAAATGTGCGCTTGTAATCCTCCGAAGTTATTTTTGGAGCGTAAATGGAGAGCTCTGCGTATTTTTTTGCCATTTTCTTTACCTTATGCGGTTGTATTTATTTCCCCAACGTTTTTATTTAAGCTTAACAATGCTAATTTTACATTATCGCCTATATATTAACACTTCTAATCCTTAAAAATCTTATCAAAGCATGCAAAACCCCTGTTGCGTTGGCAGCAATGTTAATGCCTTAAATATTATGCCATTTATATATTCCTATGGGACAAACAACACAAAACGCAAAAGAGGCGGCTTCAAATTATTCCAATCCCACACTTAGCGTGCTGGGCTCCCATTCCGCGCTCGACATCTGCCACGGCGCAAAAGCGCACGAGATTCCAAACCTTGTAGTATGCCAAAAGGGGCGGGAAAAAACATATTCCCAGCATTACAAGGCGCGCGAAAACGCCATAGGAAGCCAGGGATGCGTTGATGAGATTCTTCTTCTTGAGAAATTCAAAGACATTGCAAACTCGGACTCGCTGGAATTTTTGAAAAAAAAGCAGGCAATATTTGTGCCTCACCGCTCTTTTTCCGTATATGTGGGGTATGATAAAATAGAGAATGAATTTGAAATCCCTATATTTGGCAACCGCTATTTATTGCGCGCAGAAGAGAGGGGTGAGAAAAACAACCAGCGCGATTTGCTTATAAAAGCCGGAATAAAGGTGCCAAAAACCCTCGCCTCGCACGGGGAAATAAACTCTCTTTGCATAATAAAGGCAAGCGAGGCAAAGCGAAGCTATGAGCGGGCATTCTTTTTTGCATCCACTCCTGCGCAATACGAGGAAAAATCAAAAAAAATGGTAGAAAAAGGAATAATTACAAAAGAGGGGCTTGAAGGGGCGCTAATAGAGGAATTTGCACTGGGCGCACCCTTTAACTTCAATTACTTTCTCTCTCCCCTCACAGGCGAGCTTGAATTATTGGGAATAGACACGCGGCGCCAGACAAATTTGGACGGCTGGCTTCATCTGCCTGCAGAACAGCAGCTTGAAATCTCCAAAATGGCAAAAGTAAACAATATAGAGGCAGGGCACATCGCCTGCACAATAAGGGAATCTTTGCTTGAGCAGGTATTTGAAATAGGCGAGAAATTTGCAAAAACATGCAAAGAAGAATATTCTCCGGGCCTAATAGGGCCCTTTGCATTGCAGGGCGCGCTCGTGCCGGGCGAGAAGGGCGAGGAAATTACAATATTTGACGTATCCTTCAGGGTGCCCGGCTCACCGGGCACAAGATTCACTCCATATACCGAATATTTATTCGGCAAATCCGCCTCCGTGGGCTCGCGCATAGCACTGGAAGTTTCCCAAGCGCTAAAAACCGGCAAAATAGAGAGAATAATAACATAAGAAAAGGCAATGGGCAGCAAATAAAGAAAAAAGCGATTGCTTAATATAGCGCAAAAGCGCAAGAAAATATAAAAAATAAAAAGCAGGCGCAAAAAATTCAAGGCAAGATTGGTGCATTATAATGATAAGCAGAAAAGAAATAGAAAAAGTGCTTAAAAGCTATGACAAGAAAAACCTCTCGCTCGCAACTTTGTGCTCACACTCCTCCTTGCAAATTTTTTACGGCGCAAGAAAAGAGAAGGTGCACACAATAGGGCTAGTTACAAATGAGGCGCAAAAAAAGCTTTATGACGCATTTCCAAAGGCAAAGCCGGATGAATTTATAGAAGTGGAGGATGCAGAGGATTTTCCTGAAAGCGAGCTTCTCTCAAAAAACGCGCTTATCATCCCGCACGGCTCAATAGTGGAATACACCGGCGACCTTTTGGATGGGCTAAAGGTGCCTGTGCTTGGAAACCGATTGTCTTTGCTATGGGAAAAAGACCGCACAAAAATGTTTGAATGGATGAAAAAGGCAGGATTGCGCACCCCTCTAATATTTAACCCCGATAAAATAGACCGCCCATGCGTTGTAAAGCATTTGGGGGCAAAAGGGGGGCGCGGATACGCCATAGTGCACTCGAGCGAGGAATTTCATTCAAAATTTGAAAATGTAAAAGGGGTAATGGTGCAGGAATACCTCACAGGGGTGAGAGTATATCCGCATTATTTCTACTCCCCTCTCTCAAAAAAAGGATACAGGGCATCCGGCGGGCATCTTGAGATGATGTCAATTGACAGGCGCTTTGAGTCAAACATTGATGAGAGCTACCGCACCATGATGGCGGGGGTGCCCATAAAGGCATCCTTCACCGTAGTAGGAAACGAGCCGCTTGTGTTGCGCGAATCCTTATTGCCTGAAGTGCTTGAAATGGGAAAAAACACTGTTGAGGCGGCAGACAAATTATTTGGCGGCATACCCGGGCCCTTCTGCCTTGAGCTGATAGTGGACGAGACTTTGCAATTTTATGCCTTTGAAATAAGCGCGCGAATAGTTGCAGGCACCAACATATATCCCGAAGGCTCGCCCTATTCCGTGTATTCGTTTGATGAGAATATGAGCACTGCGCGAAGAATTGCAAAAGAAGTAAAAGATGCTGCCAAAAAAGATATGCTTGAAAAAATTGCCTACTGAGTTTCTTGCGAAACCGATGCCCTTGCATTTCCCAATATCTTTTTTTGCGCCTCAAAGAAAAATTCGGTGTTGTTAAGGCTGCGGGCAATAACTATATATTGTTCCATCTCGCTCTCAGGGCGCCTGTTGTTTATGCACTCATCTACCTTTTTCACTACCCATCTTCCAACCGTTGTTTCTGTTTGAAGCTTTATGCTGGGGAGAATATCTTTCTCTCCCATTATTTTAGAATAATATTGCAAAACATTATTTGCATCTCCTGCATTAAGCGTCTGTGCAAGCTGGCTTAGCATATCCTTTGGGCAGATTCTCACAATGCAGGCATCCTGCCCATTGCCGTTGCCTGAGAATTCTTTTGCCACGCCGTTCTTTGTTTGCGGCTTCCACCTAGCAAATACTTTAAATATGTTATTCATAATCTAATTATGTGTATTTATATTTATAAACTTGCCTATTTTACCAACCCAATATTTTTGCCCACTTTTTCAATGGCTTCAAGCGCAAAATCCAAATCCTCTTTTGAAAAATCTGCCCTTATCTGGGTGCGCACGCGCGCTTTGTCCTTTGCCACCATGGGGAATACGATTGGCACAGCAAACACTCCCTCCTCATAAAGCCCTGCAGAGAGCTGTTTTGCCTTTGTTGAATCCCCTGTCATTATAGGCACAATGGGCGTCTGCGAATTTCCTGTATCCAGCCCCATTTTCGAGAGCTTTTCTTTGAAATATTCTGTGTTTTCCCACAATTTCTTGACAAGCGAATCGTCTTTCTCAAGTATTTCAAGCGCTTTTGTGCATGCCGCAACAGTTGCGGGGGGTGCGCTTCCGGAGAGCAAATAAGTCCTTGCTTTGTTGTGCATATATTCCTTCATCACGGATGAGCATGAGACAAGCCCGCCAACAACGCCGAATGCTTTTGAAAATGTGCCCATTTCCGCCTCAATTTTCCCGTGCAAATTAAAATGGTCCACTATTCCTCTTCCATGGCTTCCAAGCACCCCGTCGCCATGCGCATCATCCACCCAAATATATGCGCCATATTTTGAGCAGACTTCCTGTATCTTGCCAAGGGGCGCAATATCCCCGTCCATTGAAAATACTCCATCTGTAATTACCCAAATTTTCTTGTGTTTTCCGCTTTTTTGCGCCTCTTCCAATTTAGCCGCCAAATCCTGCACCTCACAGTGCTTGTAAATTCCCTTTTCAGCTTTTGAAAGCCTTACTCCGTCAATTATTGAGCCGTGGTTTAATTCATCAGAGAGTACAAGCGTTTCCTTGTCAAGCAATTGCGGAATTCCCCCCGCGTTTGCGGCAAAGCCTGTCTGAAAATACACTGCAGCCTCTGATTTTTTGAACCTTGCAATCGTCTCCTCAAGCTTTATATGCAAATCCATGGTGCCTGCAATAGGGCGCACCGCGCCCGAGCCTGCGCCGTATTTTTTAGTTGCCTCAATTGCCGCCTCCACCATTTCAGGGTGGTTTGAGAGCCCCAAATAATTGTTTGTGCCAAACATCAGCACTTTTTTGCCGTTAACCACTCCGTGCGCACCGGAGTTTGACTCCAATTTATAGGTTTTCCAGTAAATATCCTTTGCCTTCAAATCATCAATCACTGGTTTTAAAATAGAATCAAGGGATGCCATATATCTCACCAGCCCCTCTCATGTTTGCCGACATTTATAATATTTGCCAGCCAAACTGCATTATATTCGCTAAAAAGCGTAAAAATCAAGCAACTTTGCCCACGAGGCTAAAGAATTGATTTAAATCACGCGGAAAAACACCCCTTAGGTAAATTTATGCAAAATAACAGCGACATAGAGAATATGCAGCATATATTGCAATTCTCCTCATCAGAGGACACCCCTATAATGCTTTTGCGCGAAAAGGGGGAAATAACCTCCCGCCCCCTAAAAGGAGAGCAGAATTTTTCCTTCTCTCCCATCAAAGCCTGCGTAGGCTACAAAAAAATGGGGGAAAAATGGGAAAAATGCACCCACGGCTCGCTAAATGTGCGCCAATGCCCCCAATGCCAATTCAAGGATATTGCCCGCTGCTACACAGTAGGCGACTTTTCCCTCTATCCGGAATTAAAAGAAGAGCTTGATTCCCACAAATACATAATATATTTGGCGCAATTTGGCGAGGACATCACAAAAGTGGGATTAACGCGGCGCAGCCGCTATATGCAAAGATGGCGGGAGCAGGGGGCGGATTTTGCAATAGCATTGCTTGAATTTGACGGGCCTGACCAGGCATACCCCGCAGAGCAGTTTATCTCATATAAATTTCATTTCACTTCGGCGGTGCGCGCATCTCAGAAAATAAAAAGAATTAATTTTGATTCCAAAAAAGCAAAAGAAAAATTGCAACAGGCAGCCGACGAGGTTCTCTGCGCCCCCCAGACAGAGCAATTTCGCACAGATGAGAAAATAGTTGACCTGTCAGAATTTTACCCGAAAATAAAAAGCCTTGAAAAATCCGATTTTGTGGGCGGCAAAATTTTGGGCGCAAAAGGGCAATGGCTTTTTTATGAAAATCCCTCAGGGCAGCATTATGCATCCAACATAAACTCGCAAATTTCCCGCTTTTTGCAGGAGAGGGAAAATAGCGGCGATTTATTTAGGCAAGCAGGGCTTTAACCGCCAAAAAACACACATTATTTTTTCTCAAATTTTAAGCTAACCGAATTTATGCAAAACCTTTTTCCGGCAGGCGCCGGCCCGTCATCAAACACATGCCCCAAATGAGAGCCGCACTTTGCGCACAACACTTCAACGCGGCGCATGCCGCCGCTGTTATCCTGCTCCAGCCTCACTCTATTTTCAGAGAGCGCCGCGTTAAATGAGGGCCAGCCGCAATGGGAGTCAAATTTGGCACTTGAGGCGAACAATTCATTGCCGCATGCGGCGCATTTGTAAATTCCCTTCTCTTTATGCGAATTGTATTTTCCTGAAAAAGGCAATTCCGTCCCCTTCTCTCGCAGCACATGATACTGCTCTTCTGTAAGCTCTTTTTTCCACTCTTTATCCGATTTTTGCATATAAACGCCCCCAAGCCATTTATAAAAAAACTCTTTTGCCCTTTATTTGCTTTTGCCCAAATTCTGCCCCCATCTGCCCAAAAACCTTTTTTGCTGTTTTGCACCAGCGCCCCAGAATCTTGTTCTCCCTTATTCTGCCGGTTTTTTCTTTATTGCCTTTTTGCGCATTATATAATTGCTTTTCTTATTTTGTCCCCTTCTCCTTAACCCCTGCCCTCTTATTCTCAAGCCGGGCGCGCACAAAAAAGTAAGAGGATAGCCTGTTTAAATAAATCAAAACGTTTGCAAGCCCCCCCTCATCCAATTCCTGCACCCTTCTTTCAGCGCGCCTTGCAACCGCGCGCGCCAAATGCAAATAAGAGGCGCCAACGCTTCCCCCCGGCAAAATAAATTCATGAAGCGGCTCAAGGGAAGCGTCAATTTTTTTTATGCTCTCCTCAAGCTCCTCCACCTTTTGCTTAAATTCCGCATCTTTTAGCTTTGAATTATACCCGCTTATTATGGAATTTGCAAAAAACAAATTTTTCTGCACTCCCTCAATTTCATTATCCTCTTTTTCCAAATGCGCCCTCACAACCCCAAGCAGCGAGCACAGCTCGTCAACCGCGCCGACCGCCTTGAAAACTTTGTCGCTTTTGGGGCGGCGGCTCCCGTCTCCAAGGGAGGAGTGCCCGTCATCCCCTTTTCTTGTAAATGAGCAATGCTCCATATATTTATTTTCGCTTTTCCCCCTTTTAACCCTAACTTCATGAATCACCGCCCAAGCTTGCAAACCCGCCGATAGCTTCTCTCCCCGCAGTTCAAAGAGCTTATGCTTGTTTTTTATTCCTATTCACCCAAAACAATTCATGAAAAGATTGCCATTATTTCAAAATCCTATCCTTATGATAACCCTCATGTTTGCAATAACGCAAATAATCGGGCTAATTTCGGGCATTCTGCTAATTTCCTCCGCGCGCGGAAACGAATATGTAAATATGATGAGCATCTCGGTAGTTGATGATTCCAACAGCATATTAAACGCATTTTTGCTGATTTTCTACGTGCTTATCGGCGCAGGAATTGCACTTTTAATAATGAAATTTTTCAGGACAAAAATTCTTTTCCGCCTTATGGAGCTTGCGGTGGTGGGCGGCACGGTATCGGTGCTTCTCTTCTCATTTATATTCGCACTCTCCGGATTTGGATTTTTTGAATCCCTTTTCTCCTCCATTTTGGCGGGGGGCGCATTCTCGATTATAAAATTCTTTACCCCCTCCCTGAAAAATCCTGCCGCTATCCTCTCATCCGCAGGGGTTGCCGCCCTTTTCGGCTTCTCATTAGGCTTTATACCCGCCCTTGCATTCATACTCCTTCTCTCGCTCTATGACTATATCGCGGTATTCAAAACACGCCATATGCTAACTTTGGCAAAAGGGCTTGGCACGCATGACATGTCATTTACAATTACCGCAAAGGCAAAGCCTCCCTCAAAAGCAAATATAAAAATCGAGAAAATTCCTGAAAAAGAATTAATGCGCCTTGATTTGGGAAGCGGGGATTTGGCGGTTCCGGCAGTATTGGCTGTTTCTACTTATTCCTCTTTCGGGCTTGAGGGCGCAATAGCGGTAGCAGTTGGCGCAATAATCTCAATTTACTTTACCCTTGAATTTGTTATAAAAAGGCATGTGGTTTTGCCGGCTCTTCCTCCAATTTGCTTAGGAAGCCTAATAGCCTTATTTTTAGCGGAATTAATAAAACTGGCAATTTAGGCAAAGCCGAAAAAGTAATTTAGAAAAAGAATTAAAATAAGAAAATAAAGAAAAATAAAAAGAGAAAAAAGTTAAGCTATTCGCTTAACCAAAGAGTGATGCAAGCCCTTCAGCCGCAGCCTCTTCTTTCTTTGCAGAGTCCTCTTCCTTCTTCTCCTCTTTCTTTCCCTCTGCAGGGGCAGCAGCCGCCGGTGCCGCAGCAGCAACAGGCGCCGCAGCGGCTTTTAGCACTTCTTCAAAGTCAACGTTTTTGAGAGCCTCTGCCAATACTTTGGCTTTAGCCGGGTCAACATCAGCGCCGGATGCTTTCACAACTGACGAAATGTTTGCCTCGTTTATCTCCTTGTCCGCACCTTTTAGCAAAAGCGCGGCATGCAAATACGGGTCTATTTTCATATATCTCTCCTCCTAAAATATTATTTTCTCTCTCCCTCGCCATCTGGCGATTTTTCCTCAGGCTTTCCCGCATCGGCTTGGGCCTCTGAACTCCCTTCCGATGCCTCCGCGGATGCGGAGCTGCCTGCCAAATTTCCCACGCGCGCTTCAAGCGCATCCTGCATTCTCATCGCCGGCGCCAGCACAAGCTGGATGTGGGATTCCGAGTATGCGCCGCTCTCTCTCACAAGCCCGACTGCCTGCATAATGGAGCCTGAGAGGAGATGAGAAATATTCATCTCTGTCGGGTAAATGCAATTTACCGAACAATTGTAGCATTGTGCGCAGCTTGACACCAAGTCATCAAACAGCTGCTTCTCATCAATGTCCAGAACTTCCGCCATATAAAGGGTGCTCTCGCGCACTCCCGCTACCATGCTAATTCCTGCCATAAAGGGCAGAATGTTGAGCTTTTGCAAAGCCTTGCAAACATTTCCGCTTATCTTCTCTCCCTTTTTGGCAACAGTCGAATCCTTTGCAACGGCTATTTTTCCGCCTGCAATTCTTGCGTTTATTCCTGCCAGCTTTAATTCCGAGAGCGCAGGGCCAGGAGGCAAATCAGTCTCGCCTGCAGGCACAATGATGTCGCTCTCTGCCATCTGCCCGGGCTTTGCCGCAACTTTTTGCTTGTTAAGCTTGAAATGCCTGAATATGTCATACGGGCTCAAATCCTGTGAAATCACAACTACTGAAGGCGTCTTCATAAGCTCTGCAATTCTTTTGCCGTCTGCGCCGGATGCCTCAAGCGCCCTTTTCAAAACGCTGTTTTTGCTCATCAAGAATTTGGTATTCTTGCCTCGCAGCTGCTTTCTTGCAGCCTGCAAAAGCCTGTCAGGCAAATTCCTGACATCAAGCAACACAACTGTTTTGGCGCTCTTTATCTCGGCTGAAAGTTCCTGCACAAGCATTTTCTTCTTCTCTTTTGCAGGGCGCTCTTTTGGCTTTTGATTTTTCTTAAATCCTTTTATTTTCGTCATAAATACCAACTAGTTTTTCTCCTTCTTCGGAGGAGCTGTTATTTTCACCGCAGGGCTCATGGTCATCTTCAGATAAACCGATGCAATGGAGGGCTCGCCAACTTTGCCTTTTATTTTCTCATACACTGCATCAAAATTCTCAAGCAAATCCTTCTCTTCCATCTTCTCGGTGCCTATGGCGCACTGCACGGTCGGCAAATACTTGCCGCGGGTCATTATCCTCACCCTGCTTTTTGCCTGCGCTATTGCAGGCTCTATTTCGCCGGCAATGGGTTTTGGAAGCCTTCCTGCAGAGCCGAGCACCTGCCCCAAATTTTTTCCAACCTCAATCATAAGCTGGGGGGAGGCGATAAACTCGCAAGCTTTTGCAAGCTTTTTGAGCTTTTTGGGATTGCTCTTTAGCCCCTCAATTTCAGCTTTGCCGAAAATATCCTTAATTCCGGCCTTTTTGGCGTCGAGTGCAAGCTTTTGCTCTGCAAACACCACGACAGGCACTTCCCGCCCGCGCCCCTTTGGCAACTGAACGTCAAGGTTAATCCTGTTCTCCGGCTTTGAGACATCAACTCCCCTGAAGTTGAATATTGCCTCTACGCTTTGGGTAAACTTTTTTGTTCCCTTGCTTTCAAGCACTTTTTGCAATGCCTGTTTTATTTGATTTTTATCCATTTAAGAATCCCTCCTGCAACTTTGCAGTAATACGGGAAAATCCGCTATTTACCTTATGCTATATTCCCCTTTATAAAATTAACCTTTTGCCTTGCTAAATTTTATCGAGCCCACCCTGTCCATATCGCTTATGCTAAAAACCGTCCCGCCCTTTTCATCTGCCGGAATAGCGCGAAACGCATGCAATTCTGCGCGCACCTCATTAATGTTTCCGCCCAAAAAAGCCGCATGTACTCCCTCCTCAATGCCGTTGCCTTTTATTCCCTTCTCTCCCATAAGCTTTTTGGAAAACACTCCCGTGCCACCCGCAGCATCCGTTCCTCCCGCCCTGCCTTTTTTATTCTTCTTGTTTTCCGGGGGCGCAAGCATAATTCCAAGTTTCATAATTGTCATCTCAAGTTATACTAACTACTTATTTATGTATATCCTGCCTCTGCCTGTTGTTTTTATAGTTTATCTTATTTTCTCTATTATGGCATCCGGAAGTTATAAAGCAAATGCATTTTTCTCCCTTCTTCTGGCAATGTTGATTCTTTTTTCGGGATGTGTAAACATAGACACTCACGAGCAGTTTTATCCCAACGGGCGCTCGCGCGTCGTAACCCAGATTTATACAAAAAACCTTATCAGCACATTAAACCGCTCCGGCTTCCCCCTGCCGCAAAATTACACAAGCTCTGATTGGGAAACTTATTTTAATGACGAGTGCAACTCCCTCTCCTCCCGCGCCCCGGGAGAATACTGCCACATGAGCCAGGGATGGGCAATAATAGACAAGGGAAGGGTTTCAGGCGACGGGTATGCGCTAAACTCTTATGAGGCGTTTCCATACACAATATACGAACTCTCGATTTTTGAGGTGCCTGTGCCGCACATGGAGGGGTTTGGGAGTGTCGGAAATTTCAGGGTGCCAAAAACAATAGACTTCTCAATAGCAAACCGCACCTACCTCTCCCAAATAAAGGCGGCAGGGATAAAATATGATTACACAATATCGGTTCCCGGGGAAATACTGGAATACAATGCAGGAGTGCAGGCGGACGGCAACATCAAAGTGGATGCAATAAGGTGGTCCTCAAGAGCCGAGGCAATAAAAGTAAAAAGCCGCGAGCTTAATTTGCAGCAGATAGCTCTCATAGCAATAAGCGCGATTTTAATATTTCTTTTTGTAGACTTCGTGCTGCTCTGGATTTACCATGAATGGTCAAGAAGAAGAAGAAGCGCAAGAAAGCGCAAAATCCTTGAAGAGGCAAAGAAGGCAAGAAAAAGGGTGTTTAGAAAAGACGAGCGGCTAAAGGGGAGCGAAGTTTACAAGGCGCCCGGCTTCTTTGATTAGCAGCAATAACCGCAATCTTTCAGGCGCTTCTTCCTGCCCAGGCGGCAAGGGCACGCAAGGCATCAGGGGCTTCTTTGGCTAAAAAATAATTATATTTATAAGCGTAGTTTGCATGCTTATGGGCGTGGAAAAAAAGCTATTCGCATCATTTGCGCTGCTGCAGTTTCTGCTCTTAATTTCCAACGCGGCCTTTTCTCAGGAAATAACTCCGCTTCTCGTGGAATCCGCGCAATACTCATTTATTGATTCACATACGATAAGCTCCTCCTCAGGCGGGATGAGCGAGCTTCGCATAAACCTCTCAATTCCTGAGGAAATGCTTATTTCCGATTCCTCCCACTATTATACAATAGAGAGAAATTTGGAAGGCAACCGCTACCTTATAGTGGAGGCAAAAAACCCTCCGTCCCCGTTTATTTATTCGCTTAACGCGACAATACTCGCAGAAGAGCAGGTTCTCACCTCGCTTGAGGCAGACTGGCAGGTGGGCCCCAGCATGCAAAAATACGCCCGCGCCGCAGGCGCTGTAAAATCCGACGACCCGTTTTTTGCAAGCCTTGCAAAAAACATCACCAAGGGCGCGCATAGCGACTTTGAGAAAATCTCAGCTTTGGCAGAATGGGTAAACGCATATGTCGAATACGACCTCTCATATATTGACAAGAATGCGGGGGTATATGAAATACTTGAATCAAAGCGGGGGGTTTGCGGGGATTATTCCCTTCTTTTCATAACCCTTGCGCGCTCGCTTGGCTATCCCGCGCGCTTTGCAAACGGCTATGCGTATTCGGATGAGCAGCACATCTGGATAGGGCACGCGTGGGCAGAGGTTTATCTTGGAAAATGGGTGGGAGTTGACCCTACATGGCTTGAGGTGGGGCACATAGACGCAACTCACATCACATTCTCGCGCACGGCAACAAACGAGTATAGCACCGCTGAAGTATCTGCCAAAGTATCTGCGCAAGGGGCGCAACTTTTATGGGATAAATCCGGCGAGGTGAATTTGCCTGCAGAAAACCTTTTTCCAAAAAAAATAAACATGCGCGAGAAAATATCCGGCTTCGAGCTTGAGCCATCCGCATACAATTTGCAGAAAGGGGATAAATTCATCGCCTACCTAAAATACCCTGCAGGAGATTATAGGCTTTTGCGCCTCTCCCTTCTGCCATGCAAAACAGAAGGCGAGCCCATAGTGCGCCTTGAGAGGGAAATCACCACTATCACAACCTCCCCCGCCCAGCCCTCTTATGCGATATGGGAAGGGGAGATATTGCAAAACATTGATTCAAACACAATATACAAATGCCCCCTCTCCCTTGGCGCGGATTATTTGCAGCCCTCCGCCATTTACCTTAACATAACAGAGAAGCAGGAGGGGAGGCTTTTGCTTGATGCAGGAACATACAAATCCCTCATACGCCCCGGCGAGATGCAGAAAATAAGCGCCACCTTAAGCCCATTCGGAGCAGGGGAGCGGGTGTTTGTAATTGAGAAAAACATGAAAATAAGCGCATTGGCAGACGCTTCCGGCTCCGTTGAATTTGAATTTGAAGCCGGCGAGAGCGGCACTCATACCGCATACGTATTTTCAAGAAATTCAAATCTTGCCACCCTTACCTACGAAGTTGATGCCGGCGCAGGAGCAGGCGAGATTGAAATAATCCCCCAAGCCCCGCTCTTTGAAGGCGAGGGCGGCAGCGTGCTTATACGCGCGCCCGATAGCTATGGCGCATCCTCCCTAAAATGGAGCTGGGACGGGCAGAGCGGAACCTCCCAATTCTTCGGCTCAACCGCGCAGGCAAATTTCACCCCTTCCACTTACGGCACCCACCTCTTTCGCGCGGTTTTGCTTGATAAGGGAAATGGGGAAATATACAGGCAAAGCATCCCTCTTGAGGCGATGCAAAAATCTTATGCAACAGTTGAGGGCATCCGGGTGATAAATTACAACAACGAGAAAACCCTTGTGCTTTTGGCAGTATCTGCAACAGGCCAAATAGAAAAACTCTGGCTTGAGATAAACGGGAGCGAATTTGAGCTTATTGCCGGAACCGAAAACGAATTAATTTTGCCACTGGCAGAGCATCAGGGAACCATCTACTGGGAAGGCAAATACGGCATGAAAGGCAGCCTCCCCGTTATTGTGCGCGCGCCGGGCAAAGACGACAAGCTTGTAATAGAGCCGGGGCTTATGCAAGCGCAGGAGAAATACCCTCTCGCCCAGCTTTTCATGCAATCCATTGCCGCGCTCATAATTCTTACAATAGCATATTTTCTTGCAAGAAAAAAATTCGGGCACAAATCCCATTTTGAATAGTTGTTTTTTCATGGCAAACATAATATTTTTGGGAACCGGCGGGGGAAGATTAAACCTTTTGCGCCAAATCCGCCGCACAGGTGGCTTTTTAATAGAAATAAATTCGCTTCGCATCGCGGTGGACCCCGGCCCCGGCGCCCTCTCCTCCCTCAACGAGCTTCAGATAAATCCAATGTCAATAGACGCCATAATAATAACTCACAACCACATCGACCACATGCTTGAAGCCCCTCTTCTAATAGAAGCGATGTCCTCCTATATGCTAAAAAAAGGAGGCACTCTTATCAGCGCAAAATCGGTAGTAAAAGGGGACAAAAAAGGGGACAGGTGCATAACATTATACCACCAAAGCAAGCTTTCGCAAAACATTATCTTTGGCGCCGGAACTGGCAAAAAAATATTAATAGAGAAAAAAGGCAAAAAAATTTCCTTTCGGTTAACAGGGGTAAAAGTAAAGCATGATGATGAGGACGGCTTCGGCTTTGTGCTGGAGGCGGGCGGAAAAAGAATAGGCTACACCTCAGATACCGAATACATCCCTTCTTTCCATGATGCTGCTTATGAAAAAGCCGATTTGCTTATAGCAAATGTAATACGCCCAATAACAGATATTATTCCCGGGCACCTCTACGGAAATGATGCAATAAAGCTTTTGCGCGCGGCAAAGCCAAAGCTTTGCATAATGACGCACCTTGGCTTGAAATTTTTGCAAAAAAGCCCTGAGCTTGAAGCCGCGCGAATAGAAAAAGAGAGCGCAGTGCGCACAATTGCCGCGCGCGATTTGTTTTCCTATAATTTAAATTCAGGCAAATGGGGCAAATACAAAAAAGAGAAAACAAAAAAAGATTTGCAAAAAAAGCTAGCCGAATAGCATTTTATACCCTTGCCCCCCATTCTATTCATACAAACCCCAAAGCGGTATTTATATGGCAGAATTGGCACAACGGCTGGATTGCAAATGCGAGGAAAAATGGCAGGCTTTTTGGGAAAAAAACAAATGCTTCTCATTTGATGAAAAAGGCTCCTCTCTCCCAGTGTATTCAATAGACACCCCTCCCCCCTTCACATCCGGGGATTTGCATATGGGGCATGTTCTCTCCTACTCTTACTTTGACTTTGTTGCAAGATACAAAAGAATGCAGGGGTATAACGTATATTTTCCCCAAGGGTGGGACTGCCAGGGCTTTCCAACAGAGGTGAGGGTGGAAAAAAAGCACGGGCGCAAACCCCCTGAGGAATTTCGCGCCCTTTGCAGGCAATGGACAGAGCAATGCATTTCAAACATGAAATCCCAGATGCAGAGGATGGGCTTTTCCGCCGACTGGAAATACGAATACCGCACAATGGACCCCTCATACCACAAAAAAGTGCAGCTCTCAATTCTTAAAATGCATTCAGCGGGGCAGGTGTACCGCGCAAAGCATCCCGTATTCTGGTGCCCGAATTGCCGCTCCGCGCTTGCAAAAACCGACACAGACGAGATGGAGCGAAGCTCAACTTTGCATGACATAAAATTCGAACTGCAAACTGGCAAGGGGGAGAAAAAAGAAGCAATAATTTCCACCACCCGCCCGGAATTGATGCACGCATGCGTTGCGGTGCTATTCAACCCCAAAGATTCTCGCTACACAAAATATTCGGGCGCAAATGCAATTACCGCGCTAGGGAAAGTTGTGCCCCTTCTTCCTGACAATGATGTTGACATTGAATTTGGCAGCGGGCTTGTAATGGTGTGCACATTCGGAGACAAGCAGGATGTTGTATGGATGTACCGCCACAAGCTTCCGCACATCGAGGCAATGGATGATGCAGGGCGCCTCAAAAATGCAGGCGAATTCGACGGGCTAAAATGCGAGGAGGCAAAGAAAAAAATCCTTGAAAAATTCAAAAACGAGGGAAAGCTTCTCTCTTCCAGGCCAATTGCACAGGCAGTAAAAGTGCATGATAGGTGCGGCAAAGCAGTAGAGCTTGCAAACTCATGGCAATGGTTTGCCAAAATAACCGATAAGCGCGCCCGGATAGTTGATGCGGCAAAAAAAATGAAATGGATTCCCTCTTTTGCAATTTCCCACCTTGAGAATTGGGCAGAATTTGTGGAATGGGACTGGGTAATTTCGCGCCAGAGGATATTCGGCACCCCAATCCCTTTCTGGGTATGCGAGAAATGCTCAAAAATAATTCCTGCAAAAGAGGAAGAATTGCCGGCAAACCCCCCAACGCAAAAAAAGAAATGTTTATGCGGAGGCGATGCAAAAGGGGAAACCTCAGTCTTTGACTGCTGGGTGGATTCCTCAATAACTCCGCTTATAATTTCCAAATGGGAGGAGGATGAGAAATTTTTCAAGCGCACTTATCCCTCTTCGCTTCGCCCGCAGGGGGTGGAAATAATTCGCACCTGGGCATTTTACACAATTTACCGCTGCCTTGAATTGACGGGAAAGCCCCCCTTCACCGAGCTTCTGCTTAACGGAAACGTGCTTGCGCCTGACGGCAAAAAAATGTCAAAGTCTTTGGGAAACATAATAGCGCCAGATAAATTAATTGATGAGAGCGGCGCGGATTCTGTGCGCATATGGGCCGCACTCTCGGGCGCAATGGCAAAGGACCGCCCGTTTTCCCATCAGGACATAAAATACGCAAAAAGCTTTCTTAACAAATTTTTAAATGCCGGAAAATTCGTGCAAAAAGCAAACGCGGGCTACACTTCTTCACAGGAGGATGCAAAAAATTTGCGCACAATAGACAAATACTTCTTGCACAGGCTCAACGAGGTTATCACAACATGCGCATCTGCTTGGGAAAACTACGAATTTCACCACATAATAAAAGCATCGCATGACTTTTTCTGGCACGAATTTTGCGACTATTATTTGGAATACGTGAAAAACCGCATCTATTCCAAAGAAGACAGCCCTGACAAGCGCGCGGCTCAATATTGTTTGCACACAATATATTCGCAAATAATTTTGCTTCTTGCGCCTATTACCCCTCACGCATGCGAAGAAGTTTGGCAAATTTTCAAAAATAAGGAAAATTCCTCGGTGCAACTTGAAAAATACCCGCAAGCATCCAAAATTTTCAGCCACCCCTCGACAGCGGGCGCCGGAAAGCTTCTTGAGACGCTTGTCTCGCAAATAAGGCAGGAGAAGGCAAACAAAAAATTATCCCTAAATTCTCCGGTGCAAAAGCTCTCCCTCGCCCTGCCAAAAGAGCAAATGCATTTCTTTGAAAAAGTGGAAGATGAATTAAAATCGGTGTGCAACATAGAAGAAATTGAGAAAAAAGACGGAAGCGAGCTTTCCATTAAACTTTCTATCCCAGAGCCCGACGCCGGCTAATATTTTATTTGAATTTTTTTATCAGGCAATTTAGTTTATTATGGTGTTTTCTATGAATGAAATTTTATTCCTAACTTCCAACAAGCACAAAATCGCAGAGGCACAAACCATTTTAACCAGAAACGCAGGGGGGAACCATCCCAAGTCCTCTGTCCCCCCTTCATTTCCTAGGTTACCTTCTGATTCCCCCCTAAACTTTAGAAAAGTGCCTCTCTTCCTCCCATTATTTTTCGGCAAGGTCGTTTTCTATGAATGAAATTTTATTCCTAACTTCCAACAAGCACAAAATAACCGAAGCACAAACCATTTTAAACAAGTATAATCTAAAGTTAGTAAGCTTCCCCGGCAAGGGAGAGGAGATACAATCCGACTCTTTGCAGGAAGTTGCAAGAATTTGCGCCAAAAGAGCATACCTGCGCATCAAAAAGCCCCTCTTTGTAGAGGATTCGGGGCTTTTCATAGACGCGCTAAACGGCTTTCCCGGGGCATATTCTGCATTTGCATTAGATAAAATCGGCTGCGAGGGAATTCTTCGCCTGCTGGGCCAAGAGCGTCTGAGAGGCGCCCGTTTCGAGTGCGCGGTTGCGTACGCGGATAAAAACGGCACCCGTATTTTCACGGGCGCCGTGTTGGGAAGCATCTCAACTCAAATATTTGAGGGAGAAGGCTTTGGTTATGACCCCATTTTCATTCCAGAGGGGCATAAGCAAACTTTTTCTAAAAATTTTGAAGTGAAAGAGAAAATTTCACACCGCTCCATTGCGCTTGAGAAGCTGGCAAAATTCCTAACAGAGAAAAAAGAGTGAAAATATGGCAAAACTGCATTCAAGAAAAAGAGGCACATCCGGCTCAAAGCGCCCGACGCTAAAGGTTGTGCCGGAGTGGGTGGAATACTCCCCCCACGAGGTTGAGGATTTGGTTGTAAAGCTCTCAAAACAGGGCAACAACGCAACCACAATAGGGCGCATCCTGCGGGACCAGCACGGCATTCCCCAGGTAAGGACAATATGCAACAAGCGCATCTCTGAAATTTTGGAAGAGAACGGCGTAAAAGTGCAATACCCGGACGATTTGCTTGCCCTCATAAAAAGGGCGGTTGGGATGATAAACCACCTCCAGAAGCACAAATCTGATGGCACAAACACAACAAAACTTCTTCATGTTGAATCCAAAATAAAAAGGCTTGCAAAATATTACATAAGAAAGGGAACCCTTCCTGTAGATTGGAAGTATAAGCGCGAGAGTGCTGCCCTTATTGTGAAGTGATTATTATGGCTGATAACAAGCAACAACAACCAAAGAAAAAGGCGCGCGTGGTGGATAAGTGGAAGCTAAAAAACTGGTACACCATAAAGGCGCCTGAAATATTTGAAGGAAAAGAAATAGGGCAGGTTGTGGCTATTGAGGAGGATTCGCTCAAAAACCGCGTCATCCGCCTCGGGTTAGGCGAAGTCACCGGCTCATTCGGGCAGGGAGCCGCTTTCACCGCCGTCTCTTTTCGCATTACCGGAATTAGCGGCAAAACCGTTTCCACAAAATTCATAGGGCACGAACTCTCTCCCAGCTACATAAAGACGCTTTTGCGCCGCCGCCGCTCCATAATATACAATGTGGAGAATGTGAAAACAACCGACGGGCACACCTTGCGCCTAAAATCGGTTGCAATAACCGCATTCAAAGTATCTGAGAATATCCGCCATGATTTGCGCAAAGCAATAGGCGAGAATATCCGCACTTTGGGCGGAGAGCTTAACCTCTCGGCATTAAGCCAAGAGGTAATATTCGGCAAATTCTCCGCAAAAGTATTTGGGAAGATAAAAAACATTACTCCCATGAGGCGCCTTGAGATAAAAAAGAGCGAACTTGCCGAAAGCTTTGAATAACCGCTTTTTTTATTTTAATTTTCTTTCTATTTTTTTTAATAAGTTTTTTCTATTTTTTTATTCAGCGATGCCTATTTAATGCTTACAGCGGTATCTGCATTTATGCCGGCCCAAAAAAATAAGCAGGACGCTCAAAAAGGCATTTTAACAGAGGCTCAGAGTGCCTCCAAAACTGGAGGAAAGCTAAGCCAAATTATTCCGGTGCGCACCCTTCCGCAGAAAGCTTCGAAAAAAAAATATGATATAGAAAACATCCTTCCCTCCAGCGAGGCAACTTTGGGCGAATGCGAGGATGCAATAAAAAAAATAGCCCAATCCCGTAATCTCTCATTTCTGATTCTTCTTGACACTTCGGGCAGCTTTTACAAATTTCTTGGAAAAATATCCAAAGCCGCCCGCAGTTTCAGCGGGCTTTCCCAAGAGAGCAGAAATATTGAGGGCGAGCTGGAGCTGTTTCCAAAAGACAAAGACAATGCCGACCTTGATGACAACATCTCCGCAATAGAGGAGGCGTGCGACCCCTCCTTAAAATTTCAAAATTATGTTTTTGTAACCGACGGGGGAAACCTAAATATCAGGCCCGGTTGGATTTATGAGCAGGCGCAGATTCTAAACAAGCAGGGAAAAGCAGTGCATTTTCTTTATGCAGAAGAGAACAAGTATGCAAAACGCAGCAGCAACCTCTGGGCAGTCATTTACTTATGCTATCTTACCGGCGGCTCAGCCGCGCCTCTTAACGGCGCAACAAATAACGACATTGCAAAAATGATAACTCAGGACGGAAAGGCGCAATATGAAAGCGCGGCGGACTTTGCCGCAAAAAACGGGCTTGCTGAAGGAAACTTGCTGCAAATTGCGACTTTGATAGATTCTGGCGAGCTTGAGCTCTTATACCGCGAGGGCCTGCTCCATGAGATGCGGGACCTGCTGTTCGGCTCATATATCAATTTGGTCAGGCCAGAATATGTAGAATTTTTGTTTGAGAAGCAATTCTTAAGGTCAACCGACCGGTGGTATCTGGGCGAACTCTTATACAACATATCCAATGCAGGAAATTCCGGAGTTGTGAAAGTTTTTGCCAGGAACGGTGCGAATATTGAATGGGAAGATGGCAGGGGGGATAGCGCCCTCAATAAAAAAGCCGCGGAAGGGAACCTGGGCATGGCAAAAACCCTTGTGAAGTGCGGTGCAAATATTCACCATAAAAACATGCATGGGGATGATGCCCTTCACATAGCCGCCATAAACGGGAATCTCGAGGTCCTGAAGTTCTTCCTTGATACTAAAAAGGCAGACATAAATGCAAAAGATAATAACGGCAATACCATTCTTCATATAGCTGCCAAGGCGGACAATCTGGAGCTGGCGAAGATTGCCCATGAGCGCGGGGCAGGCATTAACATATTAAACGAGTTTAGTGCCACTCCTCTTGACTGGTGCAAGCGCGGCGGGCAGGTTGAGGCTTATCTGCGCTCAATAGGGGCAAAAAAGAACCTTCCCTATTGATTATCGGGCGCAAAATAATTCTTCCACTTTAATTCTTATGCCCGCACCTCGGGCACCTTTTCGCGTCAGGGCGAATATCTGAATTGCAAACAGGGCATTGCACCCACTGCTTTCGGCTTTTAAGAAGCCCCTCGCTTTGCCCGTTTTTTGCAAATTTATCAGGAACTTTATGGGTTTCTTCTTTTCCGGCATCCACGCCCTCGCCGCTATCAGCGTTTCCTGCGCCTCCACCATGTGCAGGCATCCCTTGCATATTCTCTCCCATGCCTGAAAATCCTGCGCCATATCCGCCGCCATGGCTATTTTCCCCGCCTGCAAATCCTGCCCTTCCCTCATTATTTGAAAATTTGCCCTGCTCCTCGCCAACTCCCCTCGCCCCGCTAACGCTTCCAAAAGGCATTTTCCCCTTATTCGCCTCCCCTCCCCGTCTCTCAAACCTAAACCCGCATTTGCCGCAGCTTTTCTGGGAAGTCAAATTCGAAGCCCCGCATTTGGGGCATTTTATGGTAGGGCTTTTCTCTTTTTTGTGAATATGGGTTTGCATACCTATTTTATTATTGCCCCCTATTTATATTGCATTAGGTGATTTGATGATTCCGGGAATGGGAGGCATGGACCCAAAGCAAATGGCAAAAATGATGAAGCAGATGGGTATAGACACCTCGACAATAAACGCAAAAAAAGTGATAATAGAATTGGAGGAAAAAACCCTTGAAATTGCAAACCCGCAGGTGGTAAAGGTAAGTATGCAGGGGCAGGACACCTTTCAGGTTTCTGGCACAATAACCGAAGTTGCCAAAATAAGCGCAGAAGACGTGAAAATGGTTGCCGAGCAGGCGGGCGTGCCAGAGGATGAGGCAAAAAAGGCATTAGAGGGCGCAGGCGGCGACATCGCGCAGGCAATACTCAATTTGCAAAATGAGAACACAGAATAACCTCTCAACATTTGAAATTCTAACACAAAATTCCCCCCTTCTTTTAAACTTGTGTCCTCAATCCTATATTCCCCTTTATGGGGAATGTGGGAGGTGCGGGAATGGAGCCTTTATGGTGTACCACTCCCCCCTCTTTTAAAAAATTCTTTTTTAGCGAAAGCGCCATTGCAAAAAACTCATCTTAATTAACCCCGCCTTCCCTCTCTTTTTATGAAAAACTTCAAGGAAGCAAAAGCAATCCTCTTTGACATAGACGACACGCTTTTCCCCTCCTCGCGCTTCTCCTCTTTGGCAAGAAAAAAAGCAATTAACGCGATGATTAAGGCAGGCATGAGTGCAACTTATGCAAACGCATCTGCCGCCCTCTTAAAAATAATAAAAAAGCATGGCTCAAATTCCCCGCATCACTTTGATTTTTTGGCAAAAAAATTTAAATGCAAAAATAAAGCCCGCTGCATCGCGGCTGGGGTGCATGCATACCATTGCGCCAAATCCTCATTTCATCCGTTTCCAGGCACTAAAAAAACCCTCTCTCTTTTGCGCAAAAAATACATAATATGCGCCGCATCCGAAGGAAAAGCGCTAAAGCAATGGGATAAATTAATACGCCTGCGCCTTGAGGCCCTTTTCTTGCAAGTATTTGTAAGCGAATTGCGCCACGGGGGCAAAACCCCTGCTTTTTACAAAAAAATATCAAAAAAGCTCAAAATTCCCCCCAAAAAAATAATAATGTTAGGAAACAGCCCGCAAAAAGACATTCGCGCCGCCAAGGCGGCAGGCATGATAACAATTCACATCTTGCATGGAAAAAATAAGCAAAAATGCGGCTCAAACGCAAGAATTTCAAAAATTTCCCAATTAAGCCGCCTTCTCTAAACCGCCTTGCCAAAAATCGGCTCCATGTTTTATGCCAAAATACGCCCCCTGCCTCTACTCGCGCCTTTATTAATCTCATTTTCTATATTATATTATCATTTTTTGAGGTTATATCATGTCTGTTGTAAGCGACACTTTAAGCAAAGATTTATCAAATGAAGGCGAGGAGAGGGAAAAAATAATAAAAAACTTCTGCGCGGCCGGAAAAATTGCAGAGGAAATAAGAAAAGACGCCCAAAGCCTAGTGCTTCCCGGCGAATCTCTTTTTGATATTGCAGAAACAATAGAGAAAATGATATTTGATGCAAAGGCAGTTCCCGCCTTTCCCACAAACATCTCAATAAACGAATTGGCAGCCCATTACACCCCAAAAATAGGGGACGAATCCCTTATAGGCGAAACCGATGTTGTAAAAATAGACTTTGGGGTTGCGGTGGATGGGTGCATAGCAGACAATGCATTTACAGTAGATCTCTCGGGGGAGAACGGAAAGCTTTTGGAAGCTGCCAAATCCGCACTTGATGATGCTGTAGCATCCATAAGGCCCGGAGTTGGAAACGGGGAAATCGGCAAAATAGTTGAGGACAAAATAAAATCCTATGGCTTCAAGCCGATAGACAATTTGACCGGGCACATGATAGAGCCATATAATTTGCACGCAGGGGTGGATATTCCCAACGTGGCAATGGATTCAGATTACCAATTCAAGGAAGGCGACATATTTGCAATAGAGCCTTTTGCCACCTCGGGAGAGGGGCATGTTGTTGATACTGCAGACATAGAAATATTTAGCGTAGTATCTGACGGCAAAATAAGAATGCGCTCATCGCGCGAGCTTCTCCTGAAGCTTGTAAACAAATATGTGACGCTCCCCTTTGCAAAGCGCTGGCTGGTAAATGAGATAAAAAGCAAGCTTGTGCTCTCCGCCTCCTTGCGCGAGCTTTTCAATGCCGGATGCATCCACCCCTACCCGGTATTGCGGGAGGCGAAAAAAGGGCTTGTCTCCCAATTTGAGCACACTGTTATAGTGGAAAAAGACGGCGTAAAAATAATTGACGGGGAAATAAAATTCTAAGGGATAAAAATGGGGGAAAATTTGTCCCAAAAAAAGGCACGCTCCAAAAAAATAATTTCTCTCTTAAAAAAAGAATACAAGGGCGCCTGGACAACTCTCAATTACTCCACTCCTTTCCAGCTTCTTATTGCAACAATACTCTCTGCGCAATGCACCGACGCGCGCATAAACAAGATAACTCCCGCGCTTTTTGCAAAATTTCCCGACGCAAAATCCCTTGCCGCGGCGCCCCTTCCCGAAATAGAATCCCTTATCCGCCCTTCCGGCTTTTATAAAAATAAGGCAAAAAACATCAAAAAAACCGCCCAAATACTTTATGAAAAGCACGGAGGAAAAGTGCCCAACACAATGGAACATCTTCTTGAATTGGCAGGAGTTGCGCGAAAAACCGCCAATATAGTGCTTTTTCACGCTTTCTCAAAAAGCGAAGGGATAGCGGTAGACACCCATTGCATGCGCCTCTCGCACCGCCTCGGCTTCACCTCAACGCGGCGCAACCAGCAAAAAATAGAAAAAGAGCTTATGGCTCTTTTGGAAAAAAACGAGTGGGGCATGTATACAAACTGGATGGTATTGCACGGGAGAAAATATTGCACCGCCCGCTCGCCAAAATGCGGCAAATGCCCCCTGCGCTTTCTTTGCCCGAAAAAAGGGGTTTGAAAAGCAGAATTTTTCCCTTTTTGGCGGAATTTCGGCCCATAGATAGCTTTTTATATACCTCCACTAATAGTTAATTGAAACTTATTTTGCAGATAGGAAAATAAGTCAAAGAGGTAAGTGAAATGAGCAAGAAACTTTTCGTAGGAAACCTTCCTTACAGTATGACTAAGGAAGAGATGGTAGCATTGTTTGCCGACTATGGTCAAATAGACGACGCAGTGCTTATCATGGACAGAATGAGCGGCCGCTCAAAGGGCTTTGGCTTTGTAACCGTTGCAGATGATGCAATGGCAGACAAGGCAATCGCAGAGCTAAACGGCAGAGAAATGGAGAACAACATGCAGTTAAAGGTTGACGTTGCCAAGCCCATGGGCGAGAGGCCACCGCGCAGAGGCGGCTTTGGAGGCGGCGGAGGCCGAAGAGAAGGCGGATTTAGCAGGCGCGACGACGACTATTAATCCGTTTTTAAAAGCTAGTTTTTCTTTTTCTTATTTTTTATTTTTTTTAACTTTAAGTGCAGTCAGGCAAAATATTTGCATCAAGCTTTTTTCCAATGCTTTTTTTCCAAAAATACACCGAAGTGAGAGGAACTCCGAGCTTTTTTGCCACAAGCTTTGCCCTCTTTCCCTCCATAAGCATTTTTTGCGCGCTTTTTCTAACATCTCCCCCAAACCTGCTTTTTCTTCCCGCGCGCCTCTCTATGCAAATTACCCGCACGCCCGCGCTTTCCACCGCCCGCACCACTTTCTTTGGCACGGTTGCAAAAATCCCTTTGCTCATATAAATATTTTTCACGCGTGTATTTTCCAAAAGAGAGAGAAAAATAGTTTTTGATGGCTTTGTTTTTATCCTCACTTCCCCCTCGCCCGCATGCGCCGCAATTTCGCGCATCATTTTCCCCCTCGCCCCTTCAAGCTCCCACATAAATTTACTCCTTTAAATTCTTTAGGAATTTCGCGCCCCTTCCATGGGGCTTTTCAATAAGCGATTTCACTATCCCGATAGCGCCCTCCACTTCCTCTTTTGGCACATTAAACTCTTTAGCAGCAAAAGAGGCACCCACTCCCTCTTTTATGCACACCAGCGCGGGCCCCCATGCGGCAGATGAGAGTGGCGGGGCATTCTCCTCCATTTTAATTTTATGCCATATGGTTTTTGCAGGGTGCGCTATGGCATACTCCGGCGGCACCAAATCCTCCATAATAGAGAGGTGCGCCTCATCAGGCTCTGCCAGCACCGAAGGAAGGGCAGAATATGCCTTTCTTGCAGCCTCATGCATGCAAACATAATACCATGAGAGAATTTTATACACAAAAAAAGCCGCCATCTGCATGCTGTCTTTTCTTTTTTGCGCGCGCCTTCTGTGAAGCAGCGCCTCAAATTCCGCATCCATTATCATGTCGGCGCCGATTTTTTGCACAAAGCCCTCCTTTTGCATCCTTTTTTTCACATTTTCAAACCTGTCTGCATGAGTTATCGTGCAATCGGCGCAAAGCCCCTCCTCCCGCAATATTTGGTTATATTTTGCAAGAGCTTTGTTTTCCCTCTCCTCTCTCAACGCCTCTTTTTGCGCCTTTTTAGAGGCATAAATGCAGGCGGCGCTAAAAAGCGCAACCTTTGTAGAATAATTTTTTATAAGCCCTGCCGCCTTTCGCATAAGCTGCACATCTTTTACTTTTGCGCTTTTGCCAAACATTTTCTCAATTGTTTGCGCGGCATTTTTGCTTGCATCAATTTGCACCGTTCTCTCAACTTCCTCTCCATCATGCATAAGAGAAATCAGAGCCGATGCGCTTTTCATGGGATACCTTTTTTGCTCAAAGCGCGAGAGCAGGGATTTATACCCGTCTGCGGCATACTCTCCCTCCTTTGTTAGCATTTTGCGATATTCCCCTCCGTAGGGAAGAAATTCTTTCATTTCATCCAAATTCGCATCTTCAAGCGCTTGTGCCATTTTATGCGCCGCAATTGCAACCCTTACCCTGTTTAAGGTGAATTTTTTCAGCTTTGCAACATACCTCATATAAGAGGCATGCTTTTTCTGGTCAGCCACCTCGTCAGCTCCCGGCTTCTGCGCCTCCTTTGCAGATGCCATAAGCGCCCCAAAGGGCGCATTAAAGCCGTTTGCAATCATGCGCGCCTTAAATTCATTTAATTTTTCCAGCCTGTTTGCAGCATCTCCCCTCTCCGCGCTAACCGAATCAAGGAAATTATTTGCATCAGAGACAAGGTGCAATGATTCTGACATAAGCAAAAATAGGGATAGAATGAATAAAAAGGGAGGGGAAAGGAAATAAAAAAGATTTCAAGGCAAAAACTTCTTTGCTTCCATTTTCTCTTTCAAGTATTTGCCGACGAATGAGAGAGAGGGCCCCTGCAAAGCATCCTGCTCCAGCTTTTTCTTGGTTTTTAGCACAACTTTTAATTCCTCAACCCATTCCGGGTGCCTTGCAATCCATTCATAATTCATCATTTCCTCGGCTCTTTTCAAATCAACTTCTTTTGCCTTAATAGTCATCTGCCCCAAAAACTCATAATCCTTAATGTCCCGCATCGTCACCCCGACAAATTTTGCCGAAGGGGTGGCAATATCATTTGCCAAATAAGCCAAATTCATAGAGCCGGTCTTTATTGTCCAGTAAATATACCATCCCCACGCGTCGCAGTCTGTAAACACTATTACAGGCAATTTTTTTGCAGCCAATTTTGAAATAAGCCTTCTGCAGCCGCGCGATGCCTGCCCCTTGGGAGTAATTAAAATGCAATTCTCCTTTTTCCAGAATTTATCCTCATTAAGCCTCTGCCACATAGCGTCTTTCTCCACTACTAAAACATAATCAGCATCCAAATCCTCAATTTCCATCCCATTATCAACGTCAGATGGCACCATCCAGCCGCTTCTTCCCTGCTTGCGGCAGTCTATGCGCGTCTCCTCCCCCCCAAATTTGTCCCTTAGTATAAGCGGGCCTGCCACAACCCCCTTTCTATCTGTATTTAAATTCAAATCCTCTCTTTTTACATCCAAAGAAACTTCCAAATCCTCTATAAGCGGGTTTGATTCGCTCTGCTCTGAAAATAATTCCTCATCCAAATTTTCCCCCAAAGAGAATTTAAGCTGGTAAAAAAGACCTCTGATGGAAGTATGCGCATCCTCTTTTAGAAATTTCTTGCACTTATTCGCAATCGCAACAGTCTGCATGAATTTGCGCGCCTGCCCCACATTAACAAAGCTTCGCGTCTCATTCTTCTCCCCCAAATGCAAACATCCAAGCTTTTCATCATAATGCACGTTTCCCTTGCTTCTCAAAGGGGTTTGAAAAGAGGGGGTTTTTCGCGCGTCTATCTCACGAATCATTCCTTGCCCAAGCTCTTCAAGCTTTTTTATGACAACCCCTGATTCTTGCCGCCCTTTTGCTCTCTTAACCATAAAATCAACTCAAGCATCCTCTCCCATTATATGGGATTTATACTTTGTTTCAATCAAATTCTGCAATTTTGCATTAACTTCATCCGCCTTTCCTTTTCCCGCAAGGTCTACAACGTCTTTTGAGAGCTGCTGCACATACCTTAATATCGCGCTTCTTCTGAGCTCCTGATCCCTCTCTTTGTTTATGCCTGAGAGGTGAAGCTGCAACCGCCTTGCCGCCTCCATTACCGCATTTTTTATTTCCTGATACACTTCCTCCTCCTGCGAGAGAGCCTGCTTTCCTGCGGATGTGTATGGCACATGCACTGATGCAACATTTACAAAAACGCTAATTGCCTCCTCCTCAAAATTTTTCATTTTATACCTTTTCCAGTCAACATCTTTTACTGCCTGCGTAATAGAGCATCCTGAAGTGTCAAATAAAAGCGGCGCCGCATTTGCATAGCGTATAATATCCGAGCCAATTTCATTTGTAGAGCTTCTTCTCCCTGCCTGCCCTCCCCACGCAATAGCAGCTTCCACAAGAAAAGGTATTCCTCCTTTGTAAATTTTAGGGGGCCTCTCTGTAACCGCAATAAATTCAGGCGCAAGTATGTTTGCAAGCGATGCCTGTATCTGCTCGGCGCCTATGGGGCGGATGCAATCCGCAGCCGGAGCAATCCATTTCACCATCGCAAACGCCTTTATGAGCGCCTCTCCCTCGCCCCATGTCATTTCAGGGGGCTTTTTCTCAAAATCAATGGGCGCAAGCCCCTCTGTCCTGCCATCAAGCAACCCTTTTAGCTCATCCACCCTTGCAGAAGAAACCCTCTGAAACCCTGACTGCAAAAACTTTGATATGCTTCTTGACTTTGCGTCCCTGTGCGCCATTTCCACAATATCGCTAACCCCAAGCCCGAGGGGGTGGGGAAGCACTTCTTTCGGCTTTGCAGGAACAATTTCCGAAGAGCGCGTATAAGTGGTAGTTTCCCCGCTTGGCTCTGTTAATGAAATAGTTACATGCGGGTTTGCAAGCGCAATTCTCTTTATATATTCCGAGGGGCTTTGCGCAGAGCGCTCATATTTGCACTCTCCAAATTCGCCTTCAATAAAAAGCCCGTGCGCTTTTTGCGGATTTTCCTCCTCAATTTCATCAGTTATGTCCGGGCTGTTTGTTTTTATGTCAACCCCTACCTTGCACATTAAGCGCTTATCCCTGTATTCTGATACCACTTTTACCGGCTTTCCTGTAGTAATTTGCGCAAACATGGTGCATCCGGCGGCGCCTATTCCCTGCTGCCCCCTCTGCTGCGCATATCTGTGAAATTTTGTGCCTGCAAGCATCTGCCCCAATGCTTTTCCGAGGTGCTTTTTTGGAATTCCTGGCCCATTATCCTGTATTGCAACCGTATACCTCTCATTTTTGCTAATTTCTGCTATTCTTACAGTAATTTCAGGCAATATGCCCCCCTCCTCGCAAGCGTCAATTGAATTTGTCACATATTCATGCACAATCGTGGTAAGTGAGCGCACTTTCCCCGCAAAGCCGAGCATTTGCTTGTTTTTCTTAAAAAACTCTGCAACAGAGTGCTCCTTGAAGTTGGTAAATATTTTGTCTGTTTTGTCAGCCATTAAAATCACATTGCTTTTTTTGGTCGCATTTTTGTTTTTGTAGATAGAATTTAAGAAGCAATAGGGAAGATAGTTGCAATTAGTTGAACACATTATACACGTTTTTACACCACCAATACCCTTAAATACATGAATTATGCAAATAATTGCATGAATCAGAAGTTAACTCATTTGCCCCACAGGCTAATTGCCGCCGCGGCGCTCTCTAAAAACAGGTTAGTGAATAAATTTGCCAAAATAACCCTTATGGAAATAAGCCCCTCGCGCCGCGATGAAGTGCTGGCAGTGGTTGCCGGGCAAGTAGGCAGAGCCAACCAACTAGAAGAGAGCGGTTTAACCTCCATATCACAGCAATTATTCACCGAGGTGCGCTTAGCAAAAGGAAAAGCCCTCAAAGAAGCGGGAATCGGAACATTGGATTTGGGTGCAAGCTATCTTCCCGAGTGCTTATATATTGAAAAAATCTCTCCGATTGAAAATTTGCCCCAATGGTATGAGCCAATGCTTCCACTGCAAAGGCAGGCGCTGGTTTCAATAGCAAATGAAATATATAAGCAGGATTTTGCCGCATACGCGCAATCTGTGCAAACAATAAAATATTTTCTTCCCGGAAAAGAATACAGCTTTCTTCTTAAGGTGGATAACAAGCTTCCCTACTCCTATAACCGAGAGCATATGCTGCAATTTATCTCTGACCTGCTTTCTGTTGATAACAGAATTTTGCAAAAATAAGCCTTTATCTTCCCGCCTTTCTCTTTAATTCCTCTGCCTTTCTTCGCCTTCTGTTTTTCTCCAAATATAAATAGACTCCCCCGTGGGGCACTCCTTCCGCCAATTTGAAAACAGCAGTTGCCGCAATATCTATCAATTCAAGCTCCCCTATTATGGCAACCGTGTGCCCGTGAATCGCCACCTGCACCTCTGCCTCATCCTCTATTATCTTTTTCGCCTTTCCTTCCTCGCCTATTATCCTTCCCCTTACCCTTGCCATGGTTTTTGCGTTTCTTGCAAAATCCCTTAAATCAATCACTTTCATCCCGTATTCGTCATTTAGAAGCTTTAGCGCCACCCTCGGCTCAAACCCCCTTGCAATTGCCTTTATCACAGGCAATGCGAAAAACTCATCCACAGGCTCGCCCTCAATGGTAACCGTGCCGTCCTTGTCAAGCGAAATGCTTGCCTTTAATTTTTCCTCAAGCATTCTGGTGACTGAGCCCCTGTCCCCGCGCAACGCCTTAATCCTTGCCTGCGGCACCTTTATTATCTCCATTTTTATCCAATCTTTTGCATTTTTCATTTATTCTATGCATATTTGCAGCCATCTCTCAATAAAGCTTATGGTATGCATGCCTTCTGCTATCTCTTTTACCACTTTTGCCTTTTCCTCTTCCGGAATTTTCGAATCTTCGAAATTTTCAATATTTGTGTCCGAAAATGAAAACGCTACTGATATGGCCGTTCTTTTATTTCCGTCCAAAAACGCATGCGCATCATACGCAAGATGATAAAGTATATACGCTCCCTTTCTTAGAATGGCAGCTTTCTCATCCTTAATGTCCTGCGCATACCTTTTCATCCCATCCAAATAATGCTCAAGGTTTGAGGCTTGCAGCAGAACGCCCCTTTGCCCGTATGCGGACGTAACAGAGGCGTTTATCTTTATTACATACTCACTGGTCGGGTATTCAACCATAATGGGTTTCACTGTTTTGAAAGTATGTCCATTGCCTTTTTGTTGCGGCTGAAAAACTTCTCAAACGAGCCCCAAAGGTCCTTTTTCTTTTTTTCCATACTCTCACATTTGTTTACTGCGCTTATAATTGTTTGTCAGAGTCAAGTCACATCCTCACAGGGCGTTAGCTCTCGGAGTCGTACTTATCATCATTCAATTATAATTTGCCCGTGCTTGTATAAAAACTTCCCTTTTGCATTCTAATGCTATATTTCCTTCAAAAATTCCTCAAGGCTTATGCCGCACTCTCGCAATATTGAGCGCACAAGGCTAACATCTATCTCCTCGTTTGAATGCATTGGCACAACAGTGCTCTTTCCAGGGGAATTTCTCAAAACAAGGTGGCTTCCCTTTTGCCTTAATGGAACAAAGCCGAATTTTGCCAAAACTTTAACCAAAACCCGCGCCTTAAGCGGGCGAAGCCGTGCCATGCCCATCAAGCGCAACCGTGCGCACCCCTACAAAAGAGGTTTTTTGCTCGGGCTTCATGCCGCACTCAAGGCAAAGCTCAATTGCTTCCCTGATTCTTTCCATAAGCTGCCGGATAGTCTTTGCCTGTGTGTGGCATCCCGGAATGGAGGGCACATAAGCGATATAGTAGCCGTTCTCTCCCTTCTCAACCACGACGGTATACTTTTCCATAGGTTAAATTGGCTCTTAAAAGCTTATAAAACAAATATCGGCAAAAAAGCAGCAAATAATCCAAAGAAAATCCTGCAAAAAGAAGAATTTTAAAAAAAGAAAACTTACTCCAAGCTGATTTTCACATGCACGGTATCAGGCACTTTTACGCGCATAATTTGCCTCAAAGTGCGCTCGTCACCGGCAACATCCACAACTCTTTTGTGAAGCCTCATCTCCCAGTGCTCATAAGTGTCAGAGCCGTCCCCGCAGGGGGTTCTCCTTGTCGTTACCTTTAGCCTTTTTGTAGGCAAATTAATCGGCCCAGAAATGTCGACTCCAGTGGCACCGGCAATCTCCTTTATCTGGTTGCACACATCATCAAGCTCTTTCGGGCTCTTTCCAATTAGCTTTATTCTTGCTTTTCCCATTCATTCACCAAAATTAAAAATTGGGGTAAAAAAGAAAACCCCTTTACTTTTTGGGCGTTACCTCAAGCACGACGCCTGCCGCAACCGTCTGCCCCATATCCCTGATTGCAAACCTTCCCAATGCCGGGAATTCGGAGAATTTCTCAACAACCACAGGCCTTAATGGCTTTATTTTCAGGATTGCGATGTCCCCTGTCTTGATAAAGTCAGGGTTTTTCTCCATTGTCTGCCCGGTCTTTGGGTCCTTTTTCTCAAGGATTTCAACAACCGTGCATGCAATCTGCGCTGTGTGCAAGTGAAACACCGGAGTGTATCCCTTTGCAATCGCAGTGGGGTGGTCAAGCACAACAACTTGTGCCTTGAATTCCTCTGCAACTGTGGGGGGCACATCCGCAGGCCCGATTACATTGCCTCTTTGCACATCCTTTTTGTCAACACCTTTGATGTTAAAGCCCACGTTGTCGCCAGGAATTGCTTCCTTTAGCTCTTTGTGGTGCATTTCAATTTTCTTCACATCCGTCTTTACGCCGGAAGGCATAATGCAAATATTCATGCCAGGCTTTAGCACTCCAGACTCTACTCGCCCCACAGGCACGGTTCCATGCCCTGTGATTGTGAATACGTCCTGGATAGGCATTCTCAAAGGCTTGTCCTTTGGCTTTGCCGGCACCGTAAATTTGTCAAAGCATTCCAAAAGGGTCGGCCCCTTATACCACGGGCTTTTCTCGCTTCTTGATGCGATGTTTCCCCCTGTAAACGCAGAATATGGCACGTATGGAATCTCATCCACCTTGTAGCCTACATTTTTTAGCAATCCCTTAAGCTCGGCAACTACTGTGTTGTAAGCATCCTCTTTCCACTCAACCGCGTCCATTTTGTTAATTCCAATCACGAACTGGCTGATTCCAAGCACTTTTGCCAAGAATGCATGCTCTTTTGTCTGCGCCTGCACTCCGTCCTTTGCAGAGCACACGATAACTGCGGCGTCCGCCTGGGACGCGCCTGTAATCATGTTTTTCACAAAATCCCTGTGCCCCGGCGCGTCAATTATTGTAAAGTCATATTTGGCTGTGTTGAATTCCTTGTGTGACAAGTCAATTGTTACTCCCCTCTCACGCTCCTCTTTGAGGGTGTCCATAGTGAATGCGAATTCAAATGTTGCTTTTCCAACTTTTTCTGCCTCCTCTTTTAGTTTTCGCAGCTGCTGCTCGCTGAGCGCGCCTGTCTCATACAGAATGCGCCCTACTGTGGTTGACTTTCCATGGTCAACATGCCCGATAAAAATCAGGTTCAAATGTTCTTTGCTTGCCATTTTATTGCACCTCTCAACTTTTTAAAAAATATTTTTAGCTTACCCAATAACGCATTTTGCGCACTTCAGATTAAGCCGAAGTAAAATAGTTTGGGCTGTTCTTATTTATAAACATATTGTCCCCGCAACTTTTCCGGCTTTTCTTATTTTACCCTGATTTTTCTGCACCTCATTATTCTCCTCTTTTTGCGCCTCTCCCGAACCATCAGAATTATTTTTTCTTCTTTTTGCCGTCCGCTTATTCTTACGAATAAGTCCGGCAAAAAAATTCATTTCTTCTTTTTTTTGCCGTAATTCCCCCTAGGCTTTGCAACTTTTAAATTCGGATAAACCTTTTGCAATATTTCGGGCGTGGGGTATGCGAAATACCCTACCTTCTCAATAACGCATCTTACAAAGCAAAATTCTGCAACAGGATACTGCTCCGGCGCTTTGCATGCGGGGAGAAGCTGCTCCTTTAATTTCGGGCCTTTAATTTTTGCAAAAATTTCCGACAATGATATCATATTTTTCCTTGCGCCCGCGCAATACTCTGCTGCAACTTCCTCAACTTTCTCCACATCCACCCCTGCGTATTCAAAAGAGCGCCCGTTAATTGTCTTTTGTATCTGCGAGAGAATTAATGAAACATCCTCATTTTTTACATGCTGGTCTACGAGAAGTTTTTTTACAGACACCCATTCCTTGTTTTTTGCGATAAACACTATTTGGTCCAATTCCATGTCAAACATAAATTCCACCTTTCCTTTTGCAATTTTTTTGCTTAAAGTTTCCCCTCTCTTTGTGTTTATTATTTTGCTTATATAAATAGGTTGCTATTGCAATTTTATTTTCATGGCGCAAAAATAAATTTCCGCCTTGTTTCTTTTTTTGCCTACCATGCTAAAGAGCGCAAACCCCTCATTCTTCTCAAAGTCGCTGTATTCTCCCACTTCATAATTATCTTTTATGCTTTGCGAAATTTCAATTTTTTGCGCATACTTCTCCTTAGCAAGCCGCTCGCACTCTGCCAGCGCATCCTCTTTTTTCAAATAAGCCCAAAGCGGGGTTATTATGTTAAACTCCTTTTCTATCACAAGATAAATTTCCTGCATATATAACAACTCTTTATTTTATGTTTGATTTTTTCCCCGCTAACCCATTATGTCAACAATTACTTTTATTACCATCACAAGCGCTACCGAGACCATCGCTTTTCTGATAAACTCATTTCCGTGCTTTACTGCCAAATGCGAGCCAATCCACGCCCCGATAAAGCTTGAAACAAACATTGTCGCCAGTGCAAATGCCGAGACGGTTGACGCCCCAATAAGAATCGCGGAGGAAACCAGCGTTTCCGGAATTGCGGCGGCAATGTCTGTGCTTCTTGCCTGCAAAAATGTTTTATTGAAAAAATACACAAGAACCAAAACCGCAAAAGTCGCCCCTGCCATCGCAAGCGCCCCGCTCCATACTCCCACAATAAGCATCAAGCCAAGCCCAATCCAGCTGAGCCTGTTTCCCTGCGCCGCTTTTGGCTTGGCTTTTCGGAGAAGGAAAAATATTCCCACCCCAATCCCTGCGATAATAACATACCTTAGGGTTTCCTCCGGGAGCCGTATCACCGCGCTTGCGCCAATAAACGAGCCAATTGCCATGGGAACCGCAATTATTGCGGCAAGCCGCCAGTCAATTCCTTTTGAGGCATGGTATTTTCTCAATGCCCCGAAAACAGTGCCCACATCAGACACCCTGTTCAGGGCAAGCACGTTAACCGGCGGAAGCCCGAAGGCAAGCATTATGGGAATCCCAAAGACGCCAGCGCCTCCGGAAATCGAGGTAACAATGCCCATTGCAAGCCCCAATATAAAAATCAAAACTTCCTGCATATATAACAACTCTTTTTATGCAGGGGGAGGGTGCAGCCATTGCTTCGCAATGTCGCAGCTCAAACTTCTTCGAAGTTTGACCATTTGAACCCTTGCATTATGCAGGGGGTGAGATTTGAACTCACGAACTCGCTAGGAGACAGGGTCCTAAGCCCTGCGCATTTGACCAGACTTTGCTACCCCTGCAAAAAGTTTATTGCCTCATGAGGTAAAAAACCTTTGCAAAAGAAAAACCCCTTCTTTTTGCAATAAAATATGTATGTGTTAGCATGAATAACAATATGTTTTTATACCCGCATTGCCAAATACATGCATGCAAAAACAGACAAACAAGGCGCGCTCAGTGCAGGTTTCCATACTAAGGGCAGACGGAAAGGCCTCTCTAATACTGAGGCGGGGCGAGTTAGTAAAATACCGCAAATTTGCGGGAAGCAAAAACCGGATTATACAAGGCACTGAGGAGGAAAAACTCAAAGCAGGCCTGCATTTTGCAAAAGCCGACCTTGAGCGCATGAGCGCAATCAGGGAAAAAGAGAGGCACAAGTTGGGCAAATCCCATTTCAGCCAAACCCGCCCTCTTCTTGAAGAATACTGCAAGTCAATATCTGAAAACTGCAAGAAAATGCAAAATACCCTCGAGCAGGTAAAAAAATCAAAAGTATTTGAAGAAAAATTCAAAACAGGGATGATGCACATGCACCAATTCTCTTCCATGGGCTTTTTGCATTCCCTCTGGATATTCAACGCCCAAAACGCAGTCTCCCTCCTTGAAGAAACTGATTTTTCGGGAGAAAAGGGGGGAAAGAACCTGCAGTCCCTGGACGGGCTTGAAAAAAAGCTTTTCGGATTAATCGGCGAATCAAGAAAAATTTCTGAAAAAATTTCTTTTGGACAGGGCTTGGATCTTTATTTCTCATCCGACTTCCGGCTAAAGCAGTCCTTTTCCCAAAACCTTTCAATTGCCCTCAGATGTGCCTCCTCGCATCTGCAGCAAAAAGAAACAGAGGGGAAATTCTATGCATCCAAGCTGGCGGGAGCCGATCGGGCAATAAGATGGCTTGAGGCGGCAAAAAAATTAATAGAAAAAAGATTAACCCAGATTGAGGAAAAGTAAAAATAAAAAGAAACTACTTCTTGGCGCGAATGTCCTTTCTCTTCGGCCTGAACGACTTGTAGCCGCATTTTCTGCAGTGCTTGGCTCCCTTCTTGTTGCGCGCTTTGCACTTCTTGCAAATCACTATCAATGATATTATTGCGTCGGCTTCTGCGAATTTTCCCATTTAATTGCACCTTACACTAATGTTAGTTTTACTGAAAACTAGTTTGAATGCCCACCTATATAAATATAGTGCCTGCAAAAACTATTTTGCATAAATGCCCCTGTAGCTCAGCGGTAGAGCGTTCGCCTTGTAAGCGAAAGGTCACGAGTTCAATCCTCGTCGGGGGCTTAGATGCCTGTTCCAGATTATCAACAGGGAATAAACCATAATCCATACTACGACATTTATTAACATTTATTTCCATAATATAAATTGTGATTAAAATGGCAGATGCAACACAAATGAAAAAAGAGATTAAAGTTATCCCTCAAAATGATTTGGGGAAAAAAATCAACTCTTTAGCTTTTTACTCAAGGCAATTTGAAAAAGATTTTCCAAAAATTTTCAATTTGGGTTATCATGAATTTAGGGCAACACTTTCGGATGCAAAGCAGGATGGGCAACGTCTCAAATTCCTGCAAAACATTGACAGTATGCAATCAGAAATCACAAAGCTGCTTGAAACAGGCATCCCCGCAAACCCGCAGGCAAAGGGCATGCAATATTCTGTAGGAATAAACCGCCACATAGGGGATGCTTTTTACAACTCAGTAATTCCTGGAGCCAACATCGTGGTCATGGTAAATTTGGCGGAAAATATTGCCAGCGTAATCCAATTCCCCGATAATTCAAAAAGAAACTATCTTATTGAAAACATGCACTATGCCCTTGGAGAATTGATGGCAGACATCGAAACCTACCCTGAGAAGTTTGTAACAGATGCTCAAAGCAAAATGCTGCCAAAGACGGTACCCCGAGCGGCAGGAGTTTGAGCCGAAAAATAATCAAATCCTGCCCGTTGTTAAGCCGTTAGCGCAATCCTTTTAAATTCCTTCTCAGTTTCCTTATCGGTAATAAAATGCGCCGCATCCTGCTAATCCTATTAATAACCGCATCGCTTGCATTATTCGGATGCATAGACAACACCCCAAAAACAGGGGGCAAAATACTTATTCCTGAACCGGAAGAAAAAGACAACACAACTCTGATGCCACTGCTTCCGGAGCCATGCACAGGATATGAAAACATCTTAAAAGCCGACGAGTGCTACCTTAATTTGGCGGCAGCAAGCCAAAATTTCTCAATATGCGATAAAATATACTCAATTTCCACAAGAGATGATTGCCTTATTCCTTTCAGCAAAACAGACGCGTCATTATGCGGGCAGCTCTCCTCCCCTTCAAAGAAAAACGACTGCTATGAAATTGCCGCCCTTACGCTTAACAGCACCGACTATTGCGTAAAAATATCAGATTCCAAGAGAAAGCAAAGCTGCCTTGAGAGCATCTCCCCTCCCTGCTCATTTGAGCCAAGCGAGGCAGATACCAACCTCTGCCTTGCAAACCTTAACAACGACTCCTCATTTTGCAGAAGCAATGAATGTGTTTTTGACATGGCAGTAAAAAATTCCAATTTGGGCGCCTGCGAGCAAATCCCCCAAAACGAGAGGGCACTATACCTTGCATGCAAGGCATTGGTAGCAAACGACACAGGCATCTGCGAGCAATTCAACCTCTCAATAGTTGCGGATTACTGCTACCAGATAGCCGCATACAAGGCAAACAACTCCGACTGGTGCTCTTTGGCAGAAGATGGCTCCCCATACGCAAACTCATGCTATGCGCATTTTGCATATTTGCAGGGCTCGCCATTTCTTTGCAGGTATGCCTCTCCCGAAGTGGAGCGGGACAATTGCTATATGAATTACTCAATTTCCACAGGCAACTACTCCGAATGCAAGAGAGTAATAAACAGCCTTCTTCGCAGCCAGTGCTATTTTGAAGTTGCATTTGACAACGGAGATTTGCGCTCATGCAACGCGCTTACCAGCGCGCGCACAAACTGCTACAACCTTGTGATAACCGGCACAGTGCCTATAAAAAGCATAGAATCCTGCCACGAGGTAATGGACGTGCAGCCATGGCAATACAGGTGCTATATGCGCTTTGCCTCCGAGCAAAACAACCGCTCAATCTGCGACTTCATAACGGATGCAAAATACCGCGATGACTGCAACTTCAAATTCTCCTAGCCGCCTTTTTTATAGCTGTCTGCTTTTCAGCCGCCGAAAAAATGCAGGCTTGCCAAAAAACGTTTTAGCACTAGTTTTTTCAGGTGAAAATATAATGTGTTTATAAATATTCTCATCATATTTTTTCTTAGCGACCAAAAATAAGAAAATTTTTCCAACGCTTGGCGGCGCGGGAAAAAAGTTGGGGGGATGGGCATGAACAGGTTTGGTGAATTGGAACAAGTGCGGGTACCTGAGGTCATAGAAAACTATAGGCCTTCTTTTGAAAAAGTAAGCTCACCCTTAGCAGAGCAAAAGCTTGCGCAGCAGGTGCAAAAACCAGCATCCGAGCGCTTTAGCCAGATATTATATGAATTTCGCTCGGCGCGCCGCGAGCTTGAGGAGAGCATAGAACGCCTTGAGAGGCTTGCGCGCATAGGCATGATGGTAAACAAATTAAAGGCAAAGAATCAGGCGCGCCCCGGTGATGATTCCGGCTCCGGCAATTCAGGCTCGGATGATGATTCGGGCAAAGGGGGAGAGAAAACAATTATCTCCTCTTCCACAAAAAGAAAAAATAAGAAAGAATAAAAAATTCGGGGCATTTTTGCCCCGCATTCTCTTTTTAGTTTTATGCTGTTTTTCTAAAGGTTTTTTGGCATTATCCAGTAATATATTGCCCCTGCAACTATAAGCGCAAGTGCAACAAGCATATACATCTTGTCCCTTGCCTCATCCTCGGGGGATTTCTCCTCCTTTATTTTTGGCAGCGGCTCCTCTTTTATGTAAACGCTTTTTATCTGCTCGCTTACAACTTCTTTTGAGTCCATATTCTGCTCATCTGCAATTCCTGCTTCCTGCGTTTGCTCTGCCTGCGCCTTCTGCTCCTCAGTTATTGTTTCCTCTGCAATCTCTTTTTGAGCATCCAAAACATCTGCCGCGCCCTCAGATACTGTTTCCTGCGCCTCTTCTATCACAAGTGTTGGCTCTGCTTCTTTCTGCTCTTCAATTATTGCCACCGGTGTTTCTTCCTCTATGCTAGAAGTTTTTGGCAAATATGTTTCAGGCGCAACCTGCCCCTCTTCCGCGCTTTTTACGGCCGCGGGAGCCGCAGGCGCACTCGTCTTCTCCCCTGTCCTTTGCTTGTAAATAGGATTCTCAACATATGCAATCGGATTCACGCCGTATGCGTCAAACGGGCTTCCTGAAATAAAATACAAATCCCCCACAAGGGAACTCTCGCTCTTCTTTATGCACGTTGTTTTTGCAACATTTGGCACCATCCCTTCCGGGCATCCGCACATGTCAATATTGTTTTCCAAATTAAGCCCCACCGTGCAATATTTGGGCTTTTCATAAGCGCATTTGCCGGCGGGCGTTCCGTCTATGCATGTATTTGCATCATGCTGGGCAAAGGCAAATCCGCCCAAGATTACAAAAGAAAATATTATGGCAAAGAAGAGGTTTTTCATATATATCACGCACTCTCTTTGCGCTAATGAAAATAATAAAGGTTTGCGGGGAAAAGGGCTTATAACTCTTCGCCTCAACCCGGGTTTGAGAGAAAAACGCCGGTGGCGGAGTCTAACCTTTTGAACCGTTGGCACAACTAGCGAGCAGGCTTGATAATGGAGTTGTTTATGAAAATAGTATCTCTAACTTTGGGAGAACGTGATTTTGGGTGAGCGTAAGCCTTTTCACGTTCGTGGATTTGAGTTAAGTTAAAAGGCTTCGAACGCCTCAGATCGGATTTGAACCGATGACCTACTGGTTAACAGCCAGTCGCTCTAACCAAGCTGAGCTACTGAGGCATAAGCTAGATGCTTAACAGGTTAAACTTAGATAAACTAATATTTAAATGCCATGTGCCTACCCCTCGCAAGAAGCATTTGCCTTATAAACAATATTTTTCATAATTTTAGCTATGGCAATAGAAGAGGCAGTGGTATTGGCGGCAGGCGAGGGAAAGCGGCTTCGCCCCCTAACATATACTCGCCCAAAATGCATGATAAATTTGGCAGGAAAGCCTATTTTGCACCATGTGCTCGACGCTTTGCGCGATGCCGGCGCAAAAAAGGCATTTGTAATAGTAAAATACAAAGAAGATGTTGTAAAAGAATATTTCAAAAACAAAAAGCTCGGCATAAATATAAAATTCATAACTCAGGGGGAAAAATACGGCACCGCCGCCGCATTTGCAGAAGCCAAAAAGCAAGTTACCTCAACATTTTTCGCCGTTGCGGGAGACGTGATAACAACCCCTGCCGCCCTCAAGCAATTGGCGCAGGGGCATGAGGGAAAAATATCCGCCCTTTTAACAGAGGTGCAAAACCCGCAAGGATACGGAATAGCCTCAATAAAAAACGGATTTATCCACTCATTTGAGGAAAAGCCCAAAGCCCCCCCAAAAACCGGATTTGTAAACTGCTCTCTCTACATTATGGAGCCGTCCATTTTCAGCGCATTAAACGAGGTGCCCCGCTCAACCCGCGGCGAATACGAAATGACGGATGTGCTAAAAAAAGAAAAAGTAAAGGCAATAAAAACTTCAGAATACTGGCTTGACATGGGAATGCCTTGGCAATTATTCAACGCAAACGAATTTCTTCTCTCAAAGCTAAATGAGAAAAAGGGAAAAATAGAAAATTGCACCATAAAGGGGAAACTAATAATGGAGGAGGGCGCGAAAATAATAAACTCTTACGTGGAGGGGGTAGTATACATAGGAAAAAACAGCACTATCGGCCCGCACGCATACATTAGGGGCACAACCGCGATAGGGGATAACTGCTCAATAGGGGATTCTACAACAGTGAAAAATTCCATAATATTTGACAACGTGAACGCAAAGCACCTTGCATACATAGGCGACTCAATAATAGGTGAGGGGTGCAACTTCGGAGCCGCGGCGCAAATAGCAAATTACCGCTTTGATGAGAATTCCATAAAAGCAAAAGTAAATGAAGTGGTGATAGACACCCAGAGAAAAAAGCTTGGCGCCATAATAGGCGACAAAGTGAAAATGGGCGTCCTCTCCTCAGTAATGCCGGGGCGGATGATAGGGGACAACTGCTGGATTGGCGCGGGTGTAATAGTAAGTGAGAATGTCGAGCGCTCAACTCATTTGCAGCTAAAGCAGGATTTGAAAAAAGGAAAAGTAAAGGGCTGAATTTTTTGCAGGAGAGGTTTCTAATTATAGGCGCGGACCCCGGGCACACAATAGGGCTTTGCGCCCTTGATTTTGAAGGAAAAGTTTTGCACCTTGCTCATCTTGAGGGAAAAGGAATAGAGGGCGCAGTCTCAATAATAGAGGGGTGGGGCACACCATCCCTAATTGCATGCGATGTCTCGCCTGCGCCAGAATTTATCACAAAGCTTGCCTCCTACTTTAATGTAAAATTTTATTGCCCCAAAAAAGTTTTGCGAGAGGAGGAGAAAAAGAAAATAGCAAAAAAATATGCAAATGTGCAAAATGCGCATGAGAGGGACGCCCTCTCTGCAGCAATTTTTGCATGGCGCGCAAACCAAAACACGCTTCGCTCGGCTTTGGCTTCAAATATAGATGAAAAGATAAAGCAAAAATTATGCCACCTTGTTTTGCACGGCTATAATAGAAACATTGCGCTTGAAATTTTGCAGCAAACGCCGGAAAATCAAAAAAGCGTTTCCCGCCCCCCTGCGCAGGAAAATGGCGCAAATTCTCGCAGTACTGATTTTTCAGGCGCAAAAAAAGAGAATTTGCTAAAATTGAAGGAGAAAAATGAAACTTTAAGCGAATTGGCAAGAATAAATTCCTCTTTGCAAAAAAGAATCCTCTCTCTTGAGAATGAGAATTTGCTTCTAAAGCAGCGCGCCGCCTCCCTTAAGGGGGGCGCTTGGGGAATGCTTATGCGCGAGGGGGAATACCGCAAACTAAAGGCAAAAAACGAGCGCCTTGAGGCAAGAATCCGCGAGCTTGCAAAAAAGGCGCAAATACTCTCAAACAAATTTTCCAGCGCAAATAAAAAAGAGAAAGCGCAGTTTGCTGAAAAAGAAAATATGCAAATAAAAAAAGAAAAATTAAAAAAAGGCGAAAAACCGCATCAAAAAAACACAGAAGAGAAAAAAAAGCAATTGCAGGAAAAGGAAAAAGATGGAAGCAAAACCACCAAGAATTTAAAAAGTTTGAATCCCTCTGATATGCTGCAAAGAATGGTGGAGCAATACAGAAAAAGCCGCTCTTTGCAAGAGAAATAAATTCACAAACAGCGCATGAGGTGAAACAACTATGAGCGACGAACAAACTGCAACCCAACAAGAAAAAATAAACGAGGCAACAGAGCAGGCAACTTCCAAAGAAGAAATTTCACAAGAGGCGCCTGTAGAAAAAGCGCAAGAAGCTCCGGCAGAACAGCCACAAGAGGCAAGCCCAACGGAGGAAGACGCGCCAGCAGAGCCACAAGAAGCCCCTGCAGGGCAGGCAGAAGCCATATCCCAAGCGCCTCCGGCAAAAGCGCAAGAGCCAAAAGCATTTGCGCCACGCCCTCAGCAAGCACGCTCCCCGCGCGACGAGAACACAATTTTCATAGGAAGAAAAAGCACAATGGGCTATGTTTTGGCAGTTGTCACCCAATTTAACAGCGGCGCAAAAGAAGTGAAAATAAAAGCAAGGGGAAAGCTTATCTCAAAAGCCGTGGATGTTGCCGAAATCGCAAAGGGCAGGTTTCTTCCCGGCGCAAAATCCGACGCAATAAGCATAACCACCGAGGAAGTGCAAAACGAGGACGGCTCGAAATCCAAAGTTTCATCAATAGAGATTAAGATGCAAAAATAAGCATCTCTCTTTCCCATTTTATTTTTTTCTTTTAAGGAGGTGTTTTCGTGAACTGTCCCATATGCAAAAGATGCGCCTGGGCAACTGATTTGTGCCCCCAGTGCAGCCACCTCAAAAAAACCGGGACACTTAGCGATTCTGACGTGGAAGTCTCGCGCATTTTGCACAGAATAAATGAGACTCACAACATAAGCGAGGCGCACCTCTCGCGCACCATTCCTTTTGAGGGCACCATGCTTCTTCTCACAAGAAGCGAGCCTGGCATATTAATAGGAAAAGGGGGAAAAGTAGTGGCAGCCATTTCCGCCGCCACAGGAAAAAAAGTGAGAATAATAAGGGAAGGGCGGGATGAGAAGCGCATGATAACTGATTTGATTCTTCCAGCGCGCCTGCTTGGAATAAACACCCGCTTTCATGAGGGGGGGCAGTCGCTTGTGCTAAGGGTCGCAAAAGGGGATCGGCACAAGCTTTTTGTTGACGCGCTCATGATTAAATCTCTTATTAAAGATTGGCTAAAAAAAGATATTGACATTGTTTTTGAATAACCGGTGGTATAAGATGCTAAGGACCCATTATATAAAAGATGCAAAGGACGCGATAGGAAAAAGCGTAACAATAGCCGGCTGGGCGCACGAAGTGCGGGACAAGGGAAAAATGAAATTTCTTCTTTTGCGCGATAAAACCGGAATTGTGCAAATATTTGCAAAGCAGGGTGATGTGCCTGAAGAGGTTTTCTCCGCTCTCTCATGCCCAAAAGAAACCGTATTGCTAATAGAGGGGCAGGTAAAAGAATCCAAAATAGCAAAGTCAGGAATTGAAATAATTCCCTCAAAAGTGCAGGTGCTCGCGGAATTATCAGCAAAAGTGCCCTTCGACATCACAGAGAAAGTCCCTGCAGAGCTTGACACGCGCCTTGACCACCGCTATGTTGATTTGAGAAAGCCGGAAGTTAACGCAATATTCAAAATAAAATCTCACGCGATAGGCGCATTTAGAAATTACCTCTCATCACAAGGCTTTGATGAGATTCACCCCACCTGCATAGTATCTGCCGCCACAGAAGGCGGTGCCGAGCTTTTTGAATTGCAATATTTTGAGAAAAAGGCGTATTTGGCGCAGTCTCCCCAGCTTTACAAGCAAATGGCAGTAATTGGTGGCATGGACAAGGTATTTATGACTTCTCCTGTATTTCGCGCCGAGAAGCATAATACAACTACCCACTTAAATGAAGTTTTGCAAATGGATGTTGAGATGGGCTTTTGCGTTGAAAATGATGCTTTGGATGCGCTTGAGAAAACCTTTCTCTCAATTTTGGGTGAGATTTCCAAAAATTGCGCAAGCGAGCTTGAAATTTTGGGCGCAAAATTAAATGTCCCCAAAAAAATCCCGCGCCACACCTACTCCTCTCTTGTGGATAAATTAAATTCAGACGGCATGAAAATGCAGTGGGGGGAGGATTTCTCGCGCGAGCATGAGGCGCGCGTTTGCGAAATTCTTGATGAAGAGGCATACCTGATAACAGGGTGGCCCACAAAAATCCGCGCCTTTTACTCTATGCCTGATGAGAAAAACCCTCAAATTTGCAAAGCATATGATTTGGTGTATAAGGGGCTTGAAATTTCCTCCGGGGCGCAGCGAATTCATATTCCTGAATTGCTTGAAAAGCAGCTTAAATTTCACAACTGCAACCCCGCCGACTTCAAATTTTACATAGACGCGTTTCGGGTGGGCGCCCCCCCGCACGCCGGCTGGTCCATCGGGCTTGAGCGCCTTGTGATGAAAATTTGCGGCCTTTCCAACATCCGCGAGGCAACACTTTTCCCCCGCGACAGGCACAGGATAAGCCCGTAGATTCTACGAGTTAATCTTGTATTTTATATATTTTGGCGTGTTGCTAAGCCATACATTTGTGTATTCAAAATACAAGTCTCCTCTCTGCTCGGATTTCGGAACCTCTATAGCAACCCATCCAGACATTTTCGTTCCCGGGGTCAATTTTTTGAAGAAATCTAGAGTTTTATCATAAGTGTTATCGTCAATTCCAATAGCAATGGTTTTATCATATTTCTCCCCATCTTGCCCTACAAAATAAATATCTGGAGAGAAATAGTCACTGCTGTCTCCTGTGTTTTTTATTTCAAAGTATGCCATCAAATATTCTTTATTCCAATAATAGGCATATGCTGTTTCAACTTTGTTAAGTCTTACTTCATATCTGGAACCCAGATACTCTATCGTATACGGCAACCCTATTTCCCCATCCTCAATTTTAGCAGAGATTTTTTCTGTTTGGGTTGTAGCATATGCCGAGGTTCCTTGCTGAAACGTATTCTTGCCAGTAGCCTGTACTTTCCCTGTCTGTGCACAGCATCCTGAAAGCAGCAAAACAGAACCTATAATCACAACTAACACAATACTTTTCATTTGTTCTCACCCTCTTTTTCATCATTCTTTCTTTTGGATTTCATCTTGGATATGTCATATAATACAAAAACAATCCCAATACCTCCAAAAACGATGGCTGCTAAAATTGCACAAACAGAGTTGCCCAAAGTCCAAATAAAACCAGCGAACCCACCGAGCCCTACAGCAAACAAGAGCACAAGAATTCTGGATGCTATAAACGATATTATCTCTTGGTTTGTCATTTTTTCTTTATCCATTATTTGCACCCCTTATTTGCCCAATATTCCATCACGCATTTCAGCAATCCATACCCAGTTGTGATGATCCCAAGCAAAATCCAGAAAGATAAGCAGAGGAGAGAACCTATGGCATCGTTTCCCCCAATAAAACTAAGTGAAGCTATCACAAGCCCCAGAAAGCATATAAATCCAAAAACCAAAATTCGATGCAGTATCTCCGCTACAATCTCTTTTCTAGTTTTTTTGGATTTTTTATTTCCAGCCAACAGAGCACCTTATCTTGCGCGATTTTTCTGTATTTTACATGATTTTATTATATATAATCTATATAAATTATATAGTTTGTTTAAATCAAGCATATTATATATAATCATTAATGGCACCCGCACAAAAAGCTGTCAAAAAATTAGCAAAGGTTGGCGAGGGCACTGCAGTCTTTCTTACCTCTGAAATAGGTTTATTGGGCTGGAAGCAAGGCGAATACGTTTCTGTAGAAGTAATTGATGAAAAAGGCGAGAAGAAAATAATTCTCAAGAAAGTATCTCTCTAGGGCGCCGAAGCCTTTATAAGAATTTCTTATAATATTCTTATAGTGGTAAAATGGGCAACATAAACTTTGAAATAAGTGGATACATGGAAACAGTCCTAAACTCAATGATTGCAAAGGGCTACGCAAAGACCAAAACAGAAGCCCTTCGCCTCACCGTTTTTGAGTTTGACAAAAGCAACCATATAAGCGAAGACGAACTCTTTGAGGCGGCAGCCGGCAAAATCCTAAAAAACGTCAAATCAGGCAAAGAGAAAACATCCAAATTTTCTTTCAAAGAGCTTGAGTAGATGATTGTTGAGAAAACCAACGCATTCTCAAAAGACATAACGCATCTTGGCAAGACGGAAAAGAAACTTCTCAAAGGGCGCATAAAGGACATAATAAGCGAGCCGGAGAGATTCAAGCCCCTTCTGCACTATAAAAACGTCAGAACCGCCAAAATCGGGGGAAAGCGCCTTCTTTACCAATATCTCAAAGAAGAGGGCAAAATAATCCTTCTAATGTTCAAAAGCCGCGATGCAGTGTATGCCTATCTCAAAGGCGCCCTTTATCTTTACGGGATAAAAAGGCTTTTGGAAGAAGGGGAAGATGCAGAGAAGCTCTTTGAGATTTGATTAGAGTTTATTTTTTCGCGGAAAAACACCCTCTCAAAAGCGGCTTATTATTCACCTTGCTTCTTTTACTTGGTGATTAAATGAATGTGTTTTTATGCAAATACCATGTGCTTCGCTGCCCCAAATGCGGGCATGTGAAAACAGGCACCGCGCGCTCAAAGACCTGCTGCCCCTCATGCGCCCATTCATGGGAAATTTCAAAAGGCGGGCACACTTTCGGAGTATTAAAATCCTTCTGGACACCGGCGGAAGCATCCGCATTTGCACAGCAATTCAAAATGCAAAGAGAGCAGGCGCGCGCTAAGGCAATAGGGGAAGAGCTTGAGGTAAAAACAGCATTTAATATGCTTGGGCTCTCACAAGGGTGCTCGCGCGAGGATTTTGTAAAAGAATACCGCAAAAGAGCATTAATGCACCACCCAGACACAAATGAGGAAAATCCTGCCGCCCAGGAAAATTTTAAGCAAATAACAAATGCGGCGCAGCAAATAAGAAGCGCCATGGGCTGGCAGTAGCTAATTTTTAATTCCGCCTATTATGGTATGGGTTTTTACGGTGCTTACTTTCTTTGCCGGCACCCCTTTCTTTTCAAACGCCACTTTATAATCCTGCAAATTTTCCGGCAATTTTATTTTCTCTGCCGTCTCCTCTTCTTTCGCGTAGCTTCCCCTGTATTGCTGCACCTTATTCTTCCAATTAACATCAAATTCTCCCGCCAAATCAAGCTTTTCCCATATAATGTAGCGGCTTCTCATAAATTCCTCCACCATCTTCTCTCCCCACCGGGGATTTTTCACCCTCTCCTCGCAAAAAAACCATGCCTCCATGCTTTTGCAGGTGGCAAGAGCCCTCACGGCTCCAACCTGCACAGCCGAGCCGCTTTTTCCCTCTTTTTGAATTTCTGATACAAAAGCATGCTCAATAATCTGCGCATAATCATTGTCTGGCAAATTATACTTCTCAAGCGCGCGAATAATCGCAATCCGGCATTTCTCCCCTTCCGCCCGCTTCAGGGCGCGAAAAAGCCCGTGGACGCACCTGCTATCCCGGGTTTCCTCCAATATTTTTGCTATCGCGATTAATTCCTCATCGCTTTTTGCCTTCTCTGCCGACTTGTTAAGGTATGGCACCAGCCCGCTTGAGGGGTTTCTCATATGCCATTGCAAATACCCTATTTTTCTTATCGCTTTGTCCGCAACCCCGCGCAAAAGCTCCTTCTCCCTGTCCGTGTCTGCCTCTTTTGCAATTTTGAGCATTGCCTCAATATTGATAAAATTGGGCAACCCGCAGGAATAAGTGGTGCACGCCTCAAGAACTGCAAGCGCGTCATCCCTGTTTTTCACGCTTCTGTCATTTATAGCCATCCATCCAATCGCGCCAATCATATTTACCCTGCTTTTTCTAATATATTGCATGATGGCTTTCATGGATGCAAGCGCCTGCCGCCTTACTCCCGCGTCCGAATGGCTTGCATATCCGCGCAAAAATTCCCCTACCTCGTCAATTTCGCGCCTTACCTCGCAAACCTGCATATTCTCAAAGCCCTTCCTAAGGTTTTCCACACGAATGGATGTCCTCTCCGCAATCCTGCCAGGAGGAGAATGCGAGAGGAGAATGGGAAATATAAGCCCAAGCTTTCGCAGGGCTTCCTTTGTTTCCCTTACTTTTTCTTCCCGGCTTTTTTTCATGTCCGAGCTTTTTTCAAAAGAAGTTTTTTCCCTCATTTCCTCAATGGCGCGCATTACTTCTGGGTATCTGGAGCTGAATTGATTTATTTTTCCCCCAACGCCCATTGCACCATCCGTCTATTGCCTGCAATAACAGGGATAACATTAAAATAGGTTTAGCCCGAAAGCGCCTGAAAAAAATAAATGCAAGGAAATAGAAAACAGGTAAAAATAAGGGAAAATAATAAATAAAAAAGGGAAAAAACAGGAAAAAGAATTCTCCTCCCAAATCTACTTTATGTATTCCTTCATTATTCTGGGCTTTCTGAGCGCCTCATTGTAGGCGTCCACTGCCGCAATAATCGCCCATGCAAGCGGCACAAAATACATCGGCACGCACAGCCCAATGGTTACAACAAGCACAATTGTAGTTAAAATCCAGGCAACTACGCATCCAACAAAATAATGCATCGCATATTTGCTTTTTATATAAAACTGCCCCAATCCGGGAATAACAAAAGAGAGTATTGCTGCAATAATTTCCTTGCTCATAAATCTCACCGCCTATAAAACTTTAAAGAGATTTATAAATCCCATCCCTTTTTCTTAACAGAGGGAAAAATAAAGCGCTTTCAACTGGGCCCCAAAAAGAAACAATGCCCGAACTACTCATATGCCTGAACAACCGCCGTCAGAGCAGCTTTCCAACAAGTTGCACACCTTGCAATGTCCCTTCCTTTCCATGCAAAAAGAGCGGTTTTTGCAGTTGGGGCATACCATAAATCTCTCACCCATGTCAATTTCCATAAAAACCATAAGAAGGGAGAAAATGTAAGCTTTTGCCTTGCCTTCCAAAATCCTTAGCATAACAAAATATGGCTATGGATATTTCAACAAAAGAGAAGCTAAAGCCGCTTGGCATCAAGGGGCAGACCTACGGTGGCATAATAAAGCCTGGTGAAAATCGCCAAATTGCACTCTTTTTTTACAAAAGCAAAAAATAGGCGGTTGAACGGCTCTTTTTGCGAAGCAAAAAGTAGTTGGGGCGAGAATAATAATGAGCGCTCCCAACGGGATTTGAACCCGTGCTTCAGCCTTGAGAGGGCTGCGTCCTTGACCGGGCTAGACGATGGGAGCACGTGGAATATATATTCGCCTTACTACCTTTTATTATTGTTGATGGGCCCGCCCGGGATCGAACCGGGAATCTTTCGCGTGTGAGGCGAACGTGTTAACCATTCCACCACGGGCCCCCGAACCGCGGAGGGGAACACATAATAATCAGAAGTCCCCTCCCCAGTTTGAGGTCGCTCAAATTGCTTGCGGCAATTTGGCGTGCCTTTTTGCCCAAAGGCAAAAAGCGCATCATCCTGACCCTCCCCTACGCAATACGAAGTTATTTTCTTGCAGCAATTAATATATCCACAAGGATACTATATGGCATAGTTTTGTTTTTAAACAATAATATGCATCTCTATAAGATTATATTAATTAATTTCCTCTAAAAAGTGTATATTATGGCAGACAAGGCGCAGCTAAGGGAGCAATTCTCAAAAGAGTGGCAAAAGCACTACGAGCTTGACATCCTAAAGCAAAAGGGCTTTAGCAGGAAAAAATGCAAATCCTGCGGCTACCACTTCTGGTCAAAGGACGAGCGGGAAGTGTGCGCCGATTCCTCATGCATAGGATACGAATTCATAGGCAACGCGCCTTCCAACAAAAAGCTCTCCTACACAGGCACATGGAAGGAAATAAGCAAATATTTCACAAAGCACAAGCACACAGAAATAAAGCCATATCCCACGGTCGCAAGGTGGCGCGATGACTTATATTTCACAATCGCCTCCATAAACGACTTTCAGCCCTATGTGGTAAACGGCGAGATGCCCCCTCCGGCAAATCCGCTGATAGTGCCCCAGCCATGCATACGCTTCTCTGACTTGACCAACGTGGGCGTCACAGGAAGGCATTACACCAACTTTGTGATGTTCGGGCAGTGCGCCTTTAACAGCAAAAAAACAGGGCTCTTTTACTGGAAAGAGGAGGCAATAACCCATGATATCGAATACCTCAAGGCATTGGGCCTGCCCGAAGATGAACTGGTTTTCAAAGAAGATGTGTGGATGGGAGGGGGCAACTTCGGCCCCTCAATGGAATATTTTTGCCGCGGCATAGAGCTTGGCAACTGCGTATTTATGCAATATGAAAATTTGCCTGATGGAAATTCACGCGAGCTTGAGACAAAAGTAATAGACATGGGCGCTGGTCTGGCGCGCCTTAGCTGGATAACCCACGGCTCGCCAACTTCATATGATTTGGTGTTTGGAGACGTAATTGAAAAAATGAAGAAAAAAACCGGGGTAAGCGTGGATGAAAAACTGCATGAAGGGTATGCAAAGCTCTCCGGAGTCGTGGATGCGGAGGAAGGGCATTCCCTCGCGTCTGAGGAGGAAGCAATAGCAAGAAAGCTTGGGGTTGACAAAAATGAGCTTTTCTCACAGCTAAACCCCCTCTTTTCCCTCTACTCTGTGGCAGACCACACCTCTACCCTTCTCTTTGCAATCACAGACGGCCAGCTTCCCTCCAACATGGGGGGCGGGTACAATTTGCGCCTAATATTAAGGCGCGCCTTCGGCTTTAACGACGAATTTGGCTGGGGGCTTGACTGGCCCCAAATAATAGAGGGGCACGCAAAGCACCTAAAGCCGCTTTTTCCGCATTTGCAGGAAGGTGTTTGCACCACAATAGATGTGGTGGCAGAAGAGCTTGAAAAATACAAAAACACCCAGAAAAAGGCAAAAGGAAAAGTGGCGTCCATAGTGCAGAGGGCATCGCGCGAAAACCGGGCAATAGCGCTTGAGGAGCTTACCACTCTCTATGTGAGCGACGGGATACCTCCGGAAACCGTGCAAAGCGTCGCAAAACAGCAGGGGCTTGAGGTAAAAATACCTGATGACTTTTACTCAAAAGTAAGGCAGGCGGATGAGGGGGAGGCAAAAAAACCCATAATAGATGTTTTAGGGCTGCCAAAGACAGAGATGCTTTGCTATAATGATGATGCGGCTTTTACTGCCCGCGTGCTTGCAATAAAGGACGGCTGGGTGATACTTGACAAAACCGGCTTTTACGCAGAATCCGGCGGGCAGGTCTCTGATGAGGGAACCCTGAACTTGCAAGAAGTGCTGGAAGTGAAAAAAGAGGCAGGGGTAATATTGCACAAGGTGGCAATGCCGCAAAAATTCATAGTGGGGGATAATGCGCAAGGGGAAATAAAGATGGACAAGCGCAGGCAAATAATGGCGCACCACACAGGCGCCCACATCCTCAACGCCGCCGCGCGAGACGTATTGGGGATGCATGTGTGGCAGTGCGGCTCCCACAAGGACGAATTCAAGGCCCACCTTGATTTGACCCATTATAAACGAATCAGCGAGGAGCAGCTTGATGCAATAGAGATGAGGGCAAACGAAATAATAGGCGCGAACTTGCCTGTCACACAGAAAATTTATCCCCGCGAGGAGGCGGAAGGAAATTTTGGCTTTCGCATCTACCAGGGGGGCGCGGTGCCTGGCCTTAATCTTCGCATAATTTCCATCTCAGACATAGACCACCAGGCATGCGGAGGCACCCACATAAGCCGCACCGGGGACGCCGGGCTTTTCAAAATAATAAAAAGGGAATCTGTGCAGGACGGGGTGGAGAGGGTAACATTCAAATGCTATTTGGCGGCGGTAAAATATGTGCAGGAAAGGGAGAAAATAATCTCCTCTTTGGCAAATTCGCTCTCAATCCCGCAAAAACAGCTTGTTCCATCTGTAATGCGCTTTTTTGAGGAATGGAAAGAGAGGGGCAAAAAGCTCTCAAAGCTTGAGGCCCAGCTTGCCTCCTCCATAGTAAAAGGGCACATAGAAAAGGCGAAAAAAGAGGGAAAAGGGGCTGTGGAGCTATCCAATTTGTGCTGGGAGAGCGGGCAGGTGGATTTAGCAGCCAAGCAAATAAGCGATGAGGGGCTAATAGCAATCCTCTCAAACAAGGAAAAATTCATCGTTGTAGCCGTGCCAGAAGGCAAAAATGAAAGCGCGCTTGAGCTTCTCAAAGAAAAGGGGGCAAAAGGGGGCGGCAGCGAAAAATTGGCAAGAGGAAAGCTTGCCTAATCTTTTATCGCCAAGTCGGCAGAGAAACCGCCCGCTTTAGCGGGCGGAGTGAATGCCGATGGCCGACTTGGCGAGAATTCGCCGAATGAGCTACAAACCCAGCCCTTCAGGGCTGGATGCTCTTCGGCGAATCTGATAAAAAATTCCAAGCTTGCAGCTATTTTTCACAAAAAAATAAGAAAAATAAAAAATAAATTATTCCCTCTTTTTCACAATAACAATTCCTGCAAGCCCTGCCATCGCAAGCACTGGGGCGCAGCAGCAGGTGGCTACAAAGTCATCAGAAACTGCCGCTCCTGCGGTTGATGCGCTTCCAATTTCATCCGCGCTTTCCCCTGCCTCGCAAACACCTGTGGCAGAATTGCATGTTTCCCCTGCATGGCACGGCGGGTTCAAATACTGGCACCCTTCCCTCGTGGTGCACACCCCGTTAGAATCTCCTGAAGTGTCGCAATACTGCATGCTTGTGCATGTTACCGTATTATACGCGCACCCCTGCTTTGCAACGCAGTGCCCCTCATCCTTTGCTGATTCCACATATTTGCATTCCTGATTTGGCTGGCACGGGGGGTTTCCCCACCTGCATCCAACCGCCCGAACGCATGTTTTTGAGTCGCTTGCCACTTGCTTTCCTTCAGGGCATCCGCATGCCAGTGAATTCTCAACAAGATTTCCGTCAATGCACCTATTCGGCTTTGTAACAGAGCAGGCGCCGCTTTCCAAGGTTTTTCCGTTGGTGTCTGTGCAAGTGGTTTTCACGCATTTGCCGTCCTTCTCCATATATCCCGGAAAATTCGCGCACGCGCATTTTGGCTGGCTTGTGCCGTCAGTTGTTTTTACTATTTTGCTTTCAACATCATTTTGAAGGCTTACCCCGTTTCCGGAAGTGGAATCAGGAAGGCAGGCATAACCGGGCGTGCCTTGTGAGCACTGAAAATATTTTGTGCCATCCGAGCATGACTGCTCATATATATTTATCGCGCTTGCAATTCCTGCAAACGCCAGCAATAAAACTAAGCTTGCCGCCAAAAAGCCATTTACTTTCATCCGATCGCCTCTTATATGTTATTTGCCTATGCTAAAGCTTTGTCATAAATAAATATAAACTTTTTGCCATAACTGCCAAAAAATGCGGCTTTTCCCAAAAAATCCCCCTTTCGCGCCCATGGCAAAGCCGGCACTAAAGCTTTAACAAGCAAAATCCGCCGAAAAACTAAAGCACCTTATAGCTTTCTTGAGAAATAATCCGAGGCAATAGAGCGCACCCTCTTATCCGAGAGAGCCGAATATGCAAAAAGCCACTCCCGCCTCTTCAATGCCTTTGCAAAAGAGGGCGGAATCCCTATTCTGCCGGCGTCTTTCAAAAGCTTATCCACAAACTTTTTTGCATCTCTTGCCCCCCTTCTCTCGATGGCGACTATTCTCTCATGCTCAATATGGAGGTTAAGCGCGTTTTTATGTTCTTTTTCAAACGCCTGCACATGCGACTCATGCCAAATATATGGCCCCATCACATGGCGCACGGAAGGAAGCGTCTCCTCCATAAGCTCGATAAGAATAAACGAATCTTTCGCATCAGCATAAAAATAATGCCCAAACACCCGAAATTCCGCCCCCTTAAGCTGTGAGAGAATGGCATGCGCGCTTTTCTTTAGCTGGGGCCACAAAATATCTTCAACAACCTTTGGGGAAGGGCATTTTAGCAAAAGAAGCGCCGTGCCCCTCTCTTTCATCATTTTTGCAAGCTTTTGCCTTGAGTGCACCTCTTTTTTGGAGAAAAAATGCATTTCTGAAGGATTTTTCAAAAATTCGCGGGACGCGTAAATAAAGCGGGATAAAGAGGTTTGCGACACCACGGCAGAGACGTTTCTTTTTTTATCTGTGGGGTCTATCACAACCACCGCGGCGGCAGGGAAAAGCTCCCTTGCCCCCTCTCCTGAGTAATGCCCCTCAATATCAATCACAGGCCTCTGCCACGCGCCCGCCTCTTTTAGCAATCTCTCAAAAGAGCCGTAATTTATCACAAGAAGCTCGCACAAATACCCTGAGAAACCCTCAACCCTTGCCTGCGCGCCATACACGCCTATATTTTTCAAAAACTGCTTTAACAGCCTAATATCGTCCCTTTTTTTCTCATCAAGGCGGGCGTTTGCCCAAATTTTATGAAGCTGGGAGCGGTCAACGGCTGTAACAAGCCCCTCTCCCTCCTTTATTTTAAACGAGGGCACAATGTCAATTTTCACCCCCCTCTCATAAACTTTCAAATAAGGGTGCTGCGCATAATTCACTTCCCATTTTTTGCCTCTCATAGCTTTTTTTGCAAATTCAAGCCCCTTTTTCTTTACCTGCGCGGCATCGTATTTTTTTCCAAAAAGCAAAAATATGTCAATTTCATTATTTAGCGCAAGGGCGGTTCCCTTCGCAACCGAGCCCATAACCCCCACATCCACGTCTGTTGGCAGCACATCTCTCAGCCTGCCAACCGCCCACTTTTGCACATTTTGCAAATTCTCAATTTCCTTTTTTGAGGGCCTTATCCTTGTCGCAACCCTTTTTAGCAGCTTTCCCCCCTTTCCCATACTTTTTGCTTGTGAAGGCAATATTTATAACCATTTGAATATCTTATCATTTCATGAGATGCAAACTTTTGCTTATTTTGCCCGCGCTTGCACTATGTTCCATCCTATTTGGCGTCTCGCTGCAGCTTCTTGAGCCGGCGGCAACCATCTCGGGCGGGGAAATCGCGGAATACGGCAACGTGGGGCCTGGGCAGACATTCACCGTGCAAATAAACCCCATAGTGCGCTCTGGCAACAAAAGCTTTTTGGGGCAATGGGACAGGGCTTACGCGATAAATCTGCCTGAAGGGTGGATAGCGCGCGAGAGCAAAATATACGGCAACCCCCTTATCGTGGAAATAACTTCTGACAAGATGGCTCCTGAAGGCGACTATTATTTTGACATTTTTGTGGAGGATGAGAAGGGGCAGGAGAATATCGGCGGGCAGGTGGTGTTTAATGTGCATGCAAAAGTGCTTCATGACATATTTGAGATGCAAATAGAGCCGAATGAAATACGCGCAACCGCATACGAGAGGGCAAAATTTAGCATCACCCTCATAAACAAGGGCTCTGCAAAAGATGTTTTCACGGTAACTTCCACGGGTGCAAAGGGGTGGGAATTTAAGAGGGAAGTGTATCTTATGCCCGGCGCCTCCAAAACATTCAGCTATGAGCTTGAGGGACAGGATGAGGCAACCTATAACATGCGCCTATCCGCGCAATCCAAATCCTCCCCCCTTGTGCATGATGAGGGGGAGCTTAATTTGCAGGTGCGCTCAAACCTTGAATCAGATTTTAAGTCAACCTCTTACGGCGTGCTTCTTTTTCCCATACAGCTTCTGCCAATGTATTCAATAGCAGGGCTTATCGCGCTTCTTTTACAATAATTTTTTCCCAAAGGTAAGCTTTATGCAGGATATGGCGATAAAAAAATTCTCAATTGAGGCGGCGGAGGCGATAATAAAAAACCCCTCCCTCGACATAGAGGCGCTCAAAAACTCTTTGGGCGCAAAATACAAAATAAGCACAATAAAAAACGCGCTCATACTCGCCTCGCTTCCAAAAAAATTTCGCACCCCCCTAATGGTGCAAAAGCTAAAAACACGCACCACCCGCACAGGTTCTGGCGTAACTCCCATAGCTTTGATGCCAAAGCCCTTTCCCTGCCCGGGAAAATGCACCTATTGCCCCACCTCCATGAAAGAAACAATTGATGCCTCAGGCAAAAAAAAATTAACAATGACTGCCCCGAAGTCATACACCGGCTTTGAGCCGGCGACAATGCGCGCCATACAAAACAAATTTGACGCAAAAAAGCAAATCCTTATGCGCCTCTCCCAATATGAGGCGCTGGGGCAGCCGAGCGAGAAATGCGAGCTTATAATAATGGGGGGCACTTTTCTCGCAATCCCGAAAAATTACGCGGATAAATTTATCTTGCAATGCTTCAACGCCCTTAATAAAAAAAATTCCCCCTCCCTCCCAATTGCCCAAAAATTAAACGAAAAATCCGCCCATCGCGCCATAGGGCTCACAATAGAGACACGCCCTGACTGGTGCAAGCAATTTCATATAGACAGGATGCTTGCCTACGGCGCAACGCGCGTGGAATTGGGGGTGCAGTCCCTTGATGAGAAGGTGCTCAAAAAAGTGAAAAGAGGGCATGATGTAAGCGAGACAATTCGCGCCACCCGCGAATTAAAAGACGCGGGCTTTAAGGTGTGCTACCACTTTATGCCAGGGCTTTATTCCTCTTATAAAAAAGACGTCAAAATGCTTCGCGAGCTTTTCTCAAACCCTGACTTTTGCCCAGACATGCTAAAAATTTATCCCTGCCTTGTGATGGAGGGCACCCCTCTTCACGAGGAATATTTGAGGGGGGAATTCACCCCCATAACTTCCGAGGAAGCGGTAAGGCGAATATCCATCGCCTCAAAATATTTCCCCCCATGGGTGCGCATAATGCGCATGCAGAGGGACATCCCCGCGCACAAAATAACGGCAGGCGTAAAACACGGCAATCTGCACCAGATGGCATCCGCCTCCCTTGCAAAAAAAGGAAAAACATTGGGCGACATACGCTCGCGCGAAATATTCTCAATGCAGAGGGATGGCAAAACGCAGGCGCAAAAGCCGAATTTCAGGCAATACTGCCAAAAATACCGCGCCTCCGGCGGAATGGAATATTTTCTCTCATTTGAGGATAAAAAGCAAAAACTTTTGGCAGGCTTTTTGCGCCTCCGCCTCCCCGGCAACTCGCACCGAAAAGAGATAACCCCTTCAACCGCGATAGTGCGCGAGCTTCATGTATATGGAAGCGAAATTGAAATAGGCAAAAAAGCATCCTCCTCCTCTTCCCAGCACTCCGGCTTTGGCAAAGCCCTTCTTGAGCGCGCCGAAAAAATAGCCAAAGCAAATAAGAAAAACAAAATGATAATAATTTCAGGGGTAGGCACGCGCGAATATTACCGAAAAACCGGCTACTCTTTGGAAGGGCCTTACATGGCAAAAAAATTAAATTAGCTTAAAACAGGCATTGCCGAAGTTATCCAATTTTTCCAAGGTTTTTGCGCCTCCGGCAAAAAAGCTTACCTAAATCCCCTCACGAGTCCTAGAACGGGAACTGCAAGGCGTAAACAGTTTTTCCAAGGTTTTTGCGCCTCAAGCGCAAAAAGCTTTCCGAACGATAACCGAACAATATTTAAGCCCCTTTTTTGCATAAATATTATATGAAATTCGCAATTTTTCTTCCTGCATTGCTGTTGCTTGCTTTTTGCTTTGCGCAAAACACAACTTTGCAGGAAAACTGCACATTTGGGGAAAATGCCACAAACGCAAGCGAATGCGAAAACATAACAATAATGCCTTTGCCAGAATACGCCCCTCCGAAGCCGGCCTATGCGCCGGAAGGGGGGGCATCAGCGCAAGGCGGAGTTGAAGACGCTTTCCTTGTGGTGCCTGGGCAAATTCCATCAGATTATCCCGAAACATTGCAAGCCATCCCTGCTCTTAATGAAGGCGGCTCTCCAGATGAATCCGCCTCCCAAACAGGCGAAAACTTTGGAGAAGATTCTTTCCAAACCCAAATCGCTTCAGACGCAATGCAAAAAGATGAGCCCGCGCCGCCGCAAAATCCCCCTGCCGCCATCCCAGCCCATGAGCAATCCTTTGAAAACCTTGCATTAGCGCAAAAGGGGGCAGAATCCCCTGCCCAAGAAAACCTTTTGGGTGAATTTTTGCAAAAAAACCCGCAAGAAATGGCTTTTTTCGCCCTTGGCGCCCTATCTATAATAGCTTTGGCAATATTCGCATTTTACTTCAGGCATCCCTCCCCGCCCCCCTACCCGCAGGAGCTCTCAATAGGGGAGACGCAGATGCAAATAATAAACGAGCTTTCCGAAGTTGAGAAAATACCCACAGACATCTCGCGAAGCGTGCAAAAAAGCAAATCCACCGTAGTCGAGCACCTTGATTCCTTGTGCAAAATGGGGCTTGTTGAGAGAATCGCCCTTCCTTCAAAAAAATTCGTATATTACCGGCTTACGCGGGAGGGAAGGCTTCTTCTTCTAAAAAGGCAAAGGGCGGCATAAAACCCTGTTTGGGCGCAAAAAACAGCATCCAAAAACTGCAAATCCAATGGCGCAAAACAAAAATCCAAGGGCATGTTTTTGCAGCCAATCAATTTTGCAAAAAAAGCGGGTGTAAAATAAAACGGAATATATAAAAGCTTGGTTTATACAATACTATCCACCCGCGATAGCTCAATGGTAGAGCGTCCGGCTGTAGAACCGGCATGCGACAATCGCGCCGCATCGTGGCATTTAAAATATATTTGCAGCCACCGGAAGGTTGTGTGTTCAAATCACACTCGCGGGAAACTTTTTTCAAAAGCGTTGGCAATTATGGCTATTTCAACAAAATATTCCATTCTTCTTCCAACCCTCAACGAGGGCGACGCATTAGCCCCGCTTTTAGAGCGGCTTCTTGCCCTCCCCTTTTGCAAAGAGAGTGAAATCCTTATCCTTGACAGCGGAAGCTGGGACAACACCCGCGACACCTATACGCATTTTTCCCAAAATCACAAAAACATAAAATGGGTAGGCGCGCCGCATGGCAAATCGGCCGCATTGCGCGTGGGCTTTGCAAAGGCAAAAGGGGAATTAATATTTTTCATGGACTCTGATTTGCAGTATATGCCTGAGGAATTAACCGCATTAAAAAACGCTATTGATGCCGGCGCGGATGTGGTATGCACAAAAAGGCAAGTAGTATCAGCAAACGGGCATGTAAGGCGCGCCCTCTCCCTCTTTTTCTCGCAATTAGTAGGAAAGAAATTGCTTAATTTGCCTGTCTCTGACCCGCAAAGCGGCATGAAGGCAATCCGCGCCTCTTTATTGAAAAAAATGAAACTAAGCGCCAAATACTGGGATTTGGATTTGCAGCTTATTATGCAGGCAGGCGCTTTGGGCGCCAAAATAGCTGAGGTGCCCATAACCTTTGAATCTCGCGAAGGCGGGCAGGCAAAGGCAGACATCTTCTTTACTGGGGGAAACTTGCTTGCTGCGGCGGGGAGAGAAATTTTTAAGGGAAGGTAGGTTTATATTAAACAAAACTATCAGTTTAACGGTGTGGCTATGCGTTTGCTTGTTTTTGGAGTAGTGGCTTTATTCTTATTTTCATTTGGTTGCCTTGGTTCTGTTGATGATACAGCCTCTGATAATTCTTCAATAACACAAACATATATTTGCCCTGATGGAAACAATGTTTCTAATTTGGCTGATTGCAACAAATGCCAAGTTTCTTGTAATGATGGCAACCCCTGCACCAAAGATTTCTGTGGGGAAGAAACCGATTATACCTGCAAGCATGAAAACCTTGACGGAGAGCATGCAGGATGCTATGGCGGCACAGAGGTTTGCAAAAGCAGCATTTGTTCTCTAGGCGAGTGTATCCAGAAAGAAGAATCTCCATGCTGTGGAAATTCCATATGTGAGGATGGTGAAGATTGTTCAACCTGCAATAAAGATTGTGGCTGCGGAGAAAATGAAGCATGTGTCTTCGGGGTATGCAAAGTAAGTGAGTGTATAACTGATTCTGATTGCGATGATGGAAATACTACTACAAATGATAGTTGTGTAAGAAATGAAACTGGAACATCTTGTCAGCATACCAAAATAAATCAATGCATGGCTGATGGTATTTGTGAAAAAGTATGTCCCAAAAAACTTGAATGCGTTATAAAATGCGGGGTAGATCGTTCGTGTCAAATTGGCTGTAACAAATATACTGATCCTGACTGTATCCCTTGTGATTTAACTTTAAATGACTCATTTTGTCCAGATAATTGTACTGCTCTTACCGATATCAATTGCCAAGTATTTAGTACTCTTAATGGGGGGTACGGGGAATCTAAAGACGGAAAAATCAAAATGTCAGTATCTTCATCATGTTCTAGCGGAGTAACAAAAATAAAATATAATATCTATAACGCAGGAGAAACAGACATATATGTTTCAACCGATATGCTGGCATATTTTTATCGTTCTAATAGCAAATCTCTACGTAATACGTCTGCCTTTTATTATAAAATAATTCCAGGTTATGAATACTCGAGCATATATTCGATATTTGGAGTTTATGAAGATGGTCGTTTTGTTTATTATCCTTCTTCTGACGACAAAGACATTGTCGTTTATGATGTCGGTTGTAAATGATGCTTATAATTAATTTTTGAATTTGAAAAAAGCTTTATACAAAGGGTGATAGAAAAAGGTTTGGTTCTATTTAATTTGTTTCCATTGTTTACTATGTTTCCACAACGCAATACTCATCGTCGTAATCATTATTAGATAAATTGTCAATAACCCCATAATCCACCAAGACCGCTCGCCCTCGAAGGCATAAGAAAATATTTGCACGGTTGCCATAATATTTGTTAGTATGAAAATAAATAATGTGCATATAAACATGCTTTTACTTATCTCGATCATGTTTTCGCTGATTCTGAGCATTTCTTTTTCTATTTTTGTTGTTTTTCGTACCATGATCTAAACCTCAGAAAACCTTAGACAAATCAAAAGTCATCTGCAGTATATCCTTCATCCAAAATCTTATGTGGGTGAGAAAAACAATGCCTTTATCCAGTTTGGATTCTTCTATAAGTTTGTTCAAAGTCGCAGTATCTGCCGGTTCATTATTTCCTACCCATAACTGGAGTTTTTCAGTTAAGGTAAAATTGTCCTCTATGCGTGCAGGCTCATCGTTATTCCTCATTTCATCACTCTTTATCTATGTGGAACACTTCCCATTTTCCATATTGAACAGCAAGCCCGTTCTTAAACTAAGCGCCTAGACGGGGTGGACAGATGCGAAGCATCTGGACAACTTTTTTTGCTAAAGCAAAAAATAGTCTTGGCGTGAGCAAAGCGAACGCCTAGACGGGGATTCGAACCCCGGTCGCCGGAGTGACAGTCCGGAATGCTAGACCACTACACTATCTAGGCAAAAAGCATTACAATTATGGATAATCTCATTTTTAAATAAATCCCTGTTCATACTCCGCCAAGCCCGTCGCCTTTGCGCCCAAGCTTGAATAAGGAAACTCCTGCAATAACAAGCACAACTCCTACAAAGCCCGCGCCTATTACAGAGATAACAAGCACCCAGCCAAACATTCCAAGAATCCCGCCATCTGCAGGAGGCTCAGCTTTTTTCTCCTCCTCTTTCGGCGCATTCAAAAGAATTACTCCGTCTCCCTGCGCAGAATTTACGGCTTGCCCAGAATCCGAGGCATTTTGTGTTAAAGTGGAATTTTGGGCGGCAGGAGCGCTCGAATTTAAGGCGCTTGCGTTTGCCGCAGGCTCATCAAAAGTGGAAGGATCCGAAGGATTCACGCACTTGTTGTTTTGCTCCTCATACCCCTCAAAATTCGCGCACGCGCATTTAACAGCCAAATCAGTAAGCTCGCCCTGCTTTGGGTGCCCGTCCGGATTCACCTGGTCAAGAACTTTTTGCAAACTCAGCCCGCTCAATGCCGCAGAATCAGGCAGGCAGGCATACCCCGGGCTCAAAGAAGAGCATTGGAAATACCCTGTGCCATCAGAGCATTTCTCCTCCCATATCTCCCCGAATGAAATCCCTGCAAAAAGAATGGCAAGCAAAAGAATTATTTTTTTCATGCTTTTTTTAGCGCATCTATATTTTTAATATTTGGCAATTCAATTCTTTCAATGGACTCAAGAACACGCCTTCTTTACTGGCTTCTTAGCGCCTCAAGGGGGGGCCCTACAAGGGCAAAGATTTTGGCAAAACTTAAAAAGCAGCCTCTTAACATGAGAAAGCTATCCCTTGATTTGGGCTATGATTACAAGACTGTGCAGGGGCATGTGGAGCTTCTCTCAGAAAACGGGATATTGGATGTGCAGGGAAAAAAGTATGGGGCAATATATTTTATTTCTCCGGAATGGGAAGGCAACGATTATTTAAAGGAGCTTATAGGTGATAATAATGGTGGCAGGAAAAAAAGAAAATAATTATTCATATATGGCAGGCGCCTGCACTATAGTTCTAATAGCCGCGGCAATTGCTTTGCCTGTAATAGTGAATTATTTCTTCCCTTTCAAGGGAATGCCCATGAGCTTAGAATTTGAAATATACGAATACCTGCGCGCAGGCATGACCTTGCTTATCCTCGGCTTTTCAACATTTCTAATATTTACTTATTTGCGCGACTATTTTGAGCTAAAATGCAAATTTACATTAGGGCTTTTGCTTGCATTAATCTCATTTATGCTTTTTGCAATAACCTCAAACCCCATATTGCATACTGCAATGGGCTTTAATGGACCCATCTCGGGCATCCTCTCCATATTGCCCCTCTTTTTTGCCACTTTGGCGCTTGCAATATTGGCGTGGGTAAGCTCAAAGTAATTTTTTTCCTTTTTTCAATTCTTTTTGCATAACGTCTTATTTATAAATTTTCAACTATTTTATAAGTGTATAAATAATACAGGTGTATATATAATGGGAAAAATAAAAGTTGCCGTAGTAGGCGTTGGAAATTGCTTTGCAGGTTTATACCAGGGGCTTGAATATTACAGGCACCATGAAATAACAGAGGCGGCCGGGCTAATGCACCCTGTCCTGGGCGGATACACGCTAGATGATATTGAATTTGTTGCAGCATTTGACGTATCCGAGGAGAAAGTGGGGAAAAATTTGGTAGAGGCAACATATGCGCACCCAAATGAAGTAAGATGGATAAAAAAGGAAGAAATGCCAAAAAGCGAAGTAATAGTGCAGGAATCCCCTATTTTAGACGGGCTTGGAATTTACATACTTGAGAGGGTAAAGCCAATAAAAAATAAGCCAAAAGATGTTCTTGACAAGCAAATAAAAGAGCAAATAAAAAATTCCGGCGCAAGAATAATTCTCTCATATTTGCCTGTGGGAAGCGCGGATGCGACCCGCTACTGGGCGCAGATGGCAATAGACACCAATTGCGCATTTGTAAACTGCATCCCTGAATTTATTGCATCCGATGAGAAATGGGCTCAAAAATTCACGGACGCAAAGCTTCCCATATTAGGAGATGACATAAAGGCGCAGGTTGGCTCCACAATAGTGCACCGCACTCTGGCGCGCCTTGTGGATGAGAGGGGCGCGCTAATTGAGAGCACATACCAAATTAATGTTGGCGGAAACACCGACTTTCTTAACATGAAAGAGCAGTCCCGCCTAAAAAGCAAGCGCATCTCAAAAACAGAATCCGTGCAGTCGCAACTGAAAAAGCGGCTTCCCGACGACCAAATCTATGTCGGCCCATCCGATTTTATCCCCTTTCTTTCAAACACAAAATTAGGCTTTATGCGCATAGAGGGCAAGATGTGGGCAGATGTGCCCTTTAATATGGAAATACGGCTTGAAGTGGATGACAAAGCAAATTCGGGCGGCATATCAGTGGATGCAATAAGATGCGCCCAAATAGCCCTTGACAGAGGGCTTGCAGGATATATAGAAGGGCCTTCCGCCTATTTCATGAAGCATCCGCCTGTGCAGCACTCAGACCCTGTTGCAAGGCAGATGGTAGAGGACTTTATTTCGCAAGCGAAATAAGACCCCCAACTTAGTTGAGGGCTTTATTGCTGAAAAGAAATAAAACTTCTCTCTCCCTCTCTCTTTTATGAGAATTTTTATCGCAATCCCTTTGCCTGAAGAAATAAAGGCGCATCTTCTCTCTTTGCAGCAAAAGCTCTCCTCTTCTTACACTGCCCCCAAAATAGGCGATTCGCGCCCCTATAACCCAAAAGGCTATTTGCAAAACCCAAAAAGCCCCTGGCGCCCCTCAAAAGAGGAACATATGCACCTTACTTTGCAATTTTTGGGAGATGAGGCAACTCTTCACCAAACCGAGAGAATAAAGGAGAAAATGAGGGAAATCTCCTCAAGTGCCTCTCCTTTTCAAATAGAATGCACAAATGTTGGCGCTTTTCCAAATGCAAAAAATGCGCGGGTTTTATGGGTTGGCGCAAAAGGGGAAGGATTAGTTCAATTGGCAAAAAAAGTAAGGGAAGAGTGCGCAAAAGAGGGATTTTCAGAAGGCAAGCCATTTAGCGCGCATTTAACATTTGCAAGAAGCAAATTTTCCCAAGACGCTTCAAAATTTTTAGAGGAAACAAACAAAACTCCCCTATCACTTTCATGGATTGCAAATTCATTTTGCCTTATGCAAAGCGATGAAATATTAGGCGGGCATGAGCACAATTTGCTTGAGAAATTTGAGTTGAAAAAATAGAACGCCGGCGGCACGGATCTCCAGCTTGCTGGAGAGACTGCCGTAAGGCGGAGCAAAGCGACGCCGGCGGCAGGATGGGCAACCGATGCGTCGGTTGAACAGCTTGCCGACAAGCGAGCAAGAGCGAGCGCCGGCGGCAGGACAGATAGCCGAAGGCTGTCGGCCTGCCGACAAGCGAACGAAGTGAGCGCCGGCGGCAGGATTTGAACCTACAATCCCGTAAGGGACTGGTTTTCTTGACCCCTTTTTGGGGTGAAGCCCTTTTTTCTAAAAAGGGCTCTTCAAGACCAGCGCACTACCAGATTATGCGACACCGGCAAAAGCCTTTTTCTTTTCTTCCCAAGAAAAGAAAAACCCTTGGGAAAAAGAAAAGAACAGTATTAACTTAGGGACAATCAAGAATAAAAAGAAAAGCGTTCAGCCAGAATTCTCTATTTCGCAGTCCCCGTTCACAATTACCTGGCATGCAAGCCTCTGGTTCTCTTTTGCGCCAAAGGCTTCCAATGTGCTTTTCTCATTCTCAGTCATGGGGCCGAGGTTTTCCATTCCTTTTACCACGTTTATGAGGCATGTGAGGCAAACTCCCTCTTTGCAGGAAAAGTTTATGCTTGCGCCGTTTTTTTCCGCCAAATCCACAAGCTTTGAGCCCTCGGGGCACTCAATTGTAATATTGTCCGACTTAAAAGTCACTTTAGGCATTATTTATCACCGCATTATTTCACTCCAGTTTCTTTTTTAAGCATTAAGGTATTTCTTCCTAATATGGCAATATTGGCGCAAGTATCCTCAACCCCTTCCGCGGTCAGGGCAAAGAAAAAAGACGACGAATTTGATTCCATGCCCTCAAGCTTTTCCTCAGGGCTTTCCCTCAGCACCGTATTGGTGATAGTGGCAGTGCTTCTCTCCCTTCTCTCACTTTATATAAGCATAAGCGCCCCGAGGGGATTGGGGGATGCGGACAGGGCAGAGCTTATGGCAATAGCAGATGATTTGCGCGCAATACAGCAAAAAGAAATAGTAATGTCCTCGCCTTTGCGCACAACTGTTGTAATTGACAAGACGTTTCCAATAATAGACATACTTCCAGACGGCTTCTCGCTAAAAATTGACGGCAAAATACCTGTTAACACCAACGTGCTTGCAAAAACCAGCACCGGGCAGGTGCTAAACCTCAAAATAGAGGATGACATAGAGCTCAATTCCGAGGTGCCAATAGATTCCAAAAAAGCAATGCAGGGGGTTATGGTAAATATAAATAAGGAAATTCCCATAGAGACGCAATTTTCCGCCACCCTCAAAGTCTCTGCAGTATATGGCAAAGAGCTAAATGACATGATAAGCCGAGTGGAAAACCTTGCGCAAAAGAAATAGCTTATTTTTTCAAATTTTTTTAGAGCCTTTGCAATTTTATTTTTTAACAAGCTTTGCCTTTTTTATAACGGCTTTTCCAGCCATCCCTTTGAAGCTTTTTTCCCATTCTAAAATTTGAATTCTTTTCTTGAAAAAAGGCGCATCAGTTACAAATGTTTCCCCCTCCCCTCCTTCCAAATAAGGGCTTATTGGGGGTTTCATGGCGCTTAGAATATCAACATCATTTGGCAAAAATTCTTTTGCAAGCCATTTTTCCCCAAGCCCTTCTGCCGAGACAGATGCAATATATACCTGCATCTCCTCAAGCATTTGCTTTAGAAATTCCTCTCCTTTATGCCAAAGCGGATTAAAGGTAGGGATTCCCAAAGCATCTCCTATAATTTCTATTCTCTGCCTTTGGTAATCCGAGGCAATTGCGCCGGTAACTATCCCGTCTATTTTTAGCTTTTTTAATTTCTTTTGCAAATCTTCCAATTCATTTTTATGCGTTGTTTTTATTTCATGAATTTTAATTCCAGATGCTTGCGCCTGCAATTTGCACCATTTCACATTTGGGTGATGAAACATCATAGAATCCTTTTGAGGCAAAACCGTAACCCAAATAACTTCCCAGCCCCAGCTAAGGCACAAATGCGTGGCATAGGCAGAATCCTTGCCGCCAGAGAAAAGAATTGCTACTTTCATGTCTTTGCCTTAGGTTTTTTATAGGGGGTGAAGCCCTTAGGGGGACAATGGAAACTCTTGTGTTCCCCATATGGGAGTGGACGCGGGGGGAATCGAACCCCCAGTCCCCGCCTTGCGAAGGCGATATCCTACCGTTAGACCACGCGCCCATTATTTTTTGTGCCCAACCTAATTTAAGGCGTAAGCACATTTTCCTTTGGCAACTTCAAGTATATAAATAGCTATGAACTGCGGACTTTTCCACTGTTTCTCCCGCGTCAAAATATAATTAAGCGGAAAATCACCCTTTGCAAAGGCATTAATCCTGCTCCCGTGGTTTATTTGTATGGGCGTTTCTCAATTTATAGGAAGAGTTATAAATAATTATAGACCAAACTATAAATTGGTTGATTTAATGTCAGTAATTTATGAAAACGGGCAGGTTGTAATTCCAAAACACTTGCGCAAAAGGTTTAATCTTACTCCCGGTTCAAGGGTAAGGTTTTATGAAAAAGACAATAAGCTTGTAATGGAGCCCGAATATGATGTTTTGGCAGAATTTGAAGCTCTTTGTTCGGATGGAACTCTCTCTAATCTTTCTGACAAAGAAGTTGACGAGCTTATAAAAAAGACGGAAGAAAAACGAAAAAAGGAGATTCTAAATGTTCCTTGATGCCAATATTTTCATAAAGGCAGTCCGTTCTCCTACTGCTCCTGAAGGGAGAAGATGCAAACGCCAGTTTGAGCGTATTTTAAGCGGGGAAATGAATGCGCACACAAGCACCTTAGTTTTAAATGAAGTGCATTATTTTTTCCTGACAAATACAAATGCGGTTAAAGCCAATAAAATACTTAAAAATATTTTAAATTACCATAATTTGGAAATTCTGGCATTAGACAAGCAAACTCTTTGTTATGTTGAAGAATTTGTTGAGGCAGGGCTCGAAACTTCTGACGCATGCCATGCCGCAACCATGAAATCAAATGGGATTTCAACCATCTGCTCATATGACAAGCACTTTGACAAAATAAAGGGAATAAAAAGGCAGACTCCAAAGTAAAGAAAAGAAAAAATAAGAAAAAGAGAAAAAACTAAATATAGTTTATATTCTCAAGGGTGCTAAGCTCCTGCCTTTTCTGCTGGGCCTCCTGCTTCTTTTGCAAGAATTTGCTCACCTGCTCTGACTGCAATCCTGTTACTATTGCAGTTGCGCTGATGGAATCGTTCTCTTTTGGCATAAGGCGGGCGCCTATCTTTATGTTGGCATTCGGGTCAAATTTGCTTGTTATCTTCTCGCCGACCTCGATTACCTCTCCAAGGGTAAGGCCCATGCCTCCTTCTATGTGAAGCAATGCTCCCTTGGCTCCCTCATATGACACGTCAAGCAGGGGGTGCTCGAGTGCGCTTGATGAGACTCGCTCTATTTTCTCGTTGCCGGAGCCCTCGCCGATGGAAATAAGGGAGATTCCGCCATTCTCCATAACGGCTTTTACGTCTGCATAATCAATATTCATCAAAGACGGCTCCATTATGGTTTCTGTTATTCCTCTTACCGCTTTTGCGGTTATCGCATCCGCGAGGTTGAATGCGTCATTAATTGGTATGTTGGGGGCATAACTTACCAATTTGTTGTTATCTATTACTACGACCGTATCAGATACTTCTGCCAATCTTTCCAATCCCCACTGCGCTTTTGAGACACGCGCCCTCTCAAGCGAGAATGGGGTTGTAACAATTGACACCACAATTGCGCCCTGCTCTTTCGCGATTTCCGCAATTACGGGGGAAGCGCCTGTGCCTGTTCCTCCTCCCAATCCTGTTGCAAGGAAAACAAGCTCATTCTCTCCAATCATTTCTCGTAATTCTGACTTTGATGCCTGTGCGCATTTCTCGGCAATTTCCGGAAAACCCCCGGCGCCAAGCCCGTTGGTAATGGATTTTCCAATAAGTATTCTTTTATCTGCCTGCGTAACCCTCAAATGAAGGCTGTCTGTGTTGATGGCAATCGTCTTTGCCGACTTCATGCCCTGGCGTGCCATGCGGTTTACCGTATTGCATCCGCCGCCTCCGACGCCTAATATGGCAATTCGGATTTTGTCGTTTGAGAGCATGCTCTCACTTTCCTGCTTAGCCCCAAAAGCAGGAGAATTTGTTTTTGCCTGGGCAATAATTCCATCTAACAAACCTATCCCCCCTTGTATTTTCCTCGCTTTGGCTTCCACCAAAATTGGTCGCATTTTTTTGGTTTTTTAGCCAAGTGTGTTTCTAAAGGAGATAAAGCTTATAAACTAATATGATATTTTTTATTTTGCTTCCTCGTGATGTTGCAAAAAATGGCGGAAAGTAAAATTAGGATTTTTAAAAAAATAAGAAAATAAAAATAAAAAAGCTCGGCTTTTTCAGCCGATTATTTCTATATCCGAGTAATTGACATGAGGCCTCTCCTCTTTAGGCTCTGCCTCAAGGCCAAATATGTTGGCACCCTTCACACCTGTTACGATGGCAACTATCTCAAGCTTGCCGTCATAGCCGGGTATAAGGCGGGCGCCCCATTTGACTGTTGCCTGGGCATCCATCTTGTCGGTAATAATTTCTCCCGCCTTGATGGCATCTCCCAAAGTAAGGTCGCTTCCTCCGGATATATGTATCAACGCACCGTTTGCACCGTCAAAGTCAACGTCAAGAAGGCGGTTTTTGAGCACTCCTTCTGCCGCTCCGCGCACCTTGTCGTTTCCTTTGCCCTCGCCAACCGCAATAAATCCGACTCCTCCGCCGGATACAGTTGAGCGCACGTCCGCAAAGTCAATGTTGATAAGTGATGGCTGTGTAATGGTCCATACCAATCCGCCTACTGCCTTAGCAAGAATTTCATCCGCAACAGCGAATGCCTCGTTCATCGGCAAATTCGGCACCAATTTCACAAGCCTGTTGTTATCAAGCACGATGACAGAGTCAACGTTCTTTCTTAGCTTGCCTATTGCCTCATCAGCCTTTGTCCTCCTTGCCCTCTCAAGGTTAAACGGGTATGTTACCATGGCAACAGTAATTGCGCCCTGCTCTTTTGCAATCTCCGCAATTACGGGCGCAGCACCGCTTCCGGTTCCGCCTCCCATTCCTGCGCAGATAAAGACCAAGTGAGCCCCTTCCAATTCTTTCTCTAAAAGAGCCCTGTCAACTTCTGCCGCCTTTGTTCCGGTTTCGGGGTAGCCTCCAGCACCAAGCCCTTTTGTAATCGATTTTCCAATAAGGACTTTTTTCGCCTTCTCGTGTATCATGTTAAGGTGCTGCCTGTCGGTGTTTACTGCGACAAGGTCACAGCCCTTAACTCCTGAGCGAATAAGGCGGTTTATGGTGTTGTTTCCTCCACCTCCTACTCCCAATACTACAATCCTAATTTTGTCTGAGCCGATAGCTTCTGTCGGAGCCGACTCTTGCTCACCCAATACTGATCGAACCAAGCTTTCCATGGTTTTGCCTCTTACTGTATGCCGCTATACTCGTGGATAATTTAAATATCCATAGGATGCAAATGGGAAAAAATAAAATTTCGTGAGAAATAGGTGTTTTTATCTCTAACTTCATCTCAGCTAACTACCGGTTAATATTTATTCCTGTTCTTCTAATATTTTTATGGTGTTATTATGAATTATGGGGTTTCAATGCACGGTGAAAGTGGAAAAGCAAATAATATTACTGATGTGGCTTATGAATCTGATACAGACATAATTTCATATTGCGATACGAACAATAAGGTTATGATTGCATTTATTGCCACCTATGCCCCTGCGAGGATCTCTCCTATAGAGCGAGCAAGGATGTCTATCGGTTTATCTGAAGAATTTGGATTTGAACAGATGATCGATGAAATTGAAAAGAAGAATAATTCAAAACCCGAAGCCGTACTTCTTATAAATAGTCCTGGGGGACTTGTAGAATCTTCCTACAAAATTGCCAAAATCCTAAGCCAAACTTTCAGTAAGATAACTGTCTGTGTTCCACATATTGCCGCAAGTGGTGGGACACTAATCGCTTTGACTGGAACTGAGATAGTATTGGGACCAATGAGCCAATTAAGTCCTATTGATATACAAACTGGATATGGGGATTTCAGTATGTCTGTCAATCATCCTATAAACGCACTTGGGCGTCTAAATGATTACTTTAAGGACAAATCTGCTGAGGAGTCTCCTTATCCAATGAAAGCGCTTGCTGATCGTCTAGACCCATTTGTTATCGAATCATGTTCTGGGCTCAGAACAACTATGTATCATTATGCTCTTAATATACTTAAACAAAACTCAAATTATAAAAATAAAAGTAATATTCAGGATATTGTTCAGAAGCTTCTTAACTACCCCTGCCACGACTACGTTATAGATTCTACGGAAGCGATTAATCTAGGGCTACCGGTAATACAGAGCAAGGATAATGGGGATTTATGGAAACTTTCTAAAAAATGGCTTGCCAAGTATATGCTTGAGACAAGAGACAAACATATTATAAGATATTGTTTACCTAATAATAATCAAACTACAGAAAAAGTTGGGGGCGATGTTGGTGGGGGAAAAAATGCAGAATCTTAAGAGAATCGCTCTATTATCTGGAAATTGTTTAGCTCTCTCTGATCTTTGGTCGTCTCTATCGCCTAAAGAAACTTTGATCTATGATCTAGATTGAAGTATCCTCAGACACTATCTTTTTAATTGTCTGTTTTTTCTTTTCAACTACCCCTCATAATAGTAATATTCTCCCGCCTCTTTTTGCTTTTTATCCATCACAGAATCGGGCTTGTTTATGCGCGGGCGGTGGGTATCAACATCACGCCTCAAAGTGATGCCAAGCCCTTTGAGGAATTTGTTAAGCCCCTCTCTTTTCTCACTGGGCGCGCCTGCGTGCCCGTTGGAAGAGGGCTTTCCCTCAAAATGCATTATGCGCGAGGAAATGGCGTCAATTAGCACCAAATCATGGTCAACAACAAAGGCGGATTTTCCTGAATTCTCAATTAAGCTTTGCACCAGTTGCGCAAACTGCAAGCGCTGCTCAACATCCAAAAATGCGGAAGGCTCATCCAATAAATACAAATCCGCCTCCTGCGAGAGCGCAAGCACAATGGAAACTCTTTGCAATTCCCCGCCGGATAAAGTGTCCAGCATCTTGTCCATTAAAGGCGCAACCCCGAGCCTTCTTTGCGCCTCCTCAAAAAACGCGCCGTTTATTTTATATCGGGAGAAAAGCTCCAAAGCAGTCACTCCTTCCTGCGCTTTTACATACTGCGGCTTGTAGGAAACTTTAATTTTTTGCTCCATTTTATTCTCATTATCGCTATCAAGCGCGCCGGAGAGCATTTTCACAAACAATGTTTTTCCAATCGCATTCTCGCCTACAATTCCTATCACTTCCCCCCTGTTTATTTTGCCGGAATCTGATGCAAACGAAAAGCCCTCAAACTTTTTCTCAAATGCGGGGTATTCAAATTTCACATGCCCTTTGCGCGATACCGCCGCTCCCTTTTGAAATTTTATCTCGTTTTCCCTAAAGCGAATATTTTCCTCATTTAAAAATCCGTGCAAATACTGGTTTATTCCGGCACGCGTGCTTTTGAGGCCCGAGACCATTCCGTATGCATGCTCCTGCCCAAAGAAAACATAAACATAATCAGATACATAATCAAATAGCGCCAAGTCATGCTCAACAACTATTACTTTCTTCCCCTCTCCCAATTTTTTTAGCGCCTTTGCAACACGAAGCCTTTGTGAAATATCCAAATAGCTTGCAGGCTCGTCAAAATAATACATGTCGGCATTTTTGCACCAGCAGGCGGCAATTGCAACCCTTTGCAATTCCCCTCCCGATATTTCATCCAGATTTTTGGAAAGCACTTTTTCAAGTGAAAATAATGCAATAGCCTCTCCCAAAGCGCCCCTCTCATCCGCCTTTTCCAAAAGCGCTTTTACTTTGCCCTTTACAACCGCAGGTATTTTATCAACATTTTGCGGCTTTAGCGCCACCTTAATTTGCTTGCCTTGCATTTCCTTGAAATATTTTGCCTCAGGCTTTGTTAATTTGGGAAGCAGCTCTTCAAGGGGCGGGGGATTTTTGAAATTTCCCAAATTCGGCAAAATATTTCCTGATAAAATTGAGAGCGCGGTGCTTTTTCCTATTCCGTTTTTTCCAACAAGCCCGGTTATCCCCTGCTGAGGCAAAGGCATTCCATAAATGCGAAAAGTATTTACCCCATACTGGTGCATCAGCTTTCCCTTCTCCTCCTCCAAATTGATTATATATATGCATTTTGCAGGGCACTTTTTCGGGCAGATGCCGCAGCCTGTGCACAAAATTTCCGAAATTACAGGATAGCCTTCGCTGTCCACCACCACCGTCTCATCGCCCATCAGCACGCCGGGGCATACTTTCTGGCACACATACCCGCATTTCTCTTTGAGGCATTTGTCCCTCTCAATTATTGCAATTCTTGGCATAATATTCAACTTTTTGGCTATTTGCTTTTGCCTCTTCTGCCTCAAAAAGCTTGCTATTTTCCATAGGAGGCAAAGCTTTGCTCAATTTCCGCCTGCACGTCAAACCCTGCCATTGCAAGCGCTGCATAAACAACCTGCTTTATTGCAATATAGAACGCCATAAATATTATTATGATTATTGCCTTTTTTGCCCAGCCGGGAAGCGCGTGGTATTTCGGGAATTTTGCACCTATCACGCCTTCTATCTTTTGGTATATCTTTCCCCTCAAAAATATCATTGCAACTGAGAGAGCCCCCAAAAATGCCACGTATTGCGGGGGCATGCCTATATCATAGAGCATGTAAAGCAATGCAACAATTAGCGCTAGCCGCGCATAAATTTTCCATACCATAAATTCCACTAAACTGATATTTTTCCAGAATATATTTGAGCCCCGCCCTTAAATAAACGTTTATATGTTTTGCCAATCCCCCATATATGTGATATTATGGCTAAACTCTCTCTTTTTGCAGTTTTTGCCCTTCTTGCAGGGGCTGTTTTTGCCCTTGAGGCGGTGCCCTGTGAAACAGATGAGGACTGCATGGAAATTAATGCGGGAAACGCGTGCATGGACGGCATTTGCGGGTTTGCGCAGGAGCCTGCAGGAGAATGCATAACAGATGAGGATTGCATGATTGCCAACTTGGGAAACGCGTGCATGGACGGCATTTGCGGGTTTGCGCAGGAGCCTGCAGGAGAATGCATAACAGATGAGGATTGCATGATTGCCAACTTGGGAAACGCGTGCATGGACGGCATTTGCGGCAACGCGGCTTTGCCTGATACTTATTGCCAGAGCGCGCAGGAATGCATTGATGCGGATATGGGGGACGCCTGCATAAACAATGAGTGCTCATGGGAAATTCCGGATGCCTCCTGCGCAACAAATGAAGAATGCCAGGAGAGAAATATGGGGAACGAATGCATAAACGGCACATGCGCATGGGCGCAACCCTCAGCATGCCCGTTTTTGCCGATAACAATGTCTCTTTTTGCAATCTTTGCAATAAGCAGGCGAATCTAACCCTTTTCATTTTTTATAATTTTTCGCCTCAGGCAAAAATTCCCTTCACCTGCTTTTTTTGGGTTTTTTGCAAATTCAAAATAAGCAAAAGCTTCTAATTCTCCCGCCCCCTTATTTTCTTATGAAAATATCAAAGCAGGACAAAAAGGAGGGTTTAATCCGCCTAATTCCTGAAAATTTGGAGGATTTGTGGCATATTGAGAGGGTTCTCTCTCCCGGCGACAAGGTGCAGGCAGTTTCATGGCGCTCATTCAAAGCTAATGAGAAAAGCGCGCAGGAGAAGAAAAAAATAAACGTAACATTGCAGGCGGAAAAAATAGAGTTTGCGCGCCATGCAAACCGGTTGCGCGTCACAGGAAAAATCCTCTCAGGCACCCCTGAGGAATATGTGCAGGCCGGCTCATTTCACACAATAGATGTTGAGCCGGGAACCTCTCTCTCCATTTACAAGGATTGGAGAGGGCATCATCTCTCCCGCCTAAAAGAGGCTGTTGTGCAGACAAGGCGCCCGCTTTTGCATATGCTTGTAATGGATGAGAGAAAAGCATTAATGGCATCCATGCGCGGCTTTGGCATAAATTATGAGTGGGAGCTGGAAAACCGTGCAAGCAAAAGGGAGGAATCAAAAAAGCAGATTGAGGGAGAGAAGCAGTTTTTCGGAGAAATTCTCTCGCGCCTGCAGCTTCTAAAAGATGTAAATAAAATAATAGTGGCAGGGCCCGGATTTGCCCCAAAAAATTTCTCAGAATTTGCAAAGCAAAAGGATGCAAAGCTCTCCTCGCGCTTTATTATGGAGCACTGCTCATACGCGGAGAGAAACGGGGTAAATGAATTGATGAAGCGGGGAATCGTCTCGCGCGTTGCTGCGGATGAGCGTGTTGCGCTGGAAATGCAAATAATGGATGAGTTTAAGCTTAAATTGGCGAAATCCTCGGATAAAATCTGCTACGGGATAAAAAACGTAAAAGAGGCAATAGAAATTTCTGCGGCAGAAAAAGTGCTTGTATTGGACGAGTTATTGCGAAATAAAAAAGAAGTGGATGAAATAATAGAAATGGCTGAGAAAAACAAGGTAAAGGTAATGATTTTCTCGCACGAGAGTGACGGCGGCGCGGAATTGGATGGCTTTGGGGGGCTTATCGCGTTTTTGCGCTTTGCGCTTCCGCCAAAAGAGTAAAAACATGCCGGAGCAATTTTTCTTTTATCGCATCTCGGCTCTGAGCTCTCTTTACAGCTTTCTTTTTTATCCCTGCGTTTTTTGCGGCGGCTTAGCCCACAAATCCTTGTTTACAAGCGGTGCATCATTTTCAGGCAGCACCTGCAAAAATTCTCTGGCAGGCCATTTTTCAAGCCGCCTTCTTGCAAACCATCCTACGGGCGCGTTGCTTATAACCGCATCAATATTTTCCATGCTCTGCACGCGCAGCGGAAAGATGCAGCTCAAGCATGACAACGCCCTTTTGCGGTATTCTCTCTCCCCAAGCACCTTCTCATTTTTCATGGCTTCCAGCAAATAGCCCTTTATTTTCTCGCAAATCCAGCGCTCACCCATTCTTCTCTCTTCCCCGCCAAAACCCCGCCCGCCCGCTCTCAAAAGGTTTTTCTCAAATTCTCCGTTCTCCCCTTTATTTCGGCAGTATATTTTCAGGGCATTTTTAACGCAATTTCTCCTTTCTCTTCTGCCGCATCCGCTTGAAAATATAAGCCCTGCCATAAAAACACGATTCAAACTTTTTTATTTTTTTATCGCCTTCTCAAATGACTTGTCAACGCTTCTTACAAACGCATATGTCAAACCAACGACAAGCCCGGCTCCAGCCCCTGCTGCAATTACTTTTTTATTTTCAAGAAGCTTGTTAGAAAAAGTCTTTATCCTGTCTCCCGCTGTCTGCACTTGTGGAAGGCGGGTATTCTCATTCATAATTATTTTTTGCTTGCTCATTTTCTCACCGCACAAAATTTTTATTAGCATATATTGTGGTTATTTATTATTTTAAATGTTTTCCAACCGAAACCGCGGAGGGGGGACACCCCCCTGCTCAAAGCGCTTCGCGCTTTGGCATGCTCTTTTTGGCTTATCGCCAAAAAGGCACACCTTCGCCTTTGGCGAAGATTGTCCCAAATCGCCGCGGCGATTTGTAGGATCCCCAGTTTTGAGGTTCTTTCCTGACCCTCCCCCCTATATAATTTGAGTATCAGGGAGTTGTTTGTCGGGGTGATTTATTTTTTCTCTTCGCCTTTTCCCAAAACATATAATTGCGCCAGGCACGCCTCAAGCTGTATAATCTCATTCGCCCCCTCTACTACGCGAAAATTATACTCCCCAATTTTATCTATCAAATCCGCCTTTGCCCTCTCCTCAATTTTCACATTGTCAATTTCGCGGTACATCTGAATAAGCACATCCTCGCCGGAAAGCCCGTAATTTACCATAAGAGAATGCAAATTCTTTCTTGCTTCCCTGAATTTTCCGTCAATTGCAAGCTGCATCATCTCCAAGATTTCCTTCGGGCGGGCGCGGGAGGAATACTTAAACACATTCTCCTCGGTAATTTTCTTTCCCCTCAAAGCCGCCCCCTGCATGGCATTAATCAATTTGCGCATATCCCCCTCGGAAACATAAATAAGCGCATCCATCGCCTTATCATCAACAGATAGCCCCTCTCCTTTGCAAACCCTCTCAACCATGTTTCTCATTTCCTCTTTTGAGAGCATGGTAAAGCGAAACACGGAGCAGCGCGACTGGATAGGCTCAATCACTTTGGAAGAATAATTTGCGCCCAAAATAAAGCGGGTATTTGAAACATACATTTCCATCGTCCTTCTAAGCGCGGATTGCGCGTCAGAGGTAAGAGAATCCGCCTCATCCAAAAATATTATTTTAAAAGGCACGCTTGCAAGCGAGACGCTTCTCGCAAAATCCTTTATTTTTCCCCTCACAACGTCTATGCCCCTCTCATCAGAGGCATTCATTTCAAGCAAGCACTCGCCGCGCGCATCTTTATACAATTCATTCGCCAGCGCCAAAGTGGCGGTGGTTTTCCCGCAGCCGGGCGGCCCTGCAAATAAAAGGTGAGGCATATTTTTCTGTTTTGCAAAGGATTTTAGTGAGCTTACAATATCCGCCTGCCCGATAATTTCATCCAAATTTTTCGGGCGGTATTTCTCTGTCCACGGGGCAATATCAATTTTCTCTTCCATGCAAACACTTTATGGCAACAAGGGCTTATAAAGAGCATCAGCGCAGATAAATATTATATACTTATCAAGCGCAAATTCCAATATTATTGCATAGTGATACTCATGGCTCAACTAAAAGAAATAGAGGAAAACATCCTGTCCTACTGGAAAAAAAACCAAATATACAAAAAAATAAAAGAGAGAAACGCCTCAGGCGAGCCCTTCTTTTTCTGCGACGGCCCCCCGTACGCAACAGGGCAGATTCACCCGGGCACTGCGTGGAACAAATGCCTCAAAGATTCTGTTTTGCGCTATTTTCGCTCAAACGGGAGGCGGGTGCGCGACATTCCCGGGTACGACACCCACGGGCTTCCAATAGAGGTAAAGGTGGAAAAAGAGCTTAAAATAAACGACAAAAAGCAGATTGAAAAATTGGGAGTCAACAAATTCATAAAAAAATGCAAAACTTTTGCAACAGAATACATCGGGGTAATTTCCTCCCAGTTTGCAAGGTGCGGGGTATGGATGGATTGGGAGCGCCCTTACGTCACTTATGAGGATTATTATATTGACTCAATATGGCGCACAATAAAGGCGGCGGATGAAAAAAAGCTTCTTAGCGAGGGAAATTATGTTGTGCCGCAATGCACGCGCTGCCAAACTTCGCTGGCAAATTATGAGCTTGAATACAAAGAAAAGGACGACCCTTCAATTTACGTAAAATTCAAAATAAAGGGAAAAGAAAACGAATTTTTAGTAATATGGACAACAACCCCCTGGACTTTAATAGCAAACCGCGCGGTGATGGCGCATCCCACGCATGAATATGTGAGGGCAAAAATAGGGGATGAAGTGTGGATTGTAGCAAAGGCGCGCCTTGAGCATGTAGCAAAGCTTGTGCAGGATGAGCCTTCCCAAATTCTTTCCGCAACAACCGGCATGAAGCTTGAGGGAATCGAATATGAGCATCCTTTGCAAAAAAACCTCTCAAAAGAATTTGAGAGAAAAATAATACTCTCGGATGAGCACGTTACTCTGGAGGAGGGCACAGGGCTTGTGCACACCGCCCCCGGGCACGGGCCGGAGGATTTTATTGTGTGCAAGCGCTTTGGGATTGAGCCGTTCTGCCCTGTTGACGCATCCGGCAAATACACAAAAGACGCCGGAAATTATGCCGGAAACTATGTGCTTGACATGAACCCGCAAATAATAAGCGACCTGAAAAGCGCGGGCGCACTAATACACAAAGCCAGCCTTTCGCACCGCTACCCCCATTGCTGGAGGTGCAAGACGCCTCTTATATATATAGCAACAAACCAGTGGTTTATACAAATAACAAAAGTAAAAGAGAGAATGCTTGAGGAAATAGACACCTCCATTAATTTTCACCCCCAGTTTGCAAAAGTGCGCTTTAGGGATTTTGTCTCATCCGCCCCTGACTGGTGCATCTCGCGCCAGAGGTATTGGGGTGCCCCTCTTCCAATATGGATATGCGAGAATAAGGAATGCAATGAGAGAAAAGTATTGGGCTCCTCAAAGCAATTGCCTGACCCCTCAACAGAGCTTCACCGCCCGTATATTGACGAGGTAAAATTCAAGTGCGAGAAATGCGGGAAAAAAATGCACCGCGTGCCCGACATTCTGGACGTATGGTTTGATTCCGGAAATTCTGTGTGGGCGCAGATGAGGGACGGCGAGGAAAAAGAATGGGCTCAAAAAGACGGCTCATTGCAGGCAGAATTCATAGTGGAGGGAAAAGACCAGACAAGAGGCTGGTTTTACTCGTTGCTTGGCTCCGGCGTGGTGCTAAACAGCGAGTCGCCATACCGAAACCTCACAATGCACGGATTTTTTGTTGATGAGAAAGGGGAGAAAATGTCAAAGTCGGAAGGAAACTTCGTGCCTCTTGAGCAAATTATAGAAAAATACGGGGCAGATGCATTCAGGCTATGGGGGCTATCCGGCACCATATGGGACGACTTGAAATTCAGCTACAAAGAGCTTGACGAGTCAAGGCGCACCCTAGATATATTTCTTAACATGGGCGTGTGGATGGAGCGCTTTTACAAAAAGCCGGCAGCGCCTGTGGATATTTCCTCATACGAGCTTGAGGACAAATGGCTTCTCTCGCGCACGCAGGGCGTGGTGGAAACGGTTACAAAATCATTTGAGAATTTTGAGCCCTTTAGCGGGCTTCTTGCATTGCGCCACTTTTTAGTGGAAGATGTGAGCCGATTTTACATAAAGCGCCTAAAGCAGAGAATTAACGAGGAAAAAAACGTTGACGCGGGAATGCAGGCATTATATGATTGTTTGCTTTCATGCACTACTCTCCTCTCGCCTTATGTGCCATTTGTAGCCGAGCACATTTATTTGCAGGTATTCAAAGCGCATGTGGGCGCAGAGTCTGTGGGCATGCTTTCCTGGCCCCAAAGGGAGGAGAAGCACAAAGATTCTTTGCTTGAGCAGCAGATGGTGTATTTGCGCGAAATAATAAACGCATCTGCAAACGCGCGCATGAAGGCAAACCTCAAATTGCGCTGGCCCGCGGCACAGCTTCTTGTCTCTTCCGATTCTACAGAAGTTGCGAATGCGGTAAAATCAGCCAACGCATTTCTTTGCGCCATGACAAATACTGTGGAAATTAGCACAGGCGCCCCAAAGTCCGAATTTGCAGTGAAAATAAGCGCCTCCAAAGTTGGGGCAAAATTCAAGGAAGATTCGGCGCACGTGAATTCTTTGCTAAAAAAAATGAAGGCGCAGGAAATAATGGAAGGGCTTGCAAAGCGCCCGTTTTTGCTCGAAGAGAAATATGAAATAGACAAGGAGATGGCAAGCGTGGAGGAGAGCGCGCCGGGGTATTGCATAGGAACATTCGACGAGGGAAAAGTGTATGTAAAAACCGAAATTGACGAGAAGCTCTATGCGCTCGGAATTGAGAGGGAGCTTGCGCGCAGGGTGCAGTTTATGCGCAAAAAGCTCGAGCTTGTAAATGAGGATTTTGTAAGCGTGTTTATTGAGGCTGATGCAAAATTGGAGAAAATAGCGCAGGAGGCAAAAGATTCCATCTCAAAGGCGGTCAATGCAAAAACTTTTGAGATAGGAAAATCGGGGGGAAAAGGCAGCCTGCCGGATGAATGGGAAATCGACGGGAAAAAGGTTAAAATATGGGTAAAAAAACTTTAGCTTTCCAAAAGCCCAAATTAATATGGCCCGCGCTGCTTGTGGGCTTGCTCTCTCTTCTCTGGCTTGCGCAGGAGCTTGAGGTTATCAAATCAGACATCCCTGCAGGCCCATTGGCGCTTTTTTGCGCCGCCCTTGCATTATTAATATATGAATTCAGAAAATAAATAAAATTAAAAAATGAAAATTGCGGGAAAGAAAAGCCCGCGCCTTCGCGGGCGGAAAAAGTAAAATTGGAAAATAAAAAATAAGTTGTTTATGAGGTGTTTTAAGTGAAATGTGTTTTTGAGGCAGAAATTTCAAAAAAGGCGGAAGTTATCTCATTGCTTGAGGCAGACCCTTACGGAAAAGAGGAGCAGGGAGAGTTTGCCGGAAGAAGCTTTTCCCGCAACGGCTACAAATTCAAGGAAGGGCTTATGCTTGGCGAGGATAAGGAAAAAGTATTTGTATATTTGAAGGGGCCGGACGACTTTTTGCCTTTTGCCACAAAGAAATTTGAAGGAATTGCAAAAAGGTGCTCTCCTGAGGATGAGGCAAGAATATTGAAAAAAATAGATGATGAGGAGCAGGGCGCGGAAATGGGCGTAGGGGCAATATTTGGGTAATTCTCTCACGGAAAAACACCCTAAAAACGCTTATAAACTTCTATGTGTACACATATGTGTATGGGTAGCGTAAATATTTCACTCAACGACGAGGCGTATGAGTGCCTCAAGCGGGCAAAAAAGGAAAGCGAGAGCTTCTCGCAGGCAGTTATAAGGATAACTTCTAAAAAGGACATAACAAAATGCTTCGGGCTTCTTAAAGAATATTCCAAGGAATTGGATTCAATACAGGCAGAAATTGAAAAATCAAGAAAGGAAAAATGGAGGGATGTCTGGTGAGAGCTTTTCTTGATGCATCTGTTTTGATAAACCTGCTAAAAAGCGACACGCAAACAGAGGGAAAAGTGGGGCAATTGGAAAAAAGCTTCTCTTTTTACACCTCAAGCATAAATGTTTATGAAGTGTTTAAAGGGTTTTATATGCACGAAAAACACCTTGAAATTTTTTCCAGCAAATTTGACATTTTGCTAAGAAACATCACTGTCCTCCCCTTTGATTCCGAATGCGCCAAAAAGGCGGCTGAAATATACTCGGCATTAAGAAAGAAGGGAAAGCCAATAGGTGAGCCCGACTACATGATTGCCGGCTGTGCCCTCTCAAACGGGGTAAACACCATAATAACAGGAAACAAAAAGCATTTTGAGCACATAAAGGGGCTAAAAGTAATTGTTTGCTAAAAAATTTATCTCACCCTTGCAACACTGTTAAAAAATTTATTGCACCTTTGCAACAAGCCTTCCCCTCGCGATTTTCGGCGGAATTTCTTCCGGCTCTCCCCTTAACTTGTAAGCGATGTAAATATCTCCCGAAAACGTCTCTCCAGGCAAGAATTTTTGCCCTGCCAAAACATTTCCCCCCTCATCCACATCAACGCATTGCATCCTAAACTTTATTGTGCCAGGCATGCTGCCCACATTCAGCGAGTTTCCCCTAAGCAAAATCGCCTTTGCATTGCTTCCGGTTATTTTCCCTCCCGCATCAAGGCGAAAAAGCGCATCCTTGAAATTTCCGTCCTCTGCTATTTTTGGCTTTCCTCCCCTCGCGCAAGCCATCCCGTAAATTTCTATCGCGTCTTTCTCGCCGCTTCTAATATTTGCATAAACCACGTTGGTAAGCTTTTTTCCTGAACTAGAGGTTGATTCATCTTCCGAGAGAAGCCGGTGCTCAGAGCAGCTTATGTATGAGGTGCTAAAAGTGCACGTATCAGGGCTTTGCAAAGGCACTATCACCATAAGCGCCGCAACCACTATTGCAATAACAAGCAATGCCCACCCGTAGGTAAGAAGAAATTCCATTGCCGACTGCCCAGCTGCCATGCATTTTCTATTCTGGCTCTGTTTTTAAGTTTTTGCGCCCTTAGTTTCTTCATTATATTTTAGGTAAAATTTGGGTGGTGTGGCTTGGCTAATGCAAACTCAGGGTTTTTGAAAATATTTCTATTTCTCTCTTTTTCTATTATGGCTTTTGCCTCTTTTTCATATGCCGTAGCATGCGAGCAGGCATCTTATCCCGCCTGCTTTGGAACCTGCGCAAATGTCGAATATGAGTGCAACAACACTATCACTTTTGAGATGGAGGGAGAAAACTGCCTTTGCGACTGCCCCGGCTATTTGGAAAAAGTGCTTGATAATTCCACCGAACTTGAGATTGACGGGATGAAATTAAGGCTTGGGGAAGTGTATTTTGACAAGGGAGAGGCATTTGTAAAAATATTTGATGAAAATGGAAATTATCTTGGGGAAGTGAAAGTAAGCGAAGGAGGATACGCAAAATTCACAAACCCCAAAACAGGCAACAGCATTTTAATAAAAGGAATAAGGGTTGCTCCCCCGAGTTCATCTATCTGGGCAGAAGTTTCTCTTTTTACTGATGAAATAACCCTTGAGCATGACAAGAGGTATAACCTTGCCTCATCCGACGACCCAAATTGGGCAAATGTGAGAGCTTCCCTTCTCTGGAAAAACCGGGAAGCCAGCGCATTAGACGGGCGCGCGGACTCGTTGCGCGAAATTGCTCTCTATGTGGATGACATGTCATCCTACATACAAGGCAGCGGCAACCGCATGGTTGCAGGCGACTCCGTAGCTTTCCCAAAAATAGGAAATTCCTACACTCTTGAATATAGCGGGCTTGATTTGCAGAGTGCGGATTACGAGGGCATTAGCATATCTGTAGATTCAGGGGAAATAGTTGTGGCAAATGCAGACAACTGCAATATTCGCAATGCAAAATATGACGCAACCCTCATAAGGGTAAGCGTAAATTCTCGTTCCAATTTGTTTGGGGGCGGCATTGATGCCCTTGGAGGAGATGAGACATATACGTTTCTTATTGACCCTACAGGAAACTTCAGCTTAAACGGCACAGACCAATATGTGGATTCCACAAAAGCAAACTCGCTTGACTGGACTTATTCGACCGTTTTCTGGAAGGCGACTGGGTGCGATTACTATAAAATGAACCGCGTGCTCACGCCCTCAACCAAAAACATCTCTTACATCAACACAACTATTCTCACATCTTTCACAAACACAACTCCCGCAGTAAAATTCTCTACAGCAGGGGATGACGCTGGCGCCTATGGCGCAATCCGCTGGTATTTTGTAAACAACAAGAATGCCAACACCAAAAAGATGCAAACCACCCCATACTACGGCCCTGAGCAGCTGAGTGGAAATATAGTAGGGGAAATAGTTTTGCAAGAGGATGCGGGAAAGCGGGATATTACCTCGCATTATCCTGTAATGACACGGTTTCCAGTGTATAAGGGTACTGCCTCGGTGGAATTCTGGAAATTCAAGTCCTCGGACTCAGATCCATCTGTTGCATACTATAGCGGAATAAACGACAGCGATAAAACAACTCCAACCCATGTGCAATTTGCAACTAGTTATCCGCTGCCCCTTTACACAGACAGGGGCACGAATGTTACCGAAGTCAGTTCATCAACCATATATCTCTATGTTGCAACAAAGGTGGGCTATGCAAACTTTGATTTTGAGAATTCATACCAATTCACTACGCTTATACATGATGCAATTGACAAAACACCGAACAACAGGGTAACCTCCCTGCAAGAGGACATATATGATAACCCGCTTACATTTTCGGATATAGACCAGCTTCTTTCCCCTCTGCGTGGAAGCTTTGCTCCAAACCATAAATATCTTTACAGGATTGGCGAGGATGAATATTCCGGATTTGCAACCCAAAAACTTGTTGACCAGCAGGCAAGCTCTGACTTTACCTACAGCGAGCAGCAGGGCTATTGGGTGGGCTCATCAGCAGACCCCTCAACAGGCGTCTATTATGATAGTGGGGACGCTTACAGGCAAATAGTCGCAAAGCCAAACATAATCGCCTACAACATGAAATTCTTTGGCAACGATTGGGGAATTCCCATTTGCACAGCCGGATTGTCAAAAACAGGCGACTGGGCTTCATGCACCGCAAGCTATGACAGGACAGATGACCACCGCCTGAAAATATGGTTCCTTGGGGAAGAGTGGCTTATCACCAATATGAGCGAGCCCGCAATAAGGGATTTGTACAATTCTGTAGGGGCAAAACCGGGCGGCTTAGTAAAGCTTGCAAAAGAAGCGAAGTATGACATCCTTAACATCAACGGTGTAATTGACGGGGGCGACTTCAAAGCCCGCCTTGTTAAAGTTTTGCCTGGCGGGAACGCCTTCTTTGACATACTTGATGCAAACGGCAAGGTTCTGGCGCAAATAACGGTAAGTCCCGGGCAAACTTACACATTTATAGATTCCTCAACCGGCAAATCAATAAAAATCCACCTTTACAGGGCATCTCCCGGATTTCAGGAAAACTGGACAGAAATCCGCGCGTATGGCCCCTGTCCGCCGGGGCAGGAATATAACAATGAGACATGCAAATGCGAGTTTTACCCGACAAATTTCTCATGCAACGGCGAATGGAACAACTCAAGAAGCTTTAATTCCTCTTTTGACTTTTGCACAAACGACTGCGACACCGGCTATGAATGCAACGCCGCAACCTGCCTCTGCGAGCCAATCTTAGAGCCCCTCACATTCTCATGCAATCAAAATTTCACCCAAAACAGGAGCTATATAAAAGATTTTGACTTTTGCACAAACGACTGCCCAGAAAACAAAGATTGCAGCGCCAACTCCTGCAAATGCGAATGCAACCAAACCCAAAGAAATGCCTGCCAGTACCCAAACATCTGGAACGAGAAAAACTGCTCATGCCAGATAGTTGAATACTGCGGCGCGGGGGATGACGCGGGCATCTGCGCTCTCCCATGCCAGAACAAGAACAAGCAATGCGTGCTTGAATCGCCAGATGCCTGCTCATGTATTTGCGAGGGGGAGCAGAGCTGCAAAGACCCCAAAACATTTAACAACCAGACATGCTCCTGCCTCTGCCCGGCGCAGGACACAGTAAGAATTTCCCTAAACGACATAATAGACGGGGGAAATTATGATTTAAGAATTATGAAAATGGGAGAAAATAACGGCGCAAAATATGCAAACATAGAGATAAGGGGCAAGGACGGCAGCCACAAATGGTGGTACCCCCTAGGCGAGGGGGAGAGCCGCGCCTACTACAACAGCGAAGGGCAGAATGGCATCTCATTTAGCATAATAGAAATAAATGCAGATGAGAGCTGGGTTGAAATTATAATACACTCCGACTGCCCCAAGCCCAAGAAATATTCCACCGACTCATGCGCATGCTATTGCCCGTCGGAATTAAAGGCAAATTGCACAAAGCCCCACATATGGAATGAGAGCAACTGCACATGCGAATATGTTGATGCCCTCAACTTCTCATGCAACCAAAACTGGGCGCAAAACAGAAGCTATGCAAGCAATTTCGACTATTGCACTGATGATTGCCCGCAGGATTTTCTCTGCAATGAAAACTCATGCATTTGCGAGGAAAAGCCAAAAGATAGCTGCACCGGGGGAATTGAAAACAACGCGCCTTTCTGCACAGGAATATGTGTAAATGAAAATGAAGTGTGCGCCTTCAACCCGAAAATAAACCTGAGCAACTTAAGCGGGGCAAACCTAAGCGAGCTGTGCACATGCCAGAGAAGCTGCTACAAAAACCCAATAGACCAGGACAGGGCAGGGGATGAGGAAAAAGGCGCCATAAGACCGCCTGAGGAGCCAAGAGAGTGCGACCCGCTAATAAGGGAATTTGAGCTCTTTGGCCTGCAAATTCCCGACATTTATATTCTGGATGCCGGCTGCGGAGAGCTTGGGTGCAACTTTGAGACTGGCTTGTGCATTGTTGATGAATCCATAATCGCAGAGCCGCCCGGCTCTGCAAAAATTTGCATAGGCGCCTGCCCGCCCGGGCTTGAATGCTCTGTGCAAAACTCGCAATGCGACTGCGTAGAGCCGCCCCAGCCCTGTGGTTTTGTGGGCAAGCCGTATTCTGAAGAATTGGGGGAGCCGTATTATAGCGCAAACGCATGCACTGGCTACTGCGAAGATAGCTCAAAGCAATGCTACATCGCCGGAATGAACGGTATTGCGGACAGCAAAAGGCATGCAACATTTCTTGATGCATATTGCACTTGCGAGTGCGGCATTCCCACAACCTTGGTGCTTGGGGCGTCAAGCTCAAAAACAACCTGGAACGGCTTTGTGTCCATACGGCTTTTGAGCGTTGAGGGCTCAGGCGCAACCGTGAGGATGGCGGATGCAAAATCCCCTTACGGATACAAAGAGGAGCAGGTGGGGCAGGGAGGCACCGCCACATTCAAGCTTGAGCGAACGGGCGAGAACGTTTATTTCAAAATATCAAAAATTTCCTCATACGAGGGGCAGGATTATGTTGTAGTTATCATGAATTCCTGCCCTGCGGGGGAAACGTTTGATGCGCAAACATGTTCATGCATTAAAGGCGGAATTGCAACCGACAACCCAACCCCCGAGAGCAACGCATTTGTGCCATGGTATGAGTAACATTTTTATACTCTATTTACCATATATTCTCATGGTAAGGAAAGTTGAGGCAATCTCCTCATACATGGAGGGGCATTCAAGCAATTTTCACTATCCCTTTCCCCTTAATATGAAAAATGCGCCCTCGAAGTTTGATGATTTGCTGCAAAAGCAAATGCAAAATTTCAAAAAAAGAAATAAGGAAAAAAAGGATTCCCTTGATTTGAGCCATAACTGCAAAAAAATGCAAAAATTAGAAAAATTAGTTTGCGAATTCTGCGAAGGAGAAAGCTCTTTTTCACTAAAGGAGAAGAAGGAAATTTTGCAGAAAATAAAAGATTTGATTTCGCAGCTTCCCTCCTCAGGCAGCGAGGCAATAAAAGAGATGCTAAACTCACACAGCAATTTGGAGCTTTATTCAATATTTCTAAATTCCGCGCCGCCTGAAGCCAAGCCCCTCACTTATCCGCAGGAGATAGCAAAATTCGCATCAAGCTTTAGGCGCAACTGAACATCTTTTTCTCCCCTCCGCCACTTTACGGGGCAAATAGCAAGATAGGGTTATAAACCCTTGTATACATATTCTTCTTCACGTCTACTTTACAAATTCTTGTGAGGTTTGACACTCCTAACAATTGTTAGGAATCATCCCGGCAGATTGGCTAACATGCTAAATGAGCATGTTGCCAAATAAAAAGGGAAAATTTTTCCGCCCTGAAAAAGGGGTGCGCCAATGCCAAGGCAAGCGCATTCGGAAAAAAAGTTTCAAAAGTGATAAGAATGGCAAAAAAGAAAATTGCTTTTTGCCAGAATTATCCGACTAACAGGAGGATAATCTGATGGCAAAGCACAACAGACCCAGAAAAGGCTCGCTGGCATTTAATCCAAGAAAGCGGGCTAACAAGCAGACCCCCACTATTAACTTTTGGGCGGAAAGGGAAGAGCCCTCTCTATTGGGATTTGCAGGATACAAGGCAGGAATGACTACAATATCATATATTGATGATTCTAATTCTCCAAACAAAAACACTGAAGTCTTTATTGGCGCAACAATAGTGGAGGCGCCCTCATTAGTAATATATGGCATCCGCGCATTCAAAGACGGGCAAATAAAAACAGATAAAATATGCACAGATGAGAAAATTCTCAAAGAGATGGGAATGAAATTAAAGAAAAAAAATGAAATAAAGGCAGAGGATGCCGACGATATTTTTGTTCTTGCATACACCCGCCCCTCAAAATGCGGGTTTGGAAAAAAGCATATAGAAAAAATGATGATTGGGGTAGGGGGAAAAGACACAAAAGCAAAGCTTGATTATGCAAATTCTATTTTAGGAAAAGAAGTAAAAGCATCCGAGGCAATAAAGCCCGGAGAATATGTTGACACCTTCGCAGTATCCATAGGGAGGGGCTGGCAGGGGCAGGTAAAGCGCTTTGGCACCTCTATACAGCGAAGAAAAGCAACAGGCAAAAGGCGACATATCGGAAACATGGGCGCGTTCGGGGCGCACGGGGTGCACCACACAGTCCCGATGGCGGGGCAAATGGGATACCACAACAGGCATGAGCTTAACAAAAGAGTGATGAAAATCGCAACACCTGAGGAAGTAAACCCGTCGGGGGGCTTTCCGCACTACGGAGTTGTGAAAAACGAGTGCCTTCTTATCCTTGGCTCAATAACAGGGCCGAAAAAAAGGCTTATTCGCATGAGAAAGGCGGTGCGAAAAGCCGAGATAAAGGCGCCTGACGTGAAGGAAATATTAAACACTCCTCAAAATTAGTGATTAAATGGCAAAAGCAACATTATATTCAACAAGCGGAAAAGCAAGCGGCGAGGTAGAGCTTCCGGCAGCATTTGATGAGCCGATACGCCCCGGCCTTATAGCAAGGGCGGCAATAGCAGACCAGACTCAATTTTACCAGCCAAAGGGAAGCGACGTATGGGCAGGAATGAAAACCTCTGCAAGATATCAGGGAAGAAAAGACACTTACGGCGCATCAAAAAACCACGGAATGTCGATGCTTCCGAGGGAAATTCTTCCGGGCGGAAAATTCGGGCGAGCAAGGCGAATTCCCTCATCCGTGAAAGGAAGGCGCGCGCACCCTCCGAAAGTGGAAGAGAAATTAATCGAGAAAATAAACAAAAAAGAATATGAAAAGGCGCTTCACTCCGCATTGGCGGCATCCGCCTCAATAAAATACGTGCTCTCACGCGGGCACAAAATAAGCGAAAAATTCTCACTCCCTATTATAATAGACGGCTCAGCCGCGCTTGCCAAAACAAAGGACGCGCAAAAAATGCTTGAGGCAATAGGGATAGGGGACGACCTTGCAAGAGGCAAAAATTCAAAAAAGCGCTCGGGTGTCGGCTCAAGAAAGGGCGGCTTAAGGCGCCCAAAAACCATACTTATAGTGGTATCACAAAAAGAGGGCGCAATTAAGCGCGCGGCAAAAAACATCGCAGGAGTAGACGTTGTAAGCGCGGATAAATTAAGGGTGCTTGACCTTGCGCCCGGAGCAAAAGCCGGCAGGCTCGCGGCATATACAAAAGCCGCGCTTGAGGAAATCGCGAAAAGATGATATTTATGGCAAAAAAAACCAAAAGCCAAGAAGCATTCCAAGCAGGGCAGCAGGCAGAGGCAAAGATAGCAAAAGCAAATGCAAAACTCTCTGGCAAAGGGGCAAAAAAATATTTGCCAAAGGCAAAAGTTTATTCGGGAAAATACGGGGCGCAGGAAGATGGCAAGGAGGGCGCATACACCGCCAAAGGCACAATCCTTCTTTACCCAATAACAACAGAGAAGGCAATTGCCATGATTGAATTTTCAAACCAGCTCACATTTGTTGTAAGCGCAAATTCCACAAAGCCGCAGATAAAAAGGGAAGTTGAAGCCCTCTTCAAAGTAAAGGTGGGGAGAATCAACACAAAAATAACTCCCAAGGGAAAAAAGCACGCTTACATAAAGCTAAAGGAAGGAAAGGCGGATGACATCGCATCACAGCTAAAGATTGTATAAGTGATATAAATGGGAAAATTACTAAAGCAGCAAAGAAGAGGAAAGGGCTCCCCCGCATACATTGCCCAATCCCACAGGTATAAGGCAAAAATAGCATTTCGCAAAATCGACTCTATAGAGAAAGAGGGCTCTCTTCGCGGGGCGGTAATGAAATTTGTGGACGACCCTGCGCACCAAGTGATACTTATGCATGTGCGTTTTGCAAACAACGATGAGATTATGGTGCCTGCGCCTGAAGGAATCGCGGTAGGGGATGAAGTATACTCAGGGGCTCTTGCGCCGATAAAGCCCGGCTGCATCGTGCCTCTCTCAAAATTGCCTGAAGGAATGTTTATTTACAATGTTGAGAGAAACGTCGGGGACGGCGGCAAATTTGTGCGCGCGCCCGGAGCATACGCAACCCTTGTCTCAAAAGAGAAAGGGAAAGCATATGTAAAGCTTCCATCAAGAAAAGTAATAGAGCTTCAAGCCACCTGCAGGGCGCAAATAGGATTGCTTTGCGGAGGGGGAAAGCTTGAGATGCCTCTTCTAAAAGCAGGAGTAAACCACTACAAAAAGCATGCGCAAAACCGCAAGTGGCCTGTAAACAGGGGAGTAAAAATGAATGCTTACACACACCCGTACGGAGGCAAGCAGCACCACAAGGGCCGCTCAAGCACCACCAGCAGAGGGGCGCCTCCGGGAAGAAAAGTCGGGCACATCGCCGCGAAATCCACGGGGCGCAAGAAGAGCAAAAACGCATAAGGTGAATAAATGGCACGCATAGAAACTTATAGGGGATTAACGCGCGAGAAGCTGGAGGCGCTCTCTCTAGAGGAATCGCTTCCTCTCATAACCAGCCGGGGCAGGCGTGCGGTAAAGCGCGCGCTTGAGGGAAAAAACACCAAATTGCGGCAGTTTATCAAAAAAGTTGATGAGATGCGAAAGAAAACCTCAAAAAAGCCGATTCGCACCCATATAAGAGACGCGGTTATACTTCCTTTCTGGATAGGATTGGAATTTGCGGTGCACAATGGCAAAGAATTCAAGCCGCTTACAATAACAATAGATAAAATAGGATACCGCTTAGGAGAATTTGCGCACAGCACCGGAAGGGTTTTGCACTCTGGCCCGGGAATCGGCGCAACACGCGGCTCCAAATTTATCCCGCTAAAGTAGGTAGTCTAATATGGCAAATTACGCATACAACGAAAAAGAGAAGGGCATTGCGCTTGCGCGCGTCAACTCGGTTGACGCCAGCTACCGCGATTTGTGCAACGTATGCTCAAACATAAGGGGAAGGCGCGCGGACGCGGCGCTTATGTTTTTGACAACCGCGCTTGAGGAAAAACGCCCGATTCGCTATCCCCGCCACAACAAGAGGCGAGGGCATGTGCGCTCTTTGGGGGGCAAAAAGGGAGGATGCCCTGTAAAATCCATAAAAATAGTGCTCAACGTTTTGCAAAACGCAGTTGCAAATGCAAACGCAAAAGGGCTTGGCGACTGCAAAATAATTCACATAGCGGCAAACAAGCAGGATGTTTTTGCAAGAATGTCTGCAAAGGGAAGGCGCATGCGCCAGGACTTTGAGAACGCGTTTGTTGAAATAGTGCTTCGCGAGCTAAAGAGCGAGGAGAACCTCCAGAAGCAAAAAGAGATAAAAAAGAAGAGAGAAGAGGCGAAGAAAGCTTTGGAGGCAAAGGCAAAAGAGCTGGAAGCAAAAAAGGCGGCTGATGCAAAAGCCGCACAAGAGAGAAAGGATGCAAAGCCGGCAGGAGGCGATGCAAAAAAAGAAACTAATGCGGATGCAAAAAAAGAAGATGAAAAGAAAGCAGCCGATGCCGCAAAAAAAGAAGATGAAAAGAAAGCAGCCGATGCCGCAAAAAAAGAAGATGAAAAGAAAGCAGCCGATGCCGCAAAAAAAGAAGATGAAAAGAAAGCAGCCGATGCCGCAAAAAAAGAAGAGAAAAAAGAAGCAAATGCCTCGCAGGCGCCAAGGCAGAAAATGTCTGATGTGCTCAAGCAGGCAAAAGAGAGGCCTCCTGTCAAAAAGAGCGGGAAAAATTTAAATTAAGGGTGTAATGCGTGGGAATTGAGAAAAAATTCATCGAAGAGGAAATAATCCGGCATCAGGTATCAAAATACCTTGAGACAGAGCTTGACCGCGCCGGCTTTACGCATGTGGATATTCAGCGCACGCCAATGGTTACGCGCATCAGCGTGGAGGTAACAAACCCGGGGCGCGTCATCGGCAAAAAAGGAAGGACAATAAGAGAGCTCACAGACAATATTGCAAAGAATTTCAAAATAGAAAACCCGCAAATCTCGGTAACAGAGTCAAAGAACCCTGAATTGGAGCCGCGCCTTATAGCAAAAAAGGTGTGCCGCTTTATAGAGATGGGCAAAAAGCCGCGCGCTATTTTGCACTCCTCATTGCGAGACATTATGAATGCAGGCGCGCTGGGGGGCGAAATAGTTGCGGCAGGAAAATTGGCTGCAAAAGGAGGGCGCTCAAAATCATTAAGAGTGGTTGCAGGCTATGTGCCAAAGGCAGGTGAGCCGGCGCGCCTTGTGCATGAGTCGCATGTCACGGCATACCCAAAAGCAGGCGCAATAGGGGTGCTTGTAAGAATAGTGATGCCAGGCACCGTGTTTCCCGACAAAGGAGTGCCGACCGTGGTGGAAGTGCCGAATTTAATTTCAAAATCCGAGGATGTTGCAACAGGCGGCAATTCTCCGGAAGCTCGGGAGAGAAAGCGAAGAGCCCCGCAGGGAAGAGGGCGTGAGAGGAAGAGATAGGTAATTTTTATGGCAATCTTGCGAAAAAAAGAATTAAGGGAAATGGGCGCGCAGGCGCTTGAGGACAAGCTTTTTGAAATTAGAAAAGAGCTCAACTCCGAGCGCGGCATGGTGGCAACAGGAGGCCGCTCCCAGAACCCGGGGAGAATACGCGAGCTTCGCAGGACAGTAGTGAGAATACTCACATTCATGACACAGCAAAAAGAAGTTGCCACAGGCGGAAGCAAATCTTCTGCCGCTCACTTGCGCAAAATCGGCGAAAGGAGCAAAAACCAGAGGTGAAAATTGGTGGGGAATATATTTCCAAAAGATGACCTGATGAGGGAAATCATTTCGGATGCAATCGAAAAAGAGGATGTAAGATTACGGGCATATGCAACAAAGAAAAGATTCAAAAAACTGGTAACAGTGATTGAGGGGCTCGACAAGGGAAAGCTTTCCCAGACCGCCAAGGAATTGAAAACAAAATTCGCATGCGGCGGGACGGTAAAAGACGGCCTTGTAGTGCTGCAGGGAAACCACATCGCAAAAATAAAGCAGGTGTTAATTTCCCTGGGCTATGATGCCAACTCAATAACGGTTGTTCCCGGTTTTGTAAGGTGAAATTTCAAATATGGCATTGGATGAGGAATGGATTGGAAAGAGGGCGAAAATCACCGCCTCACAAAATCCGAACAATATCGGAATTTGCGGGGAGATAGTGGATGAGACGCTCAACACGATAACCTTTCTCACAAAAGAAAATGAAAGAAAAATCGTGCCGAAAAAAGGCGCGCGCATGCAGATGGAGGGTTCCAAAGAAATATTGGAGCTCTCAAACACGCTCGCGCGCCCGCACGAGAGGAGCAAAAAATGCTCCCAAGGGTAGATTATGATGGACAAAACGAAAAAAAACGCAGTATCCCGCCGAGGATTTTTGATGCAGGGGGTAGTGGTATCTGACAAAAGAAAGCGCACCGTCACGGTGCAGAGGGACCTTGTCACATATGTGCCAAAATACAAAAGGTATGCACGCAAAATTTCAAAGATAGCCGCGCATAACCCCGACGAAATAGGCGCTCACACCGGAGACGTTGTGGAAATAGCAGAATGCCGCAAAATATCCAAGACAAAGGCATGGATAGTCACAAAAATCATTGCAAAAGGAGCAGGGCATCTTGTGCCCGGGCAGGTAAAGGCGCATGACGAGGCGCAACGCTCGCATGAAGGAAAGGAAAAATACCGCTCAAACAAGGCGCAAGAAAAGGAAGGAAAGGAAAAGAAGCCTGATGCAAAAGGAAAGCAACACGCGCAAAAGAAAAATATTGAAGAGGAAGAGGAGCAAACTCAAACTGTGCGCGAGGAAGAGGAGCTTGTGAGGGATGAGGAGGAAACCGCAAAAGAGTAGAGGCGTTTATTTATGAAAGGATTAACCACTTCGGTAACACGGTGCCTGCAGGTCGGCTCCCGCATGGCATGCAACGACAACTCCGGCGCAAAAATAGTGCAGATAATAGGAATAAAGGGCGCAAAGGCAAAGCATGCGATGTATCCAAAAGCCGGCGTGGGGGATATTGTCACCGTGTCGGTGAAAAAGGGAAAAATTTCCATGAAAGGAAAAGTGCTAAAGGCGGTAATTATACGCCAGAAAAAAATGTTCAGGCGCCCAAACGGGATGCGCATATGCTTTGAGGACAACGCAGTGGTAATAATAGATGACAACGGCCTGCCGGTAGGCACCGAAATAAAGGGCGCCATAGCGCGCGAAGTATCGGACAGGTTTCCAAAGGTGGCGGCAATCGCCCCCGCGGTAGTATAGGTGTAATCATGGCAACAAAGACAAAACAGCCGAGAAAGCAGCGCAAGATGCGCGCAAACGCGCCGATGCATGTGCGCAAAAAGCTTATGCATGTGCATGTTTCAAAGGCTCTTCGCCAAAAAAACGGCTCCAAAAGAAGCGTGCTTGTGAAAAAGGGCGACAAAATAAAAGTCCTCTGCGGCTCCAACAAAGGAAAAACCGGTATAGTAATGGAAGCCGATTACAAGGACCTTATGGTTTATGTGGAAGGCATTGTGAGGAGAAACTCAAAGGCGGCGGAGAAGCTTGTGCCAATCCGCCCGTCTATCATAGAGATAATAGACGGAGATTTTTCATCCCCCTCGCGCAAGAGAGGCGGCGCATCAGGCGCAAAGGAAGCGCAAAAAGAGCAGAGCAAATAATTGAGATGATAATATGAGCAAAAAAGGAAACTCACCGCACACAAAAAGGATTTCGCTTCCAAAAACCCTGCCTGTGGCAGGAAGAAAGGAGCATGTGTGGATAGCCTCGGTAAGCCCCGGAACTCATGCAAGAAGCGGGGGCATAAACCTTCTGATGCTGCTTCGAGACGAGCTTTCAGTATGCGCGAACCTCTCTGAAACAAAGCGCCTCCTAAATTCCGGAGGGGTGCTTGTGGACGGGCAGGCGCGAAAAGACGCGCGCTTCCCCGTGGGGATAATGGATATTATTTCCATATTGCCTGCAAAAAAGGCATATCGGATGCAAATCACGGGGGGGAAGCTAAAGCCCGCGGAAGTGGATGCGAAAAAAGCGTCCATAAAATACTGCAAGGTGGTCGGAAAGCGCACCCTCAAAAAGAAAAAAATCGCAATCACACTGCACGATGGCAGAAGCCTTTTGGCGGACGACAACGTGAAAGTCGGCTCAACCCTGAAAATGGAACTGCCGAAATTCAAGATGCACGGGAGCATATCAATGGCTCCGGGCGCAAAATGCGTTGTGATAAAAGGAAAGCACGCGGGAAAGATTGCAAAACTTGAAAACATCTCAAAGCGAACCGGATCCATCCCGGCGCGCGCACAGCTCAAGGCAAGTGAGGGGGACTTTAGCACCCTGGCAAACTACCTTGTGGCAGTTGACGAGGATTTCTAAAATTGAACGGTAATTAATATGGCAGAGGACAAAAAAAGCAAAAACGTGATGTTGGAAGTGGCGATTGAGAAGGTCACCTTAAACATCGGAGTAGGGCAGGCAGGCGCCGAGCTTGAGAATGCAAAAACGCTTCTTGAGCGCCTTAGCGGATGCAAATCCGTGGAAACGCTTGCAAAAGTGCGCAACCCCGTATTTCACATAAAGAAGGGCGACCCCATCGGAGCAAAGACAACTTTGCGCGGGCAGGCCGCGTTGGAATTTGTGAAAAAGGCGCTAAAGCCAAAGGATTTCACATTAAGCAAAAGGAATTTTGATTCCCTTGGAAATTTCAGCTTCGGGGTTCCGGAGTATATCGAGTTTCCGGGCGCAAAATATGACCCGAAAATCGGAATCATCGGCTTTGACGTATGCGTAAGCCTCAAAAGAAAGGGCGGCTGGAGAATCGCAAGAAAGAGAATAAGGAAAGCAAAAATCCCCAACTCGCACAGGATAAGCCGCGATGAGGGAATCGCCTTTGCGCAAAATGCGTTAGGCGTGAAAATATCAGAATAAATGGTGGTACTTTGGCGAAACGAGAAAAAAACCCCCTTCCCTTCGAATACAAGAAGAGAGGAAAAGGCAAACGAAAATGCAGAATTACCGGAAACGCAAAAGGGATAATACGCTCATACGGGCTGCAGCTCTCCCGAAGGGTGTTTCGGGAAATTGCCGAAAACATAGGGTTTAGGAAATATTGAATGGTGTGATGATTATGTCAAACGATTTACTTGCTGATGCGCTTAACGCGATAAAAACGCACGAGATGGCGGGCAAAGGCATTTGCGAGGTAAAGCCCAGCAAAATAGTGCGCGAGACGCTCAAGATATTGCAGGAGAAGCACTACATCGGAGACTTTGAATATGTGGATGAGGGCTACACCGGGCATTTCAAGGTAAAGCTTTTGGGAAAAATAAACAAATGCGGCTCAATAAAGCCCCGCTTCCCGATAAGAAAAAGCGAATGGGTGGAATGGGAGCAGAAATATATTCCCGGAGTCGGCTTTGGCTTGCTAATAGTGAGCACCCCGCAGGGGCTTATGACAAATGAGGACGCAAAGAAAAACAACACAGGGGGAAGGCTCATCGCATATGTATATTAAGTGGTATTTATGGCATCAAAAATAAAGGAAACCGTTACCATCCAAATTCCACAGGGAATCAGCGCCAGCTTGAGTGGCAGCATGGTGTCAGTTTCCGGCCCAAAGGGAAAAGCCTCAAAAAACCTCGCGCTGCGCGGCTTAACAATAAAAATCGAGGGAAGCACGGTAACCCTAACAGGCCCGCTTCGCGAAGTAATGACAGCCAACGGGCATATCAAAAACATGCTGCAAGGGTGCAAGGACGGATATTCGCAAAACATGAAGATAATATTCGCCCACTTTCCAATGTCGCTTGAAGTGAAAGGAAAGGCACTTACCATAAAAAATTTCAAGGGAGAGAGAAAGCCCAGGGTAGCAAACATAGTGGGCGACACCAAGGTTGAAATAAAGGGGCAGAGCATAGTAGTAAGCGGCCCCAGCAAAGACGACGTCGGGCAAACCGTTGCAAACATGAGAATTGCAACAAAGATAGTGGGTATGGATTCGCGCATTTTCCAGGACGGAATCTACCCTGTAAAGGAGTAATGATGTTTATGCCTACAAAGAAAAAAATACCCAAATTCCTAAGGCCCAACTACGGGCGCTCATCCCGAAAGCGCATAAAGGGAAACTGGAGGCGCCAGAGGGGCATAGACAACAAGAAAAGGGTAAAAATGAAGCATATGGGCAAATCGCCCTCAATCGGATACGGGCAGGACAAGAAAATTCACGGAATGCATCCTGCGGGAAAAAGGGAATTGCTTGTCTCAAGCATGAAGCAAATTGCAAGCGCGGACGGCACTCTCCTCATAAGAATTGCGGGAGGGGTTGGCAAGAAGCTTAAGCAAAAACTGCTTGAAGAGGCAAAGAAAAAGAGCCTTGTGGTTCTAAACCCCGGAAACAGGGAAAAAATAGTAAAAAAGGAAGCAAAGAAGAAAGCTCCGGCAAAAAAATCCGCGGCAGCCGTCGCAAAAAAAGAAGCAAAGGCGCGAGATGTTAAAAAAACAGGGGCAAAAAAGGAAAATCCAAAAAATGAAATTAATGCGGATGCAAAAAAAGAAGAGGCAAAAAAATAGGTAGATGTTTATGATTAGCACAATAAAACGGCTCGCATCGTCCATTCTCGGCATAGGGGAGTCAAAAGTATGGCTTGACCCGAATGCAGGCGAGAAGATAAGCGAGGCTCTAACGCGCGATGACGTGCGCAGGCTAATAGAGGAGGGGGCAATCCGCCCGATTCTGCGAAGGGGGGTCAGCCGCCACCGCGCAAGAAAAAAGGCGATAGGAAAAAGAAAAGGAAGGCGCGACGGAATAGGAAGCCGAAAAGGAACCTACAAGGCGCGCAACAACCCCAAGCAGATATGGATGGCAAAAGTGCGCGCCCAGAGAAAGCTTCTCTCAACCCTTGCGGGCGAGGGAAGGCTGGATAAGGAAAATGTCCGCGACATTTACCTGAAAATAAAAGGAAATTCCTTCAGGGGAAGGCAGAATATGCTAAACTACCTCAAGGATAATGGAATGCTCAAAGAGCCTTTAAGCAAAAAATAAATAGTTGATAGATATGGGAAAAGCAACCGGACCAACATACAAAGTCGCTTACAGGAGGCGAAGAAAGAACGCCACCAATTACACAAAGCGCCTCGCACTTATAAAATCGGAATCAAGCCGCCTTGTGGTGCGCGCAAGCAACAAGGGAGTGCTTGTGCAGGTAATTTCATTTGACCCTGCAGGAGACAAAACCCTTGCATGCGCAAAATCATCAGAGGTTGAAAAATTCGGATGGCTTTCACAGGCAAACACGCCAACAGCATACCTTACCGGGGCGCTGGCGGCAAAAAAGGCTTTGGCTGCAGGGGCAAAATCCTGCAACCTTGACATCGGCATGAGCACCCCTAGCGCGGGAAGAATACTTTTCGCAGCCGCGATGGGCGCAAAAGATGCCGGGCTCGCCCTTTCTTTGGGCGAGGGGCTTGTTGACATGAAAAGAATAGACGGCTCGCACATCAGCGAGTATGCAAAAAAGCTTGAAGAGGAAAATAAGGAAAAATTCTCAAAGCAGTTTTCACGCTATATAAAGAAAAATGTTGATGTGAAAAATCTGCCAAGTGTTTTTGCCAAGGCAAAGGGCAAAATATTAAGCGGGTGAAAATGAATGGCACGAGGATACAGAAAAGATCGCAAAAGGGACAACAAGCAAGAGTTTAATCCCGACAGCTGGACTCCAAAAACCCAAATAGGGAAAATGGTCAAAGAGCAGAAGATAACCTCAATCGAGGAAATATATGCTCTTGGAAAGCCTGTGCTTGAAGCCGAGATTGTGGACTTTTTGCTTCCCGGCCTCGAATCAGAAACCCTTGAAATTAAAAACACCCAGCGAATGACCGACTGCGGGCGCAAAATGCAGTTTCGCGCGGTCGTATTATTGGGGGACAAAAACGGGCACTTTGGAATAGGCGTCGGAAAAAGCGAGGAAGTCCGCCCCGCTATAGAGACCGCATCCAAAAACGCAAGGCGCAACATAATTTGCGTTCCGCGTGGAAACGGCTCATGGGAGGACAACATCAAGGCGCCGCACAGCATACCAATCAAAGTTACCGGAAAAAACGGCTCAGTGGAAGTGGTGATAAAGCCGGCGCCGCGAGGGGTAGGGATAGCCGCAAACCATGTGTTGAAAAAAGTGCTTATCTACGCAGGAGTAAAAAACGCCTGGTCATTCTCGCGGGGGCACACAAGAAGCATTTACAACATGGCAATGGCGGCCGCAAAAGCGCTGAATTCTCTTAATGGGATGAAATATCACGGAGACTGGAGCGAAATGGGCGCAAGAGGCGAAGAAATCGCAAAAATGCAGGGCGCTTTCAAGGGAGTAAAAAGCGCGGATGAAAAATTAAAGGAAGTGGCGTAATTTTGAAATTTGAATTGTGATAAATATGGCAGACAAGAAAAAAGATGCATCAGGGGTTGCCAAAAAACCCTCTACAAAAAAGGCCGAAACAGCGGCAGGGGCAACAGATGCACCCGCGCTTGATGGCAAGCAAATATTCGCGGTATTGAGGGTGAGGGGGCTTAGCGGAGTTTCTCCAAAGCAGAAACATACAATGCTTATGCTCAACCTTAAGCGCTCAAACCAGGCAACAATTGTAAAGCACAATATCTCGTATGACGGCATGCTAAAAATCTGCAAAGATTATATCACATGGGGCCCGATAAGCCGTGAAGTGCTTGTAAAAATGATTGCAAAAAGGGGAAGAACCGGCTCTGCAAAAATAAGCGCGGACGAGGCGGGGAAAATGGCGGATGCGTTATTGGAAGGCAAAACGCTCACAGAGATAAATCTAAACAAAAATTTCAGGCTCTCACCCCCCTCCGGCGGATGGAAACAGAAGAAAAGGCGCTATCCGCAAGGGGATTTGGGCCCGCGCGAATCCATGGATGAGATTTTGAGAAGAATGATATAAGGTTGATGCTAATGGCACAAAAAAGAAAGAAAAAAAGAATCGGAAAATTCCGCGGAACCCGCAGCTGCGGCACCGGAAACACGAAAAACAAAAGAGGCAAGGGCTGCAAAGGAGGCTGGGGCAGGGCAGGAATGCACAAGCACCGCTTCTCATACGCAACCGCCTACGAGCGCGAATGGATGAAACACGGCGGAAGGCACGGTTTTTCCAACCCGACAGCCAAAGAGCAGCCGGCAATTAATTTGTATGAAATTGACGCGCTTGCAAAAAAGGGCAAAATAAAAGGCAAGTTTGAATTTGAGGGCAAGATTCTTGGCACCGGCTCGCTTTCAGTTCCTCTTGAGATAAGCGCATATCTGGCAACAGAGCGCGCTCTCGAGAGAATAAAAAAAGCAGGCGGAAAATTCATTCAGCTCGCGCAAAAAACGCAAAGCAAAGAAGCTCCGGAAAAAGCAGGCGAATAATTTTTAGCAAAAATTCATGCGCGCAAGGGAAAAAGCATTTGCAGCAAGAAATTGCAAAAGTGCGCGCAAGGGAAAAAGCATTTGCAGCAAGCCGGCGCAAAGGTTATGCGCATAGCCACATCCGGCTTGCAAAAAAGGCGCGCTTTAAAAAAGGGTTTTTTAGCGCCATCCTTTAAAATTTATCATCCATAGGTTATAGTTATGGCAACACCGCTCGCAATTTTAAGGCCTATTCTCTCCGTTTTGCCGGAAGTAAAGTCACCTGAATTGCCGCCATCATTTTTTGAGCGAATTATGTGGACATCGCTTGCGCTTTTTCTCTTTTTTGCAATGTATAACACTCTGGCTCTGGGTGTGGACCCTTCAGTCGGCGCAAACTCTGACTTTTTGCAGATAGTCACCGCATCAAACCGCGGCTCGCTTCTTACAACAGGAATAGGCCCCATAGTGCTGGCATCCATCTTTTTGCAGCTTTTTGTTGGCGCGAAACTGCTTGAGGTAAACATGAAAGATCCGGAGGAGAAAAAGCTTTTTCACGGCACACAAAAGCTTCTTGCAATCCTTTTGTGTTTTTTCGAAGCTGCCATTTTCGTATTTATGGCAGGCATGCCAATGCAGGCGGATGCTGCCGGAAACATGCTTTTTGGCGGGCAAATTGATGTTGCAACAGGGAAAGTGCTCTCCTTTGGCTTTACCCATTTTTTCGTCCTTTTGCAAATAGCGCTTGCATCCATCGGGCTGCTTTATCTTGATGAAATAGTTTCAAAATACGGGCTGGGAAGCGGAATATCCCTCTTTATCGCCGCGGGAGTTTCATTTGCAATAGCCGGGGGCTCTCTTGCCATCTTATTTGGCAGCGACGGGCTTACAGCCGCCCTCTCATCCGGAGGCGCGCAGGTGATAGCAAAAGCCCTGCTTACAATAATGCCCATAATATTCACAATACTCGTATTTTTGGTAATAGTGTATATAGAGGGAATAAAAGTGGAAATACCTCTTGCATTTGAGAGGGCGCGGGGAATAGGCACAGGCTTTCCCATAAAATTCATGTATGTTAGCAACATTCCCGTCATACTAGCGTTTGCGCTTCTTGCAAACTTTCAATTTCTTGCAATGATTTTCTCAGGCATCGGGCCTGTATGCATAATAGGCGAGGCAAATAACCAGGTGTTAACCCCATCCCTTGCATGCGGCCCCGGAGGCTTTAACGCACTCTCTGTAATCGGAGTAACCGAAGGCGGGGGAACCGCCGGCGCACCCCCGAAATTCACTGACGGAATAATGTATCTCATCTCTCCTGTCTATAATTATTTCGGGCATGATTACGGGGCGCAAATACAATATTATACCGAGAAAACAACCCCTGTATTCGGAATTCCGGAATGGCTTCATATAATAATTTACATAATTTTCCTGATGGTGCTCTGCGTTATTTTCGGGCAATTCTGGGTGGACACAACCGGAATGGGGCCAAAAGACGTTGCAGAACAGCTCAATTCCGCCGGACTGCAAATACCGGGCTACAGGCGCGACCCGCGCATAGTTACCGCAATGCTGGAAAAATACATCCCGCCAATCGTGGTGATGGGCTCGGCGTTTGTGGGGCTTTTGGCAGGGCTTGCGGATTTGACAGGGGCTTTGGGAACAGGCACAGGAATTTTGCTCACAGTCGGAATAGTTTATCGCATGTATCAGGACATCGAGAAACAGAATGTGATAAGCCAAAACTTTTTGATGTCCTCATTGCTTGGCAAAAAATAATTTAGGGGGTAGTTGAATGATAATCGTAATGGGATTGCCCGGAAGCGGAAAAAGCACGGTTCTCTCGGTAGCGCAGGAGAAGGGCTGGAAAGTGCTCAACTACGGCACCCTAATGATGGACATCGCCTCAACAGAGTTCGGGGTAAAAGATAGGGACTCATTGCGCACTCTTCCTGCAGACAAGCAAAAGCGGGTGCAGGCAAAAGTGGGGCACATGCTCTCAAACGAGCGCGAGCGCAAAGTAATCCTTGACACTCATTGCTCAATTAACACCCCTAAGGGGTATTTGCCGGGCCTGCCCTTCTCATTTTTGGGCGCCCTTTATGTGGAAAGACTCGTGCTTCTCACCGCCCCCGCAGAAGACATACTAAAAAGAAGAAAAACCGACAAGACGCGCGTGCGCGATGCGCAAAGCAAAGCATCCATTATAGAGCATGATGAAATGAACCGAATTTACCTTGGGGCATACTCGGTGATTACCGGCGCGCCTTCAATAATAATAACAAACCCGAATGGAAAAATAGATGAGGTAAGGCAAAAATTTGCCTCGCTTTTGGAGTAGTTTTTTATGCCGTTAGAAGCAGGCGCGTTAGCATTCTTAACCCAAATAGAGCCGATATATATAATAGCCGCAGTCGGAGTAGTTTATTCTGTTTCTGTAAATTTTATCATGAATAAAATAGTTGACAGAAAAAAAATGAAGGAAATACAGGAAGAGTCAAAGCGGCTGCAAAAAGAGCTTAGCGACGCCTCAAAGTCGGGAGACGCAAAAAGAATAGAGGAAATAAACAAAAAATACGAGGCGTTTATGCCAAAAATGATGGAAATGTCATTTTCCCAGATGAAGCCGCTTATTCTCATTATTCCTGCGCTTGCGGTGCTTACTCCCCTTCTTCGGGATTCTTATCCTGATTTTGTGATAACCCTTCCATTCTCCCTGCCGGTGTTTGTCCAGCAGTTTGGGATGATTCTTGACCTTTCATTTTTATCTGACTTTAACAAATTTCTCAACTGGCGCGACACTTTCGGCTCTGTGGGCTGGTTTTGGGTGTGCGTGCTCTTTTTCAACCTTGGCAAATCCTTATTAATGGCAATTTACAATAAAATAAAACCTTCCTTAGGGTTTTTGCCCTCAAAAAATGCAATTTCAACAGAAAACACTAGCGCGCTTTCGGCAGAAAATCAAAAAAGCCCGCCAAAGCCGGGCGTGAGTGCGGAAAAATCAAAAAACTCTTCCCTGCAAAATTTGCTTGGGGGAAGGGAAGAAAAAAAGGATAATGGCTCAAAGCCGCAAGAAGGCTGGGAAAAAGAAAAAAATTAAATGCAGCAAAAAAATAAAAAAAGCAATGAAAAATCAAGAATAAAAAATAAAATTAATGCTTTCACATCAGGAATGGCTGATGAAAAGGCAAATAAAAAAATATTTGAGGTGTAATTTATGCCGCTTCCAAAAAACCGATCCAATTCAGTAAGAAAAATAAAATACCGCGCCCCGGACGGGACGAGCCGCGTGCGATACCGCAGGCGCAAAAAGGGAAAAACGCACAGGTGCGCAATCTCCGGCGAGAAATTGACCGGCGTGCACTCAACCCAGTCGGTTGCAAAAACAAAAAGGCGCCCGACCCGCCCATTCGGCGGAAGGCTTTCTCCTTCAGTTTCGCGCAAGGTGCTTAAATTGCGCTCCCGCCTCGCAGAGGGAGAAATTACGATGGATGAAGTGCCTATTGAGTTTTTGCCTTACATGAAGGGAAAAGAGAAAAAATAGGCTTTTATTTTTCTAATTAATTTTACCTTCCATTTAGCGCAAGCTTTCGGCAACGCCACTCTTTCTTCACTTATTTTCAAAAGAAAAGCGCATAGTGCGCAAATAGGTTCCTTTTTTTATCTTTAGTTCTCTAATTATTTTTATGGAATCTTCAAAACCGCGATTTCCGGGCTCAAAAATGGAAGGAAGCGATGAGGCAATCGCAATTTCAGGGCTGTCCGGCTCCGGAAAAAATACTGTGGGAAGAATAGTCGCCAAAATGCTAAACTGGGGCGTGGTAGAGCCCACCTTCAAGGATTTGGCAAAAAGCGAAGGCATCTCTTTGCAGGAATTCCAGAAAAAGGCGATGCAGGATTTTGAAATAGACCTCAAATTCGACGATGAATTAAGAGCGCAGTGCAAAGAGGGAAAAGTGGTGGTAACCACATGGCTGGGCCCATGGATGGTGCAGGGAAATCCTTTCAGGGTATGGCTTGATGTTTCCCTCGACGTGCGCGCAAAGCGCGTAGCAGGAAGGGAAAAGCAGGGGGCAGGGGAGGCGCTAACATCCATCTCAAGGCGGGATAGCGAGAACAAGGAAAGGTATTTGAAGGTTTATGGCATAAATATACTTGAGCATGAAGGCTTTGACCTTATTCTGGACGCTAACTTGGATAGCGCGCAGGAGCTGGCAAAAAAAATAGCCGAAGCTTACAAAAAAAGAAAACTATAGAGGTAATTTTTATGAGCGCGATAAAACAGGGAAGAGTATGCCTGAAAATAGCAGGGCGCGACGCTGGAGAGAAGGTAGTTATCACAAAAGTGGTTGATGAGAATTTCGTGATGGTAAAAAGCCCGAAAAGAAAGAAAGAGAGGCGCTGCTCCATCCGCCACCTTGAGCCGACAGACGTTGTGGTAAGCTCTTAATTTTATTTTTTATATTCTGCCTTTTATTTCCCTTTTACAATAAACCCTATGTTCTTTCTTTCCTTTCCCGTCACTTCCTGCATAAGGTATTGGCGCAAATATTCTCGGGTACGGTGCGCTTTTGCAAGAGTGTCCTCTTTTTCAAGAATAAGCCCATATCTTCTCTTTTTTTCGGGATTTTTCTCAATCCTTATAGCTTTTTGCATAACTTCTGCGAATTTCCCATTGTCCCGCATCCCAAGGTGCGCCATTGCAAGATAATAAAGAGTCTCTGGCTCATAATTTATTCCTGCGGATTTTTTAAGAAGTTTTGCTGACTCTTCATAAAGCTCTGCGTAAAAAAGCACAATTCCCATATTTTTGTAAGGAAAAGGGCTTTTTGGAATAAGCTGCGCCGCCCTCTCAAAATCCGATAGGGCCTCATGGAAGTTCTCTTTGTAAAGGTATGCCCTTCCCCTCTCATTGTAGAAAAACCCATTGTTCGGTTTTAAGGATATGGCTATGCTATAATACTTTATCGCATTGTCATACTGCCCTGCATCCAGGAAAGCGGCCGCAAGAAAACTTGACGTTTCGGCGGTTTGCCGCGGGCTTATGCTATTCTCAATATTGTAATGCATAATTGCAAAATTCTCTTTCGAGCAATATGCATACGCTCTCATAAGAAAATTATGCGGAGAAATATTTGAGAGCCCAAGCTCAAGCGATTTTAGGAAATAATAAATAGAACTCTCGTAATTTTCAAGCCGGAATTCGCACGTTCCAAGGCGCAAATAAGCCAGCGCATGTTTCGGGTGTTTTGCAACAACTTTTTTGGCAATCTCTCGCGCCTCTAAATACCGCCTATTGATTATTTTCAGGTGCACAAGCTCAAGGTATCCCAAGGAAGAGGAAGAGCTTGATTTTATCGCATTCTCAAACGCTTCTTGCGCCAGCTCATCTTTTCCAAGCTTTGCATATGCTTTTCCCATAAACACATATGCAGGCGCAAAAGAGGGGGTTTCTTTTAGAGTTTTGTTGGCGTATTCTATTGCCTTTGAATATTGCCTGCCCCTGAAAAATTCTTTTGTTTCCTTATACCACGGTTTTATTCCGTTGGCAGGCTCAAGCAATCCCCTCGCCCCGTTAAAGCCCTGCGGAAAAACTTTCGGCTTTCCGCCCGCTTTGCTCGAATAAGGCATTATTCCCCTATACATATACATACATTATGTCTCACATTAATATATAAATGCCACCCTTCCTTCTTATACAATGGATTCTTTTCCTATTTTAAAAAACGGCTTTATTATCCTTGACAAGCCGCGCGGGCCATCATCGCACGAGATAACCGCTTATCTGAAAAAATTAATGAAATTAAAAAGATGCGGCAATGCAGGCACTTTGGACCCGCAGGTATCCGGCGTCATGATAATCGGCATCAATAAGGCAACACGGCTTTTGCAATACGTGGTGGGAAAAGAGAAAACTTATGTCGGCGTGATGAAAACAAAAAACTTTCCCAACAATTTGCAGGAAGTGCAAAAAGAATTTGACAAGTTTGTGGGGCTGATTTCCCAAACCCCCCCAAAACAATCGGCAGTTGCAAAAAGAAAAAGAAAAAGGCAAATATTTTATTTCAACGCCCTGGAGCTTGAGGGCAGGCACATCTTATTTGAGGCAAAAGTTGAAGCAGGCACTTACATCAGAAATTTATGCATCGATGCAGGCAAGGCGTTTGGCGGCGGGCGAATGGTTGAATTAAGGCGCACCGCAGTGGGAAAATTCGGGGAGGAACAGTGCGTGCGCCTGCCTCGGCTGGCGGATGCGGTATGGGAATGCAAAAACAACGGCTCCTCGAGAAGCGCAGATAGCTTAATAAAGCCCTGTGAGGATATATTGATGCTTACTCGCGTTTATATAAAAAATTCTGCCGAAGAAAAGGTTTGCCGCGGCGCGCCTCTGGCGTTTCCGGGTGTGGCATCCTTCGAGGCAAATTTTAAGAAAGGCGAGAATTTGGCATTGTTTGGCAGCGAGGGTGAATTAATAGGAGTTGCCTCCGCAGCGCTGGACTCAAGCGAATCAGGTGATAATAAAATAATCGCTCGCCCGAGGACAATGATAAAAAGCATTTGAAATCATTTGCATGGAAGCGAAAATTGATTTGAATCCGAAATTACATTTATGCCGGGATCGCATAACCTGGTAGTGCGCACGCCTGGAAGAGCTTTTCTTTTCTTTAGAAGAAAAGAAAACCTCGGAAAAGAAAAGAATCCTGGGAGCGTGTTCCCGCAAGGGTTTGTGGGTTCAAATCCCACTTCCGGCGTACAAACGCCTTCAGTGGTTTTGCGCTTTGCGCAAAATCTCTCCAGCCCTTCGGGCTGAAGATCCCACTTCCGGCGTACAAACGCCTTCAGTGGTTTTTTGCCGATGCAAAAAATCGCCCCAAACCTAGCGGTTTGAGGCTCCCACTTCCGGCGCCCATGTTTATAAAAAATGTTTGTAAAAAAATTGGAAAAAAATTTATGGTGATAGGATGGGAATGGCAAAAAAAGCAGAAAAAAAACCTAAAGGAAAACGCCCGCAGGAGCAGGAAATGCGCGTTCCGACCTCTGTTGACGGAAAAGAATTGAGGGGAATCGTGCGCATAGCCGGAAGAGACCTCAAGGGGCACTGGAAGCTCACGCGCGCATTGCAGACGATAAAAGGGCTTGGCCCCTCAATAGGCAAAGTTCTCTCAAAGGCGGTAATAACCCAGCTCTCATTAACCAACAAGACGCTTGTAGGGGAGTTGAGCGAGAAACAGGTGGAGCAAATAGAGCAAATAATCTCAAATCCCTCAAAATGCGGAGTTGCAGACTTTATGCTAAACAGGCAAAGGGATTATGTCGGAGGAAAGCCGCATCATCTCATCTCAACCGATCTGGCTTATGCAATAAAGCAGGATATTGACCATGAAAAAGATTCACAGACATGGAAAGGTTACAGGCATTCATACGGGCAGCCGGTGCGGGGGCAGAGAACCCGCACAACCGGAAGAAAAGGCATGTCTGTCGGTGTCATGAAGAAGGCCGCAAAGGCGGGAGCCGCCGCGGCATCAGCCGCAACCGGAGCCGACAAAGGCAAGGAAAAGGCGGAGAAGAAGTAGGTGATATGAATGGGTGACCCAAAAAGACGACGTCCAAAAGCACAGGCTCCGCGAAAGGTTTGGGATTCTGACAGGATTAAGGAAGAATCAACTCTAAGGCGGGAATACGGGCTTAGAAGGACTCGCGAACTCTGGACAACTATGGCAGGATTAAAATCTTTAAGAAATGCGGCAAGGCAGCTTCTCTCCTTGGGAGATGAGGGTGAGCGAAGAGGCAGAACACTTGTTGATAAGCTAAAGCGCATCGGCATTGCCAAAAAGGACATGACATTGGACGACATTCTTGCCCTTTCCGTGCGCGACTTTCTTGAGAGGCGGCTGCAGACGCTTGTGCTAAAGCGCGGGCTTGCAAGAACCCCTGCGCAGGCAAGGCAGCTTATTGTGCACGGCTTTATTTCCGTTGGCGGCAGGAGGGTAAATATTCCCTCATATGTTGTGAATGCAAAAGAGGAGAGCACAATCTCATACTTTAAGGCAATAGACATCAGCATTCCCGAGGAGGAAAAGCAGGAGAAGCCCTCGCGCGCAAAGGCGGAAGAGGCTCCTGCAAAAGAGGGTGCGCCCGCCCTTGAAGCAAAAGCGGAGGGCAATTAGGTGATACTTATGGCAGAGACACAAAATGAAAAGCCGGCGGAAACAGGGCAAAAATCAGCAAAAAACGATGCTGCAAAACCAATCGCAGAGCCAAAGGGCTCTTCGGCAGAAAAGGCAGCCTCTTTGGAAAAAACCGGGGTGAAGCCAGATACGCCGCCGCAAAAGCCGGCAGAAGCTGAGCGCAGAACGCCTTCGTTTTCAGGCTCCAGGCGCGATGAAGGGCGCCCGCGCTTTGGCAGGGGAAGAATGCCTATCCGAAACTATGCGCAAGGCCCGATAAAATGGGCGGTTTGCAATGTATTCTCCTCAAAAAACAACACAATAATCACAATAACCGACCTCTCCGGCGCCGAAACTCTCTCAAAAGGGACTGGAGGCATGATAGTTAAAGCCGACAGGGAGGAGGGAAAGCCATACGCGGCAATGCAGGCGACAATACGCGCAGTAGCCGAGGCAAAAACAAGAGGGATAACCGGATTGCATATAAGGATTCGCGCCCCAGGGGGGCATGGCACAAAGACGCCCGGCGCAGGAGCGCAGGCAGTTGTGCGAACCGTTGCGCGCCAGGGAGTGCGGGTTGGAAAAATCGAGGACGTAACTCCTGTTCCGACAGACACTACAAAAAGGCCGGGCGGAAGAAGAGGAAGGCGAGTATAAAGGGGGTTTTGTTATGAAATTAAGCATAAAAAACGAGGACAAAACAAAGATGGACTTTTTGCTCAAGTCAACATCTGTCTCCTTTGCAAACCTTCTAAGGCGCTTTGTAATGAGCAGGGTGCCTGTGTTTGCAATAGACTCTGTAACATTTTATGAGAATTCAAGCCCTCTCTTTGACGAGTATATTGCGCACCGCATAGGAATGGTTCCCCTTAAATTGGGCACCGGAGTGCGCGATGAGGAGGAAGTGCTTTTCTCGCTTGACGCATCAGGCCCGGGAACTGTCCATTCATCGGCGCTCAAAAGCAGAATGGATAAAATAAAAGTTGCAACAGAGAAAATACCTCTTCTCAAGCTTCTTGAGGGGCAGAATTTGCGCCTTGAGGCAAAGGCAATAAGCGGAATCGGCAGGGACCACGCCAAATACCAGGCAGGGCTTGCCTCATATAATATACTTGAGGGCGGAAACGACTTTGAGTTTGAAATTGAGAGTTTTATGCAGATTTCTCCGCGCGACATGGCGTTAAAATCCGCGGATGCAATATCGCAAAGGTGCACAGAGCTTGCAAAAGGGCTCAATGAGATAAAAAAGGAGGCAAAGAAGAAATAATATTTGCATGCAGGGGTAGCAAAGCCTGGTCAAACGCGCTAGCTTGAGGGGCTAGTCACTTAGGTGTTCGTGGGTTCAAATCCCTCCCCCTGCAAGCTTTTTTCTGCGGAGCAGAAAAAACCTTGGAAAATCGGCAAACGTCGGCAATGCCAGCTTAAAACAAGTGGATGGAAAAACTGGAAAACATTGGCAATGCCCGCGCAACACAAATGCAGAAAAAAGAAAATTGCAAGAAAAAGAAAAAATAATTTTAAAGAAATTATAGGTGAAAAATATGAAAAGAGCGAACAACAAAACAAGTGCAGGCTTTTGGAAAAGGGCAGATGACGCCCTCTCAAAGCCGGTGCGAGCTCGCAAGGCAATGAACCTCAGCAGGCTTTCAAGGATAACCAAGAAAGACGAAATGGTATTAATTGCGGGCAAAGTGCTCGGAGACGGGGAGCTTTCCCACCCCCTCACAATCGCAGCGCTGGGCTTTAGCAAAAGCGCATTGGATGCGATAAAAAGGGCGGGCGGAAAAATAGCCACAGTGGCGCAGTTGCGGGAAAAAAACCCCAAAGGAGAGGGGCTGAGGATTCTTATCTAGGTGAGCATTATGAAAATTTATGACGGAAACTCCCTCATCGCAGGAAGGCTTGCGGCAAAAGTCGCAAAAGACCTTATACACGGCGAAGAGGTTGCGGTAATAAACGCAAACGGGATAGTGTTTAGCGGAAACCCGGCTGCTTATGTGGACCGCCTGCAAAGAAAGCGCAGGCTGACCGACAAGCGGGACCCTGAAAAGGCGGAAAAATTCCCGCGCGTTCCATATATGCTATTCAAAAAAACTGTGCGCGGAATGCTTCCAAAAAAAAGCCAGAGGGGAAGGGACGCGCTCAAGAAGCTAAAAGTTTACAATGGCGCTCCGGCGGAAATTGACGCCTCAAATGCTTTGCGCCCGCAGGATGCGCAGAAAACCGGGCTTCTCAAAAGCATAACGCTCGGAAACCTTTGCAAGGCATTCGGATACAAGAGCAGGTGATGGTTATGGCAGCAAAAAAGAAAAAAACAAAATCAAAAAAGAAGGCGGGGATAGTTGCCCGAGGCAAGAGGAAAGAGAGCCTTGCGCGCGCCTCCATTTGCGAAGGCAAGGGAGTTGTTCGCATAAACTCGCACAACCTCAATGCAATCTCAAACCGCTACATAAAGGTGCTTATCAGCGAGCCGCTCTCAATAGCATCCGAACTCTCGCCCAAGGTTGACATTTCAGTCAATGTGCGCGGAGGCGGCGCGATGGGGCAGGCGCAGGCGGTAAGGCTTGCGGTCGCCCGCGCGCTTGTAGCATTTTCAAACGACCCCTCGCTCAAGGAGAGGATGCTTGAGCGCGACAAATTTTTGGTCGCGGAAGATTCAAGGCGTATTGAGCCCAAAAAATATATGGGGCCAAAAGCGCGTGCAAGAAAGCAAAAATCATACAGATAGGTGGATATATGTATTTTCCAATAAGATGTTTTACATGCGGCGCGCCGATTGCGCAGCATTGGGAGGAATACAACTCCCGCACAAAATCCGGAGACGAGCCTGCCAAGGTGCTCGATGACCTTGGCGTAAAGCGGGTTTGCTGCAGGCGCATGTTCATTTCGCATGTAGAAGTGATGGACAAGGTGGCGAAATACGACCGCCTATGAGTTGATAAAAAAATTAATTTGGGGCCCGCTTGCCCTTTTTGGGCAAGGATCCCACAAAATACATTTGCATTTTGGGGCTGTGAGGTAATCTGGTATCCTGCCGGCATGGGGTGCCGGCTATCCGAGTTCAAATCTTGGCGGCCCCAAGTTGTTATAAGAAAATATGCGGGACCGCCATTTCGCTTTCGGCGAAATCCGCCCAACGCTTGCGCGTTGAGCGTCTTGGCGGCCCCAAGTTATTATAAGAAAATATTCGCAAGTGTTTTTCCGAGAGTAGCCCCGAACCGCTAAGGAGGGCACATCCCCCCGAAACAGTTTGAGAGTGTTTGCGGAACTCTTGCAAAGGTGATTTAAAATGGCAGACGGAATGTTGATAAAGCAGGAAAAATACCTGGAAACAGGAATACACATAGGCACAAAGCTGCGCACCATCGATATGGCGCGATTTATTTACCGCACAAGAAACGACGGATTATATGTGCTTGACCTCAGGCAGGTTGATGAAAAGATACGCCTTGCAGGCAAAGTTATCTGCAAATTCGAGCCGGCAGAAATAGTGGTTGTGGCAAGCAGAACCTACTCTTCAATGGCGGCAAAGGCGTTTGCACAAATTTCAGGGTGCAAAGTAATCGGCGGAAGGTTTGTTCCCGGCGCATTTACCAATGTGGCAAGGTCGGATTTTGTTGAGCCAAAGCTTGTAATAATTTGCGACCCAAAGGGCGAGAGGCAGGCCGTAGTGGAGTGCGGCAAGATGGGAATTCCCACAATAGGGCTGTGCGACACAGACAATTTCACAATGTTCATAGACTGGGCAATACCATGCAATAACAAGGGAAGGCGCTCGCTCTCCTTAATATTCTGGCTTCTTGCAAGAGAAATGGCAATGGGCTCAGGCAAAGTGTCTTCATATGATGACTTTACTCCGACATTTGAGGAGTTTGAAACAATTGCAGGCGCAATAGCGGACGAGGAGATGGCTCAAAAGCACGGCAAAAAGCCGGGTCCCGGGCCTGCAGTTCCCTCCGCGGGCGGGGATGATTCCTCCGGCGGGGAAAAAGAGGAAGATGCGCCAGAGCCTTCGGAAGAAAAAGAGGATGCAACAAAAAATTCCGAAGACGAGGGCAAAAAGCCCAAAAAAGCAAAGGCAAAAAAGGCAGTAAAAAAGGCAGAAGAGAAAAAGCCTGAGCCAAAAAAAGAAGACGAGAAAAAGCCCGCCAAGCAGGATGAAAAAAAGCCTGAGACAAAAAAAGCGGCGGAAAAGCCTGTTAAGGAAGAGGGCACCGATGCAACTAAAGAGGAGAAATAAGAGTGTTTCTCCACTTTTTTCTTATTTAGGATGCTGCCATGTTTATTAAGCTTCCAAACTCTAGCTTTTTCATGCGGGCTCTGCGAATTTTAGCGCTTATATTGGCATTTTTGGCAGTGTTTTTGCTTTTTTTCAACCTCGACAAATTCGGGCAGTTTATTTTCCTTCTTTCCTCATTCTTGTTCAGCGCATTTCTTTTCTCATTTTATATTCTTCACCATGGCATGGACGAGGAGCTCCCAGCAACAAAGGAAAGGCCCAAAGTATCTGTGCTTATTCCCTGCCACAACGGCTCAAAAACCCTTGCAAGATGCCTCTCCCACATAAAAAACCTCAAATATTCCGGCGAGATGGAAATTATAGTAATTGATGATGCCAGCAGTGACAACAGCGCCCAAATAGCTCATGATAACGGTGCAATAGTGTTAAGGCAGGAAAAAAACAAGGGAAAGGCGGCGGCGCTAAATGTTGCTCTTGCAAAATGCTCTGGCAAAATAGTGCTTTGCGTTGATGATGATACCTATCCCCCTTCGGATTTGCTTGAAAAATCCGTCCCTCTCATACTTGAGGAAAAAAACGGGGCAATAACTTATTTCATAAATGCAGACAACCCCAAAACATTCTGGCAAAAAATACAGGATGTGGAATATTTTGTGGCATTCGGGCTTTTGCAGTCATTGCTAAACAATTTCAACGGAATAGTGGTCGCACAGGGCGCGATTTCCCTCTTCAGGCGCGACGTGCTTTTAAAAATCGGCGGGTATGACGAGACAAACATTACCGAGGATTTTGAGATAGGCCTGCGCCTCATAGACAACGGTTACCGCATAAAATACCTTCCAATAAAAGTGCTTACAGAAGTGCCTGCAACTTTTGAGGGGCTGATGCGCCAGCGCACCCGATGGCACCGGGGGGGAATGATGAACCTTTACAATTACCGCCGGCTCATAAGCGATTCGCGCCTGGGGGATATGGGCATGTTTGCCCTTCCAATGCTTGCATTGGGAATATTTTTCATAATAGCAACATTTTTTTTCATTGCCTCTCGCTTCGCAGTAGTTATTTACGGATTTTTGGCAGAAAGCTATTATTCCTCAATTTACGGGGAGTGGGGCTCCCTGCGCGCGGATGTGTTTGCAATGCGCGCGGATTTGATGATAATAGTGCTTCCAATCACCGCCATTTTCATATTTTTCTTTGCAACAAGCATGCGCATGGCTAATGCAAAATTTTCCATCTCAAAGCTGTTCGGGCTCATATCCACCCTGTTTTTATATCCTCTTATAGTATCATTCTTTTATGCATCCAGCCTCTTTAGAGAGCTGGCTCAGGGGAAGAGAAAATGGTAAAATTAAGCAAATACATACTGGCGGCAATTATCGCGCTCAACATCGCAATAATCGTATTCTCAACAGTTTCCTATTTTGACAGCCAGCGCCTGATTCATTTTAACAACGAAATAATGCTTTTTATGATAGATGCGCAGGATATGCAAAATTCTTTTCTTGAATTAGGGCCAGAGCCGGATGCAAAATTTTGCTCTCTTATAGATGTGGCATATGGGCAGAAAATACAGAGAAACGACGAGCTTGCGGGAAAGATGGTGGAATATGAGCAGGCAAACCTTGTGCAGGAATTCAATGTGCTAAAAAGGCAATTTCTTCTCTCAAATTTGCAGCTTTACCGCATCTCCGCGCTCCAAAAGCAGTATTGCAGCTCATCCCACACCGACGTGCTTTTTGTATATTCCTCAAGCCCTGACTGCTATGAGTGCCAGGTTGCAGGAAATATTTTAACAGATGCAAGAAAAGGGTGCAACGCGCGCGTCTTTGTAACAGACATAGAGGAAAAGGAAAACCTTGTCTCTATCGCAAACATTCTTGATTCCAAAAACATAACTTCCGCCCCCTCTTTTATAATAGGGGATGAGGTTATTGGGGGAATAATAAAAAAGGATAAACTGCGCGAAATGCTAAACTGCGAATAAATTTATTTTAAAAAAATCAAGCGTTTTGCTTTTTTTGCAGGCTTAAAAATATTTTTCTAATATCTTACAAGCGCCTTCTCTCCCAAAAACTTTGCTTTTTCTCCAAGATTTTCCTCTATTGCAAGAAGCCTGTTGTATTTGGCAGTGCGCTCTCCCCTGCAGGGCGCCCCTGTTTTTATCTGCCCGCAATTTAATCCCACTGCCAAATCGGCAATTGTGCTATCCTCAGTCTCCCCTGAGCGGTGCGACACCATCACTCCCATTTTGTGGCTTAGGCAATACTGCGCCGCCTCCACAGCCTCGCTTATGGTTCCAACTTGGTTTACTTTTAGCAAAAGAGAATTTATTGCCCTGTCTTTTTTTGCCTTTTTTACAAGCTTTAAGCTGCTCACAGTCAAATCATCCCCCACTATTTGCACCCTTTTCCCTATCCTTTCCCTTATTTTTGCAAAATGGTGCCAGTCGCCCTCCTCAAACGGGTCCTCAAGGCTGATTATCGGGTATTCTTTTGTAATATCATCCCAATATTCAATAAGCTCCCCTGCCTCAAGCTCTTGCCCGTCAATTTTGTATTTGCCGCTTCTTTCATCATAAAATTCGCTTGCAGCAGCATCGGAGGCAAGCTTTACTTTTTTTGCATATCCTGCCTCGGCAATCGCGTCTTCGAGAATTTGCAAGGCATCTGCTGTGCTTGCCACCATCGGCGCAAACCCTCCCTCATCTCCGACATTTATGCCGGAGGGGCCGTACTGCTTTTTTATTATGGTTTTTAATATATGATAAACTTCCACGCCTGCGCGCAAAGCAGATGAAAAATCATCAAAGCCTACCGGCGCAAGCATAAATTCCTGCACAGCCAACCCGCTTCCGGCATGCTTTCCCCCGTTTATTACATTCATAAACGGCACGGGAAGGGTGTTTCCTTTCATCACTTCATAAATTTCTTTTCCGCGCGCCTTTGCCCCGGCATGAGCGCATGCCATAGATACGGCAGTGGTTGCATTTGCGCCCAGTTTTGCCTTATTTGCAGTTCCGTCAAGCCCGCACATTTTTGCATCTATTTCCTCCTGCCCCCTCACATCCATTCCCTCAAGCGTGCGCGAGATGAGGGTATTTGCGTTTTTTACCGCCCTGTTTACCCCTTTCCCCCCGTATTCCGCTCCTCCGTCGCGAAGCTCAATAGCCTCAAGCCTTCCAGTGGATGCTCCGCTTGGGGCGCAAGCCCATGCGCTTTTTCCATTTTGCAAATGCACATCTGCCCTTACTGTGGGGTTCCCTCTGCTGTCCAATACAGCTCTTGCAATTATTTTTTTTATTTTCATAAAATTACCTTACGCCTGCTATTCTTTTTGCAACCTGCCCCATTATCGGCACCATTACTCTCTTTCCATGCGAGGCTTCAAAGCCCAGGAATGAGTTTAGCAAAAGGTGCAAAATAACCGATATTAGCAAAATATCAAGTATTATTCCCAAATATGTTCCTTCAAAAAGGTAAAGGTTTGCAAACGTGGATGCTATTATTATCGCATAAAGTATTGTAAATTTCCAACCTACTATGGTGGATTGCACCGCATGAAACCTTACAAAATCATCATTTATCAAATGAAAAGGGGTGCCGTGCATCACAAGGTTTATTTGCGAGGGAAGGCTGTAAATCTTTGCGCTTTGCTTGTAAAATTCCTTTCCATGAAAAATTGCCGGAATTTGCGCATGTGCGGCAGGCGAATTCTTTATAAGAAGCTTTTTTGGTATTCCATTTTTCAACTTTCTCTTTCTTGCCATTATATTTTTTCCCGCGCCTTTTTGCTTTTTTTTAGCAGGCTTTTTTATTTTTTTTGCGCTTTTCATTGTTTTTCTTCCAGCGCTTTTTTGCCTTTTCTTGCCTGTTTTTTTCCGGCGCCTTTTTGCATTCGCTGTTTTTGCTTTTGCCATATATGGGCAAGCTATACAATGTTTAAATAGATTTGTTTGCCAGCGCCGCCCCGGCTTTTAAGAGCCATTATCCCACCGCCATCCCTTCTTCTTTTATGGTGTTAAGAATAAGCTTTGTCTCTGTCCGCTCTACAAACTCCCAGCTTTGCAAAGTTTTTAGGAATTTATCCATGCTGCTTCTGCTTCTGAATTTGGCAATTGCTGTAACATCAAATGCGCCGGTATTGTCATATACTGCAAACACATTTGGGTGGCTTGCTATTTTTTTCTCAAGCTGAAAAAGCTTTCCCTTGGATATGCGTATGTCAACTATTACAGATACCTCATAGCCCAATTTCTCATAATCCACAAGAGCCCCGTATTTTTTTATTATTTTCTCTTTTTCCATTTTATGAATATGCTTCATCACCGTCACCGCGGATGCTTTTGCCTTTTTGGCAACCTGCCTGTATGAGAGGGTGGAGTCATCCTGCAAAATATTTAATATCCTGATATCCAGCGGCGAGAGTTCCATGCAAAAATAATGCATCAAATGTTTATATTGCTTGGCTTTTTCATGTTATTTTGCTAACATTTGCTTATTTTTTATATGTTTTCTATTCATTTGTTATCCATTTTTTGGATTATTTATAAATACAAGTTAACCGCAAATACTGCTGTGGGAAGGTGATGGTTTTGGGCAACGGAAATTCAAGGCAAATTCTTATTGATAAGGCGGTAGGCGGCAAAAACGGGGGCGAAAACGGAAAGCTTAACTTTTCAACCTGCTCTGCAAAAAAGACGGCATTTCTAAAAATGGCGGACGGGGAGCTAAAATACGCATGCATCAACCCCCAAGAATGTGAATACAAAAGGAACGCAGTCCTCTCAAAAGATGTGCTTTGCGGATATGGGGACGAGTATGCAAATTCAAAATCAATAATAAGCAAAGGGCTTTTATAGGTGGGTTTAATGGCAGATGAAATTATCTCAAAGATGAAGCTGGATAATATAAAATTCGTGAATTTGCAGTTTTCAGACATGATGGGCACTGTGAAAAGCATCACTATTCCCACCTCCAAATTTGCAGATGCGCTGGAAACAGGGCTTTGGTTTGACGGCTCCTCAATTGAGGGATTTGCCCGCATCTTTGAGAGCGACATGATGCTTCGCCCTGATTTATCCACTTATTCGCAAATTCCATGGATGAATGGAGACGGAAATGTGGCGCGCGTCATCTGCGACGTTTATACTCCAGACGGAAAGCCCTATGAGAGCGATCCGCGCTATGTGCTAAAAAAAGTATTGGAGGAAGCAAAGCAAATGGGCTATGTGTTTAACACCGGCCCCGAGCTTGAATTTTTCCTTTTCAAAAGAGGCGAGGACGGCCAGATAAAAACATCGGCGGATAGGCAAATTTTGCCGCATGACAGGGGGCAGTATTTTGATTTGGTGCTGGACGCTGGCTTTGAGGCAAGGCGGGAGATGATGGCAACAGCACTTGCTATGGGCATAGACGTTGAGGCAAGCCACCACGAGGTTGCGCCGGGGCAGCATGAGCTTGATTTTAAGTATTCGGACGCGCTCTCAAGCGCTGATAAGGTAATGACTCTCAAATACATAATACGCGCAATAGCGCAAAGAAAGGGGCTTCATGCCTCTTTTATGCCAAAGCCGATTGCAGGCATAAACGGAAGCGGAATGCATGTGCACCAGTCGCTTTTCAGGGGGGGAAAAAACGCCTTCTTTGACGCTGATGACAAATACAAATTATCCCCCCCCGCATACCAATTTCTTGCAGGGCAGATGAAGCATGTAAAAGCAATGAGTGCAATCCTCAACCCAATAGTAAATTCTTACAAGCGCCTTGTGCCCGGCTATGAGGCGGCAACCTATATCTGCTGGGCGCAAAAAAACCGCTCAGCGCTTATTCGCGTTCCCAAATATTCGCAAGGAAAAGAGCAGGCAACCCGGCTTGAAATACGCAATCCCGACCCTTCCGCAAACCCTTATTTGGCATTCGCGGTATTGCTAAAGGCAGGGCTTGAGGGGATAAAGCAAAAGCTTGAGCCCCCCTCCCCTGTTGAGGAAAACGTGTTTGAATTTGACGAGGCAGGGCTTGAGAGCAGGCACATAGAGACGTTGCCCTATTCTTTGATGGATTCAATAAAAGCATTGCATAAAGACGCCCTTATCTCATCTGTATTGGGGGACGAGCTTTTGCGAAAATACACTCGGGCCAAAACAAAAGAGTGGGACGAATTCAGGCTAAGCGTGAGCGACTGGGAGATAAGGCATTATTTGGAGGATGTCTGATTTTTAAGCATTTAATCTCAAATTAATGCATATGAGCGAAACCCTCAAAGTGCTTGACCAGCGATGGCGCTCAACATGCAAATCAATACTTGGGCAGGAAGTTGGCGGGCTGCAGGAGTTTGAAGGATGGCTTAACGAGCGCCTTGAGCCGGGCAGCGTGCACAACTCTATTCTTTCCTCAAAAGATATAACAAGTTCCCCCACTGACTATTGCAAGGGCGCAAAATGGATTTCATATGATGAAATTGACTTTGCCAAAAAATTCTCTCCTCTTAACATAAATGAAATAAAAGACATTGATTCCATTCTCTCTGCAATCCAGGAAAGAATTTATTATACAGGCAACCTGTTTTTCGGCAATTGCGGCAATATTGAGAAAAGCTCTAATTTGAACGACAGCTTCTACATATACAACGTGCGCCGAAACGGAAATTCCAAATATTTGGCATATGACACAATAGGGCGCCTCTCCGAGGACTGCTTTGGCTGCAATGTGATAGGCGAGTGCCAGGCAAGCATAAAGTCAAACGTGCACAAAAACAAAAGATGCCTTGAAGTGTGGATGTGCCACGGAAGCGAGCAGTGCTACTACTCTTTCGGGCTTGAGAATTGTGTTGATTGTATCTTTTGCTTTAACTTAAAATCGCGCAGGCAAAATATAGGCAATTTGCCCCTTGAAAAATCCAAATATTTGCAAATAAAGCAAAAGCTAGTTAGCGAGATGGCTCAAAAGCTAAAGAAAGAAAAACGGCTTCCCTCTCTTATAGAGCTTATGCAATTTGAGAAGCACAATCCTGCGAAAATTTCTGTGAGCGCAAAATCTCCAAACGAGCCCATGGATAAAAACGAAATAGAAAAGGCATTTTTGCAAACAACAAAAATGGTCTTCACAAAGCCGCTTGAAGGCGGAATTGACTCTTATGCAAAATGGCTGCAAAAGCACACTCACACCGTTGGAAAATGCGTTTCCGCCGCATCCGGAAAAGAGCTTGTGCTTCCGCCCCATGCAAACCACCAGTATCTTCCTAAAAACCGCCTTCTCTCCCTTAGAGAAGCGCTGGAGTTCGGGGAGAAAAATTCCATATCCGAAGGGCAGGCACAAAATCTTTCCCTTGAAAACGCGCACGAAATAATCTCGCCCCTCGCATTTTTTTCTGTGGAAGTATTGCGCGGAATAAACAAAAACAACATAAATAGCACTTATCTTTTTGATTCCACAAACTCTTATGCCTCCTCTGTAGTGGTATATTCAAAATATATTGGCTACTCTTTCTGGCCAAGAAGCTGCGAATATTTATTCGGAGTGGATTCACCTTTTGATTCACGCTTCTCGCTAAACATTTACTCATGCACCAACATAACCCGCAGCTTTGAGATTGACTGCTGTGGCTTTTGCTCTGACTCCTACTTTTGCCACAACTGCGAGAATCTGGCAGAGGCAATGTTTTGCTTTAACGTGAAAAACATGCGCTATGCCATAGGGAACGCCCAGCTTCCTCCCCCTGATTACAAAAAAATAAAGGAAATGCTTCTTGAGCAGATGCACGATGAGCTTTCAAAAAAGAAAGAGCTGAAATATGACATTTACAATATTGGATGTATCGGAAAATAATCTGCCTCAAATACTCTTTTCATAAAGAATGCAATAAAACCCTTCTGATTCTCCCCTTCCATATTCTTTATAACCGTTTTTATCATACATTTTCTGCGCAGCCAAATGCCCTATGGCTGTATCCAAAATTATTTTTTTGCATCCAATCTCCGCTGCTTTTTTCTCAAGCCTCAGAAGCATTTCCTGCCCTATGCTTTTTCTTCTAAAATCAGGATGGACCCTTATTTTTGCTATTTCCGCCGCCTCCCCCTGCCGCCTCATTGCCCCTATGGCAATTATTTTGCCGCCTTTTGAGGCAACCAAAAATTCCCCGTTTGCAAGAAAATCTCCCTCTATATCTTTCAAAGGATTTTTTGGCTGGGCTGCCCGAATTTCTACCTCTTCGGGCTTCATGCACTCATTTTCCAGCCTGAGCACGGCTAAAGAATCATTTTTCTCATAGCGCCTTATTTTTATGCCCTCAAGCATTGCCATCAAAAACCCTTATTTTTGGCGCAAAACATGCCTAGCCCATCAAAGCCTTATTTTTCCGCTTGCCAACCGCAGTTTTTTCTAATCGCTCTCTATCCTTGGCGCCAAATAATAAACAAGCTTTGCCCCCTCAACATCATACTCTACTTTTACCGGCGCGTTTGTTTTCAAATTCAGCGCCAGGGGGGAGGCGTCAGGGCACGCTTTTGTAATGTCATCCAAATATTGCAAAGGAAATGTTGCCTTTGATTCTGCCTTCACAGTCATCTCAATTATCTCCTCAGAATCCTTCTCCTGCTCAGAAACCAAATCAGTGGAATCTCCTTTCACATCTATTTTGAAGCCATCCTCTGTCGCATTTAAGCTCACATGGGTTGAGACAAGCGCAGCATCCTTTAGCTGATTTTTAAAATTCGCCCCAAGCATCTTTATCACAACATCTGGCTCAACTTTGGGCTCGCGCGAGATGCTTGCAGGCATCTCCAATACCGGCAATTTAAAGGCGCGCCTTTTCTTGCCTGATGAGAATTTTACCATTACTTTATTCTCTTCCCTGTAAATTTCAAGCTTTTCATCGCTTCTTGCGCGCGCAAGTATTTTGGATAAATTCTCAAAATTAAGCCCGACTCTCTCCGGATTTGCCACCTCATACTCCACAAAGGCGCTTTTGGGCATTGAGAAGCATACCATTGATATTTGGGAAGGGTCCATTGCCTTAAGTGTTATTCCTTCAGCGTCCATTTCCATTGTGCCCTCATCAATCAGGTTAACTATGGCATCAATGGCATGCTTGAATTTTCTTGCGTCCTCAATAACAAAACGAAACATAATAGCTCACCTTTTTCCCACACATAACACTCGTTTATAATTTTTAAGCCTTCTTAAAATATAATTTCCAATAACATATTCTCAGTCAATGTTTTTATGTTAGGGGGGTGGCATATGTGGATACTCAATTGTTGTTCTTAGAGGATAGTTATGCACAAGAGGCGCAAGCCAAAATAATTGAAATCCTTCCCGAAGGCGCTGTATTTGACAAAACAATATTTTTTTACACCTCCGGCGGCCAGCCCTGCGATACTGGCACAATAATAAAAAAAGCGGGCGGGGAAAAAGGCAGCATAATAAAAGAAAATGCGGGGGATGAAAAAAATAATGCAGGCGCAGGGGGAAAAGAATATTTTGTAAAAGAAGTTAGAAAAAAAGACGGGAAAATAATCCATTTTATAGAAGGCGCGCACGATTTGCAGGAAGGCGATGAAATTTTTGAGAAAATCGACTGGGAAAAAAGATACAAATTAATGAGAATGCACACCGCGGCGCATGTTTTGGCATCAATAATGTTTAAGCAGGGCAAAATAATGATTACAGGCAACCAGCTGGGGGAGGAGAAAACCCGCTTTGACTTCAACATGCAAAACTATGATACTCAATTCATGCAAAAATGCATAGGTGATGCAAACGAGGCATTGTCGCAGGGGCATAAGGTTAAAACATATTCCTTGCCCCGAGAGGAGGCAATGAAAATAGAGGGGGTTGTAAAATTGGCGGGCGCCCTTCCCCCCTCACTCACCCGCCTAAGAATAGTTGAAATAGGGGAAATAGACGTGCAGGCAGACGGGGGGACGCACGTTAAAAACACGCGCGAGGTTGGCAAAATAATATTTGAGAAAGGGGAAAACAAGGGAAAAGAGAACAGAAGAATTTACTTTAAGCTAGAAAAATAAGCGCAAAGCTTATTCTATCGGCGCAGAATTTATTGATTTTGCACCGGAATTTTCCGCTTCGCCCCTTATCCAAACCCTTATTTTCTTAGGAAGCTTTTCCCAATATCCTGCTACAAACAAAAGAGCGCTTGCGAACATAGCCGCGATTCCAGTAGCTGCTCCGGAAAAGCAAATTCCCTCATACATTGCGGCATCACTTGCACCCTCAACATTTTCCCTGTTTTTCTCATAATTCTTTTCAATATCTCCCTCAATTTCTTTTTTTCTTTTTGCAATGCCTTTTTTTTGCACCTCAATCTCTTTCTCACCTATCATCGGCTTGTGCCCCATGCTTTCCATTTCCTTTGAAAATTCAGCTGTTGCATGCAGGTTTTTTTGCAAAGAATCAAGTTTTGCAAGCTGGTTCTCATAGCTCATATTCTTTTTAAAAAACAGGTTTTTCTCAAGCTTATTCTCATAATCCTCTCTCTTGTCATTGTATTTCTTTGTATAGTATCCTCCAACGCCAATTAGAAGGATGCTGGTTGCCAAAACAGCCGCCCCCGCGCGCCTGCAAAACCTCTGCATGTTGATCACGTTTTTCTTATGCTCTGCCTCAGTTATTTTTCCCGGATTATTAGATATTGCATTAGAATTAGCATATTTCATAAAATCACATCTAACAACTATTTGCAATCTTAAATCTTTTAAACGTGCTCTCTGGAAAAAAGAAGGGCTTTCCCTTATTTTACAAAATAAGCGTTGCACCCTGTGCTCTCATCAGGCAACACAAGCACCTGCGGCGCGATAAACAATTTGAAATTTCCGATAAAGGGCATGCGCAATACGCTTTTTCCAAGCAACTGCCCTTCCCTCACAGGCAAATTGCCCTTCCCATGGGCTTGGCTATAAAACTGAAAATCATAAACCGCGTTATTGTCCCCTTTCATAAAATACGCCTGCCCGTCGCCTGCCTCAACCGCAAACCTTGCGCGATGCACAATATCTCCCGTAAGGGCATAAATATCATTCTCGCCGGGGCGATACACCAGCAAATCCGCATTCTCATCAAATAGAATTTCCTCCCCTTCAAAAATTGTTTTTGTAATGCAGGGGCGAAGCTCAATCCTGTTTTCCTTATAATAATATTTTTTGCACAAAGAATACTCAAACTCAAGAGGCCCGTGCGACTCTTTAAATTCCTGCGGGCTTATCCAAAAATTGTTGCATCTCTCATCCCTGTTTTGCATGCAATAAGAATAAATAGAGCCCTGCACCTCAAAAGTTGAATTTTGGTATGCTATTTGCGCCGTTTGCGCTATGTCTGCCAATTTTCCCGAATACTGCAAATACTGCGTATTCACATCCGCCCCCTGCAAAATAATCATATCTCCCCTCTCATATGCGGGCAGCATTGAACAGGAAACAATCGCGTTTATCGGAGTGGGCGTATTTAGCAAATATCCTGAGCCAAACCACACCACAACCCCTATGAAAATTGCAATAAAAACATCCTTTAGCTCATAAAAAACCGCCTTTGCAAGCAAGTCGGCATCTATCTCTTTTTTTTCATGGGAATTTTGCCTGTAATTTGAAATTATGCTTGAGCCGGATTCCCAAAGCACGATAAATAATATTGTAATTCCTGCCAAAAGCCCGACAGCCGCATTCTTTGTAATTAAAAAAAGGATAAAAAGCGAGAATAAAAGCAAATAATATGCGCGAATTTCCCCTGCTAAGGGAATTTTAATGCGGGCGGTAAGAAGCCCGAGGTGCGGCTCATAAGAATTTGCATTTTTTTCATGCGTTTCATGCACCAATCAAAACACTTCCAAAATATTCTCTGTTTTTCAAAAGCAGGCGGGGCTTTTAAGCCCTTCCCCAAAAAGGGAGAAATAAAAAAATTTTATTTTGATTTTTTAGAAGCCTTTAGCGCGTCCTTGAAATCCTCTGCCTCTTTTCCCACTTTTTCCACGGCGTCAATTAGCATCTCAAGCGCATTCTTTGTTTTTGTGCGCAGCATTATTACGGGGTGCCCTATCTGCGGGTGGTCCATCTGCGCGGCGCAAAATTCCACATCCTTGTATTCAAGCAGTATATCTTTGATAGCTCCGGCAAGCCCGATGTCCTCTCCCTCAATCTGTATCTCAACATAATTTGGCTCTATTTTTATTGGATTTATTTTCATATGTATACACCTGTTCAAGCATTTTGCACCGAAATATAATCCGAGGCAATTTTTCTGTTTTCCTTCTTATCATCATTCTCGCATTTGAGCCCTGTGGGCGTCTTGTGAAGCGCGCACCTTTTTCTCGATGATGAATATGCCTTCAGGCATCCCAAATCATCCTCATCAGTTGCAAGCTGGCATTCCCCGTTTTTTATTTCCACAATTTTTGCGCGTATAATGTCGCCTATGCTGTATTCATCGCGAATTTTTCGGGTGTAGCCTTTTTTTATGTTGCTTGCGCGAAGCACAAAATTTACCCCTGTAATCGGAAACCTCGCACTCTCGCCCTCCATTTCATGTATGCTCACAATTGCAATCGGGTCTATGATATTTTCAATCCGCCCGATCACCTTCACTCCCAAGCCCGGCTGGCTCACCCGATTCGGGCGGGATACGCTAAGAGTCCTTCCTTCATCGCTTATTTCTCCCTCCAGTGCGGAGTGGATTGCAGAGCCCTCCACATAAGTGCCTGCGCCTGCAACAAATTCCTCTTCGGTGCCTATTTCCTCTCCGGGAGAGGCCTTTCTTTTCTTATCCATTTTAATCCTCTTAAATTAGAAAATTTGATTTATGCTATAATATATGAGGCGCGCTTGGGTATTTAAAGGCATATGCCATATTTTTATTTATGATGAAAAAGCCAAAGCTTGTGCTTTGCATAGACAGGGACAACGACCTTTATGAGAAGGCAGGCATCTCCGGCCCAATCATAGGAAGGGAGGCAAACCTTAACGCGGCAATCAAGCTTGGCACATCCGACCCTGCAGAAGTTGACACTAACGCAATATTCAAGGCAATATCAATATTTGACAGGCTCTCCTCCGCCGAGCACAATGTGCAGGTTGCAACACTGACCGGCTCAAGCGAGCTTGGCTATGCCGCAGATGAGGCGATAAGCGAGCAGCTTGACAGAATTTTATCAGAGTTTCCCTGCGACTCCTGCATATTTGTCTCGGACGGCGCATCGGACGAGTCCATTTTGCCCATAATTCAATCCCGCCTGAAAATAGATTCTGTTGAAGTGCTTGTGATGCGCCAGGCGCAGGAGCTTGAAAAAACATATTTTGTTTTGCTTGAAAAGCTAAAAGAGCCCTATTATGCGCGCATGCTTTTCGGAGTGCCCGCGGTGCTTCTAATACTGATAGTGCTCTCATCAGTGCTTAACTGGGGCTGGCAGGTGCCAACCGCAATAGTGGCGGTGTATTTGCTTCTAAAGGCATTTGGAATAGAGGAGATGGCAATAAAGCTTCTCTCATCCTTTAAATTCAGCGTAGAGAAAATTTCACTTGTGCTTTATTTGCCAGCATTTTTCCTTATGGCAGTTTCCTTCTGGTCAGGCTACCAGTCATTTATTGTGGCATCCTCAATTCCTTCGCTTAACGGCGCGAAAATAGTCGCAATGGCATTGCGAAGCTTTCTTTTGCTTTTTCCCTCATCCGTGCTTTTGCTAATTGCGGGAAAAGTAATTGATTTGCTAAATGAGAAAAAAAGCATTGAGATAATAAAATTCGGGCTGTATGCGGTGTTTACGGTGCTTTTCTGGCTTGTATTCACCTCGGGCGCAAACTGGGTGGTAAATGACTCTGCGCCTTATGTCTCTTTTGCGGATTTGGTGCTTATACTAATTTCATCCGCAGTAATCGGATTCGCCTCAATTAACATTTTGCAGGAGATAAGGCGCAAGGTGGTTATGCGCATGAAGCTCTCCGGAAAAGAAGTATTAAGCTCAGGCGGAAATTATTTGGGCAAGATACTGGGCGTTGACACAAAAAGATGGGCTTTGGCGGTAAAATCCCCGCTCGGGCAAAAATTCATGGTTGCAATAGACTCGATAGAGAAAGTAGGGGACAAAGTAATAGTAAGCCATTAGGAATTTCGGGTTTCTTTTTTGGTTTTTATTTTTTGAAATGGCCGTATTGTTTTCAGATATGTTTTTATTCATATCAAACCATAGTATAACACATGTTTAACCAAATTAAAGTCTGCAATACGGTGCCAACTTCCAAAAAATTCAGGCAATTCAAGGGGTTCGGGCAAGGGCAGAGAACAGCCGTTTGCAAGAAAGACTTGAACAAGTTTGCAGACAAATGCATAAATGAATTCAAACTTCTTTTTCCCAAAATGAAAAAGAAAAGATGGCAAAAAAACCATTATTCTTCCCTCTCAAAGTTGGAGGCTGAAATTAAAAAAACAGAAAATGAGCTGAAACAATTAATCATCCACAGGCATGATTTAGACCTCATATATGGCTCGGCTGTTCCTGCAGTTGAGATAAAAATTGTTGATTTGAGCGAAAAACTCAACAGGTTTAAAAGCGAACACAACCAGAAGTTTGACCAAATATACACGAAGCTAAAGAAAAAAGAAAAGGCAAAAAAGAGGAAAAAAGAGCTTAAAACTCCCCCTCCAGATCGGCTTTCCGTGGCGCTAGCGAACATCGGCGTACCTGGTGTTTACCATAGCCTTGTCCTGCAGTTTTGCAGAGAACAGCTGGAAAAAGACGCACGGTTTTCATCTCTTCCATTTGAGGTAAAAGTAAAAACCATTGAGATCGCATACTTTGAAGCCAAGCCGCTGCTTGCTTATTATGAAACCGAAAACAGTGCAAACTCCCTCCAGATGCAACTGCAGAAAATTTCCTTAGGGAATTACAATAAGTATTTTGGCCCTCTTAAGAAGCAGATTTCAGATTTCAAGGAAAAGGTATCGGGCAAGGGGCTTCCTGTTTCAATGGCCCAGCAACTCAGCTCTGTTTTAAATCTGGATTATTTGTTTGCACAATACATGAAAATGTATCCAAACAAGTGGGTTTCATCTTCCGAAAAAGGGGAAAAAACTACAAACAAACTGGAATACGATATCATGGTGGAGCCAATACGAAAAATTCTGGTCGCCAGCAATATAAAAGAAGTTGCATCCCAACTGCTTGGGGAACAGAGGGCGAACGAACTTTCTGGTGCTGGCTTTCTGGATTCTGAAAAAACCTCTTAGAAAACAGGTTTATTTTTTGCGGCAAAAATTTATTTTATCATCTTCTTTATTTTGCTTATTATTTTCTTTTTTTGCGTGCAATCCTTTAGCGCTATTTGCATAACATCCACAAGGTTATCCACAGGCAGTATTTTTATTTTTCCTCTCATTTTAGGCGCCAAATAAATGTCTTGCGCGTTTTTGCGCGGCACTATTATCTCTTTCATTCCCGCCTCAATAGCCGCCTCTGTTTTTGCCGTCGCACCGCCAATAGGCAAAACATCCCCTCTTACTGAGAGCGAGCCTGTCATTGCCACATCCTGGCGTATGGGAATTTCCTCCATTGCAGAGAGCATTGCAAGCGCAATGGAAACCGATGCAGAATCCCCCTCAACTCCCTCGTAAGTTTGCAAAAATTGCACATGCACATCATATGAGGAAACGTTTTTTCCAAGATGCTTTTTTATTATGGCGGAGACATTTTCCACCGCCTCGCGCGCAATAGAGCCTAATTTTCCTGTCGCGATTAATTTCCCCTCATTCTTGCTTCCTGCAGGGGTAACTTCGGCAACAATAGGCATCACAAGCCCGGAAGTTCCGTCTCCCATTACCGCAAGCCCGTTTACTTTGCCAACATTATACCCTTTGGTGGAAAATACCTCATACTCTTTTTTTACCTCAATATATTTGCTGCTCATCTGCTGCTCCATTGTAAGCGCAATAGAGCGCGCCCTCTCAATATACCCAACTTCCACGAGGGAGGCATTCTCATCAACAGCAACATCCCCGGCAGCCCTTACAAGCCCGCCAAGCTCGCGCAAATTCAATGTAAACCTTTTTTTTCTCCCCGCCTTTCTTCTTGCCTCTGAAATTATTTCCCCCACAGCATCGCGCGAGAAATGCGGTATTTTGCCGTCTTTGTCTATTTCCTGAGCAACAAACTGCACAATCAAATTCTCATTCTCCTCAGTATCTTCCATTGTGTCTTCCATATATACTTCATACCCTGAGCCGCGAATCCTGCTTCTCATCGCAGGATGCATATGCTTCATGTCAATCAAGTTTCCTGCAGCAACAAGCACAAAGTCGCACGGCACCGCCTCAGTTTTCACAATGGCGCCCGAGCTCATTTCCGACTGCCCTGTAATTGAATATTTTTTCTCCTGCATCGCGGTGAGAATTTCCTGCTGCCATCTCATTTTTAATGAGGAAATTTCGTCAATAAAAAGCACTCCCTTGTTTGCCTTGTGAATTGCGCCGGATTCCACGCGCAAATGCGCCGGGGTGCCAAGCCCGCCTGACTGCAGCGGGTCATGCTTCACATCTCCCAAAAGCGCGCCCGCCTTGTTTCCGGTTCCGTCCATAAAAGGCGCGGTGTGCAATCCAGTATTATCCACAATTAACTTTGGCTCGTTGTGGTCGCCTCCCATGGCGCCCATTTTCTTTCCCAAAGTGTTTGTAAACCTCCACAAAAGAAACAAAAGCCCGAAAGCGCCCAGCGCCGCCAAAATAAACCATTTATTCTCATCATTTAGCGTGCCTGTCGCATACAAAATAATAAGCACAAACATAAAGCCTAGCAAAAACAATATTCCTGCAGATGGCCCCTGCCCGCCTGTGGGGAGCATATTTTTGCTTCTTGCCCCCTGTATAATCATTCTCCCTGCCCCGACATTTTGCTTTGGGACGCTTATTTGCATTTTTTTGCCCATATGCTCAAATTGCATGCGAGCCGCATTTGCCTGCATATATAGCTTTGCAAGCTGCGCGTCCTGGCGCAAAAGCTCGGGCGAGGGATAAGTAGGAATAACTCTTACAAGCGGCTTATTCTCATCATTGGGGTTTTGGTATACAAGCACATCCTGCAACGCCGTAACAGGCATCAATTCAGCCATCGCCTGCGCAAGCATGGATTTTCCTGTGCCCGGAGAGCCAATCATCAGCACATGCCTTCTCTGCTTTGCCGCCTTTTTCACAATTTTTACTGCCCTATCCTGCCCTATCACCTGGTCAACAAGTTTTTTTGGGATTTTAATTTCAGCAGTTGTTTTAAACTCAAGCATATATAGCACCGTTTTGCAAGGAATGTATTATGTTGCTTAGGATATAAAAAGACAAACCTCTGCCCAAACAATTAATTGGGGGGGGGGGCTTAAGAAAATTTTTTGCGTGTAAAAATAAGAATCAAATTAAAATGTGGGAAGCGCGGCAAAATAAGAATTTCCTGGGAGGAAGTAGTTATCCTATTCTAAGGGGTGAATGGACAAATGGGGTGGTTCTCAACATAAGAGTTGAGGGGTTTGTTTGGCTTGAAGCAAATGTTTGGGGGTTTGCCTCAAACCTCTACTATCCCAGGAAGAACCATTTTGCCGCTAAAAACATAAAAACCCATCTATTTTTGTTGTTAAATTTCTGCCAATATGGGTTCTGCCACCTCCGAATACCTCTCTTTATCCACAGTGTATAAGTATGCGCCCTCACCCATTTTTGTAAGGTATGCATCCACTCTCGCCGAGCTTAGCGCCCTCGTTATTTTGCTCACTTCTTCCAGCGTCATATTCGCGATATCAATATACATATTTCTCACCAGCAATTCTTTGCGCGTTTTGCTTATATATAAATAAGGAAAGGGTGATTTTCCGCGTTTTTTGTTGCATTAAATATATTTTCAGGCGTTTTACGAGAATATGTTTATAAATATTTGTATTCCTAATAATCTGCACGCACGAACCCCCACACTAGGTACTATGGTGTTATATTGGCCAAAAAATCTTCTAAAAAACAAAAAGAAAAACTAGAGCATAATTTGGTTCCTCAGCACATTCTTCTAACAGAGGAGGAAAAACAAAAAGTATTTGCAAAGTTTAGTGCAACTGCTCTCAATTTTCCAAAAATTAACGCCGCAGATCCTGCGCTTATCGGCATGGATGCAAAGCAGGGGGACCTCGTACTTATAAAAAGAAAAGATTCGACAAGCACCCACGACTATTACCGTCTGGTTGCAAAGGGATAGCGCCCAAAAGGCTTGCGGCAAAAGTGCCGCAAACGCCGAAGGAAAGGTTAAGTTGATGCAAGGGTTTGTAAAAAAGCGCAAGGCATTCATGCCTGTTTTAAGGTGAGCTAATGAGCAAGGAACTGCTTAATGCATATTTTAAGGAAAATTCGCTGGTAAAACAGCATCTTGATTCCTACAACAAATTCGTAGAGGGCGGAATGCAGGAAATAATCGACCGCATCGGCGTAATAAAGCCGACTATCGAGGGATTTGAGCTTCAGCTTGGGCGCATCCGCCTTGACAAGCCAAAAGTAATAGAGGCGGACGGCTCACAGCGCGCAGTGCTTCCCTCCGAAGCAAGGTCGCGAAACCTTACTTATTCTGCACCTATTTTTCTTGAAATAATCCCGGTATACAACGGCGTGGAGAAAAAAATGTTTTCCGAAGTTTTCATAGGCGAGCTGCCTGTCATGGTAAAAAGCAAATTATGCCACCTTGACAATATGGCGGAAGACGAGCTTGCAGCATCGCGCGAGGACCCAAACGACCCCGGCGGCTACTTTATAATCAACGGCTCGGAGCGGGTGCTAACCTCGATTGAGGATTTGGCGCCAAACAGAATTATGACCACATTTGAAAAAGACAAAAAGCTTGTTACTTCAAAAGTATTTTCAACAAGGCACGGATTTCGTGCAAGAAGCGCGGTTGAGCGCACACTTGAGGGAATGCTTTACTGCGTTTTCCCCGCATCTCCCAAGGATTTGGGCTTTGTCCCGGTGCTTCGCGCGCTTGGCATAGAAAAAAACGCATCCATCTTCTCAGAATTTATAAACGACGAGCAGATAAGAAACGACCTTCTTTTAAACATGGAGCCTGACGAGACAAAAACATCTGATACTGCACTTGATTATGTGGGCAAAAAGGCGGCTCCGGGGCAAACCGAGGAATACCGCAAAAAGCGCGCAGAAGTTTTGCTTGACACATATTTGCTTCCCCACATCGGCACAGACCCTGCCGACCGCCCGGCAAAAGCAAAATATTTGTGCAAAATGTGCGAGCGCGCAATTCTTGTGGCAACAAAAAGAATTCCTGCAGATGATAAAGACCATTATGCAAACAAGCGCATTAAGCTTACCGGCGATTTGATGGAAGAGCTTTTCCGCTATGCATTCCAATTTTTGGTAAAAGACGTCTCATACCAGGCAGGGCGCGCGGATGCGCGAGGGCGCCGCCTGGCGGTGCAAACCCTTGTGCGCCCGGACGCACTATCTGATAGAATCCGCTATTCAATGGCAACAGGCAACTGGATTGCGGGGCAAACCGGAATTTCCCAGCTGCTTGACCGCACATCTTTCCTCTCTTCGATGTCTCACTTGAGGCGTGTTGTCTCTCCGCTTTCGCGAAAGCACCCTCACTTCAAGGCGCGCGACCTTCACGGGACACATTGGGGAAAAATCTGCCCCAACGAATCTCCCGAAGGCCCCTCATGCGCCCTTGTGAAAAACATGTCGCTTTTCTGCGAAATTTCAACAGGCGAGAAAGAGGAGGATGTGGAGCAGGCGCTCTACAAATTCGGCGTGCTGCAAAACTCCCAATAATTTTTACAAGGTGCAACTCATGGCAAAAAAAATAAGAAAAAGAAAAAAACTGGCGCATTTGCAGGGAAGAAAAACCGCCGTGCTTCTTAACGGAAGGCTTATCGGCGAGGTTGAGAATCCAAACGACCTTCTCTCAAAGCTCTCAGAGTCAAGGCGCTCAGGCTCTATGGCAGCAGGCGTTAATTTTTACTACAATTCTCGCACCGACGAATTTATGGTAAATTCCGACTCAGGGCGCGCAAGGCGCCCCTACATAATAGTTGAGGGCGGCAAAAGCAAATTAACCTCAGAGCTTGACTCACAGCTAAAGGCCGGGCAAATGAGCTGGGGAAAGCTTGTTTCCATGGGCGTAATCGAATACCTTGATGCAGAAGAGGAGGAAGGCGCAAGAATCGCACTTCACGAGGCAGACATAACAGATGAGCACACCCACCTTGAAATCGACCCTGTCACAATTACAGGAGTAACAGTATCAACCCTTCCATACCCAGAATACAATTCCTCCCCGCGTGTCACAATGGCATGCTCTATGTCTAAGCAGTCGCTCGGCACTTACTTGCTTAATTTTAACCAAAGAAACGATTCGCGCGGGCATATCTTATATTATCCGCAGCAGCCTCTTGTGCAAAGCCGCCCCTATAAAATATTGGGCTTTGGAGAGCATGCCGCAGGGCAGAATTTTGTAGTGGCAGTAGTTTGCCACGAGGGATACAACACAAGCGACGCATTGGTTGTAAACCGCTCCGCAATTGACCGCGGTTTGGGCCGCTCGGTATTTTTCAAGACGCATGAAACAGAGGAGAGGCGCTACCCCGGCGGGCAAAAAGACAAATTTGAATTGCCTCCGGTAACCGCGCAAGGATACCGCGATGAGCGCGCATACCGCCACCTCTCCGACGACGGGATAATTTTGCCAGAATCCAAGCTTGAGCCAAAAGACGTGCTTGTGGGAAAAACCTCCCCTCCCCGCTTTTTGGAAGAAGTATCGGTATTTGGCATGGTAGAGGAGAAGAAAAGAGACAATTCCCTCTCTGTAAAAGCCGGAGACCACGGCGCAGTGGATTCTGTCCTTATAACCGATTCATTGGCAGGCAACAGGCTTGTAAAAGTAAGGGTCCGCTCAATAAAAGTTCCTGAGCAGGGAGACAAATTCGCCTCCCGCCACGGGCAGAAAGGAGTTATCGGCATGAAGCTCTCGCAGGAGGATATGCCGTTTACCTCGGAAGGAATAGTCCCTGATTTGATGATTAACCCGCACGCAATTCCCTCGCGAATGACTGCAGGGCATTTGCTTGAAATGCTTGGAGGAAAAGCGGTTTGCCACAGCGGCAAATTCGGAGACGCGACGGCATTTGCCGGGGACGGTGAGGAGAAATTCCGCAACGAGCTAAAAACACTGGGCTTTGACGAGTATGGCGTGGAAACTCTCTATGACGGCTACACAGGCAAGCCGATAAAAGCAAAAATTTACATCGGAGTAATATATTACCAAAAATTGCATCACTTAGTATCCAACAAAATGCATGTTCGCGCGCGCGGGCCCGTGCAGCTGCTCACCCGCCAGCCGACAGAGGGAAGGGCACGCGAAGGTGGCTTGCGTTTCGGGGAAATGGAGCGCGACTGCCTTATCGGCTACGGCGCATCCATGCTTATTCGCGAGAGGCTTTTGGAGGAATCAGACCGCTCATACCAGCTTGTATGCGCAAAAACCGGTTCCATCGGCTACAAGGATTACATACGCAACAGGCTTGTCTCTCCATTGGATGAGAACAGCAGCGAGCTTTATTATGTTGAAATGTCGCATGCGTTCAAGCTTTTGCTTGATGAGATAAAGTCTATGGGAATATTCCCAAGGCTTTTGATGAGGGACAAGGCATAGGGGTGAAAATTATGGGAAAAACAGTGCAAAAAGAATCAAAAATCACCGTGGAAAAAGGCAAAAAAGGCAATTACTTTACGCGCAACTCCCTTATCCTCTTAAGTGCAGAGCAAGGAGAGCGCGCGGCATTCAAAGCCCTTGATGATTTGAACGACTTTAAAACAAAAGTAAAACTGCAAAATGCAATAAAACTTGGCAAGAGCGAGAAAAATAACCTTAAAAACGCAAAAAAATATATCGCCAAAAAAGAGTTTTCCGAATTAAATATTTTGCCTCCCACCGGTTTTGCAACAGCCGCGCAAATAGCAGAAGCATTGGGCTTTTACGAGCTTAGCAAAAAATATTCAAAAAAACAAGAAGAAAATTCCAAAAAGCACAATGCCGCCCACCTGCTCTCATATGACGGATTGGTGGAAGCTGTAACCGGGCACAGCCGCCTTGGAAAAACGCAGGCAGATGAGCTTATGAATAAGCTATAAAATGAAAAATAATTTTATTATGAAATTTCAGGGGTTATGAAAATGATTGTAACAAAAATGATTGACAAAATAAAATTCTCCCTCTTCTCGCCGGAGATGGTAAGAAAAATGTCTGTGGTAAAAATAACCGTGCCAGACACTTACAACGACGACTCTTACCCAATAGATGGCGGGTTAGTGGACCCGCGCATGGGAGTAATTGACCCCGGCTTAAAAGACAAAACATCCGGAGGAAAGGCAGGCACTTCGCCCGGGCACTTTGGGCACATAGAATTGGTGCGCCCTGTAATTCACCCCGAATTCTCAAAGATGATGCTGCATGTTTTGCAAAACACCTCCCCTTTTTCAAAACAGCTTCTCTGGAACGAGGAGCAGGTTGAGAAAATAAGAAAAGACGCGCTTGAAAACCCTGACATGGAAGTGAAAATAAAGCTAAAGCGCCCAACCCACTGCCCGCACACCGGGGAAAAGTTGCCGGAGATAAAGCTTCTAAAGCCCACAACATTTTACAAAAATAAGGAAATAATGCTTCCAACAGAAATTCGCGAATGGCTCGCAGGAGTCTCGGATGAGGACATTAAGCTTCTTGGAATAGACCCCGAATACTCGCGCCCCGAGTGGGCTGTGCTTACATGCCTTCTTGTGCCTCCTGTTTCCGTGCGCCCTTCAATAACTTTGGAAACCGGCGACCGCTCGGAGGATGACTTAACCCACAAATTGGTTGACATCATGCGCATAAACCAGCGCCTTGAGGCAAACATAAACGCAGGCGCCCCACAGCTAATAATTGAGGACCTTTGGGAGCTTTTGCAATATCATATTACAACTTACTTTAACAACGAGACCGCAAACATCCCCCCCGCGCGCCATCGCTCAGGGCGCCCACTAAAAACCCTTGCAGCCAGGCTTAAAGGAAAAGAGGGAAGGTTCAGGTATAACCTTTCCGGAAAGCGTGTCAATTTCTCCGCAAGAACCGTGGTTTCCCCCGACCCGCTCATCTCAATTGACGAGGTCGGAGTTCCGCTTGAAATTGCCGAGGAAATGACGGTTCCGATGTATGTTTCCTCATGGAACATGGATTATTGCAAAAAATTCATTTCATCAGATGTTTATCCGCGCGCAGAGTATGTGATACGCCCCGACAGCAGGCGCGTGAGGGTAAGCGAGCTTACACGGCAGGAAGTGCTTGACACTTTGGCGGTCGGCTCAATAGTTGAGAGGCAGCTAATAGACGGCGACACCGTTCTCTTTAACAGGCAGCCCTCATTGCACAGAATAAGCATAATGTGCCATTCTGTAAAAGTATTGCCGGGAAAAACTTTGCGCCTCAATCCCATAGTGTGCGCCCCTTACAACGCAGACTTTGACGGGGATGAGATGAACCTGCACGTTATCCAGAGCGAGGAGGCAAAAGTGGAGGCAGAAATGCTGATGAAGGTGCACGGGCAAATAATTTCCCCAAGGCACGGGCACGCAATAATAAAGCCGCAAGAGGACTATGTCACAGGCGGATTTTTCATAACCCGCAGCGAGGCAATATTCGGAAAAGATGAGGCATGCCAAATACTTGCAAGCGCGGGAATAACACGCTTGCCGGCTCCGGATAAAAAAGATAACTGGTCGGGCAGGATTTTATTTTCCATGCTTTTGCCAAAAGAGCTAAACTGCACAATAAAAAGCAAATTCAGGCGAAAAATGCCAGACGGCTCAGAGCACCCTGACAATGAAATAATAATAAAAAACGGAATAATGCTAAGCGGAGGGCTTGATGACAAGGCGGCAGATGAGGTGCTTGAGAGAATAATCCACCTCAAAGGAACCGAGGCGGGAAGGGAATTTCTTGACCGCGCAGGCAAAATGGAGCTTCATGCAATAACAATGATAGGCTTCTCCGTGTCTTTGGCAAATTACTCTCTGGATGCAACAAACTCCAAGCATATTGACAAGCTTCAGGATACCATGCGCCGTGAAATAGAATCCGTGATAACGCAATACAAAAATAAGACGCTTGAGCGCCTGCCTGGAAGGACGCTAAAAGAAACGCTTGAGGACAAAATTATGGACATCACCTCAAAAACAAGAAATGCGGGCGGCAACGTCGTGGAAAAGGCGATGGGCACAGACAACACCTCCATCATCATGGCGCGCATCGGAGCGCGAGGCTCTATTCTTAACGCAATTCAAATGGCAGCAATGGTGGGGCAGCAGGCTATTCGCAACAAGCGCCCAAACCGCGGCTACTCCGGGCGGGTTCTTCCTCATTACAAGAGAGGAGACAAAGGGGCAGATGCCAAGGGTTTTGTATTTAATTCTTTTAGAAAAGGGCTTAGCGCAACAGAATTTTTCCAGCACTCTATGGGAGGGCGTGAATCCCTTGTAAACACGGCTATCAGGACTGCGCGCTCAGGCTATATGCAAAGGCGGCTTATCAACGCATTGCAGGACATGATTGTCATGCCCGACTATTCTGTGAGGGACAGCAGCCTCTCATTCGTGCAGTTTGTTTACGGCGGGGATAAAGTGGACCCCATGATGGCAAATTCGAAAAAACACACTTCTTAGGGGGATATTTATGGCAAACACAAAAGACAGAATCGCGGTCGGGGAGGCAGTCGGCATTGTCGCCGCCCAGTCAATAGGAGAGCCAGGCACTCAGATGACTATGCGAACTTTCCACTATGCCGGAGTTGCCGAGCAGGTGCCGACAGGCTTGCCCCGCCTAATAGAATTGGTGGATGCAAGAAAAGAGCCAAAAAAGCCGTTCATGGATATTTATCTTGAGAGCTCGGCGGCAAATGACGAGAAAAAGGCAAAAAAAGTCGCGGCAGCCCTTGAGTGCGTCTTGCTTGAGCAAATCGCATCTGTCAACGAGGACTTTGAAGGCAAGTCCATCAAAATACAGGCGGATGCAAACGAGCTTGGCTTGCTTTCTGTGGATATAAATGACGTGCGCGCAAAAGTAAAGGAGCTCATCTCCCCCGGAACAGTGGAATGCAGGGAAAACACAATAACCGCAAAGCCAAAAGTCAACACCTTGCGCGCATTGCGCAGGTTCACAAACAAGATAAAGCAATTGCAGGTAAAAGGCGTGGAGGGTGTAAGGCGTTCCATTGTGATAAAGGACAAGAATGAATTTTTCATACGCACCGCGGGCTCAAACATTTTGGGCGTAAAAGACATAGAGGGGATAGATTTCAAGCGCGTGTATACAAATGATGTGAAGGAAGTTGAGCGCGTATTCGGAATAGAGGCTGCGCGAAATGCGCTTGTGCACGAGCTTGACCAGGTGCTCACATCCCAGAGGCTTTTTGTCGACATACGCCACATAATGCTTTTGGCAGACGCCATGACGATGGACGGGGCAATAACTTCCATAGGAAGGCACGGGCTTGCAGGGCAAAAGGCGGGAGTGCTTGCGCGCGCCGCATATGAGGAGACAATAAAGCACCTTGTAAACGCGGCAACAAAAGCGGAAGAGGACATGCTTATCGGAGTAACTGAGAATATTATAGTCGGGCAGACGGTTCCCATCGGCACAGGGCTTGTGAAACTGAGAATGAAATTATAAGGTTTTATTTATGCAAAAGCAAATTCCTCTTCTTGGAAAAGACGGCAATGTAAGCATAACCAAGTTGAAAAGGCGGTTGCTTGTTCTCAACAACCTAAAGCTAAAGCAGATGCCAGATATGCTGCCAAGAGAGCGCCATTTTATATTCTATGATCTGGGCATAAGCGGGGGATATTACAGATTTGCAAAACAAAGCCTTGAGCGCGCACTCGGAGATTCGGAAAAAGACGCAAAAAAGGCGCTGAAAAATAAAGATTATGCCGAAGCACTGCATATACTCTTAGGCGGGCTTGAATATATGCAAAGGTACCAGGGAATAAGGTACACTGACAATGCCCTCAAATTTTATTTTGCTGCCAAAGAGTTTCTTGAGATTCGTGACTCAACGGATGCAAAACTCAAAGAGGCGGGAGAAAAATACCCTAATGAGTGGAACAAGCTCTCGATTCTTTGGCATGACATAAAGGTAGATTATGAGGTCAATGCGGCATTCGGCCCGCAACCAGCATTCAGCGAGCTTGCGGCTCAGGCGGGCTACGGCAACATATTAAAGAGGGCAGTATGAGATAAATTATGCGTATTAGGGATGAAAACTTTTTAAAAAAGTTTTTCGGAGGTAATACATATGGCAAAGAAAAAAACTGAAAGTGAGGAAACGACTGATTTGGGAAAGGCAATTCGCATGTGCGCGGATTCGGGAAAAGTGGAATTTGGCACAAAAATATCCCTAAAGCGCGCGATGCACGGGCAGGGAAAGCTTATTGTTTCATCTTCAAACGCCCCAAAAGAGGAGAGCGAGGACATGGCAAAATTCTGCAAAATGTCAAAGCTTCCGATAATAAAATTCAACGGCACCTCACGCGAGCTTGGAGCAATTTGCGGCAAAGCTTTTCCGGTGACATTTTTGTGGGTTTCTGCAGTGGGCGACTCGCCGATAATGGATTTTGCAAAATAGAGGGTATTGATGGTAGAGCTCACAAACGATGATTTGAAAGCACTCACAATTTTTGAGAAGCTTACAGGCGCATCTGCAACCGATTTGCTCATAGGGGAGAAGTCGGTGGTTTTCCTCGTGGCAAAAGGGGATATGGGGCGCGCCATAGGGCCCAAGGGCGCGCATATCACGCGCGTGAGAAACGCGTTTTCGCGCCAGGTGCTGGTGTTTGAGGAAAGCTCGGATATGGAGGAGTTTTTAAGGGCAATCTTCTCGCCCATAGCCATAAAGAATATAAACATCCATGAGAAGAATAATGATAAGACTGTTTATGTCAGTGTCGATGACAAGGACAGGGGCGCAGCAATCGGGCGCAACGGCGACCGAATAAAGCTGCACAGGGAGCTAATATTGCGAAAGTTCAGGTGCAACCTGCGCCTTGCAAACACAAGATAATATGGTGATTCTAAAATGGGAAAAGGAGAATTTTCAGGCCGTGATTTGAAGCGAAGGAGAAAAAAGCAGAGATGGCTCAAAAAGCCATGGAAGCGAAAGAAGCTTAGGCTAAAGGAGAAATTCGACCCGCTGCAGGGCAAGTCCCAGGCAAAGGGAATTGTGGTTGAGAAAAAGCAGCTTGAGCAAAAACAGCCCCACTCAGGGCTTATCAAATGCGTAAAAATTCAGCTTATCAAAAACGGCAAACTGGTAACATGCCACGCGCCGCGAAACCTTGCAATCAATTACATAGACGAGCATGATGAGGTAATGGTTGAGGGGCTCGGGGGTTCGCAAAGAGGGCAGATGGGCTCGATTCCCGGTGTCCGATACAAGGTGATAAAGGTCAACGGTGTTGACTTGCAGCAGCTTGTAAGAAAAAAGAAAGAGAAACCCAAGAGGTAAGTTTATATGGAAAAATTATTTGGAAAATTTGAGCTTGATTCTGTGCATGTCTCAGACCCCTCACTTGCAGGCTACATAAACCTCTCGCCTGTAAATTTGCCGCATTCGCACGGAAGGCAGGCAAAGCACCAATTTAGAAAAGGCCGCGTAAACATCGTAGAGCGCCTTATCAACAAGCTTATGCGAGGGGGCACGGGCAGAAAAACTTCTGGAAAAGTAATTCGCACCCACGGCTCAATGCAGGGCAAAAAATCCAAGGCAATGAATGTGGTGGAAAAAGCATTTGACATCGTCGCAAAGCGCACCAGCAAAAACCCTGTGCAGGTATTAATTGATGCGCTTGAGAATTCGGCTCCTCGCGAGGACTTTACACGAGTTTCTTTCGGAGGAGTATCCTATCAGGTGGCAGTGGATGTTTCAGCTTCCCGCCGCCTTGACATGGCATTGCGCAACATCACTTTGGCGGCCATTATGGGCGCATTTGCAAACAAGAAAACGCTTGCAGAAGCGCTTGCAAACGAGCTTGAATTGGCTGCAAACGGAGATACGCAAAACAGCTATGCCATAAAAAAGCGGGATGAAACCGAGCGAATGGCCCGCAGCGCAAGATAAATTATTTTTTCTTTTTTATTTTATTTTTCTTATTCTCAGGTATTTTTTCTAAAATCCCTCTTCCCCGTTAAAAGCAACATGTTTTTAAACTTAAATACACTAAATAATATTATGAATAATCAAATAGTATCAGAAAAAAACAACGGGCGCCCCAACCTTAATTTCTTTGACGGATTTCGCCTAAAGCTTCTTTTGAAAAAGCACCAGTCATTTAAAAACCTCTCAGACAGGGCATTAGAGCTTGATGAATTCATAGCAGCAAGATGCAGGATGCTTGTAATAAAAGAGGCAAAATCCCGAAATATAGCCATAACCCAGAGCGAGCTTGAGCAAATCTCACGGCAAATATCTATAATGGCAAAAACAATCTTTTCCTCAAGCACAAAGCTGGGCTCCTCCGATTTTGCAAGCGCTCTCTCAAGATTAATTGCAAAAAAGCTTCCCTCAAACGGCGTAAACCTTGATAAAAAAATTGTGCAAGCAAGCGCCTTTTCCAGCCAACCTGCCAATCTTGGGTAATTTTTTCCTTTTTGCACACTCTTTATTAACCTCTTTGCTTTGCATTAAGCATGAAGGCGCAACTCTCTGCAGATTATTTGGTAATTCTGGCAGTTTTAATGCTATTAGCCCTGCTCTCACTCGGCATTTTGGGGTATTTTCCTGACATAGGGAAAAATTTGCAGGCAAAGGCAAGCTATGATTTCTGGCAAAACCAGGCGCGCCCAATAGCCGTAATGGACGCAATATACCGCCAAGACGAGAATAGGATATATTTTGCCTTAAAATCCCATTCGCAGGAGCAAATATCAATAAAAAAGCTATTTGTAAATTCCACCCAGCTTGCCCTTTTCAGGAATGACGCCACAGGCGAGCAGCTCTGTGATGAGATAACGTGCAAAGTATCCCCCTGCGACTGCGACTTTGAAATTTCCCCATTCGGCAACGCCTCGGCTTTTAGCGAGCTGTATGCAGAAGATGCCTCCCCCTGCGGCGAGAATGACAATTATTTTTTGGAGGATTTCTCCCTATTTTACACAAACGCAAGGGATTCCTCTGACACTTTGCAGGAAAAAGGCTATTACCTGCTCGCAATAACCTGCGGATAGCATATATATTTAATAAATAACCAACCATTAGGGTTTGTATGAATATTTTCAAGGGGCAAATTTCAGCCGAATATTTGATGATTTTGGGAGTAGTGATGCTGGTCGCGCTTGTGGCAATAGGGCTGACCATTTTTTTCACGCAAGGCGCCTGGGACATCTCCCAGAGCGAAATAAGCTCATACTGGGCAACACAGGCTCACCCGATACGCGTAACAGAAATGGAAGGATATTATTACGGCACCTCTCTTAACGGGGAAATAGCCCTTGTGCTTGAAAACGTGGATACAAAAGTAATTACAATAAAAAATTTCATAATAGAGCCGTATGGCGTTACAGAGACTTTCGGGGTTTATGACGCCCACCATTCAACAGGCGCCGGAGTCACCGGAAACTCGCTTGGCACCGCCGGAGTTTCCCAGACGCTTAGCACAACAATAGTGCTTGCTCCAGGCGAGAAAGAGGAGGTTTATCTGCGCCCCACAATGGCATGCTCGGACAGCGGCGAGGGCAGGGCTGATACTGAAAAATTTTACAATGAACTTACTATAGTGTATGATACTCCTTACTTTGAGGACATCTCTTTCAAGGGCGCAAAGCCGATCGGCGGAAGATGCAACCCTGTATAATTTTTTAAAAAGCCGTTTGAAGGCGCAATCAGCATATTTTATCTAAAAAGCCCCTTCCTATTGCCCGGCAGAAATTATTTTTTTTGCCTCTGCAAGAAGGTGTGCAAGCTCTCCCTTTTTGCGCGCTATCTGCAAATTCAGCATGCTTTGCATTGTGCCGTCCGCAACTTTTCTTCCCACAAGAAGCTCCTGCCGCCTCTCAAGCTTTATTATTTGCTCCCGCTTCTCGCTTATGTCTGCAAGAAGCCCCCCAATATCCTGCTTGCAGTATCTTTTCAGGGTTTTTCTTCCGGCGCGCAAAGGCGAAGTTCCGGCTCTTTTCCGGCTTATTTGCACCTTTTCAGAATCAACAGTTGCCGAAGAATTTGCCCAATACACCTGCTCATCCGACATGGAATAAGCTACCTTCACCATTCCCATATCCTCAAGCACGCTTATCCATTTTTTTAAAAATAAGGGGCGCAACCCCGTAAGAAGGCTAAGCTTTTGCAGCGCAAACTTTTTGTCCGGGTTGGAGCGAAGAAGATTTATTATCCCGTCAACCTCTGAGCTTAATTCGGGCTGCTGCATGTCCCTCACGCGGCTATTGCCTTCTCCTTAAGCATCCATTTTCCGGATATTTTTGCCCTTGTCCTTCTTATTGCCTCAATTATGTGGGGGCGGTTTGCCTTTTTTGTCTTTATTGTGAACATTACCTGATTCTTCTTTATCCTTGCCGCCCTGTCGGTAGGCCTGCCAAATGCGCCGCGCATCCCTTTTTGCAAACGGTCCGCCCCTGCGCCGGCAATCATTTTGTTTTCGCGTATAACATTGTGAGGATATACTTTCAAATGAAAATAATACTGCCCCGGAATTGTTTTCTCAAGATATTTGTTTGCCGCCTGCCTTGCGCTCTCAAGCGCGTTGTCGCGAAGCTGCACGTCGTATTTGGCGCAAAAGTCAAACTCAAGGTCATATCCTTCGCCGCCCTTGTTTCCCATATGGTAATTTAGAAGGTTTGTATGCGGCCTTGAGCGCACATAATTCTTTTTTGGCTTTCTTTTTGAAAACCTGCTCCATGCCACTTTTTTTAGCGTCCTGCAGGTTTTTGCCGGCCTTAATCCCATAAGTTAACACCCTGATTAAACATTTAAATTTTTCAAATTTTTCCCCCCTTTTTAGGGAAAAAAGTTTTGCTGCCCTCTTAGCTGGGCTTTTTATCTTAATAAACGTTTCGACGGGCAAAAGCACGCCTATTTTTGCGCCTTTTTTGGCGCCAAGAAGGGCTTTTTTACGGGCAGTTTTTTGCACTTCCTCCATTTTCGCGCGCAATTTTTACGGCGTAAAATTTCTTTCTTTCGCAGCCTGCAGATGCTTTATAACCTTTCACATTCATATATTTATTGCCTGAATTATCGTCGGTAAATGCATGGAAAAACTGGGGCAAAAAACAATCCGGGGCAAGAATAAATGAACAATGATACTAATCAAATTCAGGGAAAAAACGGCACATCCTCTCAACCGGGCGCAGGGGAAAAACCCCCCTCATACGGCGCAAACGACATTCAGGTTCTCGAAGGGCTTGAAGCCGTAAGGCGCAGGCCTGCAATGTATATAGGCGACACCGGAGCCAAAGGACTGCATCATCTTGTTTACGAAGTCGTTGACAACTCAATTGACGAGGCATTGGCAGGGCATTGCAAAAATATTGAAGTAACAATCCACAAAGATAATTCCCTCACTGTAAAAGACGACGGCCGCGGAATCCCTGTGGAAAAGCATGAGGGCACAGGCAAGTCCGCGCTCGAAGTTGTCATGACCGTGCTTCATGCAGGGGGAAAATTCGACAACAAATCCTACAAAGTATCCGGCGGGCTTCACGGGGTGGGCGTGTCCTGCGTAAACGCGCTCTCCGAATTTCTTGAGGCAAAAATAAGGCGCAACAACAAGCTTTATGTTCAAAAATACTGCCGCGGCGCGCCGCAGGGGGGAGTAAAAGAGGCGGGAAGCGCGCAGGGAAGCGGAACCGAAATAACATTTAAGCCGGACCCAACCGTATTTGAGACAACCGTGTTTGCCTTTGAAACCCTCTCAAACCGCCTGCGCGAGCTTGCATACCTAAATAAGGGGATAAAAATAATTTTGCAGGATGAGAGAGAGCAAAAAAAAGAGGAGTTTCTTTTCAACGGCGGAATAAGCGAATTTGTAACCCATCTTAACAAAAACAAAAACGCGCTTCACCCCGTAATCTATTTTGAGAAATCCTCCGGAGGAGTGGAAGCCGAAGCCGCATTGCAGTATAATGACGCATATTCTGAAAATATTTTCAGCTTTGTAAACAGCATCCACACTATGGAGGGGGGCACGCATTTGGCGGGCTTTAAGGGTGCGCTCACACGCGCGGTAAATGATTATGCCAAAAATTCAAAAATGCTAAAAGAGGGCGCGGTTTCCGGAGATGACTTGCGCGAGGGGATAGCGGCCGTAATTTCCGTGCGCATTTCAAACCCGCAATTTGAGGGGCAGACAAAAACAAAGCTTGGAAACACAAACGTAAAAGGATTGGTTGAGTCCATAGTTGGCGAGTCGCTGCGCACCTATTTTGAGGAGCATCCGCAGGACGCGCGCGCAATCGCAAGCAAGGCTTTGCATTCCATGCAGGCGCGCCTTGCGGCGCAAAAAGCAAAGGATTTGATACGCAGAAAAGGCGTGCTCGAATCATCCGTATTGCCGGGAAAACTGGCGGACTGCTCGGAAAAAGACGCCTCAAAATGCGAGCTTTATATTGTTGAGGGGGATTCTGCCGGAGGCAGTGCAAAGCAGGGGCGCGACAGAAAAACACAGGCAATACTTCCATTGCGGGGCAAAATATTAAACGTTGAGAAGGCATCAATTGCCAAGCTTCTTGCAAGCGCGGAAATACGCAATTTGATAATGGCAATAGGCACCAACTTTGGCGCAGATTTTGACATCTCAAAATTAAGGTACCACAAAATAGTGATAATGACAGATGCCGATGTTGACGGTGCGCACATCCGCACCCTGCTTCTCACCCTTTTTTACCGGTATTTGCGCCCTCTTGTGGATGCCGGGCACATATTTATCGCCCAGCCGCCCCTTTACAAATTAAAATCAGGCGCAAAAGAGGCATATGCATATGATGATGCTCAGCTTTCCAAATTATTGCTGGAATGGGATTCGCCTAAAAATTACCATACACAGCGCTACAAGGGATTGGGTGAGATGAATCCGTCCCAGCTTTGGGAAACCACAATGGACCCTGCCTCGCGCAAAATGCTAAAAGTAAATGTGGAGGACGCCATGCGCGCAGACGAGCTTTTCACAATCCTTATGGGGGATGCGGTGGAGCCGCGCCGCCAGTTTATAGAGGCGCATGCAAAAGAGGCGCAAAACATAGACATTTAATTCCGGTGTATTGATGGCTGATGAAAAAAAAGCATCCGAGGAAATTCCTGAGAAAGGAATCTTCCCGCAGTCCATAGAGCGCGAGCTTCGCTCCTCTTACCTTGATTATGCGATGTCCGTAATTGTGGGGCGCGCCCTCCCCGATGTGCGTGACGGCTTTAAGCCCGTGCACAGGCGCGTTCTTTTTGGGATGCACGAGCTTTCCAACACTCACGAGAAGCCGTATAAAAAATCCGCAAGAATAGTGGGCGAAGTGCTTGGAAAATTCCATCCCCATGGCGACTCATCAATTTATTCCACCCTTGTGCGCATGGCGCAGGATTTCTCATTGCGCTACCCGCTTGTTGACGGGCAAGGCAATTTTGGATCAATTGACGGGGATAATGCGGCTGCTATGAGATATACGGAGGTGCGCATGCAAAAGCTTGCATCCCAGATGCTTGCCGACATTGAGAAAAAAACAGTTGATTTTTCCCCAAACTTTGACGGCACTTTGCAGGAGCCTGATGTGCTTCCAGCCAAATTCCCGAATTTGCTTGTAAACGGCTCCTCAGGAATTGCGGTGGGGATGGCAACAAACATGCCCCCTCATAATCTGGGGGAAGTGTGCGACGCAGTAAGTGCGCTTATTGAAAACTGGGAGCTTGACTCGTTGCAGCTTGCCCAAATCGTGCAGGGGCCGGACTTTCCCACGGCAGGGCTTATTTTGGGGCGCGCAGGAATTTTGCAGGCATACAAAACCGGGCGCGGCTCAATCAGGATGCGCGGAGTTGCAAACATCATCTCTCACAAAAAAGACAAAAGCCGCCAAATAATTCAAATAACTCAGATTCCTTACATGACAAACAAGGCAAGCATGGTAACTCAGATTGCCGAGCTTGTGCGCGACAAGAAACTGGAGGGAATAGCAGACATCACAGACTTATCTGACAAGGGGGGAATAGAGGTAAACATAGACCTCAAAAGAGGCGCAAACGCCGAAGTTGTGCTAAACCATCTTTACACAAAAACCCAGCTTGAGAGTTCTTTTGGCATAATTAATTTGGCGCTTGTAGGAAAGCAGCCGAAAATACTTTCTTTGCGCGACCTTTTGCTTGAATTCATCCAGCACAGGCGCATAGTGATACGCAGGCGCTGCAAGCATGATTTGGGCGTCGCAAAAGAGAGGGTGCATCTGCTTGAGGGCCTCAAAATTGCGCTTGCAAACATAGATGCTATAGTTGCAGCAATAAAGGCGGCGGCAGATATCGCATCCGCCCGCGCCGCCCTCATGTCAAAATACTCTTTAACCGAAAAGCAGGCAAGCGCCATCTTGGAAATGAAGCTCTCGCGCCTTACCTCTCTTGAGAGGGGAAAAATAGAGGAAGAGCACTCATCCCTTCTCAAATTAATCTCCTCTCTTGAGAAAATACTCTCAGATGAGAAATTAGTGGACTCTATTATAAAAGAGGAAACAGCGCAAATAAAAGAGCAGTATGCGGATGAGAGGCGCACAAAAATAATAGAATGGGACGGCGGGGACATAGATGACATTGATTTGGTGCCTGATGAGCCTGTTGCAATAATATTGACTGAAAATGATTATATTAAAAGAATCTCTTTGAGCGAATACCGCAGCCAGCGAAGGGGCGGAAAAGGGGTAATAGGCACAGAAACCCGCGAGGAGGACAGAATAAAAGATTTGCTTATTGCAAGCACGCACGACACGCTTCTCTTCTTTACTAATAAGGGGATGGTTCACTGGCTATCTGCGCACAAAATTCCAGAATCCGGAAGATATGCAAAAGGGAAAGCAATAGTGAATTTGCTTGAAATGGGGGCAGATGAGAAAGTTTCCTCATGCATTGCAGTGCGCGACTTTGATAAGAGCGAATATTTGGTAATGGCAACCCGCAAAGGAGTGGCAAAGCGCACCTGCATATCAGAATACAGCCGCCCAAGGCGCGGAGGGATACGCGCCATTACTTTGCGAGAAGGGGATGAATTGATAGCCGCGCGAAAAACCGACGGCGCAACCCATATTTTGCTTGCAACTGCGCAGGGGCAGGCAATAAAATTCTCAGAAACAGATGTGCGTGAAATTGGGCGCACTGGGCAGGGGGTGCGAGGCATCTCTTTGCGCGAGGGCGACTATGTTGTTGATTTTGCCATTTGCAACCATCCGGCAATAGCTACCGTGTGCGAGAACGGCTATGGCAAGCGCACCTCAATAGAGGATTACCGCGTGCAGGCGCGAGGGGGCATGGGCACCATTAACATAAAAACCAGCGAGCGAAACGGCAATGTGGTGGGTGTGCGCGCAGTATCTGATGAGGATGAGCTTTTGATGCTCTCCTCCTCAAACAAGGCAATTCGCATCCCTGTAAAAGACATGCCGGTATTAGGAAGAAACACGCAGGGGGTGCGCCTTATGCGCCTTGATGCGGGAGAGCGCGTGGTAGCTGTTGAGCATTTGATAGCAGAGAAAATAAACGGCGAGAACGGCGCGGTTGAGGGAAAAATAAACGGCGAGAACGGAGCAGTGGAAGGCAAAACAAACGGCGAGAACGGAGCAGTGGAAGGCAAAACAAACAGCAAAAGCGGCGCAACAGAAGAAAAAACAAACGGCGAAAAAGAAATCATTGAAGAGGAAGAAATAAGCGATGAAGAGCGCAACAAAAAATAAATATCCTTATTTTATCTCTTTTTTCAATCTCTCAAGCGGCAGCCCAATAACAGTATTAACATCTCCCTTAACTTCTCTCACCCATTTGCATGCAGGCATTTTCCCAACATTGAAGCCCCCTGCCTTTCCAACCCATTTCTTGCTTTTAACATAATTTGAAATCTCTGTTTCACTAATTTTTCTAAAGCCCACTTTCGCCCTCTCAACCCATGCTTTTTTCCTTATCTTGCCTTTTCCCCCAAAAAAAGAGACGCACACTCCGCTAAATACGGCAAAATTCTTTCCGCTCAAAGCCCGCAATATCTCTCTTGCCTCTTTCGCACTTTTCGGCTTGCCAATTATTTTCCTCTCAAATTCAATTAGTGTGTCTGCCCCCACCACCTTTTTTCCCGGATTTCTCAATGCCCCCCATTGCGCCTTAAAAACCGCAAGATTTAGAGCCACATCCGCCGCCTTTCCATCCTTTTCCATCCCTTTCGGCTCTGAAGGGCGGCAAACCTCAAACTCTTTGCAAATAACAGCAAAAAGCGCCTTTCTTCTCGGCGAGCCGCTTGAGAGGGCATATTTCATGCAACACTTTCGTCTGAGCGCTTATTAATATTATTGGAAAATTTTGGCAACAAAAAGTTGATTTATAAAGGTGTGCATTATACTGCACACTTCTGTGCAACATACTGAACACCCTGTGCATTTCAGAGGGGGGCTAATGAAGTTATCTTACATTTTCTATACATTTGTAAGATAAAAATAACCTCTGAAAAGTTATCTTACATTAACCTTTTTTTATGTATGATAACTTTGTTTTCCCGGCAGGCAAAAAGGGGCTGTTTAATAATATTTTTAGCCATATACTAAACAGGTGCATAAAATGATTATAGGTTTAACAGGCTCAAATTGCGCGGGAAAGGATACGGTTGCAAACTATCTGAAAAAAAAGGGATTCAAAATGCTCTCACTCTCGGATGTGATACGCGATGAGCTTATTTCTTTGGGAATGGAGACAAGCAGGCAAAATTTGATAGAGAAGGCAAATTCCATGAGGGAAAAATTCGGCTACGGAATACTTGCAAAAAAAGTAATGGAAAAAATGCACTCTACAGACAATTATGCAATTGTCTCAATAAGAAACCCAAAAGAAGTGGAAGAATTAAGAAAGCTTGAAAATTTCACTCTTTTATTTATTAGCGCAAAGCCGGACATACGTTTTGAGAGGATGAAAATCAGAGGGCGGGCTGGTGACCCAAAATCTTTGGACGAATTTCTGGCAATAGAGAAAAAGGAGAATAAGGGCGATAGCCCCGGCGCGCAGCAGCTTGAAGAGGTTGAAAAACTCTCTGACAGGCGCATAGAAAACGACTTGGACGTAAAAACACTCTATGCATTAATTGACACATTTTTGGCAGAGCACTCAACAAATTTTACTCCCCCCCGCCCAAGCTGGGATGAATATTTTATTGAAATAGCAAAAGTGGTGGGAAGCCGCTCAAACTGCCTAAGAAGAAAAATAGGCGCCGTAATAGTAAGGGACAAGAGAATAGTGGCAACCGGCTACAACGGCACCCCGCGCGGCGTGAAAAACTGCAACGAAGGGGGCTGCCCCCGCTGCAACAGCAACGCGGCATCAGGCACCGCGCTTGAGGACTGCTTTTGCGCGCACGCGGAAGAAAACGCTATTGTAATGTCAGCCTATCACGGCATTTCGGTGAGAGGCGGCACCATTTACACCACCTTCTCCCCATGCCTTTATTGCACCCGCATGATAATCAACTCCGGCATTTGCGAGGTTGTATATAATGAGGAATACTCAATTACTGAAAATGCAATGGCTTTGCTAAAAGAGGCGGGAATTATAGTGAGAAAAATACATATTGAGAAAAAAGATGCGGAAAAGCAAAGCCCGCCAAAAACCAATTAAAACCTGAAAAAATAAGCCGGGCGGGCTTGAGAATTAACGGGGCACCGGAAATATTCTGGAAATAAATGGGCGGGTTGGAAGATAACTCTGAAAATAAAAAATTAAGAGGGTGATAGCGTGTTATTGGTATCAGTTGATTTTGTGGCAGGAAAGAAAATTTCCAAAACCCTTGGGGTGGTGAGGGGAAACACAATTCGCGCAAGGCATATGGGGCATGACATTGTTGCCGGATTGCAGCAAATAACCGGCGGGGAACTCTCAGGCTACACAAAAATGATTACAGAGTCGCGCGATGAGGCAACAAAGAGAATGGTTGATGAGGCAAAAAAGCTTGGCGCCGACGCGGTTATCGGGATAAGATATGCCTCATCAGATGTTATGGCAGGCGCGGCCGAAATACTGGCTTATGGCACGGCTGTAAAATTAGAATAAATGCCATCGCGCAAGCTGGAAATTAAAAAATTAGAATAAAAATTCTAAAAAAATAAGAAAAAAGAGATTATCTTTTTCTCTTTTTCTTCCTGGTTTTTTTCGCCTTCTTTTTAGCCTTGGGCTTTGAGCGCATTATTGTGCTCTTTGCAGGGGCATGGTATGATGGCATCGGCTTTGCGCCCATCATCTGCGGCCTTAATACAAACTGCGCGGTGGCAAATACAAACCCGAAGAAGATGGCATACATTATGCTGCTTGCAACAACGAGGTTAAATACCGGAATCGTTGAAGTCACAAACAAAAATGAGCCAAACCACGCATACTCTATTGCAAGAGCCGCGATAAATATGATAATTGCCCAGATGATAAACATCTTAAGCCAGCATAAGATACTATTTCCCATTCTATATCAACCCCGAAATAGAAACTAAGACAGGATTTATAAAAGTATTTGAGAATGCAAACAGAAAGTGCAAATCCGAATTAATGCGAAATTTCTTTCCCGCCTATGCCCCGAACGCCAAATCCCCGCAATAATCCGAGCCGATATACACGGGTATCCTCTCATGGTAGCCCGAATCTATTGAGAAGTTGCAGGAGAGGCGCAATATTCCGTTGGCAGTATCTCCGTAAAGAAGGGTATAAAGCCGGCGCTCAAATTTCTCCCCCCCGCAGCTCCAGCTTATCGTGGAATTTCTGTTATAATTTGCAATATATACGCTTGCTAAATATTGCTTTGAAAGCCCGGATGATTTTGAGGCGGCAGTCTCATCTAGCACCCTGCAAACCTCGTCATAGTGGGTAAGCGAGTTATACACTCTCACAGGCGCAGTGGCGCATATTTCCCCGTCAAGCGCAAGCCAGATGCTCTGCAGCCCCAATGTGTTGAAATAGCAAATTCTCTCATCCTGAAAAAGCCCGTTTTTACCCTGCACCCTCTCCTCATCCCCGCAAAGAAAAGTTACTTCCTCATTTGGAGAGTAAGCATAAATCGCAACCCCTGTGCTGTCCCCCTGCTTTATCGCCGAGGATTTGGCAGAAATTTTGCACCTGTTTGTGCTTACTCTTCCCATATCCGAATCAAGGGAGGCGGAGCCGGTTATTTTGAATGCGGGGGGCTGCAGCGGCGGATTCTGGGCAGAAGCGCCTGTATCATTTTGCAAAGAACTGTTTTGGGCGGTGCTGTTTTCTATGCCTTGTAAAGTTGTGTTTGAGGAAATATTTGCTGCACCGGAAGCATTAACCGCGCCGCCTGAGGTTTCATTAATTTCAGAAGAGGCGTTTTGGAGGGCGGGGGGGTTTTGTGCAGAATCATTTATCGCAGATGCGTTTTGAGATGTTTCATTGGCACTGATATTTCCAAGCGTGGCATTCACATAAACCGTGTTATTTTGCCGCATGCTGGTGTTTGTTGCAGGCGGGCCTTCATCAAATATGCACCCTGCAAAAAGAAAAAAAGACGCAATTAGCGCCGCAAGCAAAATTCTTTTTGCAAGCTTCATTTTTTCCCCTCTTTAAGCCCGTCCAGGGTTTTTTCCATTCTCGGGCGGATAAAAAAGTATTGCACAAGAAAAGCCGCCATTATCACCGCAAGGGGGAGGTATATCACATCCGTTCCGTATGCAAAATACCAAAATGCAAGCAAAATTATGCTTACAACCGCAAGAAAGATGGTGCTTGTGCCCTGCAATCTGTCATTTAATTTGTCAAAATCAGCTGATGCCATGCAATAAAAGCGGGGGCAAAAATTATAAACAAGATGAAAAAGCCTTTTTCTCCCGTGCACAAAAACTCGGCCAAAAAGCGCGCATGTTTATTCAAAGGCAATAAACGCCCACCACGGGCGGCTTTCCTGCAAAATTTCCCCGCTTTGCGCATCAACAAAAGACTCTTTGTCATATTCAGTGCCAAATATGCCGAATATTTTTGCCTGCACTCTCACCTTTGCCTCATAAGCAACCGTGCCTTCTCTTTGCACCATCTGCATGGACTGCACCCGCCCCTTTATTTTCTCCCTTGCCTGCGCAGGCATTATTTTCACTTCCTGCCCCTCAACGCTTAGCGTCCCCTCTTCCAAAGTGGCTTCAGGCGCATCCGCATAAGTGCCGTCCTCATCAATTATTCTCACCGCCTGCCCTTCCTGCCTTATCTTAATTTGCTTTCCTTCCAACTGCGCCCTTATCTCTTTGCCGCTTGCCTCAACCACGTCGTCATTTGCGCCTATTGCCTGCGCCGTTATTTTTATTATCTGCGCCTTCTCCCTCATCTGCGCATATTCAAAATTGCTTGAGTTTGTTATATACTGCCTAAACTGCTCTTTTTGCATTTCCCTCTCATTTTTCTCTTCCCTGTTTTGCACCGCCATCTCATTTGCAGTGGAGGGAAGCGTTTCTTTTGCGTTTTCCCATCCATCCGCTTTCAAATTTCCCTCTTCCCTGTTTTGCGCCTTATTTTCAATTTCATTCTGTTCCATCATGGCCTCGCCGTTTTCCGGGCCTTCCGCCTGCATGCCAAGCCACTCTCTCTCCCGCGCCTTTGCTTCGTTTTCCCCGCCTGCAAGCTCAACATCTGTTTCAATCATGTCGACGGTTTCTCCCTCTTCTTTGTTTTTGGCGGAGTTTTGGGAAATTGCCTGCACACGCGCCTTGGTTGCGGCGGCATTTGTTTCATAGCAAACGCTTTTGCACGCATCGCTGAGGTAATTCACATCCCCCTCGATTTTCTCTGTAATAAGCACTCCGCTTCCCCGGCATTTCTCAACGCATTCAATAGGCGCGGTGGTGCCATCTCCCCACGCATACTGCACATCAAGTGCATATGCAAAAGATATTGAAAAAAGCAATAAGGCTATTGATGCAAGAAATATCGGTTTTAGCATGAGTTTACCCTGTTAAAAAACTCTTGCTTTCTTTAAAAAAGTTTGCTAAAGCAGAAGAGGGCCTAGGAAAACTTTTATGGCAAAAGAAGCTTCAGGTAAAAAAGCGGGTCTTCAACTTTTTTCTTATCCTCATCATTTGCAAGCATGTTTATCAGCACCTGCCGAAACTCGCTCTTGTCTGCCGCCTTTGAGATAAAGTGGTTTAAGAAAAATTTTATGCGCGTAGCCCTCTGCAATTTGTAAGAGATATCCATTTCGGGGTAAAGCTTCTCCCGCACGTCTTTATCATATTGCAAAAGCATTTTCTTTTCCAATACCTTTGCATCCGCATTTTGCGCAATCGCTAAATCAATCGCAAGAGCGCAAAATTTTCCCGAAGCTGCCGCGTTTCCAAACCCTTCCCCTGAAAACGGGTCCACCAACGATGCCGCATCCCCCGCAAGCAGCCACCCTTCTCCGCAAAGCTTTCTTTTGTATGAGCCGAGGGGAATAGTCCATGCGCCGATATTTCCCTCCAGCTTTGCGTTTGCAAACCTTTTTTTTAGCATCGGCGAATTCTCAATCGCATTTAGCAATATTTTATTTGGGTGCAGTTTTCTTTTTTTCATGTCTTGCGCAAGTATTCCCAACCCGACATTTGCGGTGCCATCTCCCATCGGAAACACCCATAAATACCCCGGCAATACCTCGTCTATGAAAAACAGCTCAATATTTTCCCCAAGCCCCTCAACCCCTCTCCAATAGCCCCTCACTCCCATGTAAAGATGCTCTGCAGGCACCGGCGGAAGCCCTGCTTTTCGCGCAACAGCCGAGCCTGCTCCGTCTGCCCCCACAACCACTTTTGCATAATGTTTTTCTTCTTTTCCCTCATATTCGCCAACTATTCCCCGCACTGCCCCTTTTTCATCAAATAAAAGCTCTTTTAGCAAAAATTGCTGCATCAAAGTTATATTTTTCTCCCTTTGCACGGCATCAAACATCACATTATCGCTCTGTATCCTTCGCAGGCAATAGCCTGCGCAATCCAGCCCGTCGGCTTTTGGAAAAGGCACTATAACCTGCTTGTTGCACGGGGCGCCCATAAGCACGCCCACGATTTTTGAGTGCACTTGCGCCTGCAATTCTCTCAAAAGCTTAAGCTCTCGCAATATGCCTATGGATTTTCCCGACACCGCATCCCCGCAAATCTTCTCGCGAGGGAATTTTGCCTTGTCAACAAGAAGCACCCTTCTTCCCGCGCGCGCAAGAAAAAGCGCGCAAGAGCTCCCCGAAGGCCCGGCGCCAACAATTATGGCGTCAAATAAAACATCATCTTTTTTATTCATAAAACTTACCTTTAAATAAGCAAAATTTATGCATTCTTCATTTTATGCGCAATTTTTCAATTTAACCTGTTTTATACCGCATTTCTTTTGCAAAGCAAATTATAAAAACATCCCATGTGCAAAGCTTTGCCATGGATAACAATTCCACCCCCAGAAACGGCTCTAAACTGATAAAAGACAATGTATTCACTCCTCCCTCCAAAATGAAAAAAGGGGCATGGCTCTGGTGGTTCTGGATTTTTTTCATGCACGATGAAAACACAAAAATAAGCGGAAAATGCCGCCAGATAATGATTCTCTGGTCTGTAAAAAACGACAAATGCATAAAAGTGAACGAAAAACAAATTTGCGTTGATAAGCAAATCGTGCCTTTGCGCGACTGCTGGAAGCTTAACGGCGCTGCCGCCGCATGGTATTTTGACGGGGAAAAAATGCATGAGAATTTTATATTGGAAGAGAGTTCCATGTCTTTGGACCCGAATGCGCGCAGGCTTGATGCCCCCGGAAAAACCCCCAGCGCCTTTTTTGAGGCGGGGGAAAGCCGCTGGATAACAAATATTAACGCAGGCGATAATTCTTTTGAGCTTGTGGCGGAACAAATAGATTCCAATGTGGCAATCGGGCCTGTGCATAATATTACAAAAATGCTTGGCGGCGCAATAGAAATAGAGGGCACCCGCATAGAGAGAATGCGGCTAACAGGCACCCACTCTTTTAAGGGAGAGGCAAAAAAAATATTCGGCACCGCTTATTTTCAGAAAATATATCTGGCAGCGCCCCCTCCGCAATGGTATTGGGGGCTTTACCATTTTGAGGGCGGGAGCATGGCAACCTATATGAAAACATATGTTGATTCTGCAATGCTAAAATCAAACGGAATAGAGCCAAAACTTTCCAAAGGGCTTATTCCGCTCACCTCTGACATACTTATTTACCATGCGCCATCCGGCGAGGCGTTTGGAGGGCATGAATTGCATGTCGTCCCGAAGAAAGAGGAAGGCGAGCTTTATTCCCACTCCCTTGAAGGAGGGGGAGAGCGCTTCAAATTTCATGCAACCGCGCGTGCATATTCGCACGCCTGCTGGAGTTTTGAGAAAAAAATAGGCTTTTTGCCGATAAATTCCACCTTCAAATATAATGAATACCCGGCAGTAATGGAATCCCTTGAAATAACTCCTCTTGACGGAAGGGAGAAAATCGTTTTGAAAAACGGCTGGGGCAACATGGAAAATTCGTGGGGCTTTATAATTTAGAAAATAATGCAAGCGGGCTTTTGACAGGCATTTTATAATTTAAGGCGGGATTGAAATTTTTTGTTTTAAGGCAGGCATTTTATAATTTAGAAAATAATGCAAGCGGGCTTTTGACAGGCATTTTATAATTTAAGGCGGGATTGAAATTTTTTGTTTTAAGGCAGGCTTCATGGTTTATAATTTAAGCGGATGTTCTTTTTTTATGAAAAAGCACATCATGCGCATAATGTCGCGCGATGACTGGAAAACAAAGGCGCGCTTTATAAAAGGGAGAATAGATGCCTTCTCCCGCATTTTCAAGTCAAGAAAATATGAGGCGCCGGATGATTTGTTTTTTGCCATAGAGGATTTGCCCTTAATGGGAAAAGAATACTGGTTTTTGCATTTTTGCACCCCAGGCTCCCGCCAGCAGGCAATACTTACATTCGGGCGAGCCCTTGATGATGTAAAGGTGAATCGCACAAACGTGAATACACGCACCAAGCGCGCCTTCGACATGCTTCTCTCAGGAATCGACTGCGCTTCGGTGTGCTGGCTTTATTGCGAGAAAAAGGGAAAAATTGTTGCAATAGATTCAGGTGTAAATCTTACGCTAGAGGGGGGAGCCGGAAAAAAAATGCTAAAGGCAACAGGAAAAACCGGCACCGCCTCAATTATCGGAAAATACCCCCACTATCATGTGCAGTTAAAAAAAGGAAATAAAATCCTTCTTAACGCAAAAGTAAAGCCCACTAATGCCGGAAATCCGTTTGAAATAATTCATATGCTAAACCCCCCCGTGCTGCGCGGGCTTGGCGCGGAAATGGTAAACTATTACTTTGATTTTGAAGGAAAAATAGGGGGAAAAAACACCTCCGGGCGGGCTTATTTGCAAAAAGTGGTTGCCGCAATGCCGCTTGCCCCCTGGAATTGGGTAAGAATATATTTCAAGTCGGGCGCATCCCTTGATTTTTTTGCAGCCAAAACGCTTGAGGGCTCGCAGCAGGGCATACGGGTCGCATGCGTATGCTTTCTTGAGTATAAGGGAAAGCGCATCAAATTGGGCTGCCCGCGCCTTGAATCATGGCTTGAGGGAAAAGAGAGGCGCTGGCTTCTTCATGCAAAAGGATTATACCTTGCCCTCTCCTCATACGCAATGCACGGGTTTGTAATGCGCTCAAAAACAAAATTCTGCTATGACGAGTTTTTGGTGGAAGTAAAGGATTTTGCAGCCAAAATAAACGGAAAGGAAATAACAATTGATGATGTGGGCGCCGGCTGCGGGATAGTAGAGGATGCCTACGGCTACTTGTTTTAAACCATTCTTTTTTGCAGCCCGATAAAAACAAGCTTTATTCTTTTGCTGCCCAAAGCCCGCCATGCAAATAAGCTTTCCTGTGCTTTGCCATCATCTTTGCATGAAGCACAATTCCTATAAATATCACAAAAAAGCTTACAAAAATAAGAAGATATGCCGGCTCAATCCCATACGCCACCATGGCCGCGGATGTGTATGCTTCTGCCTGCACTGCTTCCTGAGGCGCCTGTGCGTTGTAAAAATTCAAGCCTATTAGCATCAATATGGAAATTGAGAGAACGCAGAGCAATGAGTTTAGGTAAAATTTTATGAAATCTTTAGCTTTTTCCACAATTAAATTGCCTTTTTCGATTATTTAAATGCGGCATATAATTTTTCTAATATTTTTTATTTTTTCTTCTTTTTTCTTAAAAATTTAGCAAATAATTTGGGAAAAAGAGGGGTTTTAACTAACTTTAGCATGAAAAGGAGGCTTTTTCTTAAAAAAAGCAGAATTACTTTTCCGCATCTATTATAAGCTCGCTCTCAAGAAGGCGCGCAACTTCATCCTCAAGCTCACGGGAGGATTTTAGCGCAAGCTCGCAGGCAATCTCGTGGGAAAGCTCACTATCCCGCCCCCATCCGAGGCGGTGAGCCTGCTTTAGCAAAATATCCGAGCGCGTCTTTCCTGTCTGCAAAATTTGCTTAATTCTCTCCAGCCCCAAATCCCTTCTCTTGGGAATTTTTGGCATTACAAATTCTGCAAACTTTTTCATATATTTTCTCACTTCCAAGCTCCCTGTTCCCCGAATAACCGCCTTGGGCCTTAGAACCTCCTGCAAATAAGTGTAAGGAGGCACATACAATTTCTTCCCCTCCACCTTGAAAGGCTCACTAATTCCAATATCGGAGGGCGTGGTGACAAGCCTCTCGTTTCTAATCCTTTTTAGCATATATTTTAGCAGCAAGCTTGAGCCGATAATATATGTAGGCAAATTCATGTCCATTCCCCTGTATTCAAATGTGCCGTATCTTGAGATGCGCAAAGCCCCCCAGTAAAATTTTGTGGGGTGCATCTGCTCAACCACATGCATATAATGGGGGTGCTCTTCCTCGACAATTTCCTTAAATTCCTCATACTGCTTCTGCACCCGCAAGCCCAGCCCGGCGATTGCGTGCGTATAGCGGGGAAGCTTTCCAAATATTTTGTGCTTTCTATAAAGCCCCTCAATTATCCTCTCCCCTTTTTTCACTCTCATGGTGCCGTAAATTAAGCTTCTGCAATCCATGGCATAATGCCTTCCTTCCACAAAAGGGGAGGATTGCATAAATGAAATAAGCGCAGAGTCTGCGGCAATTATCGCATTATGCATGGAAATTAGCAAATCCTTATTTTTAGAATAAACAAGGCGCTTTAGCTGTTTCTCTCCTCTGCTAAATGTGCCGTAGGGAAGGCAGTAATGAAAATGAAACGCCTGGCTGCGGCTTTCTGCAAAAACCATTTTTGTAGGGCCTATTACCTCCTCTTTCATTCTGTAATACGGGTCGCTTCTGGGGCTTGGGGCATATTTTCCAAAATAAGCGTGGGGCAATAATTTCAAATCCGCCGCCTTTGCCTCCTCAATCGCCATTTGCACCGTCCTTAGCCATCCGCCTGTAGCATGCAATACCTTTCTTTTTACATGGCTTGTTATTTCAATTACGTTGTGGGTATATTCTTTTTGCACGGGGTAGCCGGGCTGCTTTTTTTGCAGGCGCGCCATAAGCTCATCCGCACGGCTTGATACTGCCCCGTTATTCTCAAGCAAAAGAAATTCTGACTCAAAGCCCACTTTATGCCTTTTTATAGGCTTTGTTTTTTTTGCCATAATGGCATTTTTCTTGCAAACCTTATAAATTCGCATTTGCGCCACGCTTAATTTTAAAAATACACTACAGGCAACCGTTAAATATTTCACCTGAGAATACCTGTTCAGGTGATTTAGCATGGCAAGGCCCAAAACAGAGATGAGGGAGCTTCAGATGCCCCAGACAATAATTTCAAACGCAGATTTAGAGTTGAGCGATTCGCAGATAATGAAAAAATACTGGCTTGAAGAGCAGTGGGACAATTATGCCCAGCGCCTCTATGAGCAGAAAATGGCAGAGCTTAGCACAGGGCTTTATGACCCCAAGCCGTATATACGGATGAGGGTGGCAATATTCGCGCTCGCATCCCTCTCATGGTTTGCAGGGCTTGTTGCAACAATCTACATGTTCTCATACACCGACCTCTACACCCACTCATCGGCTTTGCTGGCGGTGTTTATGGCATATTCCGCCCTTCTGTTTTTTGCAACAAACAGCGTGTTTCCATCAAGAGGAAGGCGCGAGCCGAAGGGAAAAATACTTTTCAGAAGATAATTTTTTTATTTTTATTTTTGTTTTTTTGGCAAAAGCGCGTTTTCTCTTCTTTGCAAATATTTTTTAATTATCCCTCCTTCATTAATGCAAATAATTTTGTTGGTGGTGCATAATGAAATACGCAATTTCTGCAATATTGGTTTTCGGAATGTTGGCTTTGGCGGGGTGCATAAGCCCCCCTGCCCAGGATTCCGCGCTTGCAAATACTATGGTTGACACCATATTGGGGCAGGCAAAGTCGGATGTGCAAACAGCCAAGCCGGCACATGTTGAGGCTTGCTCAATAAGCGTTTCATCCGAGAAAACCCTCTCAGGCGCGCCCATGACCGTATATGTTGTGGCAAGCCCGGGCGAGGGAAAAACAGCATCCTTCCTTTGCGGCGACAAGGTACAGGTGCTTGGCACATACGGGATCTTTTCCACTCCGCAAAGATGCGTCTTCAATCAGCCGGGCAATCTCTCTGTATGGGTAGCAATTGACGGCAAGAAATGCGCAGAAACAAACCTCGAGGTATTTTCATTGGCAGACCAGCTTGAAACATATTCAAGCAGCTGCGACATAAGCGACCGCGAGGTAAGTTCCGGCCCGACGGAATTGAGGCAGCAGGGGATGATAAACTACGCTGCACAGCTTCATTACAAAAATTTCCTGCCAAGCGCAAAGCTTAGCTGGAATTGCTACGGCGGAATGGTTGAGCGAACCCTTGCCGCAAGCTTTGAGAGCGACGCACAGCTTCTCTCCGGCGCAATGAAAATTCAATGCGCATACCCGGCAGACACCGAGCCCACAGACGGCATTCCGGTGTATCTTGACGGAAAGCTTTGCGGCAAAATGAGGAATTAATTTCCTCTTTTTTCTTTTATTTTTAATTTTCTAAAAAGCCCTAATTTTATTCTTTTTCTCCAAGCCACCCGACATTTTTCCCCGCCTTTTCTTTAAGCCAATTTATTTTTTCCCTTAAGCAACCCCTGCCCCCTTTCCCTTATTTTCCGTTTTCCTCCGCTTCTTCAAATTTGTTTATTTTTGCAACCATTTCCATTGCCGCCTCTTCTGCGATTTCCTTTGGCAGGCTTGCGCCTCCCACCGCGCGGTGCCCCCCGCCCCCGTATTTTTTCATCATTTCCCCGACATTTAATTCGCATTTTTTGCCGTAAATATTGTGCCCCGCAGAAATTTTCACAAAATCCTTCCCTTCCCTCTCAGGCATTATTCGCACAGATGTAATTGCCTGCGGAAAAAGCGAATACACCAAAAAATTATTTCCTTTCGGCAATCCCGAAACGCCCCTAAAATCGCTAAAGGCAACCTTTCCTATCATTTTAGTGTTTTCTTTTAGCATCCTTGAGAAAACCTCAAAATTATCAAGCACCTGCTCGGCCCTCTCTTTCACCCTTTCCACATCAAGTATTTTCTCAATATCCTGCTCCCTTCGCAAAAGCTTTACAACAAATTTCCTATAAGCGTCATCTTCGGATTTCTCCTCCGCCATCTCAAAAGTGTTTGAAAGCAAAAACCAGCCCTTCGGCTCGCGCACTTCCTCTCTTTTCACCCTGCCGGAATCTATCCTGTCCGTCTCCTCAAGCGCGGGCAAAAATTTCTCAAGATAAGGGTTTTCATAATAATCATAAACAACCCTTGCCGCGCTTGGCGCAACTTCAAACTTTCCCACAAACTCCTTGTCCGGCTTTCCCGCCTCGTGATGGTCAAAATACATCCCCGCCCTTGAGTCAAATGGCAAATCAGCTATTATGTCCTCTTTTGTAATATGCATCTTTTTTGCCTGTATGGTGCCAGGGTCCACGAATTTTATCACATCTATTTGCTCAACGCATGTGATAAGCGCCGCGCACATTACCCCGTCCAAATCCGTGTGTGTAATCAATCTCATATTTTTCAAATCCTTTTTCAGTTTAACTTTAACCTGCTTATTCTTTATAATAAATCCGCCCTTTTTTGCCTGATAAGCTTTTTGCTGTGTTGGGGCAGTTTTCAGGCTTTTGCTTTTAATTATTTTTTTAAAGCTTGCCATCCTACTCTGCAACATGAATAAATTGCTTTTTGCGCTTCTGGCGCCCTTTCTGCTCTCCTCACTTTTATTTTCCCTCTCCGACATCTCGTGCTCTTATGACTGGGAGTGCGAGGACTTTGGAATAGGCGAGATGTGCCTCGGAGGAATATGCACCATTCCCTGCGCCCAAAATTCGGATTGCATAGAGGCAAACCTGTGGGACACATGCCTTGAGGGCATCTGCAAGTCATCCGACTCCTGCAAAACCGACCTCGAATGCATGCAAAAAAACATAGGAAACGTTTGCATGGATGGCATTTGCGGCTATGCGGATTTGCCAAACCAGTGTGTTAGCGATGATGACTGCCCTGAAGGGAAAGTGTGCCATGATTTCTCCTGCATCTCAAATGAAGGAATATTTTGCGTCGGCGACTGCCCGCCGTGCATGCCTGCATTTTTGGCAGGCTTTGTGGGAATCGCAATATTTGCAAGAAGGGTGGTTTAATGAAAATAAAAATATTTGCAGCAATTCTTCTTCTCTCCCCTCTGTTGTTTGCCTCTTCGGGCACAACCACAATGACCTGGACAAATTCCGCTTTTTTCAAATTCTCGGAAGGCAAAACAACCCCGTATTCAAACGCAATTTCCGCGCATGATGACCCTTCAGCATATTATGATATTTCTTTAGAGCCATGGGATGCGCCTGCATGGTGCGCAAATTACATCGATATGGGGGAAGTTTCCCTTGATTCGCTAAAAAACCCTCCTCTCTCCGGATATAATGATGATAACATGGGCTTTATTGACTGCGACTATGTGCAAAGCGGGCACGCCTACTGGATAAAAACGCGCGAGGGGAAATTCGCAAAAGTAAAAATAAAAAATGCACAGCACCTCGGAACAGGTGATGACGGCAACATAAACACAATCTCCTTTTCATGGGAGTATTATGAAAATATGGGCATTTCCAAGCCGCCTTCTGCTTGCCCCTTGGCAGTTTCCATTATTTCGCTTGCATTATTTGCATCCTGTGCCTGCATAAAGAGATAAAGCATGCTTGCATTATTTCGTTAAAACAGGCATTATAGCATCAGCTTTTTTGCATCCTGAATCTACACAAAAAGCCAATAATCCAACCTTTCCCTTTATATTTTTTGCATCTCTAACATTTATTGCAAAAACGGCGCAAGAGGTGGTGTTGTGGGAACGGTTGTATTTCAAGACAGGTGCGCATCACAAGATAAATCTGTTTCTCATTTTAAGAAAAAAACACCCTTATCCGATATGAACAATGTGGATTTTTTGCTAAAAAATTTCAATAGCATGCTCAAAACCGCCGACTTCTCACACCAGAATCCCTACTTAGAGCTAAAGGAGCGCTCAAAGGAAATCGTGAGGGAAAGAATTTTCTGTTGCAAAGACGTTGCCGCTTTTATAAAAGAGCTTGAAACATACCAAAAAGAGTATAAGGGAAACAAGGAAAATTTCAAAATCTGCGCCAATTCCCTTTTCTCTGTAATCATAAACGAGGGGCCGTCCTTGCGCGGCGAGCCGCTGGTTCTTCCTCTCACCACTTTACACAAGCTTGCGGGGGTAATTACCACTCGCGAGGAAAACCTTGTGATAAGCAGCGAGGCATCCTATACTCAAGGCGAGCTGGTATCTTACGGGGTGCCGATGCAAACTGCAACTGAACTTGGCTTGAAAATAAGGAAAAATTAATTTTCTTTTTTTATTTCTTTCTATTACAATCCATTTTTAAGCATATTATCCCATAATATAAACCATGGGGAAAATGAAGCAGGCGGCAGGGGGCGAAAATGCGCAAAACCCAGTAAAAAGAAATGCCTTTCGCGGGCTTACCCCTATTCAGATAGCAAGAAAAGTGCACTGGCGCTTTGCCCCGACAAAATTCACGTCCTCTTTTAGAAACCTGAGCCTTTATTATGAGGATAACGCAGATGCAAGAAAGCCATATCTTGAAAAAGTAGACAAATGGATAGCAAAGGGAAAAAAGAAAAAAGCCCACTGGTGGCTCTCGGAGGCGCACAAACGGGCGCGAGACCACTCTCCTGTGCGCTCTGCTCCCATTGCGGTAAGAAAAGCAGAAATTGAGGGGCATGTTTTCTCGCACCTAAAGCCGGAGCTCTCCCGCCTTATGCTTACTTTGGCATACGCTTCCCTTGACATGCAAAAGCAATTCTCAAAGCATCTGGACGAGCATGTAGGCAATGATGTTAACAAATACGGAGAGGCAAAGAAAAAGCTCGACGTGTGGGCAAACGACGTTTTTTGCCAGATACTGCTTGAGACCGGATTGGTAAGAAAAATATATTCTGAAGAGCTTGATGCGCCCCTTGCGGGAAATCCAAATGCGCCCTTTATAGTCACTATGGACCCTGTGGACGGCTCCTCAAACATAAAATCCAAAAATCCGTTTGGCTCAATTTTCGGAATATATGAAAAAGACCCTCCGCAAAGCGGGCGTGACATAGTGGCATCCGCCTACGCGCTCTATGGGCCTGTTTATTCTTTTGTGTATTCTGCCGGCAACGGCGCGACAGAGATAGGCAAAAGCTATAACCCCGAAGACGGCTCAATAATCTTCAAATTAAGGCACCAAAAATTAGAGTTGCCGGGCTCTCCTAAAGTTTATGGGTTCGGGGGGCATCCTCTAACATGGGATGCGAATTTTCAAAAATTTGTTTTCAAAGACGTTCATGGGCATTTCAAGCTAAAATTGCGGTATTCGGGCGCATTTGTTGCCGACTTTGCGCAGGTTTTATTTAACGGCGGAATATTTGCATACCCAAGAACCCTCAAGGCGCCAGAGATTGATCCGTCTAATCCTCTTGTTTATAAGCCGCAGGAATGGGGGGAAGGAAAACTGCGCCTTACCTATGAGTGCATTCCTATGGCATTTTTGATGGAGCAGGCAGGGGGCACAAGCTGGGACGGCAAATCATATTATTCCAAGGCAAATTCTCTTCATATATTAGATGGCGAAAACGAGAGTGAGAGAGGCGCGCCCGCATCTGTGCTTGATTTGAGAATAAATGACATGGATGCAATAATACCCCTCTATATCGGAAATTCATCCCTTATTGGGGCATTAGAGCAGAGATTCAGGTTCGGCTAGCCGCAAAGCTGGGCAAAAAGCAAAAGAAAAATAAAAAATAAGAAAAAATTTTCTTACTTCATGAAGCACTTAAGTATGTACTTAAGCGCAAACAGGAAGACGATTATGGTAAACCAGGGCATGTTAAGTGCCATGTATCCCAAATCATTTAGAAGCCACGCAAGCGCCGCCAAAAATATCAGCACCGGAAAAATCATCCAATAACTGTTGCAGCTACTGCTTGAACAGCAATCCACGCTACTCTTTTTTTTCATTATTTCACCCCTTAATTGTGAAAAGCAAACGACTATGCCTCTTAAAATACTTTTGTTGCACTCTAAAAACTATTTTCTGCCACAACTACTTCTCAAAAGCCGCAAAACCTTCCCCCTCCCTCTCGTTTGCATAAACCACGACTTTTGCCCTGTTTTCCTCCCCTCCTCTCTTAAGGGAAGAGAGAAGCTCTTTATTATAATTCTCGCTTGCAAGCAAAATAATTCCCGCATCCCTTACCGCCCCGTTAAAATGCGAATAGGGCTCCCTGCCGCAATTCACATTGCTTATTATGGCGGCAGCATTTGAAATATTATGAAATTCAAATGCTTTTTTAAGCCGGTGCACTATTCTCATCGAGGTAAAGCCGATTCCCTCCAAAATAAGCGCATAATTTCTGTTTTTTTTGTTTATTTTCCCAGCAATTTCCTCATCCATGAAAATATCATCACTTGTTATCACAAAAATTGACTCTGCCCCAGCAACCCCGTTGCCGCTAATCCTTTGGCTATATGGCTGTGCCTTATCTTGCGACTCTTGCCCGTCTATAGCATAAACAAATATATTTTCCTCTTTTACACGCGGCCTCTCAATTTCCTCTCCCGGCACTTTTGCAACCTGCACGCAATTCCATTCCCTCGGGCTTGCAACAAGCTCAAAATAAAGCGGATTTTTCTCCTCATGCTGAAGAAGATAGAGCCCTTTCTCTATTTTTCCCCTCATTCTTGTGGAATGCTTTAGCTTTTCCCTCTCATCGCCCGCATATTTCCCGAAAATTTCCACCTTGTTTCTGCCATACTCTCCTTTGGGGTATTTGTAAAAATTTGAAATAATTGAGGCCCTATATCCATGGCGTATAAACTCGTAGGGCTTTCCAGTTTTCTCTTTTATATGGCCGTCCCTTACCTCCGGCATAATCAATAGCCCCAAATTTTTCTCAATTCCCAATCTTTGCTTGAAAGCAACCGCATCTTGCGAAAAATCGCTTTCCAAAATCCAGTATGCCGCACCAACTGCCATTCTCATAATATCTTTTTTGCTTCCTCCAGACGTGCTTACAAATGTTGACTTCCATATCCCGTTTCCTCCTGCAACATGCTCGTCCGAGCGGATAGCCAAATTAAACTTTTCATAAAAAGGCAAAATTGCCTCCTCTATGGCATCAACTTCTGCGCGGGTTATAGGCGCTTCTTTTCCGCATCTGTTTTTTTTGTAAAAATCAGCAAAAACTTCCGGAGCAATCGCCACATGCGGCACTATTGGAAAATTGCATTTTTCCATCAAATCCTTAAATTTTCTCAAATTCCTTGTTTTTGCCCCAAGCTCTCCGCTGCCGATAGTATCCTGCTTAACAACAATTATTTCTTTATTTCCTGTTTTAGGGGAAAAAAGCCTTGCTTGCATGAATAATTAGTGTTAATTTATGTTTATAACGCTTACCAAATTCCCGGAATAAGCCGCCATTTCACTTTTTTAGAATACTTTTTGTAGCCATTCAAATTTTCAAAAAGCATCTTATCCTCGCGCACGGTGCGCACAAGCATAAAGAAAATTGCAATTATCTCCGCGTAAAGCCCCCATAAAGAGCCAATTATAACAGGCATTGCCAAAAGTGAGGGAATCACAAATGCATAGCCGGGGTGCCTCACAAAAGCGTAAGGGCCGCTCTTGCACACATATTGCTTTTTCTCTTTTTGCATGCGCACCCTTACTTCAAAAAATTTGTTTTCCACCATCGCCCAGTAAGTGCCCGCCGTGCCGAGCGCATACACTATAATCGCCAAAACCTCAAAATCCGCCCAGGCAGAAAGAGCGCCTGTCTGCGCATACTCGTATCCTGCCAAAGCCGCCATCAAATAATATGAAAATATGCCGAATAAAAAGAAAATAACAGTGTCAATCTTTGTTTTGTCCCCGTGCTTTGCCCAATTTCCCCTCTCATTTAGCAATTTTGGGTTCTCTTTTAACAGCCAAACGGTGCAGGCACCCAAAATAACAAAAGTAGAGATAAGGTAATCCCAAACCCTTGGCAATTTATCGGTGCCCGCAAAATAGAAAATTATTGCCCCTAAAATAATCGGTGCGAGAATAGGCGAGAAAAGCACCTTCCATCCGTATCTGTCAAGCTTTTTTATGTTTTGCAAAATGGAAGCCATGCAACTCTTAGGGGGAAAGGGAATTTAAAGGCAAGCGCCATGCAAAAAGAGTTATTTTCCGCCATCCATTATTTTTTCTTTGCATTTTTTGCAATAAGTCCTTGTAAATCCTTCCGTGTCCATATGGTGCGTCATCTCATGCATTTCCTCTATAATTCTTTTGCATTCATGGCATATTGTCTCAAACATGGCAGCACCTCAAAAACATGAAAATGCCTCCATATAACAATATAAATCACTATTTATCAACCTTTGCAAAAGGGTTTTTTACGCCTGTTTAGCGCCGTAAAATTTAGCTTTTTCTTTTCCAACGCCCCATTTTTCACATGCTCCACTATTAACGCGTGAAATTCCTGCAACAATTTATAGTCCTTCGGCAATTTTTCCTCGCACATTTGCCTTATTTTCTCATATTTCTCATTTTCTTTGAAAAATTTCTCTTTTGCAAATATTCTCTTAGTGTATGCATCCACAACAAAAAACGGCAATTTATAGGCATATAATAAAATAGAATCCGCCGTCTCCGGCCCCACGCCCCATATCCCCAACAATTCTTCCCTTGTTGGCACGCCTTCTCCGCACTTCAAATAAAACTTTGCAAACTCTTTTAGCTTCCTTGCCTTTTGGTTAAAATATCCTGCCGGGCGCACCAGTTTTGCCAATTTCTCCTTTTTTATTTGCAATACTTTTTTTGCGCCCAATGCGCCCGCTTTTTGCAAATTCAAAAGCGCCTTCTCAACATTCACCCAATTCGTGTTTTGCGCCAATATTGCCCCAATGCAAATTTCAAATTTTTGCTCTTGATTTTTAGGGTAAGAATAATCACCTGGATGATACCCTCTCATGCTTCCCGTTTTTGTGGGATTTTCCCCCTTTACCCCAAGAAGCGGCCACCACCCTTGCCTCCCGTGCAGCAAAAGAAGCTTTTTGTAAAATTTTACCAGTTGCATAAAAAACAAACTAATGCAACCCTTAAATTTTATCCTATATTTTTTGCAAAGAAAAAATTCGGGTTTTGCCTGCAAACCGCGCCAATTTTTTCGCATTGCCCCTCAATTTGGATGCAATTTGGATATTAACTAGGTGATTGTTTATATTCGCAAAATTTTTTCTATATAACATGGCAGTGCCGGTGCTTGAGTTAAAAAATGTTTTCAAAGAATACGGGGGAGAAGTCCCTTACCTTGCCCTAAAAGGCATTAACCTCAAAATCAACGAGGGCGAGCTTGTCTCAATAATAGGCCCTTCTGGCTCGGGAAAAAGCACCTTAATGCATATTTTGGGCTGCCTTGACAAGCCCACTAGCGGGGAAGTGCTTGTGGAAGGAAAGCATGCCTCAAAAATGGGGGAAGACGAGCTCTCGCAGGTGCGCCTAAACTCCCTTGGTTTTGTTTTTCAGGCATTCAACCTCGCCTCAACCTTATCTGTTTTCAAAAACGTGGAGCTGCCCCTGCTGATTAACGAAACAGGCGAAGCAAGGCGGGAGGTGATAGTAAACAAATGCCTGCAAACCGTACAGCTCTCTGGCAAAAAGCAAAATTTTCCCTCCCAGCTAAGCGGAGGGGAGAAGCAGAGGGTGGCAATAGCGCGCGCTCTCTCAAACGACCCGAAAATAATACTTGCAGACGAGCCTACAGGAAACCTTGATTCCCACTCAAGCAAGCCGATAATGGAATTTATCACTAATCTCTCAAAAAAGCACGGGAAAACCGTGATACTGGTAACCCATGACGCGCACATAGCCGCCATGGCGGAGAGGATAATCAGCATAAAAGACGGTAAAATAGAAAAAGACGTCAAAAGGGGGAGAAAATAATGGCTTTTGGAAAAAATATATTCTCAATATTCGCATTTTTGCTTCTGCTTGGCGCAGCGGCATTTGCTGCCTCAAGCGCTGTATTGCAAATAACAAATTATGATGTAACTGCCGTTGAAGTGTATGCAGGCTCCTTGGGCTATGCCTCCCTTACCATAAAAAACACCGGCACAAGCACCGCCACTTCAGTAAACGCCTACTATTACCTTGAGGGCTCAAGCCAGTACATGTATATAGGCGACATCGTAGGAGGGACAGAAGCAATTGTTTCCATTCCCTATAAAATACCTGAAGGAGCATCCGGCTCAATACAATTGCAAAAAATAGACATAAACTATTTGCAGGAGAGCGGAGACAACGCAGGATACAAAAAAACATCCCTCACTTTCCCGATAAGCGTGCTTGAGCTAAACCCCATCAGCGTGGAAACCCTCTCAGATTCACAAATATCGGTGGCGCCTGGGGAAAAGCTTACTGTTGATTTGCAAATAACAAATAACGGCGGCAACATGAACAACATCGCAATATCAGCCGCAAACGATTCTCAATTTTTCCTTGTAGGAATGAGCGAGAAATTTATCGGCTCATTGGATTCAGGCAAAACCCTTAACACGACCCTCTCGCTTGTCTCAAGCCCCTCTCTTGATGAGGGAATATACAACATCCCCATCACAATTACGTATAAAAATTCACTAAAGCAAAAGTCGCAAAGCACTTTTTATGTGGGGCCTGCAAGCATTCTTTCGGCAACAAAGCAATACAGGGTTCAGCTAACTCCTGTGGATGGTGCGGAAGTGGGCTCAGAGGCAGAGTTTAATTTGGTTGTTTCCAATTATGGGACAGAAGCCTCATCCCTTACACTGACTCTGGAGAAAACAGATGTGCTCACTCCCATTGGCATAAATACATTTTATTTTGATGATTTAGGCGCAGGAAAAAAACAGACGCAAAAGGTGATTCTTGGAATAGCGCCTGATGCTTCTTCCGGCTATTACATAATGCCGATAACCCTCTCAAGCGAATCAGGCAATATGGCAGAATTTGATGCAGGCATAACTGTTGAGGGCACCCCGCAGCTAATGGTTTACCTTGACAATTCTGTTGCAAGCGACGCAAGAATACAGCTCTCAAACACAGGAAACAGCGATTTGCGCGGAGTTTATGTTACCGTAAGCCCGCAATCAAAGCAATGGACTGCCCAGTCATTTATAGGCACCCTTAATGTGGATGATTTTGATTATGTTTCCCTCTCAAGCTATCCCCTCTCAGGAACGCTTAATGTTGAGATAGAATACAAGGATTCCAACAACCGCAACCATAAGGAAATCCTCACACTTGACGCAGGCGCAACACAGGGTTCTTTCGGAGCCTCTTCTGCCAAAAATTCCACTTCTGCCTCCCTTCCCTCTCAGGTAAACACCAACCCGAGGGGAGGGGGCGGAGTGCTTCCCTTCATGCGCTCAACAGGAACTACAACCGATGGCATAAACCCGCTTCTTATAGTTGGAGCATTGGCAATAGTCGCAATTGCGGCATACCTTCTATACAAATACAAATTCAAAAAGCCAAAGCACGGAGAGAAAAAATGAAAAGAGGCTAAGCGCTTTAATAAAAAATGGTGAGAAAAAATGAAGGATAAGGAAATTTTGCGCCTCTCCCTTGTTTCCATAAGGCACAGGAGCCTGCGTAGTTGGCTTGCTGTAATAGGAATAGTGATAGGAGTTGCCTCCATCATTTCTCTTGTGTCTATTAGCACAGGCATGAAAGAGCAAATTTCGCAAAACCTTAGCGGGCTTGGCGCAAACCTTATTACTGTCTCCTCAGGAGGCGGGCAGGCAACGCGCATGGGCGGCGGGTTTGGCGCCGGGCCTCCAGGCTCTCGCTCCGAATCCTCAAGTTCGGATGCGGCTCCTCTTACTTTTAACCAGGCCTCCCTTTTGCGCGATATTGAAGGGGTGAAGCTAATTGACGCCCGCCTCTCCAAGCAGGCGAATATAACTTACAAAAACAAAGAATCAAAATCAACAGTAATAGGCACATCAGGCACCGAATTTGAGGCATTTACCGGGGTAAAAATTCTTGATGGAAGGGCGTTAGAGGCGGCAGACTCGTATTCTGCAGTAATAGGGTATTCTTTGCAGTCGCGCACTTTCAATGATTCCATGGTATCCCGCCAAATAAAAATAAACAAAGTTTCCTTCAAAGTAGTGGGGGTGCTTAACCAAAGCGGAAACTCTTTCGGAGGCACTGACTCAAGCATCTATATTCCCATCTCAACCGCAAAAGATTTGTTTGATGAGTATGATGATGCAGACAGCGTGGTTGTAATGGCGGCAGACGGATACGACCCCGAGGCAATAGCGACTTCCATAACAGAGAAGCTTCTTGAAGTAAGGCGGGTTAGCGAGAAAAATAAGGATTTTAGCGTTACCTCTGCAGCTTCAATGAGCTCGGCCATTTCCAGCGTTTCAGACACGCTTGGGATATTCTTGGGAGGAATAGCATCCATTTCCCTTCTTGTGGGTGGAATAGGGGTTGCAAACGCGATGTTTACAAGCGCGCTTGAACAGACAAAGTACATCGGGCTTCTAAAGGCGCTTGGCACCAGAAAAAATGAAATTCTCAAGCTCTTTTTATTTGAGTCATGCATTATCGGCTTTGTGGGAGGGGGCATAGGGGTAATTTTGAGCTTTTTTGCCTCCGCGCTTTTAATGCAATTCGGGCTGCCTTCTGCAATCACGCTGGACCTTGTGCTCCTCGGCGCCGGCTTTTCAATAGCGATAGGCGCGCTTGCAGGCATAATTCCGGCGCGCAACGCCGCCTCCACAGATCCAATAGTGTCTTTGAGATACGAATGAGGGGAAAAAATATGGGCGAAAAAGAAGCAAATGCGGTTGACAAAACAAATCTTTTGCGCTGGGTTTGCCTCATAATAATGTTTGCCTCAATCGCAATACTTCTTTTTTATTCCCTTATTATACATTAATTCTTATCAACACCTTTTTTTAACAAAAATACGCACATAAATATATGAGAATGTGGGGAATAAGCCCGAAATTAATGTGCCGTGCTCACCTTCTTGGCGAGCACGTGGAAATGCATATGTTTTCCGGCAGCATAAAAAAGAAAATTAGCATTTGTGGCTATTTGCAAAAAAACCTTGTAAACCCGTATTTAATTGAAAAAAGGCATGATGCGCTTGCAAAAGAGATGAAAAGGCGCGGCTATGCGCACAAAAGCCCGCTTCATCTCTCTTTGCCGAAAAATTTTCCAAAAGGAAAAATAAACATCCACAAAAACCTTGCTGAGCTCTCAAAAAGATGCACAAATTGCAAAATTTTGCAAAAACTATGAATGCATGTTAAGCATCCACAATACCATGTTAAGCAATGCCGCAAAGCTTACCCAAAGCAAATAAGGGAGCATCAAATATGCCGCCTCTTTTTTTACCTTGTAAAACTTCCAAATGCACAGCAATATGAAAAACCAGAGAGCTATTATGCAAATAAGGGAGTAAAGAAGGCTTCTCATCCCGAAAAACATTATGCTCCAAAGCGCGTTTAGCATAAGCTGAACCGCAAATATTTTGAGCGCCCCTAAAATATCCCCCTGCTTGCCTTCCTTTTGAAACACTAAATACGCGGCTATTCCCATAATGGCGTATAGTGATATCCATACCGGCGCAAACAGCCATGCTGCAGGGGTGAAAAACGGCTTGCTTAAGCTTGCATACCACGCAGAGGATGAGGAATTTGTAAATATAGAGCCCACAACTCCCGCCAGCTCGCACACTGCCACAAAACCGGCAAGCTTGAGCCAGTCAATTTTGGCTTTGGCTCCCGGCCACGCGCTTTTTCTCTTTTTCACGGGAAAAAGCTTTTTGGAAATTTCCCCGAGTGCGCAGCCCTTTCGCCCCAGCCTGGCATGCTTTTGCATATATTTCCCTCTCCATTTCAATTTAATAATGTGGCGCTTGCCCTTTTTTTCGTAATTTTGCCCCCTTTGCCTGTTTTTGGAGTTTTGGGGGCATACTGCCTGCTTTATATATGCCCTGCGGGATAGTTATATCAGCAAGAAGCTAATCTATTTTTTATAAAAAAATATTTTTCTTCTTGAAAAAAAAGGTAGAATATTATGGATGATAGAAACAGAGGAAACCGCGGAGACCGCGAGATGTTTGACGCAGTGTGCTCAGAATGCCACAAGGAAACGCAAGTTCCCTTCAAGCCGTCTGAGGGCAGGCCTGTATATTGCAGAGATTGCTTTGCAAAACGCAGGGATTCACGCGATTAAGCTTAACTAATTTTTATTAGGGGCTCCCGAACCCGCGCTTTTTAGCGGTGTTTGGGCAATATTTATTTTTTATTTTTTCTAATTTTTTTATGCACCTAAAGCCAAAACTTTTTTTCTTAGCGCAACATCTAAAAACCTTGCTCCTTTAACTTGTTTTATCCAATGGGGTGAAATTTAATGAAATGGCTTATGGCTTTGCTGGTTCTTCTCTCGTTCGCGTTCTCAATTTATATTCTTGATTTTAATATCCCTCAAATTCCGCTTCTTCATATTTATGATTACACATTTAACCAGACCGCCTCCGGGCAGTTTGCAAAGAGCGGATTTGTGGACATCTATCCCGGGCGGCGATATGGAAAAACTCCCTCAATAGCCGCGTTATTCAGCCACTCCACCTCAACTCCGGCGCATCTTGATTTGTATAATCTGCAATCCGGCTCAATTTACCCTGGCGAGAGCGTGAATATAACCTCGGGCGGATACCCTGTTTCGCTTGAAGGGCTTAAAAATTCAAATCCAAACAATTTCGGGCTTTACGGCACAGTTTATATGGGCAGCAATAAATACCCTTATTGGGGGAATGCGTTTTATGCCGGAGGCTTTAACAGCCCAACTTATTATGGAATAGCAACCCAGAGCGCGCAAACAATATATGACATGGATTACGGGCATTATGGCCCTAACAACATCTCCGGCTATATGCGCGCAGAGAGCACCTCAAACGGGAAAACCCTTTTGCGCTATTCCTCAATGGGCTACTCCCACTCTTACACCTTTGCCAAGGATTACACCTCTGCATTTACTCTCTCTCGCCCCATAGTGGTTTCAGCAAACTTTATCAACACCGCCTCCTTCCCGGGGGATGAGGTGATAGTTTCTGCCTTTGCAGGAATGTCACAAGACCTTTTTCTTTTCCGCGTAAATGAGAGCGACGACATTCGCCTTGTTTCTGCAAGGCACAACACGCTTGCGGCATCCAAATACAAAACATTTGCAACCTACGCGCTTCATGCCGACCTTGACACTGACGGGGACGAGGAATATGTGGTATGCGGAGTATATTCCAAAAACGAGGATAATTATGGCAATTATTCCATGTTTATAAACGCATACAAAACAAATTACGGTGCGCTCGTGCAACTCTCCTCATATACTTACAATTATTCAAATTCCCTTTATGGATGCGTCTATGCCGCCAGCTATGACTTTGACGGGGACTCGCAAAAGGAAATTCTTACAGTAAGCGAACTTGCCGGCACCAGCAGAATAGATGCGCTTGTGCAGATATTTGACTATGACGGGGATGAGCTTGTGCCAAAAGCGCACGGCATTCTCACCCCTGCAAACGCCGCAAGCTTTTATGTCACCTCTGCCGCGATGGAGGACTTTGACGGGGACGGCAAGCCAGAGCTTGCAATTGCCTACACCCACGCCGGATTTGATGACGTCTATCTTCGCGTATATGATATAAACTATTTGCACGAGCAGGCGGCTCCTCCTGCTGATGATGAAACCGCAGAGCTTCCCGTGGACGACGAGCCGTCTGCGCAAGAGCAGCCGCCTGCCGACAATTCCCAGCCGCCGGCAGATGAGCAAACAACTCCCCCTCCTGCAGACGATGCAGTTATCCCTCCCGCAGAGCCGGATGAGCCAAACCCGCAAACAGACGCTCCTTCTGCAGATGACGGGCAGGCAGATGATTCAACTCAGCAAGGAATAGAACTGCCATATGAGGAAAATCCTCTTGGCGATGATTCTGCGCAAGGAATGCAGCAGAGCGCATCCGAGCCCCAGGCAGATGCCCAAATTCCGGCACAGCCCCCAGAAGATGAAGGGCAATCCGCTGCACAGCCCCCTGCAAATGAAGGGGAAAGCGCGCCGCAAGCAAGTGATTCCGGCAGTGCAGCGCCTGCTTCAACCGATGCGGCGAAGCAGCAGGTTGATGAGATGATAGAATTGCTTGAAGTAAAAATAGACATCGCAACCGTGCAGGGGGAAGACATTGCCCAGGAAAAGCTTGGGCTTGAGACAGCGCGCGTGCTTGAAATGCAGGAAAAATATGTGGAAGCCGCCCTGGAAGCGCAAAAAGCAACCGATTCCATAGACAAAAAGCTTTCAGGCGCAAAAGCGCAAGCTCCTGCAGGCATGCAAATGGATGAATATATGCCCTATCTGGCAGGAGGAATTGGCATAGTGCTTGCATTTGTTGCCGGCTACCTGATATTTGGAAGAAGGCATGCGCCTTCCAAAAAATAAATTTTGGGCGTTTGCCCTTTTTCTATTCATGCATTTTTAGGGCATCTGCCTTCTCGGCTTCAGCCTGTTCTTTTCCCGGTCAATTTTCTTCTGCTCAAAATAATTCGGGCATGCGTGCTCTTTTTTCATTTTCTCAATTGAAACCTGCCCCTTGACAAATCTTAGCATGAGCTTAAATTCATTTTTTGTATATTTACTCATCTTTCCCTCAAAATACACGCCATAAAACTTTCCAAATATGTTTTTTCTCAAATTTCTCTCAAGCATGTAAATCTTATTTATTTTTCCCTCAACTTTTTTTGGATGCTTCAAATAATGCTCATATGCAGGGGGGTAGGTGAGAAAATAAGCCGCATTATGGAAGTTATTTCCGGAGACGCGGATAAGGCTGTTTAGCGTGCTCTCAAGGGTTATTTTTCCCCATTTGAGGGTGCCCATCCACATGCGAAAATCTGTTTTGTATTTTTCATACTGTTGAGGCATCACTTTATCCTTGAAATAAAGCAAAAGATGCTCTTTTCCTATCTTTCCCTCTACATATTCTTTTACAACCTGCTTTTCCTCCTCATAATTCCTATCAGTAAGAATTCCTCCAAAAGTGTATTCTAAATCCTCTCGCCCGCAATTTTCATAAACATATCTTATCCCTTCAAGCACTTTGTCATAATTTCCGGCAAGATGCCTCACAAACGCTCCGCTTCTGCCCAGCACTATCCCCACGTCTTTTTCTTTTACAAATTTCTTTATGGCATACTCTAATTCTATATGATTTGTCTTGTATGCAAGATAATCTCTTCTTGTATCTTGGAATTTTTGCATATTGCTTTTTACCGGCTTTTCTGCCTCTTTTTCACATGCAAGCGGCATTAAGGGCATTCCTATTACAAGAAGCCGGATAAAATTTGTTTTTATAAAATTTGAAGCATTTTTCACTCCCTTTCCCGCAAAATAAGTTTTTTTCATAAGCCACACCATATTTCATATATAATCACATCTTTTAAAGGGTTCTTCTGTTTTTAGCCTGAATTAAATACTTTCTCCCCCTCTTTTTCTTATGGACTCTTTTGAATTCCTGCTATCCCTTGCCCTTCTTCTATTAGTTGGCGCGCTTGCATTCTTTTTAGGGCAATTTTTGAAAAACCGCCAATGGGAGGGAAAAGTAGAGCAAATACGCGCGGATGCCATAAAAAAATCGCGCGCAGTATTAGGCGGGCAATTCTCCGAGCAATTGGCGCCCTATTTGCCCGACTTTCCTTATTCTCCTACCGAGGTGCGCTTTATAGGAAAGCCGCTTGACTTTATTGTCTTTAAGGGAATGGACGCGAAAAACATTTCCGAAATAATATTTGTTGAGGTAAAAAGCGGCAAAAGCTCCCTTAGCACCCATGAGAGAATATTGCGCGACATCATAAAGGCAGGAAAAATAAAATGGGAAATGTATAAAATTCCCGAGGATATTACAAAGAAGAAAGAAGGATAATTTTTGCCTATATCGGAAGTTTTATCAAATTTTCTTACCTTTTTTGCAAATTCTTATGCATAAGCTTAATATATGTTAGGATGTATATATTTATGGTATTCTCATGGCATATAAAGTTTTCACAAAAGAAACTATTTTCAAAAAGCATCCTGCCAAAACATTTTTTAGAAGCCTTCTTCCTATCCCTCAGAAACTTGCTTTTGCAACCAATGAAAACTATCCTACCAAATACCCAAAAATAAAAAAAAGCGTAAAAGATTTGTTTCACAAGCCTATGTATGCGTGGGTTCCGGGCATGGGGTCAGAACCAAAAGCCATGCGGGAAATTCGACGTATGAACTCTAAAACCTACCGTGATCAAGAGGATGCCAGACGCAACGCGCTATGGAAAAAATCTATGGATAGATGGAAAGAACAGCAAAACAGACTTGAAAGACTATCTTATGAACGTGAGTTAAGGGCAAAGTTTCCAGAAAAAATTAGTTATATGGAAAGCCTCGTAAATTGCACTATTATAGATGGAAATAGGTTCAAACCTTCTCTAGGACTGGAAAAACTAATTAATTATGTTTATATAAAAAACCAAGATGGCAAACCGAAGTTGGAAAAGCTTTCTGATGTGCTTGCAAAAATAGAAGCGACATTAGGCGATGCTTTTGATGCTTATACTCCAGATGCAATCTCTTTTGATAATAAATTTAAAGCCATTAACATATATTTTTCTCTCTCGAATGTCCTTAAAACAGATGCCAGCTGGAAAAAAATAACAGATGGTCTTTCAAATGACCTAGGAATAGAATATACCATCACCGATCTAAAAGTGCTTAATAACAGTTCTGCCATGTATGCGAAGTTTAAGGGGCTTACTCTGAAAATACAAAAAGAACGGGAAGCACACCTAAAAAATACTCCTGATTTTGAAGATTTGAGATTCAATACAGGTGCTATATCGTCAATTGTGGGGATGGTTGGCGGTCTCTTTTTACATGTAAATAACTTCATTTTAGATCTCCTTATCATGTCAGTTTGTGGCTTAGCATGCATCGTTGCGGGGGTTGGCGGTCATTATCTTATTTATGAACTTCCAAAAAAAGCAAAGCTAAAAGCCAATGAAAAAAGAATAGGAGCGATGCAAAGCGAGCTGGGTAAACTTACCAATGATTTGCAGGCTTCCAAACCCGCATAGTGGGTAATTATGGCATACAAAATTTTCACAAAAGAGCAAATCTTCAAGAAGCACCCAGTCAAAACATTTTTTAGGAGCATTCTTCCTATTCCTCAGAAACTTGCTTTTGCTTATGCATTTAATGAACGCCCCTTCACCTCAAAAAAAGAAAAAGAGGAGAAATCCGTAAAAGAATTATTGCAATCTCCGATGAAGATGTGGGATTGGCTTGCTTCAGGAAGCTATGATGATGTTTTTCGTAGGCAGCGTGAATCTATTGCCATAAACCAGTCAATATTTGAATCCATCCAAAGAAAGAATGCAGCCTCATTTAATCATCCTGAAGAAGCCGAAAGGCGGCGTAAACAATCTATCGTAGCTGGTGACAGGCAATTAGCTATGGATAACGCAAAATATTACAAAGAATTGTATAAAACTTCCCCGTCAGAGCGGATTTTGGAGCGGGAACGGGAAAAGAAACAAGAACAATTTGATATAGAGCTTCAAAAAAAACTTAGCTACATGGAGCTTCTTATAAATTGCAAGATTATAGACGGAAGAAACCTCAAATCTTCCCTCGGGCTGGAAGAATCAATTAATTATGCTTATTTGGGAATAAAAAACAAAGACGGCAAGCTGAAAGCGGAAAAGCTTTCCGATGTGCTTGCAAAAATAGATGGCATATTAACTGTTGCCTTTGAGCTGGAACATGCAATAGGCTCTGTAGTATTTCCACATGATTATATCTGCAAAGCCATTGATATATATTCTAATCTTCCGGACGCCCTTAAAACCGATGCAGGATGGAAAAAAATCATAGATGGCATCTCAAAAGATCCGGATCTAACTCTAAAATACGGATTATCTGCAACCAGTCATGGACTTATTAATCTCAAAAAAATTAGAAAGTATTTTTTTCCTCCATTTATACCTGCAAAGCATGCTGAATACGCAAAACAAAAACTGGAAGATTCCAAAGTGGCTGCAAAAATAGAAGAGATGTTAACTAAGAATCTTAATCCGGAGAATTTACTATCAGCATCTTCATCCGAACAAATTGAAGCCGTCAATATCTATTTCTCTCTTCCAGATGTGCTTAAAAGTGATGCCGCCCGGAAAAAAATAATCTCTTCCATTGAACTTTCTATTAGTTTTAACCTCTATGATTCTATCTACAATAGAAACGGAGAGTTTATTGATTTCTTTTTGCAGTTTCCTCCGCAATTTCAAAGCCAAGTCGCATGGCATAAACTAATTGACTATCTTGTAAAAGAGATGAGTGAGCCAAAAAAAACAGTAGACTCGTCCAAATATTTCAAAAAAATTCCAGAAGAGCACTTTGATTATTTATGGAAAGCTTTCATAACTCAAATAATACAAAAACCCTTTGAGCACTATTCTTTTGATGCAATAGCATATCTGAATAATATACCAAAAAAATGTGAAAGCCATGCACTCGCACAACTTGATAAAAATTGGGAAGGATACAACCCCCATATACCAGATACTTTTGAAAAAATAAAAAAATTAAACGAGCCGTATAAATCCCATATCCTCAAAAACAGCCTAAAAAGCCCGGATTGCTATCTAAAAACAAGAATAGCCGCCTACGAAATTTTAGAGGGCAGAGAAGCAACCTTTAATGAGAAATTCTGGCTATACCATATTCATCGCCTTGCCAAAAAAGGAAATATAGAAAAATTAGAAAGAGAGCTTAAGGGAAGCAATCTTTCCTAATTTCCTCTACCTTTTTATACTCTCTCTCCCACTACTAATAACATGCAGCGAAGGGAATTTCTAAAAATAACCGCTACGGCAGCCCCTCTCTTATTTCTGAAACTGCCGCTTCTCTCAAAGCAAAACGGCATTTCCCCTGCCTATTATTGCGCAAAAGTATTTGACAATGAAAAGGCAAACCTCTCAAACTTCGTGGAATTTGAATACAAATTTGAAAAAAACAAAAAAGAATACATGAATTTGCTAAAAAGCGCGGTAGAAAAATACAAAAAAGAGGGAAATTCCCTCATAATGAGCCCCTCCGGAATTGCGGATGCTTTGCATTTTTTCACAAAATATTTTTACAAAATAAAGAAATTTCAGGGATACAGGCAAACCGACGCCCTCAACAAGGCAATCCAGCTTCACCAGAGCGACTCCCTCACTTCTTCATATTTTTTCGCGGATTTCCTTCTCTCAATAGGCATGCCGAAAGAGCACATAAAATTTGCAAGAATACTTGCCGACTCCAAATACGAGGCAGGGGACAACCTGCTAAAAGTGGGAAATATATATTTTAAGACAACATTCCATCAAAACGACATAGGCGGCATCAGCATATATTCCCAGACAGAAGATTTAATTAGAGAGCAATATAGCGGCCCGATAACCCTTTACTCATTGGACGAGGATTTCACCCTTCTTAACATAGGAGCGCTCTCATCCTTCCTGTCGCAGGAGTCAAGGACATGGCTTAACCGGCTTTTGGCCAATAAGAAAAAATATGATGAAACCGGAATAAAATTATTCAGGGGGGCATATGAGGACAGCTTAAAGCACTTTATTATAATAAACGAGCATGCCACAAAAACCCTCCAAGAGCTTATTTTACAGCGCCCGGAGGACGCGCGCCTTCACTATGATTCGGGCTATTTTATTTATGAAAAATGCCTGTGGCAAAAAGAGCTTTTTCCAGAAGAAACCCCAAACGACATATATCTGGCCGCCTTTCACTTTGGCAAAGCGATTCAAATATTTGAGGACTACTGGCCGGCTTACCTTATGCACGCAGAATGCCTCTTGCTTATGGGCAACGGGGAGGGCTGTAAAATGCAGATGCAAAAGGCGCTCTCCATAATGCCGGACGGAGAGAGGAAAAAAGAGTCAATAGGAAGATACTGGAACATGCTAAACGAGCTTGAGCAGAAAAAATAAGCAAGCTCCCCGGTTTTTCCTTATGCCAAAAAGCCGGCGCAAATCTCTTCCTCTTAAATACCTTGCCTTTCTATCCATTTTATGAGCAAAAAGCCCGCCCCCAAAGAAAAGGAGACGCAAGCGCCTTCTGCGCGCAGGCAAAACGCTTTTACAAGAAATTTGAAAAAAGCGGCAATAATTCCGCTGGCAGCACTAACTTTTTTCCTTCATGCAAAAGATGCCAGCAGCGAGGAGCAAAAAAAGCCTACTTCTGAATACCAAAATAAGAATGCGCAGGAAAAAAAGCAAATAATAGACAGCATATGGAATGAAATCCAGCTCAATTTTCCAAAAACCATGAAATGCTGGCAGGATGGGCGCATGATGGATGAACTAAACTCCGGAATAGAGGTGGAAATTCTTCCCCACTCTGCCTTCTCTTTTATAGAGGATGAGGGAAAATCTGCCAAAATTGATGACTTTTTCAGGTTTTATCTGAATATGGACCGCCCCCTTATCAAGGCGGAGGCATGCGAGAAAATATCTGGCCCTATGCTCTATTATGGGGGCTTTTACTCAAAAACACCATTTGGCGACTATGAGGCAAAAGGGCTTATGCCAACCCTTTTCTCAACACTTCTCTCAGGCAAGGATTCTGCAATAGAAAAAACCCAAGCAAATAAGGAGCAGGAATGCTTTTTCTTTTTTGCGGCGTTTTTGGGGCCAAGGGAATTTGTTGAGGCATACTCCTCACATGACACCGGCACTTTGCAAATAGAGTTTGACAATGCATTCGGAACAGGAAGCTACGCAAACCTTCTTTATTCGAAAAATCCCATGCATGACATAAGAGACATGTTGGAGGGGAAGGGAATGCTTGAGGGCATTTATTCAAAGATGCAAAAAATAGCCTTTCAATGCGGCTACAAAATAGGGAAAACAACAGGATGAAAAAATGAAACTAAAAGACATCGAAAAGCCGGAAATAAAAGCGGCGCCTGATTTCTCAGGCTTCAGCCAGCGCGCCTTATCAGCTTATTTATCCGCCTTGAAAGAGGAAAATTACCTCTCCCTTGCGCAGGATGCAATCAAATTCCTCTCCTCCCGCACTTTGGAGCAGCGGGCCGAGGCTGCAAAAATAATAATACAATATGCAAAAGAGAACAAGCCAACAGGATTGCAGAAAAAATTCCTCTATGAGCTTGCTTTGGCGGTTGCACCCGCACATGCTGCCATATGGGCGCAAAAAGATTTTCAAATGGATAAAAGCGTTTTCAGGAAAAAAAACGGGGCATACAAAAGCAGCACAAATAATTGCAGGCATTATTGCTTCAAGCTCTATTACCAAATTTTGCAGGATGTGCTTGAAAATGAATCCCTCTCTTCCAAAAAAATACACGGGCGCCCGAAAAACTTTGACTGGAAAGGGCACAACTGCAGGATAAGGAGGATGCCGCCTCAGGAATGGGACTCGCTCGACGGGAAGGACAAAGAGCGCTATTTCGAGGGGAATTTGGCTTTTGTGGCATACGTATTTTCAGCAAAAGAAATTGATAAAATAAAGCAATTCATAGAGCCGGGGGATTTGGTGGGAGTGGACAGAAACCCGCGCACCAGCAACGCGCACGTTGGAATCTGCTCTCCTGACAAAGACATAATACACATAGGGCGCCCTCTTTACAAAGACACCGTGGAAAAACTCACAAGCAAGGCAACAACTGTAGTAATATACCGCGCCGCCTCCCGCGAGCAAAAAGTCGACATAAGCTTTGGGGCGCTTTTGCCGCTTAGCGGGGAATTCTAAACTTTTTTGCAGTTAAGTTATTAAACTGCCTTTGCATAGAAAAGCCATGGAGCTTGTTTTGGCGCTTTTCATAATAGGGCTTGTGACAACCGTTGGGATAATGGGCAGGTTTTTGCAAAACACCCGCAGAATCCCTGAATCGATTTTTCTCATCTTTTTGGGGCTTCTTATCGGCCCTATTTTCAACCTGATTCCCGCCTCTGCCCTCATGCCCCTCATCCCACTTGTCTCCACCCTTGCGCTTATAGGCATTTTGCTGGAATCTGGGCTTGACTTTGAGGCGCAAAAGCTTAACAAAGAGGTGCGCACAAGCCTTGCGCTCATAATTCTTGTGGCATTCTTCACTACTGTTTCTGTGGGCGCCTTTTTGCATTTTATATTCGGCTGGGAATTGCTTGTCGCCCTTCTTGTGGGGCTCATATGCTCAGGCACCACCACCCTTACAACGCGGGTATTGCTTGAATCCACCCGGGCGCACGCGCATGTAAAGCGCATTTTAACCCTTGAGAGCATATTCAACGACATCACGCTGGTGCTTGGAGTTACCATTTTGCTTGCAATCATGAGCTCTTCTGCAATAAACACCGAAGAGGTGGCAAAATCCCTTGCAGCAAGCATTTCAGTCGCCCTTGTGCTAGGCGCCGCCGCCGGCTGGGCATGGAAATCCATAATGGAAAAGGCGGCCCCCGCAACAAAGCTTGGCTATATTTCCACACTGGGCTTTTGCTTTTTGCTCTACTCTTTCTCCGACTTTGTGGGCGGAGACCCCATACTCTCCATCTTCTCATTCTCCATAGTGCTTGGAAACCATGAGCACATCCACCGCCATTTTGTGAAGGGGAAAAACTATTTCGGGGCAATATTTAGCGAGATAAAAAGGGTGCAGGGCAGCTTCACTTTCTTTATGAGGGCGTTTTTCTTTTTTGTGCTAGGGGTAATATTCAATTTTTCCCTGCTTGAGACACAGGTGCTTCCCATAGTATCTGGCATACTATTAATGATACTTGCCTCCCGCTTCTTTTCCGTTTTCATAGTTTCCATGCGCGACAAACTGCTTGCAACCCACAAATTCCTTATCACCATAATGATTCCGCGCGGCTTTGTCGCAACCGTTCTCTCTTTCATTCCTGCCCAATACGGCGTGGTAATACCAAACATCACGGAAATAGTGCTTCTTCTTGTCTTTGCCTCCACCGCGGTAGCGATGTTTGGCACCTATTCCTACAACCTTATTTCAAGAAGAAAAAAGGGCAGGCATGCCTGAAAACAGCGTTTTTTTAAGCCTTTAAAAAAATGGCAGAGGGGCTGAAAACAGCATTTTTTAAGCCTTTAAATGCAACATTAAAACGAGGTGCAACCCATGAACTCAACCAAACAGCCTATTCAAAACAAGGGAAACGAAGTTCGCAAACTAGTCAAACTAAGCGGAAAAAACTTTGAGGCAAGCTCCAAAAAATCCGAAGAATTTTCCCAAGGGATATTACTGGAGGGAAAACAGTTTTGGCTAAGAAAAAGCGACCTGCTAAACCCGAAAAAAGATTTTGAGCAAAAAGGCCCTTCCGCGCAAAATGGCGGAGGCGAAAAAAATTCCTTATCTTCCCCGCAGGGGGGAGAGGGCTTTAAAAATAGCGGAGTTTGCTAACTTTTCCAAAAAGTTTTGCTTTAGCTGATTACTGTCACATGGTAATTTATGCTTGTTTTTGTGATTGAATTGTAAATATCCATTATGTTTTTCTCTGAAGTAAACGCCTGCTTTTTGTTTATCTCAAGGCGCGCCATCCTGTTTGCGGCGATATGGCTTGCGCCCCTTGGGTAAAAAATGACTTCTGCCTGCGTTGAGAGGTTCAAATCGTTCGGCTCCACCGGCTCCTTGTCCACATTGTTTATTTTTCGCATGTTTTTGCCGTTCAAATCGCAGATAAACTGGTGTATCAGCCATTTCCCGTCCACTTCTTCTGCCACCATTATAAGAAGCTTATACGCGGCTTTTGGAGCCGAAAATTCAGGATATTTCTCGTCTGTCACCAGCGCAAGCGCCAAATTGTATTTTGCAGGCTCTTTTAGAAAATTGTGTATTTTGTATTTTCTTGAATCTTTTATAAGCGCCTCAAGGCAAACTTTCGCAGATTCTAAGAATTGGTCGGTAGTCGGCTTTTCCTTTAAGGTGTTGCTAAAATTAAATTCCATATACTCTCATATATTATATTGGCTTAGGAAGTATAAAAGGGGGGCAGTATAGAGGTTTTGCGCAAATTCTATCCAAAAAATGCCTTTTGCAAAGCATTATGCAAATTAATTCCAAAGAAACTTTATTTAGTGTTTAGAAATGGTTAAAAATATATACTTTAATATATATTTATGGCTTCTTTAAAAAATAAAATAATAAAAGGCACCGCGATAGCTGCAACCACTCTTTTTCTTGGCTTAATGCCACTAGCAAACGGATGCGGCAGAAGTGAAAAACCCCTTGAGATAAGCACTATTCAAAAAGTGCAGCTTCCGGATGAGCGCCCTAATATTAATCTGATTAAAATTGACAAAAACAAAATTATCGCAAAAACAAATTCTGGGGATTTTGTATTCAGCGCAAACGCTTCTCTTAAAGATGCCAAAATATACAAAGTTGACAAAGACCTCTGGTGCATACTAAACATAAGCAGCTCAGATGAAATTATCCTAATTTCCCCCATAAAGCACAGCCTGGGGGGCTGGGAATTAAGCGCAGATGCGACAATAATGAAGCCATTTAGAGAAGGGGAAACACTTTTGCAAAGCACTTTTCAGGTTCTCTCAAACAATGCCGCAATAATCTTCTCGGATTCAAACAAAGCGTATCATTTAAGCTGCAAGCTGGTAACGCCAACCTCAAAAAACCCGCGCGAGCCGTTTGTAAGCCCTTATGCCCAAAAAGAGAGAAACATATTTTTCAGCTCATTTAATTTTACCACAGTGCAAAGAAAGGAGAGCATTCCCCTCTGTGATGAGGTAACCTCCAAAATCATCCATGACCCGCAATACGGAGAAATAGTCGCAATTTCCCACCCGGGTTGGAAATATGATTATGGGGTAAACATTGAGCCCTCTGAAAATCCCATGGGCGAGAGGATAAACACTTTCGTGCTATCAAAAGAGCAATAAGCCCCTGTGCATTATTATGGCAATTATGCAAAAGCTTCAGCTTCACTTCCATTTCGGGGCGCACATCAGCGCATCTCATTTCAAGCAGGCAAAAGGCGCATTTGAAAAATTTGGGCCTTTTGATGTTTTCTCCTCAGAGCATGCGGCAAGCAGGCAAATAAATTACAAGCGCGCGAATATAGAGCAGAATAAAGAGCTTGCCCAATTTCGCAGATTGCCTAAAAAAACAAAGCAAGAGATTTTTTCTCCTGATGAAAATTATGATTCCGCCCTTTTCAATTTCCTTCTATCTAAAAATATAATATCCGCCCCTCTGGAAAGCTATTCGCAGAACGCAATAAAAAGAAACATGAGAATAAGAAAAGCCCTTTTCCCCAAAAAAATCGAGCATCTAAAGTATTTTTCCTTTGATGATATGCTCGCTCGCGACTTTGACATTCTCTCCTGTATGTTTGATTATTACGGGCGGCTAAAGCCCATACTCGAAAAATTCTCCCCTTCTTTGCTTAAAAAAGAAATATTGCGCGCATTTTGCTGCCTTGGCGCAAACCATCTTTTGCTTGCCCACCTTGCCAAAAAAAGGGCTGAGGGCACCGCCATAAGCATAAGCCAGTCCTTTTCTTATCCTGCCCATAAAAAGCTTTTTGATAAATACGCCCACATCTCAGAGGAGAATTTCCGCCTTTTTTACAAAGACATCGCAGTTGATATTTTTCGCACCGTAAAGGAGGCAGGGCTTTGAATGCAACCTGCAAAAACCAACTTGCTAAAATTTCTCTATTATCTCTTTTGCTTTTGCCTCCACATCTTCGGGCAAAAGCCTCCCGGCTTTCTCAACTCTTTGAATTTTTTGCCTCAAAACAACTAAATCTATTTCCTTTCCTCTTTTGCCTGCAATTTGCTTTAAGTGAATAAAATCACTTTTCTTGCCCCTGCCAACCGCCGCAAGAATTTTCCCATAAAACAAATCCTCCAAATTCTGGTATAAAATATGCCCAAACCCTGTCACAAGCTTTAAGGGCTCAAATAAGGACTCGCAGCCGCCGCACTCTACTTTTATGACTGAATTGTCCTCCATGCCCACTCCGCTAAGTTTTTCCTGCTTTATAGTAAAGTTTATTTTAAAATTTATCCTGTTTTGCACATATTGTTCAATTCCCCTCTCCCCCTCAAGCAAATAAGAAAAAACATAATTTTCAAAAGTAAGCTTCTCATCCCCTTTTTTCGGGGCTTTTTGCCTTGGCGTTAGCTTTTGCCCAAATATCCCGCTATTCTCTTTTGCCATATCCTTTAGGCGGCTTATTACTCTTAATTTATCATCTGTGCTTGGGGGGTTTTTCCATGTAAAATCCAAATCAAATGTTTTTTTTGGAAAATTGTGCCCATAATATAATGCCGCCCCGCCTATGAGTATTATGCTCTCATTTAGCAGGCGGTCCCCTGAAATATTTAAAAGTATGCGCTCTGCCACAAGCTTTTGTATCTGGCTTGTAATTTGGGCGTCTTTTTTGCTTTCCAGCATCGGCTCAAGAGCCCTCTCGTCGGCAAGCAGATTTTTCTTATTAAAATAATTCTCATGCGCCACCCAGTGGGAAACCCAGCCGGGGGTGCCTAATGCCACTTTTGAGAGAAGAATTTGCTTTGAGCGCTGTTCAGGCGTTGTTTTCATTAGTTATAATATGGGGGAGAATGGATAAAAAGGCAGGCGCCTGCTTAACCTCTAACTTTCAGCAAGCGCAAAATCAATATAGCCGCTATAAGGATTCAAATTAACAAGCTTTACCCTGACTTTTTGCCCTATTTTTATTCGTGATGCATCACTTACTATTTTCCCTTCCACAGGCGGCTGCTCAAGGCGCGCATAAACTCCTTTTGTTGAGGCGCCTGTTATTATGGCATCAAATGTTTCTCCCAAATGCTTTGATAATAAAACCGCCCCTTCCGCCTTTGTTACAAACCTTTCCACCCTGTTTGCCGAATGCTCCAATTCTGTGCACCTGTTTGCCAAAAACTTTAGCTCCTCCCGTCCGTATGGGCTTTTGGAGCCCTCCAAAAGCGATTTTATAAGCCGCTGTATAATCAAATCCGGATATCTTCTGTTTGGAGCTGTGGAGTGGGTATAGCTTGTGACAGCCATGCAAAAGTGCCCTATGGGGTTTCTTTTATCATATAGCACATATTCTCCAGGGCCCAACAATTTTATTATGGCTAAAGACAAATCCGGAAAAGTTTGAGGGTTTTCCACTCTTTCTTTATCCAGAAATTTTGAGAGGGCTATTGCATCAGGCAATTTTGGAAGCCTGAATTTGCGCTTATTTGCCAATTCCACTATTTCTCTCCAATATTTGGGCTTTTTTACCACTCTTTGCAATGTGGGGCGGTTGCTTTTCTCAAGCATCTGTGAAATTACCCCGTTTGCCCCTATCATGAAATTCTCAATTATTCTTTTGGCAGGGTCGTCCTCCACTACATATAGCCCCAATACTTTTTGGTTTTTTACAATTGCCCTTGTTTGCATTGTTTGCAATTCCAAAGCCCCCTCTTTTGCCCTGAATTTGCCTAATTTAATTGATGCCTCATGTTGCAAAAGTATTTGGCTCTCAAGCTCTTTATTTCCCTCTATTTGCTTTGGAATGGGGCCCTTTGCCTCAAGCCATGCGCCCACCTGCTCATAAACAAGTTTTGCCTTGTTTTTTACCAAGGCGCGATATACTTTTCCAGGCTTTACCTTTCCGCCCGGCAACACGTCAAATTCTGCAACTATTGCAAGCCTGTCTTTGTGCACCGGAAGAGATGTGAGGTTTTTTGAGAGGTTATCCGGAAACATGGGGTAAATTTGCACCCCTGTATATACTGAAGTGGTGTTTTTTTGCGCATGCCTGTCTAATAATGAATCCTTTTTCACATATGCATCCACGTCGGCTATGCCTACTTTTATATGGATGTTTTCGTTTCTTTTCTCGCAATATTCTATCTGGTCCAAATCCTCTGTGTCTATGTTGTCTATTGAGGACCAGAGAAGGTGGGTGAGGTTTTCAATGTTTTTTTGGGCTTCCACTATCCTGCCATCCAAATTATTTGCTTTTTTCATTATTTCAGGCGTAAAATCAGGTGTGAAGCCATACTTTTGCATCGCATTTCTTGCTATTTGCTTTAAATCTACCGGCTCATCTGGATTGTAAGTTTTTTGCGGGTAACGTCTGCTTTGGCCTCTGTATTTTGAGTAATTGGAGCGGGCCTTGCCGCCTGCTGGGCTTCTTGAGTAGTTTTCCCTGCGTTTGCCTTGCGAGTAGTTTTTGCCTTGTGCGCTCCGTTGGCCTTGCGGGTAGTTTTTGCCTTGTGCGCTCCGTTGGCCTTGCGAGTGCCCTCTGCTTTTGTGCCTGCTTGAGCCGTGCTTGCTATTTCTGCCGTGGCGAGAATGCCTTCCTCTTCCCATGCGGGAAATAGGGAGCGGGGGGATAAAAAGGTTTGGCGGGATAGCGGAAAAACACCCTTTGCAAAAACAATTAACTCTTTATTGCGCTTCTTCTCTTATGCATTTAGTAATCAATAGGTTTATAATGAGTTAGTATCTAATTGTTATTAACTAATAACAATTGGTGATTGATATGAACTCAAAAACACAAAGTCAAAAAACAGTAATGGCATCCTCGCCAACCCTGAACACTGTTCTTATGGTAGAGAAAACTTTGGAAAATATGGGCAAGAGCGCCTTTTCTGTGGCAGATCTAAAAAAAGAGCTTCCAAAACAGGTAAATCACAATACCTTAATGGTGATTTTGGATTATTTGCAAAAAAGCAATAAAATCTTTGTAGGCGTGCGCGGAATCAGCTGGATTGAGAATTCAAACCAGAACCTGAAAAAAGCAATTGCAAAAGGCATTGAGTTATGAAACCGGTTCGGGTAATCCTATCAGATGAGGCAGAGGAGGCATACAATGAGCTTAATGCAAGGGCAGCCAATTCAAAAATCGAGTGCTCTATTCTCAAATTCATAGACTATAAGAAAAATTTAATTAAAGCCAATCCGCACTATGGGGAGCCTGTTGCAAAAAAGCTTATTCCTGCCGTATATATCAAAAAATACGAAATTAAAAATTTATTTTGGGTTTCTTTGGCAAACCGCTGGAGAATGTTCTATACTCTTAAAAATGACGGGGAGATTGAAATTATCGCCTTTGTGCTATGCATAAAGAGCCATCCGGATTATGACTGGCTGATGGGCTATAAAAAAGACCGTAAGAGAAAATAATTTTTTCTCAGCTTTATATTTATCTTCCTCTCTTTTTTGGCGGAAAATTCCCCTTTGCAATGGTTTTTATACCTCAAATGAGCCCTTTATACCGGTATTAAGGTGGTATTTTCATGTCTGCTGAAATTGCTCTTCTAAGAGAGATGAAAAAGGATGCTTTTTGGCTTGATGCGCACCTATATTCGCTTCTCAAAGAGCATAATGATGAGTTTATAGCTGTTAAAAATGAGCAGTTAGTAGCCTATGGCAGCGATTTGGATGTTGTCTTATCTGAACTTAAGAAAATAGGGCTGGATACATCTAAAGTATTGATTAGGTTTATCTCTAAGAATAAGTTTGTTCTGGGTGGTTAGATAGTAAAAATTCCACTCACAATCACCAAGGATGAGCGTCTGATGCTTTGGGCGTGTTTTCATATAAAAGAATTAAGAGTGGGAACTTCTTTTGTTGAGTTTGTAATTGATAGTGGAAGCAATTCTTCATTTTTTGCTTTTGGAGATTCAATTAAATTTGCAATTCCAAAAAGAGGAAAGCGCGATTCCCTTATGCCCATAGGCGGCACTTCTTTAGACCTTCATAAACTTCCTGAATTTGATTTGGTTTTAGAGGATGCGGCAGGAGATGCCCTTAGGCTCAAAGTTGAGGGTTTTTGTGCAGCATTTGGAAATAAAAAAAGCCAGAGCGCCATCAACCAGGCTAAAGCAATTCCAAGCATACTTGGCCTGGACTTTTTAAGAAAGCATAAATTACGGCTTTTTGTTGATGCTTATAAAAAAGAGGCTTATCTTGAGAAAGATTAACTTTTATTTTTTCTCGGCGCTATATCTCAATCTTCCCCCCTTTTTCCGGCAAAATCACTCTCTTATGCAGTTTCTCAAATTCTTTTGCATTATGCGTGTGAATCGGAACCAATATTTCAGGCTTAATGGCATCAATTGCCTCAATAAGCCCCTTTCTATCCACATGCCCGGAGCAGTGGGCCTGATGAAATTTTATGTTAAAATGACCCATCCAATTCATCATTACCTTTGTCTGGTCCTCATTTTCCTCCCCTTCCAAAAAGTGCTCTGATGAGGAATATATAAAATCAGCATTTTTGGGCTGTATATATATCAATTCCATTAATTTGAAGAAATTCAAATGCATGATATATTTTTTGGGGTTTTTCTCAAGCTCCTTGTAAGTAATCATGTTTTCCATGTATTCTCTCTCATATTTGTAATAGTCCTTCTCGTTGAATGTGCCTGATTTTGCAAGCCTGAAATAGACTTTCAACAGTTTATCTCTCTTCGGGTCCGGCAACTCCGTTATTTTCTCTCTCAAAGAGTCCAAAATAAAGGCAAATTTTGTGTCTATCACCAAAGTTCTCCCGCTTTTTTTAGCCGCCCTGTAAAATGAGAAAAACCTGTCCACATTCGACATTGAGAAATAGGCAAAAACTATTCCCTTTGAGCCGCTTATTATCCCATCTATTTTTCTCTCCACCCCCTCCTCGCTAAAATTCTCCCTGCTCTCTGCGCTCATTCTTGTGCCCTCGCAAAGCATGGCATATGGCTTTGCCTGTTTTGCTTTTTCTATAAACTCCCTAGAATAGCTCTCTTTTGGCCCGTGCAGCCTGAAATCCCCGGTGTAGATTATTTTGCCCTTGCTTGTGGTTATTATAAAGCCGTATGCGCCAGGAATGGAGTGCTCCACATGTATGGGCTCAATTATCAAGTGCTTTATTTTGATTTTATCCCCGCTTTTGAAAAGGCTGTATTTGTGCTCGCCCAATTTGCAGAACTGGGGGTATAATTGCGCGTATGCATCCAGAATCACTTTTGTCCCATGCCCCATGTAAATAGGAATATTCTCATCCAAATATTGTATATGGTTTACATGGTCAGAATGGGAATGGGAGATGAAAACCGCATCTATATTCGGCTGTTGATATTTCAAATCAGTGTATGCCAGAGAGTTGCTTGAGTATAACTTTTCTATTTTAGGCATAAGGTTGAACTCAAACATTACCTCTAAACCATTTACGCTCCTTGGCTGAAGCCAGTCATAGAAATAATCCTTCCCGAAATTAAATGATTGCCCGAAGTCAAGGTAGATTTTGGCGTCTTTATCCTCTAAGAGAATCTTGTTGCCGCCTATTTCGTTTGCGCCGCCGTAGAAAGTTAGGGAGAGCATAAGTATGCTTAGGGGTAGGGGGTTTTTATGGGTGTTGTGGGCAAAGGAGAAGCACCCAACTTTTCTTTATAAATAACACCCTCCCTATTTTATCTGGTGTGGAAATGGACTCCGAATATATCTTAACTGCTTTTCAGAATTTTCTCAAGGATTATGATGAAGAAAGTAAGGGCTCAATATGGACTGAGCAGAGTAGGCGTTTTAAGAAATTCTGGGACACTTATATCCTTAGTACAGAAGAACATAATTTAACAGATGCAGATATAGACGAGATAATCAAAATTCTTGATCGCAACGCCAAGGGAAACACTAAAGGCTGCAACGCTGTTGCCAAAGTAATGATTCCCCAGGGGGCATGGCGAAGGATGTTCCATTATATAAAATACAACCAAGAGCTAAGGCAAATTCTAAACAATATACTAACTTCAAAAGATGAAAAAATATCTGAATTTATAGACCAACTCTACAAGTTAAACACTGGAAAAAAGAATAATCTCACTGGGAAAAGTGCAAATGCTATAAACGCATTTCTTTTTGTATCTGATCCAAAACGCTATCTCTCTGTGGTCTCTCTTAATCACAGGGAAAAAATAATCAACTACTTTAAATTCTCTGGAGGTCCGAATTTCCAATCAGATACTGTAGGGGTTAAGGTTTATCTTTCCAACAAGGCAATAATTGAGGGTTTCAAACGAATAGGAATTAATTCTGATCCAAGGACTGTCTCGGTATTTTTATATCGAGTGTTGAAAGAGGCATGGAATCCATCCACTGCAGAAACTGATAGTTCAGGGGAGGAGGATATCTCGGAAGTAGCAAAACCTATGGAAAAAGCCATGGACCTTGCAACCTTTTATCTAGAAGAAGAGCTAGAAAATTTCCTTATTAAAAACTGGGAAAAAACAGAACTTGGAAAGGAATATGATCTCATCGAAGAAGAAGACGATATGGTAAGCCAGCAGTATAAAACAGATATAGGCAAGATAGACATCCTAGCTAAAGATAAGAAGACTATGCAATACGTTGTCATAGAACTAAAACGAGATCAGTCGAGCGATGATACTGTTGGACAAATAGCTAGGTATATGGGCTGGATAGAAGAAAAGAAAAGTCCAGGAAAATCAGTAAAAGGCATCATTATTGCAGCCCAATATGATGATCGTTTGCGCTATGCACTCAAGAAAATAAAGGACGTTGAGGTTTATCTGTATAAAGTAGATTTCAAATTATCTGAATTCAGAAATGGTTAAGGCAATTATTCCAGAAGGGAGGAGAAAAAAAATCGGACCTCGAGTTTTACCTATTTAAGAACAACGAAATGGGCGGAGTATTCATAAAACGATTATCCGAACCTCGCAAAGACGGAGATTATTACTGCAATGAGAGATATTTTATCAATCACAATCCGGGCTTTGAGGGTAGCGATTTTATCTCCCAGATAGAGAAACTTCCCCTTATTAATAAGGCGGACGCGGAATTTCACGAATACAAGGATTATGGGGATATGGGGTGTGAGCTGGTAAATGGGGAATTTGAGGTTTACAGGCTTGAAATAGGCTAAATCAGAACCTTTAAGGCCCTAAGTGTTGTAAAGGGCCAATATGCATGAAAATTTGCATATATTTCATCAAAAGGGCTTTGAGAAAACCCCAACTTATGAAGTATTTGAAAAGGATGTCCAGGCTCTTTGCGACTTTATAACCTCCAACAGGGCAAACTTCCACTCTGCCAACAAACTTGGGGAGAACAGCAAATCCGTACAAAACCTCCTTTCTCCCCTATGTTTAAAGCTGGGTTATCGTGACGATGAGGTTATTGAGTCGGTGTTTGGAAGACCTGATTTTTCCAAATTGCTTGAACCTTTCGGAGAGGGCATAATCATTGAGGTAGAGCGGGGAAAAACCCTTGATAATAACATGGATTTGCTTGATTTGTGGAAATGCCATGTAAGTAAACCTGTAAATTGTCTTATTTTGGTGGTTCCTGAGAGAAAACCTACTTCAAAACAGATGCGCCCTATCTCAAAATCAGTGGTTAGCCGGCTAAAACAGTTTTTTGAGGAGGGGAATTATACTAATGCAAGGGGGCTGGCTGTTGTGAGTTATTAATAGACTATGTGGGCAGATTCGTCCCAGCGGAAAACTACCTATGAAACATTTATAACTCTAAATTGAGGCTCTTTTAATATGGACTTTAACAAGGTATATGAAATAGACTGCATTAATGGCATGAACGAAGTCCTAGAGGAAAATAGCATTGATATAATAGTCACCTCTCCTCCTTACAATATAGGAGTCAAATATAATTCTCATAACGACAACATGGAGTTCAAAGATTATCTTGAGTGGATGAATCAATTCGGAAAAGCCTGCAAAAGAGTCCTTAAGGATAATGGTTCCCTCTTCTTCAATATAGGCGACAAGGCAAGTGACGAGTTCAAGGCTTTTGATGTTGCCAAACAGGTAAATAACAATAATCTCATATTGCAGAACACCATCCACTGGATTAAATCAATCGCAGTTCCTGAAGAAGATATTAATATCGGACACTATAAGCCGATAAACAGCCGGCGTTATCTCAACAATTTGCATGAGTATGTATTCCACTTTACCAAAAGCGGTTCTGTAACGCTAGACCGACTTGCCATCGGAGTTCCCTATGCGGATAAATCAAACATAGGCAGATGGAAATCTGTCAAAAATGACTTGAGAGACAGGGGCAATATTTGGTATATTCCATATGAAACAGTAAAATCCGAAAAAGAGCATCCAGCAGCCTTTCCGAAAAGATTACCGGAAATGTGTATAAAATTGCATGGTTTTAATGAAAATACTATAGTTTTAGATCCGTTTATGGGCTCAGGCACCACTTGTGTTGTTGCAAAAGAACTTGGCTGCAAATATCTCGGATTTGAAATAGATAAAGAATATGCTAATCTTTCCAGATCTAAGCTATCTCAGAAAGAAATTAGTAATTATATTTCTGCGCAAGAATAAATGTCAATATTATTTGCGTTGAATTCTGGTTTTAGGCTGACCTTTAGGTCATAGAGATTCAAGATTTTTACATTATGAATGATAAACGGGCTTCTATTGTCCCCCCCTTTTGATTCAACCTCAAAGCCAACAAGGAGATGGGAGCAAGACCTCGTAATTTTTGAAACCTCAGACGGCTTGTAGTAGAATGTCCTAAGGGTCGAATCCTTTGTTTTTAGCTGAAATGTTTTGACTTCAAGATAGAAGAATTGCCCTCCAGTTTCAACAAACAGATCCGGATATCCGGCAGACTGCGCCTTTCCCTTACCTGTCTTTGGACTTATGGCTTTAAATTCGGACATTGCATTTATTTCTTGAGCAACCACCTTTTCCATATAATTACTGAGTTCATTAGCCCTTCCTTTGTATTTCGTTTTTACGTGTGCACTTATTCTCTTAAGATTGGATTTAAGACGCTTTTTAATAAGCATAAGTTTTGGTTTCAAACTGCCATCTACATTTACAATCTCAAAACCAGTAGCTGCTTTTATTGCATCTCGAAAAGGAACATCATTTGCTCCGACAATAAGTCTTTTTACAAAATCAGCAAAATCATCCATAAAAACAGTGTGTTTACACAATTTTTAAACAGCGTGGTTTCAGGTTTAAATGTCAATTTTTAAGGTGGGCGGAGGATTTGAACCTCCAACTGCCATTAGACCCGCTTACGAACCCCTTCAAAAGCGCAGTTCGGAAAACCGTTGCAGCCCACCGCTAATGGCAGTATCCCAATATTTGTCCCAAAGATTTGTTTTGACATGCGCAGATATTTCCATACACATCATAACATTCACCTCTGTTGTATCTATTCTGGGAACTGCCGCCAGTAATCCGAACACCGCAAAGATCATTATGGTGTTTTTGGTCAGCATAAAAGGGCCTTGCCCAAAATAAATTGAATCGCTTATATTTATTAAATATTCACTTATTTAGTGTGTCATGCCCCTATCCGTAGTAAAAACAATCCGCGACCTCATTTTCTGGCAATACGCCAAAATGATCTCCGAATCCTCTGGCTTTGGCAAAAACAACTACGGCTTTATGATGGACAGGTATAAGAAGCTCAAAAACGAGGAAATCAGCTGGTCCAGCTCAATAAGGGAATATCTCAAGGAAAAGGAATGCCCAAACGCCTGCGCCTATTGCGGCTCAAAGAAAAAGCTCACCCTGGAGCACATCCTGCTCCGCTCAAGGGGCGGGCCAGACATTTCGGAAAATGCAGTCATGGTGTGCAAGAGCTGCAATTCCTCAAAGGGCTCAAAACGCCTTTATGAGTGGCTGGGGCTCGTTGGGCGGGATTCCGGGCACAGAATAGCCGGGGGAAAGTACCTAAAGTTGATCTATTCGCTCCATGAGAAGAACAAAACTCTTGGAAAGGGGCCCCTGTGCAACAAATGCGACATGGAGGAGAAATGCCCTGTGAAGGGAGAATTGAGCGTTTATTGCTTGGAAGGGTGTTTTGGGAATGGTTGATAATAATAGTCTAACCCCTTATATCGAGGCGATTGGAGCGGCAATAAATGAATTACTGCGAGATTTTGAGCATAACCCAGAGGTTTTTTTAACAGAGGAGGATATTCGTTGTCACTTGTTTTTCAAACTATACTCTATCTTAGGCTTACAACAACTTCGGCGTACAGCAGATGAACAAGTTATACAATCCATTTCTGTCCACTCAGAGATAAGATGGTATGGTAAAGAGGACAAGAAGCTGAAATATCGTTCAGATATTGTTATCATCCCAGTGGAGTACCTCAGGACAAGAGACCCTCCAGCTAAGCCTCATAGTCCAAGAACTAGGATTAAAAAGAAAGAATTCAATCTTCCCTCAAAGGGTTATGCTTTTAATGGCGAGACAGTCATCGTAGAAATTAAGTTGCGACGCCGGAATGGTGAAACAACCAAGAAGTTTGCAAATAGAATCGAGAATGATAAGAAAAAACTTGAGATAATAAAATCCAAGGTATCCGACCTGCCTATCTGCTACTTATTAGTTCTTGACAAAGAATGGGTCCATCCAGAAAATGGCTCTAAACAAGTACACGGTTACGTAACGCGCATCTAAGTAAATTGGATTTGGCACTAAGAACGGCATCCACGAATACCTGTAATCTCTTTCTCGGCAGACACAATAAACTCGTGCCTGTAGACCTTAATTCTCTTGTTCTTTGAAAAACGCCCAATATTGTCCCTATACGGAGTCAATGTCTTCCCCATTATTCTTCGTTTTCTAATCTGTATCTGAATAAATCCGGATTCTTTAAGATAATTGGAAATACACTTCGCATTGTTCACGTATACTCCCCGATACTTCGTGTTCCCGATTATTATGACTGCGGCTCCGCCAGCTTTTAGCATAGCATACATCTTTTCTATACTCCTTCTCATATCTTGAAAATACCTTCTTATTGAGTTTGCCCTCCGCGGATCTTTCTTTTCCAGTCTTGTTATTATTGTTTTTTCATACTCAGCTAAGACTATTGGCTGTTTTGGAGCTTCCAGTTTTTTATGTACACTCCCAATCGTCCCTTCCCTGAGCTCTCGATAATTTTCGCTGAAACCCAACCACAGAGTTGATAGCTGGTGTATATCCGCGTACTCGTAAGACGTTACATATGGGGGGCTTGTAATTATCAAATCAACAAAGGGTCTTTCAAAATTAATCTCCAAGAAATTCCCAGTATGTATATGTGGTTCAGGGGAGTTTTTTGGTATGCTTTCTACCAACTGCGTTGATGCACCCAACATATACTTAAACTGCTTTGAGAATTGTTTTTCCACAGATGCAGGGATCTTCTTTGGGTCAATTTGCGGCTTTATTGACTTTGCCAACCATCTTGATGTTTCTTTTAAGATATTCGAGAAGCAGCAAATAAAGAAATCGTTATATTTTTTCTCCATGACTTTATTTTCGATAGCCCTTTGCAGCGCAATCAGTTCAAGCATGGTCTTTTCGTCAAACCAATATTTTATCCGCGGATTTATGCACTCTAGGGAACAATTTTTTTTGTCCAGATTATATAAAGCCATTATCTCTCTGAAGTACTCCCTAAGCTTATCTTCAGAATAAGTGCTTGTTTTAACCTTGGTTATCAGAGTGGCTACTGGATTTATGTCACAGCCCCAGAATCCCAAACCTAGTCTCTTTGTTTCTAGTGCAGTCGTTCCACAACCACAGAACACATCTGCAACCACTTTAATCTCCTTTTTTCTCTTTTTTAGAAGCTGCAACGATCTTTCGACTATAAATGGGGAAAATTTTGCAGGGTACTTATGGATTCTGTGCATCTTTAAGTCTTTGTTGCAGCCCCCAGTCCAAGATTTATCCACGGGGAGATATGCAATGTTCTGTTCATTCCAAGTCATAAAGAAAAACTGGACAACAAACTATATAAACAAAACATCTTTATATCTCTAGCTCTTTTCCAGAGCACGTGTAACCTCCTCGATGATCTTTTTTGGATTCTGATATATATTTATTCCCTCTGACGTGGTATCTACCAGATTCGGAACCAGCTGCTTTAGGGCATGGCAGTTATTAATTATCTCCGGTTTTTGCATTTTTATTCCTTTTTGTCTAAGATTTTCAGCTATATGTGCATATTCTATAATATTATCATACTGTCCCTGCATCTCAGCCACTGCATTGAGGATACCTATTATTGGATGTGGTCCTCTCTTCTTTGCGGTCGAATTCTCAATCCATATCTTGCTATCTTCTGGACTTAAGCAAGTTTCAAATAAATTTTTAATATCCTTGAGGCTTACTTGACTAGCCGGAGCAAGTCGGACCAACCTCGCAAGATCCTCGATTTTTATTACAGTTATCCCCTTGCCTTTGTTTTTATTTCGATCATCTTGCAGATTTTTTACAAGTGCAGATGATTCCCCCTTAGTTGTAGGAAAATCCGGACCAACAACAACTGCAAAATTAGCCCCGTAGTCATTCCGATGACGTGCTATATCTGAAACACCTACCGATGCAGCAGAAACTTTCTTTCCGGGTTTTTGTTTACTCTTTGCTTCCAGCGTAGCCTTGTATGACTGATGCTTTCCATCACTGTAAGGTAATCTTGCGCTGGCAATTCCATCTGGTTCCCCCTTTCCAGATATGGGTGCAACGTCATAGAAACCTAAGGATTCGAAACATTCGACCAGTGCCTGTTCCAGTTTCTTCTCATCGTTCGCGGAATCACAGAGATTCTGTGCAATGGCATAAGCCGATTTTCTGCTTGACGTTCTGGCTAGTTCCCGGAATATCTCATCTCTCGTCTCAAGAATATCCATAATCTGTGAATATGCTATGCCTGCCTCATACAAATAAGCCTCAAGCAATATTTCAGACACTGCAAATAATTGCAACTGAGCCGGATTGAGATTATAATCCCCCATCAAGAGACATATATATGGGTGCAAGCTGTTGATTACCACCCTTCCAGTTTCGATATCAAAGGTCAACACGTACTGGTCCCCAGTAGGTTCTACTGAAAACTCTTTGAAAAACTCTCCCTCCTTTGTCTTAGAACTTAGAAACTCGAGTGCTTGTTTTTTATCTTTGCTTTTCGATATCTCTCCAAATTTCATATATTTTAAGGAAATATCCTCCTCGATGGATCTCCTCAAGGCATATAGAATTGGTCTCCGAGTGAGGCTTCTAGCAACTCCTTCAACTCGTGCAGTCGTCTTGCGATCAGGATCATCTTGTTTTTTCTTTTTTTTGTATTCTTTGTCCAAGAAGTTAAATACTGAATAAAGTAGATTATTTGTTGTATTCATTAGTACTCCTTCTTGCACGACCTCCCTGCTCGAGCGCAGTTCCTCATCGAGTGAATCAATATGAATCACTAATCTGAACCTTGAGAATGTCCCGTGCCAGAGCTTGTTACTGTCCAGACCAAAATACGGATCTTCTATATTCACAAGTCTTTCTCTCACATAGACAAAAAATCCATTGCTTCTTCCAGTCGTGTCAGATTTTCCACCTTCCAAGATATCTTTGTATAGCTCAGCATAGCCCCAGATTTTTCCTAGTTCAGGATGTGTCAAAAAATAGTTCTTTTTTCCATCTTTAAGAGCTTCCCATTTATCTGAAGCGGTCGGTCCAAGTTCCTTTGCCTTGATATCTTTTCCGAGAACCCACTTACCGTATTTCTCAAACTTGATCTTAGATGGCTTCAGCTTTTCCCTATTCAGAAAAATATTGAAATCGTCTCTGAGTGGCATGGCAGTTTCTAGGATCCATCTTAATCTCCCTCGTTGAACTCCTCGAGCCAGATCTTTTAGTTTGGACATAATAGCAATAGTCCAGGTTTTAGACGCCCTTACCCCCAAAAGTTTATCATTATATGTTGTACGATCTCCTGGAGGGAATTCAGGAAGCTGCTGTATTACCTTTTCAACCTCTTCTCGGCTTAGCTCACGCATGCTTATTTTTCTCTCTTTGGTCCTAATCTCTCCATCTCCCTCTTTATCGATATCTTCATAATCCATTGTGGTTGCTAAAAATTTTCCATCTCTCTTGGAGATGTGAGTCAATTTAGATGCTAGTATGTATGTTGCCAGCTTTCCTATTCCAAATTTCCCTATGGATTTTCTTCTTCCAGCTATCTCATGTTCTCGCTTATAACTCTTTCCAACTTTCCAAAGGTTTTCAAATCCAGAATCATCCATGCCTTCTCCATCATCTATCACAACTATTTTTGCGTCTTTGTCAGTATGGTCATCCGGAAACTCAACATATACATTACTGGCCATCGCATCAAACGAATTTGTAACGAGTTCCTCGATTGCCTTGTTACCACTTTTGTATAGACCTTTTGAAAAAAGTGATATTATCCCGTAGCTGATAGCCACCGGTATTTTCTTTTTCTCTTTTCCAAGGGTGATAAAATCCATCGGTCTTATTTAACTCCATTACTTTAAATTCCTACCTAGAGGTGCCAACCCAGTAGCATATAAAAATTCTCATGTGACCTAGTACATTTCTCACGCCCAATATTAAACCCTTTTAAACTCCCTCCCCCTGTCTTTTTCAATGAAAAATAAAGTAACAATTATAACCGGCTCCACAAAGGGAATTGGGCTTGGGATAGCAGAAGAGTTTGCAAAAGAAAAAGCAGCAGTAGTCTGGGTTGGTACGCCCAAAGATTATTTAGTGTGTATATGCCAAGCATAATGGTGGCAGTGATACTGCCAATGCCTGCTAGGTATCCATTAATAAGTCGCTGCTCCATGCTACTCTTTTATGCGGGTTCCTATAAAAATAGCTGTCATGAATCCAGTGGCTATATGGTAAGTCATAAAAATATTCCTTACGCTGTGGCTATTGTAGCTGAGTATGCCTAAAAAGAAAAGTAGCCGCGGTTCTCTGGTAAAAGAGATTTCAAAGCCACTTCCAGGTGACATTCTAGAAAATTTCTGGTTGAAAGATGAGATCAAGACTCTTCTTAGAAAATATTCAGGGATATATGGATTATACAAAGACGATGAGCTTTATTATGTTGGTTTGGCAAATAATCTACATAAACGGGTTAAAGACCACATAAAAGATAGACATGCAAAAAAATGGGATAGATTCAAATTGATCATAATAAAAAAAGTAAAATATGTCAAGGATCTCGAGGCGCTTGTATTATCTTTGCATAAACCTACGGGGAACAAAAGGAACTCCAGAGTTCCAAGTTCGTATCACATAAATAGATTTATACGTAATATCATAAAGTCCAACGAGAAATATTTGTCAGACCTGGAACGTAAACATAAGCAGGATATTCGTATAAATAAGGAAATAAGGAGTGAACTGGTTGATCTTAGAAATGCCATTAGATAAGTACTTTTAGAGACCAACGACAATGTCTGGTAAAACATTATCTAAACTTGCTTGAAATTGAAGTTTTTGGGAAAAATTTTGAATCCGTGGAGCTTGTCTGCACACTCAAAATAGGGAAAAAATTGGAGTTTAAGGCAGTGAGATAGCCTAGCGTAGTTTTTTATGTACTCTCGACTAGAGAAAGCATCAGGGGAACTAACATGGCGTTGAGCGATTCTGAACTGAATAACCTCGAAGCTGATCTTAGTTATATCCCTGCTTATACGACATATTCCTTTGATAAGTTTAAGGGAAAATGTGTAGATATATGTTCACAGATAAAGGGGCTATTAGAGATTGTGGATCCTTCGTGGGATCATGCGGCCGTATCTGAATTAAAGGACAGCATCGCTGGATTGACTTCAATAAAAGATTCAATCTCTTATGGAATTTTTGTAAAGAATGGAACTGTATCTAGGTTATTGGACACAATTCGCCTTCATTCTCCAGCTTTAATATCGCGGATTAGAACTAGAAGGACTGTTTTGAAAGATGGTGACGTTCTAACTCCCGAAAATCTTACACGGTTAATAGACTCTAGAATTGACATTCCTAAAAATAGCACTAAGGGGGTGGATTTTTTCATCTGTCATTCAAGCTACGATTATGATATTGCCAAAGCAGTTGAACAAATTCTAGAGCGTGCTGATTACATTGCATTCATAGCCCACAAGGATCTTAAACACGGGAAGGAATGGCACCCCGGAATAAAGGATTCCATACGAAATTCCAAGAGTATCATTGTCGTCGCCTCAAAAAACTACCAACTAAAAAGTACTTACTGCCATTATGAGATTGGATATGCTGATTGTTTAGGTTCTCCCATTCACACGATGGCACTAGAAAATGAAAAAGAATTTGACCCTTATATTAACTACCGACAATTAACAAACATCCCTGAAAAAGAGCCGACTGAACCTCTGAGAATGTTCTTTGCAAAGATTGCGGAGAAGCCGATAAACCCATCCCAACAGGATTTGGCTACTCTAGAAAAAGCTATAACAAATTATCATTCAAATAAAAGCCCAAAGGCTGATTTGTCTGAACTTCTCTCAGAAGCCATACGCATACGCACTTTGGTGTCTGCTCGCCTAAGCAATAGCAATGTGGATATAACTTACAAATTTTTTATCCGAAGTGCGGAGGATAATAAAGCTACACTCAAGGAGATGCAGTTCTGGGAAACTTACAAGGAAATTAATCTTCTCCTTGAGAAATCCAATAAACCATTTTATGATAAAAGTCTGTTGATAACTCTTCATGAAAAACTGATTGGTTTCGTGAAGGGGCTTGAGGCAAAGAAATAGTTTTTTGTCATTTATCTCTCTTCTCTCTCCATGGTATCTGGCTTTGGCAAAGTAAAACTGAAACCAACAAGCTAACCCCTCTTTCTTTTAAACTCCCTCCCCCTCTCTTTTTCAATGAAAAATAAAGTAGCAATAATAACCGGCTCTACAAAGGGAATAGGGCTTGGGATAGCAGAAGAGTTTGCAAAAGAAAAAGCAACAGTAATTATTGCCTCCCTAAACCAGAAAGACTGCGAAAAAACAGCCAAAAAAATCGCCTCAAAATACAAGGTAAAAACGCTTGGAATTGCCTGTGATGTTTCAGATACAAATCAAATAAGAAATCTCATAAAAACAACAAAAAACAAATTCAAAAAAATAGATATTTTTGTAAATAATGCAGGCATTTACCCCTTCAAATCCATAAGCCAAATAGAGGAAAAAGACTGGGATTTGGTCCTTGATACTAATTTGAAGGGCAGTTTCTTTGCCATAAAGGAAGCATCTAAAATAATGAAGCCCGGCTCAAAAATCTTGATGATTAGCTCTATTGCCTCAATGATTGGCTTTTCAGGCCTCTCCCATTACTGCGCCTCAAAGGGGGGAATGAATGCGCTTGTGCGCTCTGCGGCTTTAGAGCTTGCATCTAAAAAAATTAACATAAACGCAATTGCGCCCGGAGGCATAGATACGCCTGGAACAAAGGGTTCCATGGATGCAAAAGCAAGGGAGCAGATTGCCGCAAGAATACCCTGGAAAAGGCGCGGAACGCCCAAAGATATAGCCACAGTGGCAACGTTTTTGTGCTCGGACAAGGCGGAATACATTACAGGGCAAATTTTAGTTGTGGATGGCGGCTGGACTCTGGGATAAAAAATAAGCGGAAAACTCCCCTTTGCAAACACCCTTAATGCGCGCCTTCGCCATTTTTAGCGGGTGATTTTATGAATCTGGGCGAGGCTTTGCTTGAGCTAAAGAGCAAAAAGTCCAAAGCTCTCCCGCCTTATGGAGGCCCGCGAGAGCTCTTTTTCATGCGAGGAGGGGCGGGATTTTGCCGCCGACGAGAAGTTTGAAGGCCTAACCTCCCAAATAGGCGCCCTCTCAAAAGAGATACGAAAGCTCAAAATAAAGGTGGAGGAGGCAAACCACTCAAATTTTATAGACACTCCGGAGGGGAAGATGGGCATGGCAGAGGCAATACACTATGTGGGAGATATGCGCTCCGAACTCTCCTCCCTTGAGAAATTGCGCGCGGATTACAAGGAAAAAAGCTGGGGCTTTAGGGATGAAAAGCGCAGGATTTTCCAAGTGCCCCAAAAGGAGCTTCTTGCCAAAATAACCGCCCTTGAGAAGAAAAAGGTGCGCATGGATTCTTTTCTCTCCTCATGGAATTGGAAGGTGAATCTGAAGGATTAACGCTTGCCTGCAGGCAGGATGGCGGTTAAGGGGAGAGGGGAGGGCGCAAGCCTTCCCGCCCATACATGGGGCAAACTTGATGTGAGGGGATTTGGATTAGAGATTTTCGATATTTCCTTATGGATTGTTGCTTAAGGCTTGTATCTCCCTTTTTCCGCCATTTTGGGTGCTTCTATGTATATTAAAGATACATTTATTAAGCATTTATTGCACATATACAATTGGTGCTTTAACATGGTTAACTTTAATTTGGGCAACTATTACGAGGAGCTTATACAAAAATATGTCAAAAAAGGATACGGGGGTTCAAAAGTGGAAATTCTGCGCATGGCATTGAGGGACTTTGACGAGAAGGAGAGAAAGAAAATAGCAGAAAACGAGGAGATTAGCCGTTTTGCCATGGAAAACTCCAATCTTGATTACTGGAATGATCCAAAAGAGAGCAAAGCCTGGAACAAATACTTAGAGTGATAAGATGGATAATTTTAATCGTGGGGACGTTTGGCTGGCGAAATTAGAAATATGCTGGTTTTTTATATTCTAAATGAGTAGATTTATATTAGATATCTCTATAGTGGTTATAGATATGGCAAAGGCAATTGACTATGTGGTCGAATTAACAGTTGAAGAGGCAAAGCGCTTTTTGGCCAGTATAGGCAGGAAAAATCCGGCAAGGGATGAAACTATGCGAAGGGCAAGAAAGCTCAATATCGAGATAAGATAGGTGTTTTTCTGGGTGCCGGATACAGCCCTATTTCTACTTTTATTTCAATTCTGCGAGAAGAACATAGTCCCCTGCTTGAGAAATTTGATTGTGAAAATGCGGAGCTTAACGAGTTTCTCCAAAAGGATGCCTTAGGGTACCAAACGCTCCACCTGGGTGTCACCTATCTACTTATAAGCCGGCAAACGGGGAAGATTCTCTCATATATGGCTCTAAGCATGGGCGCCATGAAGTTGCCGGAGAAAAGCGAAGAATTTGTTTTCTGCAATAAAAAGCTCAAGGATTACCCCAAGGACTTTCCGAAATCATTCCCTGCTCTTCTTATAGGAAAACTTGCTACAGACAAAAACGAAGAGGGGAGAGGGGCTGCAAGCATATTGCTGGATTTTGCCGTCAAGAAGGCGATAAGCATAAGGGCAGAAATAGGCTGCACATATTTGCTTGCGCATGCATACAATAAGGAGAAAGTAATCTCTTGGTACAAGAAAAAGGGCTTTTATACCTATATTGCGGATTTAGCCGGAAGGGAGACCATTCAGATGCATTTTGAGCTTTAATAAGTAATTCTTTTAGTTTTTCTAAAAGATTACTAGTATTACTAGCATATTTATATAACGTATTAGAAAAGCTAATACTCTCTTAGCTTAGATAGATTTATATCCTCTAAAAGCATTTAGGAATTATATGGTCAAGAATGAAGCAAAAAACTTCAATGACAAAACAAAAAGTGATGCAGTTGCCCGGACTAAAGTGTCTCATGGCCGAATTGAAACTGCAATAAGGGTAAGAACAGCTACAACTACCAAAGAGCTGGATCTTGAGACCAGGCGTCTGAATCTTCTAAATAAGCTAGACAAAACAACACTCGCAGAAGAATTGATTCTGCCTAAAGAACTGCATGGTTGGCAACAGTTAGTTTTGGTGATAGGAACGCTTAATCTGAAATCGTCCAAGGAAGTATATCTTGCATGCAAAAGATTAGGGTATTCTGGGGGTTTGCATCCGCAAAGGATAAGCGCCATCTTGGCTAGCAAGAAAAAAGAATATTTCAAATTTTATAAAGAAAAAGGCTGGACTTTAACAAACGCCGGAGATAACGAGTTTTCCAGATTGAAGCAATTTCTTTAATTATTTTACCTTCTCAGTAAACCCCCCACCTCCAAAACATCATACCAGTACCCAAAACCATAGCAAAACATCTAATTCCCGGCTATTTCAAAACTTCGCGCGTTTAAGCCAGATTGCATCTGCCACATAGCCAGCTCAATATTGTAATTGTAAACCATCAGTTTTTTGCGGCCCTGGGCTTTGGCATGCTAAATTAATGCCGGTTTACCAAAGCAGTAAGTAAGTGTATGTGCTGGTTTACTATAGCTGTTTTTTGCTCATTTTGTAAGCAAAAAAGAGAGGCAAAAACACACTACTTTTCTTGCTCAAGGGCTACCCTGTGAGCAATAGATTATGCCATTCATGAAGTTTTACGTCGTAGAAGTTATGGCAATTCGCATAAAACGGGCAGAAACTAATGCAACACAGGCAAATGCCTGGTAAGTTTGGTGTTTTGGGTCATCATTATCAAGCAGTCCATGGTGGTTTGAATCTAATTGTTGCATAATTTCAAAAAATGTCATAAAAAATGTTTTTACTTTCTCTTTTTCAATTTTTGAGGTTTTTTCTAAAAGAATTTTCTTGTAATTAATATTTATGGCATTATCTATATCTCCCGGTCCGCCTAAATCAAATATTGTTCTTGGGCATTTATTTTCCCACGGCAAGAACATTAGTTGCTTAAATGCCTTAATTTCATCATCAGAGAGGCCTTCCAGGTGCTTTACCTGGTGTGAAACATTTGAAATAAGAAAGGCAGCCATTTTGCGAAAATCAGAGTCAGAAACTCGCCCCTTGTCTGACGTTTTCTTTGTGGCATATTCAGTCAAAGCGTTGAACCTTGAGAATTTGTATACTAGTGTAGGAGAATCTTTTTTTATGCCGGAAGCTAAATCCTTTTGTTTAAGCAGCATATATTGTTATAGCAAATAGTAGAATATAAAGCTTTTTAGGAAAAATATTGACGATAGGCAACAAATATAAAGGAGAATACACATAAATTTACTATTGAAAACAAGTGATTAATATGGGACCTATTTTGCAGCGCGTGAAAACAATGTATTTTTCAAAAAGTAATGAAATTTCTGTTAGCTGCAATCATGCAAATGCTTTGCAAAAATTGGCCAGGAAAACAATGGCAAAAGAAAAACGGCTTGAAAGGGCGGAAAAAAGAAAAGAAATCAAAAATTCTGCAGATGCGTGGAAATTGCAGAAAAAACATGATAAGTATGTAATAAAAAAATTAAAAGAATTTGATGAAATAGATAAAGCATATTACAAGGCAAGGCAAGCTTTGTATAATATTGGTGTTTCTGAATCAGATTATGATATTGCCATAGCTCCTTATAAGAAAAAGTGCACTGAGCTGGCTGCTGAAATAGCAAATATTCCTGAGGTTGAAAAAAGCATTGAAACTATTAAAGCAAGAAAAGAAAATCTTGAAATAAGACAGGAGAGCTGGAGGGGGCTTTTTGATGATTATCGGCTTGCAGAGTTCCGGGCACTGGGCTGGGCGGTAGGATTGACAGGCATTATTCTTGGGGGCTGCAACCGCCTGACCGGTGTCATGGGTGAGGTGGGTTATCGGGCTCTTTATATTGGCATTGGGGTAATAGGAATAAAGGGGCTAAAAACCATTTTCCGCTACGGGGCGGGTTATGCTTATTCTCTAAGAATTGCAAATATTGGCAAAAAACTTGATGCATACGACGAGGCAAAAAAGATTGTAAAAAATTATTAAGCTAATATTCTTTTGGTTTTTCTAATATATTTTAGTTTTGGCAAAGTATTTTAAGCATGATTCTTCAAAAGAGTTGAATATGCTTAAACCTATTACTAGCCCGGTAGTGGCAAAACCCTGCCCCGGAGGCGCGAATTACGGAAGGGCTATAGAGAAGCTGCCTCTTTTTGAAGAATGCCTTTATAAGGGAAAATGCGAGCATCAAAGGGAATATGTAGGTATGGGCATGAAAAAAACCTTGTGCAATTGGGTGCTTAGCTTTAATGTGGAATCCAATTATATTAAAATCATGTCAAAAACACGTGATTTAAAATAATTCTAATATTCTTTTAGTAATTCTAACTATTTCTTGTATAAGTGTAAATACTAATACTTTATTGGTGTGACTAAATAGGTATTAGTAAATATACTATACTAATATAGTATTAGTTTTACTAAAAGAATATTTATTTATGCTCATTTTTAGGCAATTCAAGCATATCTGGAGGAAGCTTGGCTATTTCAAAGTTTTTGGTTTCTTCCCTGAGTTTTTCCCTCTCTTTATGCAATTTTTTGGCGCGCCTGTTTGCCATAAAACGATGAAAAAATGAGTCCTTTACCTTATGCTTGGGCTTTTTGCCCCAAAAATTTTTGAATGCCTGCGCAGCCGCCGCTGCAAAACCCGGATGCACCATAGAATTATTTATGCTTTGAAAAATTTAAAAAGAGCAGTAACAGCTTATGTATATGGGTACATGATCTCTTTTCCCGCGTCAAATGAAATGTAAAGCCCGGCGTAAATTGTTTCCATGCAATCAAAAGTGCAGGAGAAAACCTGGTCTGCATAAGAATTTTCATTGTATTCTTTGCCTATTGTTTTTAGGCGAGGTATTGCTATGTCAAAATAAAGCATTATGTCGCTTGCAACCATTGTTTTTTTCTCCCCGGAATCTGGGATGGGTGTTTCTTTTATTTCTGCAAAATATTTCTCAAAGCTGAAATTTCGTTGAGCGATTTCATTTAAGGGGCTGCCGTTTTGAGGGACAAAGCCCTTAAGCTCATTCGAGCGGCTGTAGCTCTTCTCTTTTAGAACCTGAAAAAGTTTTTCTGCCTCTTGTATTATATCCTCTTTTATGCCCAATACATACCTGCAGAATTTATTTTTTGCATAAAGCTCGCTTTTTGCAAGCATTGTCAGCGTTTGCAGCTTCTTGGCGCGCTGTGCAAAATGCTCCACCCCTTTATTGTCTACATAAGATTTTGTGGCGTTTCTGATGCAATCCACAATAACCTTATTGTAATCAGTAAGATAGTTGGAATTTATTTCGGCGATTCCTTTGAGCAGGAAATCCATAGTGTATAAAAAGTCAGCCGGCTTTTTTTCCCTATCCTGGCGCAATTCTTCAAAGACGGGGAGAAAATGCCGGAATGGGGGACTCCTGTCAGAATTCCTGTTTTTTATGTTCTTTATCAGCTGGCAGTAAACTTCGGGGTATTTATGGTTGTTAAAAGTAGTTTGCCGGGCGCCGTCAATTTTTTTTGTGCACTTTTGTATAATTTCCGGCTTGGCAAAACTCATGTAATTGTTTACCGGGCACAAATATTTAAAGCTGTGTAAAATTTTTGGGAAAAAAATTATTTGTCTTCCAAATCATGCGTGAGGCGGCACATATTTGAGTTTAAATCCTCGCTTGTGTCAAGGTATCGCCTTTTTTTCTTTGTGTGCGGGGAATAATCTTCCCATCCTTTTGGAGGAATTTTGTCTATTGCGCCGTGGTGCACTATTTTGTAATGGCTCTCGTTTTTTTGCGAGCCGCCGTTGGCAAGAAAATACAGTTCGATAAGGGTTTTTTCTTTTGTGAAAGGGCTATTTGGCTTTTTTGCGCCGGCTGCTGTTATGGCTGCTTGTTTTTCCATGCTATATTTATGTGTGTGAAATATTTAAAATAGGTGTGTTTTGCTTAAATGAACTTTGCAAAATATTTTTTGAGGTTTTTCATATCCCGCTCATAAAATTCCTCGGCGTTGGGGTGGGTTGTTAATACTGCCTGCCCCACGTCTATTATAAAAAAGTTTGTGCCATCGGTTAAGATGTTGTATTCTGAAAAATCTGCGTGCACTATTCCCGCCCTTTTCATTTTCTCAAGCAATTTTTTCAGCGTTGCATAGTCTTTTTTGGGGTTTTGGGGGCCAACTTCGCAGAGTTGGGAATAGGGGATTCCTTCTTCCCCCAGAAACTGCATTGCCAATACGTTGTGCTTAAATGCTATCGGCTCGGGCACGGGAAGCCCTGCCGCATGAAGTATCTTCAGGTTGGAAAATTCTTTTCGCGTCCAGGTGAAAATTATCCCCTGCTTGCTTTGCGCCCCGTGGGAGAAGCGCTTGTCTCCCTCAACATATTTTTGCATATGCAAAAAAGAGGGGGAGCGCAGGCGGTACATTTTTATGGCAACATGCCCGCCTTCTTTGTTTGTGCCGCGGTAAATGTTTGCCTCTTTTCCCTCTGCGATGCAATAGTCAAGGGTGCGAAAAATTCCTTTTTTTGTAAATTTTTCCAAAGTAAGGAGTGAATTTCTGTCAAATACCCCCTCTTCCAAAGGCCATTGCAAATCGGCTATTTTGTCCTCTCGGCGGGGGCGCTTTTTCTTTGAGAGCTTCATAGACATAAAAGAATTAGGGGTTTGTGAGTTAATTAAGCTTGAGTATAAGCGAATTTTAGAAAAAAGAAAAAGCAAAAAACTTATTGCAGCAAAGGCTAAGCTTAGGAAAAGAAGTTAGTGTTTTTTATGGGAGATATTTTTTTCCTTAAATCCATTTGGTGCGCTCATGCGCATCCTGCAGCATAAGGTAAATGTGCACAGGAGCTATGGCAAAGCCGAATATTAGCCCGTAATTTAGGGTAAGGATATTCATTGCCATAAAGTCAAAGCGGTGCAAATACGCATAGCCGGCAGGGGGGCACACAAAGCCGAGCACGATTGCAAACCACATGTTTTTCTTTGAAAGCTTGTAATTTTCAAGCACTATGTGCTGGCTGTATTTTTCCCTTATTTTTTTTCTTAAGGCAGAGGTGTATTCTATTCCGTCTTTGTCTATTTTTTCATCTTCTTCGTCCATAAATATCAAAAGAGAAGAGGGAGATAAGATTAATAAAGAAAATGCTTTGGCAAAAAAGAAGAAAATTTACTGCATGCCGTCAAGGTGCCCGCGCTCGCGCAGCCAGTTTGCCTGCAAATAGTTATAGCGCCACACAACGTCGGCTTTTGTGTCGCCCTGAATATCCCATGGCTTAATGAGCACGATGTCGCCGGGGCGCACCCAGATGTTGCGCCTTATTTTGCCCGGGATGCGGCACATTCTTTCCTTGCCGTCTTTGCATTGCACCTGCAGGCGCCCTCCGCCAACGGTTTGAATTACGGTGCCAAGCATCTCACCTTCGCGGGGCAGGCGCACGCGAATCGGGCCTTCTGGAACCGGCCCGCCTTTTCTGTGCCCGCCCTGCCCGCCGTGGTATCCGCCCCCTCCTCTTCCTCGTCCTCTTGGCTTTGGCATATATTCACCTTATTTTGCGGGCGCGCGCGCTCCGCACGCCTCGCACACAAGCATTTTTACTCCGCTTCCGCTTTCAACTATTTTTGTATCCGGGCGGGAGCATTCGTTGCATATAACATATGCTTTTATGAAATTTGAAAGCCGCTCGTTAATTTGCCTCTCATATATTTTGCCGTGCAAAATAAGCCGGGGCCCGTCTATCGCGCTTGGCACCGCCAATTCTTTTCCAAGGTATTTTGCCAAAAATTTAGGGTCGCGCCTGAGCTTTTGGCAGATTATGTCAAAATTTTGTATTATTGCCTTGCTTCCCTGCAGCTGCACCCTTGCTCTCGGAGGCTCGAACCTCTCGCCCCCCTGCATTTTGTCCGGAAGGTTCTTTTTTGCATTTTTTAAAAGTTCTTCATAGCTCTTCAAAAAATCACGCGCTTATTTTTAATTTTAATTTTAAGCATTTATACACTTATTTGGCAGAGGGGAGTATAAAAAGGGATGCGTCTAAATTTTAGCATGGGAAAAGAAGGGAAGAAAACGGAAAAGAAAAAAGAAAAAAAGGGCAAAAATTCCATTAGCGTGCCGTTGATTGAGCCGAAAGAGAAAAGAGGAGGAGACGTGAAATATTCGCAAATTGAATTTTCAAATTTGAAAGGTGCGGGCGCGCTTAAAAATCTTGTGAAAATAGAACGGGATAGCCTTATTGAGCTAATTATTTTGAAGTATCCGCAATTGGCGGCAGATTTGATGGAGGCAGGGATGCATTGCGTTGGGTGCCCGGCGGCAGGGTTTGAGACGCTATATGAGGGATGCGCTGCGCACGGGATGAGTGATAAGCAAATTGATGCGCTTATAAAAAAGCTAAATAAAACGATAGGGGCAAAGGAGAGAGAAATAAAAAAAGGCAGGGCTGGAAAGAAATAAAATAATGAAAAAAGAGGTAAAAAAGGTTAAATAAAACAGAAAAAGCATAAGCGTTAAAAATGCAAAAAAAGTTAAAAATGCGGGAAAAATTAAAATTTGAAAAAGGGTTTTGTTATGCCTGATTTGTATTCAAGAAAGCACGGGGTAAAGCAAAGGGATGAGAGGCGGGAGGCCGTGAGAGGAAGGCTTACGCAAAAACCTGCTGTTCCTATGCGCCCGAAAAAATTCGGGGCAGGGAAGCACGGCAAGCGCGTGGTGTATGTGACGCCTTATGCAAATTCTGCCAAAGAGGAGGCGGAAAAATACGCAAAGCAGGGCATAAAGGCGGAAATAAAGCTGGAAAAAGATGATGCGGGGAAAAGGGTTTATGTTGTTTACATATTTGAGTGAGGGAATTTTATGGATGAGAAAATAGGCAGGAAAAAAATATTAAAAGAGGGAAAGGCAGAAATTCTTGTTTTGCACTCAGGGATGCGCCAGCGCTTTGAATTTAAGGTTGTGAGAGAGAAAATAGGGGATATTGTTGTGCCGTTTTTAAAAGTTGAGAGAAACGTGAATGCAGGGGAATTATTCAGGGTTGCAAATGAGATGGATTTGCCTGTATGGGGAGTGGCGGGAAAATTCTTTCCTAAAGGGAAAATGGCTGCGGATTTTGCGGGGCTGTGAAAATAATCCCTCAATTGCATAAGTGAAAAAATGTCTATTTTCCAGCAGCCGGGCGCATAGGCAAATGCGGGGTATATCCTTCTAAGGCATATGCAAATATATTTGGCGCCTACCAGCCTAGAACATAGGCAAATATTAGCGGCGCCACAATGGTTGCATCGCTCTCTATTATGTAGCGCGGGGTTTCTACCCCTAATTTGCCCCAGGTGATTTTCTCATTCGGCACTGCGCCCGAATATGAGCCGTATGAGGTGGTGGAGTCGGAAACTTGGCAGAAATAGCCCCATTTTCGCACGTTTTTTTGCAAATCCTGCTCAATAAGCGGGACCACGCAAATTGGAAAATCGCCTGCAATTCCGCCGCCGATTTGGAAAAAGCCTATTGAGTGCCCTGCGCTCTCTTTTTGGTACCAGTCTACAAGCTCTTTCATATATTCAAGCCCGGTTTTCATGTGAGTCATTTTATCTATTTTGTTTTTTATGAAATTTGAGACAAAGAAATTGCCTAATGTGGAATCCTCCCAGCCGCCTATGAAAATTGGCAAATCCTTTTCCGCCGCCGCAACAAGCCAGGAATTTTTCTTTTCAATATCATAACCTGCTTCAAGCTCGCCTGATTTTATTATGTTGTATAAATATTCGTGCGGAAAAAGGCGGTTGTCGTTTGCCTCGGTTTTCATCCATCTGCGAAGCACTACTGCCTCTATTTTTCTCATCGCTTCCTCTTCGGGAATGCAGGTGTCTGTGACGCGGTTTAAATGAGAATCAAGAAGCTTTTGCTCATCTGCCGGAGTTAGGTCGCGGTAATTTGGGATGCGCTTGTAGGATTTGTTTGCAACAAGGTTGAATAAATCCTCCTCCAAATTCGCGCCGGTGCAGGAGATGGCATGCACTTTTCCTGCGCGTATCATTTCGGCCAATGAGATGCCCAATTCTGCTGTGCTCATGGCGCCTGCAAGAGTCACCATCATTTTTCCGCCCGCCTCAATGTGCTTTTTGTAGCCTTCTGCCGCGTCTTTGAGGGTGGCGGCATTAAAGTGCTTATAATGCGTTTTTATAAAATTAGATATTTCGTTTGCCATAAAAAAACCCGTTTTAATTTATGAAGTAAATCTTATAAGGGAATTGTATTTTTTCAAAAAAGAAATTTTAATGCATATGAAAGGTTTATTAGTATTTGAAATCATATTTTTTCACCTGAATTTTAAGGGGAAATTTTGTGGATGATGAAATAATCGAGATAGTGCCCGCGATACTTTGCAAAGAGGCGGAAGAAGTTGCAAAAAAATGCGCAGCCGTGCCTTCTGCGCCCATACTGCAGGTGGATTTGATGGACGGCAAATTCGTTGAAAACACTACTGTGGGAATAGAGGGGCTTGGCGCATTGCCGCGCGAGAAAATAATTGAATATCATTTGATGGTGAAAGAGCCTCAAAAATGGATAGAGAAGCTTCCCGGCGGGGAGAATAGCATTTTTCAGGTGCATGCGGAGGGCATAAATGAGGCGCAGGCAAAAGAGATAGCCGCCCTTGTGAGGCGCAAGAAAAGCCTTCTTTGCTGGGCGCTAAACCCGCCTACTCCTGCAGGTGCGCTTGAGAAAATAATGCAGGATGCACAGGAAATTCTTGTTATGGGAGTGCATCCCGGAAAATCGGGGCAAAAATATATTTTTGAAGTAGAGGGAAAAATAAGGCAGCTGCGCGAAAAATACCCTGATGCCATAATTGAGGTTGACGGGGGGATTGACGCAAATACTGCGCCCGGCGCAATAAGGGCGGGGGCAAACAGGCTGGTTGCCGCAAGCGCAATTTTCTCAAGAAAAGGCCCGGATGAGGCATATAAGGGGCTTAAAAAGCTTGCAAACGATATAAAATAAGGGAAAAATATGCCGTTTGAAAATATCTCATCAGTTGATGGACTAAAGCAAAAGGCAAACATATTGCGCATTAGCATAATCAGAATGCTGGAAAAAGCAGGAAGCGGGCATACCGCAGGCTCGCTGGGAATGGCAGACGTTTTTGCGGCTCTTTATTTTGGCGTGCTTAGGCATGAGCCGAAAAATCCTAAATGGGGGGAGAGGGATCGGGTAGTGCTCTCAAATGGGCATATTTGCCCTGTGCTTTATGCCGCTCTGGCAGAGTGCGGATACTTTGAGAAAGAGAAATTAATGCATTTAAGGGAGCTTGGCTCGCCTTTGCAAGGGCATCCACATTTGGGAAGCGTGCCGGGCGTGGAAACCTCATCAGGCCCGCTGGGGCAGGGGCTTTCCACTGCATGCGGAATGGCGCTGGCGGCAAAAATAGATGAAAAAAAGCATGTTGTGTTTTGTTTAACATCAGACGGAGAGCATCAGGAGGGGCAGACGTGGGAGGCGGCAATGCTTGCAGCCAAATATAAATTAGGGAATTTGGTGCAAATAATTGACAGAAATTATATTCAAATAGACGGAAAGACGGTTGATGTTATGCCCCTTACCCCGCTGGCGGAAAAATACAAGGCATTTAACTGGAATGTTGAAATAGTTGATGGAAATGACATGGAAAAAATTTACAATGTTTTGAAAAAGGCGGCAGAGAAAGCAAGGGATGGGTGCAGGTGCGCGCCAACTGTAATAATTGCGGACACGGTTGCGGGGAAGGGAATAAAATCCATTGAAGGGGATTATAAGTGGCACGGAATTGCGCCTAAAGGGGAAGAGGCAAAAAAAATGCTTGAAGAGCTTGGGGCAAAATAAGTGATATTCATGGCAGAATTTACAATAAACGAGAAAATGAATCTTGAGACAGATATTTTCTCTTTGCAAATAAAGAAAGCGCCTACGCGCGACGGATGGGGAAAAGCGCTTCTTGATTTAGGCAAAAAAAACAAAAATATTGTTGCGCTTACCGCGGATTTATCAGGCTCTGTGAGAACAAATTGGTTTGAAAAGGAATTTCCGCAGCGGTTTTTCAATTGCGGAGTTGCGGAGCAGAATATGGCTTCAGTTGCAAGCGGGCTTGCGTTAGAGGGAAAAATTGTTTTTTTCTCATCTTTTGCGGTATTCTCGCCGGGGCGAAATTGGGACCAGATAAGGGTGGGAATTGCTTACAATAATTTAAATGTAAAATTTTCAGGGGCGCATGCGGGCATTACCACTGGCCCCGACGGGGCAACTCATCAGGCATTAGAGGATATTGCAATAATGCGCGTATTGCCCAATGTGTGTGTGCTTGTGCCATGCGATGAGAGGGAAAGCTACAAATGCGCGCAGGCGGCTGCGGCGCGTGCCGGGCCTGTTTATATTCGCTTAGGGCGTGAGAAATTGCCGGTATTTACAGGGGAGAGTACGCCTTTTGAAATAGGGAAAATAAATGTGCTAAAAGAGGGGGCAGATGTTTGCATAGTTGCGTGCGGAGTGGAAGTGTTTGAGGCGCTAAAGGCGGCAAAAGATTTGGCTGAGGAGGGAATTGATGCGGCGGTGCTAAACTGCCACACAATAAGCCCTATTGATAAGAAAACTATTGTTGAGTATGCTTCTAAATGCGGGTGCATGGTAACTGCTGAGGAGCATCAGGTGGATGGAGGAATGGGAAGCGCGGTCTGCGAAGTGTTGGCAGAAAAAAAGCCGGTGCCTGTTGTGAGAGTGGGAATGAGGGGCTTTGGAGAGAGCGCAAAAAACGGAATGGAATTAATAAAACATTTTGGGCTTGACGCAAAAGGAATTGCAAAAGCCTGCAAAGAGGCAATTGCAAAAAAATAAGGGGTTGTTAAAATGAAATTGTTTTTGGATACTGCGCAAATTGAGGAGATAAAAAAATATGCCGCCTGCGGGCTTGTTGACGGGGTTACCACAAATCCCACGCTTATTATGAAAAGCGGCAGAAATCAGGAAGAGGTTACAAAAGAGATTTGCTCTATTGTGCAGGGGCCTGTTAGCGCCGAAGTGATAGCTCAGGATGCGAAGGGAATGGTAAGTGAGGGAAAGAAATTCGCGAAATGGGCGCCAAATGTTGTTGTCAAAATTCCCATGACAGAGGAGGGAATGAAGGCAGTAAAAGAGCTTGAGCAGGGGGGCATAAGGACGAATGTTACGCTTGTATTTAGCGCATCGCAGGCATTGCTTGCTGCCAAAGCAGGGGCTTCATTTGTCTCGCCGTTTATCGGAAGGCTTGATGATGTTTCAGGCACAGGGATGAAACTGGTCTCTGATATTGTGCAAATTTATTCAAATTACGGATTTGAGACAGAAGTTATTGTGGCTTCTGTGCGCTCGGCGCAGCATGTAAATGATGCCGCGCTTGTTGGGGCGCATATTGCAACAGTGCCTGCAAAAATATTCGCGCAGCTTTTCTCCCATCCGCTCACAGACAAGGGAATAAAGATGTTTTTGGATGATTATGAGAAGGCAAAAGCGTCCAAAAAATGATTTCTTTTTTTAAAGAATAACGTTTTAAACGCGGCAAGAGTTGTTTTTGCATATGGTTTTGCAATATCTGGGCTTTGCCGGGCTTGCGCTCCTTGTGATTGCATGGATTCCGGAAACTTTGCAAAATTATAAAGAGAAGGGAAAGAATTTGAATTTGAAGTTTGTGATGCTTTATTTATTTGGCTCTGCCTTTTTGGCTGCGCATGCTTATTTGATAAATGATTTTATTTTTATGGCGCTGAATTCTCTGGCGGCGCTAATAGCGCTTGCAAACGCGTGCATAATTATTTTGCCCGGGAAAAATAAGAAGAGGAGAGGATAATTCTCTTTTGCAAAAGCCGCTTTAAATAGCTTAAGTGGGCATAAGTATTCAAAGGCGTAATAAAATTTGTTTTTTAATTTTTTGCTCTTTAGCTTAGTTATGGCAACAATGAAATATTGCTCTGAATGCGGAGCTCGGATATCAAGAAGGGCGAAAGCATGCCCAAAATGCGGTTTTCCGTTTGATGGCAGCGCAGCTGCAAAGGCACAGGGACACTCTTCGGGAACAGTATCGCATTCAGGAGGGAAAAAAGGCTCAAAAAATTCTGCTCTTGCGGCTGTTTTAAGCTTTTTTATCCCCGGGCTTGGGCAGGCATATAACGGAAAATGGATGAAAGGAATAGTAATGTTTATTGCATCCATGATTATCTGGAGCATTGTGGTGTTTGGAGCGGTATTTACTTTAGGGTTTGGAATCATTTGCCTGCCTGCAGGGTTTTTGCCAAATATTTATGCGGCATATGATGCGTATCAGGATGCAAAATAAGAGAAGCTTTTTGCCGGGGCGGAAAATCCCCATTATTTTATTTAATGGCTTTAGGCGCTTAGCAAAAATGAGCTAAAGTCTATTTTTTTATTTTTGGCAGGTTTTTTGCTAAATATGATGCTTTCGATTTTTTTTAGAAGCTTTTCTTTTTTCATGCCCGTTGCATCTATTTCAAATATTTTTTTTGGGGAATAATTTTTTTCGGAGCAGATTGTGCAGTAGTCAAGCGCCTCGCAAAGAAGGTTTTGCGAGAGTTTCTCTTTTGAATATTTTCTTTTTGAGAGGCGTGTGCTTAAATTTTTTGGGTTAAGGCGCAAAATAATTATTTTGTTTGCATTTAATTTTATGTCTGCGCCAAGATGCCCGTCTATTATGGCGGATTTTTTAGAGGATGAAATAAATGCATTTGCTTTTTTTTGCAATTGGGATAATTTTACTATGAGGGCGCCGTCTTTGTCTTTTTTTGAATATAATTTATATTTTTTTGCAAAAGAGGAGAGGGAAAAATAGGCGAATTTGTGCTTTTTGCAAAACATTTTTGCGATAGTGGTTTTTCCGGTGCCGGGGGTGCCTGTTAAAATGATTATTTCTTTATTATCCATTTTTACAGCTCTTTTGCCCTTTTATAAAGAAGCTTTTTTGCACTCTCAAGAGAGGCTTTCCCGGAAGAAGTTAGAGAATAATATTTTCTCTGCCCTTCCTGTTTTGAGGTAAGAAGCCCCTCGCCTTCAAGGCGGTAGAGCACAAGGTAGGTGAGAAGCCGGCTTGGGGAGAATCCGAAACTCTCTTTTATTTTGGAGGGGAGGGCATATGCATAAATGGGCTTTTGTTTTGCAAGCGAGAGTATTGAAAGCCATAAATTTGAGAGAGTTATGGATTGCTCAAGGCGGGCAAGGGGCTTTGATTTTTTCTTTTGCATAAAATACCTGAAAAAGAGTGGGGAGCTGTGCTTTTTATTGCTTGCTTTTTTGAAGAAAGTGCGTTTTTATAAAAAAGCCGGTTTAGATGATTTTCTCTTCCCAAATTCGCACATCATCTGCTTTGCCCTTTGTTTTCATAAGGGTTGCAAGCTTCTCGCCAAACGCGGTTGGGTATTGCCCGTTAAGGCAGCCGAGGCACAAATCCTTTTTTGCCATGCCTATCGCCTTTACCAAATCTTCTATTGAAAGGTATGCAAGCGAGTCTGCCCCGCATTTTTGCCGTATAAGCTCCACGCTTTGCTTTGAGGCGATAAGCTCATCAAAAGTTGGCAAATCCACCCCGTAAAAACAGGGGGAGATTACGGGCGGGCAGGCAACGCGCAAATGCACCTCTTCGGCTCCCGCGTTTTTTAGAAGGGAAACGATGGGGCCGGCGGTTGTGCCGCGCACTATGGAATCATCTATTAGCACTATTTTTTTCCCTTTTATTGCATGGCGCAAAGGGTTTAATTTCAGGCGCACTGCCTCCAATCTCTCTTTTTGCGATGGCATTATGAATGTCCTGCCGATGTAGCGGTTTTTCATAAGCCCTTCAACAAGCTCTATTCCGGATTCCTCGCTAAAGCCGAGTGCGGCGGGGCGGGAGGTATCCGGCACAGGCACCACGATATCCGCCTTTGCGGGAGATGCTTTTGCAAGAAGCTTTCCCATCATCATGCGCACCTCATAAATAGTGCGCCCCTCCTGCACAGAATCAGGGCGTGAGAAATACACGTATTCAAAAGCGCAATGCCTTTTTGAGATTTTTTTTACCGCCTGTTTTTTTGCAATTCCCATTCTGGTGACTATGAGCGCCTCGCCGGGGGCGATATCCCCTTCCAAAGAGATGCCGTTAATGTCAAGGGCTACGGATTCCGAGGCAAACATCAGCATGTCGCCATTTTTTCCCCAGCATAAGGGGCGTATTGCATTCGGGTCGCGAAAAACAATAAGGTCATTGTTTGTGGTTATTGCGCACACGGAATATGAGCCGTCGAGGGAATCCATGAGTTTGGAGATAGAGTTGAAAACATCCTGGTTTTCCTCAAGCCCTTGCACAAATTGCGCAAGTATAAGGTCGGCATCGCAGGTGGAGGAAAATTTGTGCCCTAATTTCTCAAGCCTCTCGCGAACATTTCCGTAATTTGCTATGTTGCCGTTGTGGGCAAGGGCAATGTCGCCTATTTTTGATTTTTGCAAAAAGGGCTGCGCGTCCTGAGGCCCTCCGGCACCTATTGTGGGATAGCGCACATGCGCAACCCCCAGCGGGCCTTGCAAATTTTCCAAATCTTTTTTTGAGAAAACATCCGCAACCAGCCCAAGGTCCCGGTGAAGCGTGATTTTTTTATTGTTAAAGACCGCCATTCCTGCGCTATCCTGCCCGCGGTGCTGCAATGCAATAAGTGCGCGGTAAAGCGCCTGGGAAACGTCTTTTCCTGTAGGGGAAATGGCTGCAACAACCCCGCATTCCTCCCTTAGCGTATAATCAGAAATTTCTTTCATAACAATTTATGCACCTTCCTGAATATATTTGTTACTGATGCCTTTTTGGCTGAATTTGATGAGATATTTATTTTTAATGCCTTTTTGCGGCATTTACAACGCCTTGAAAAAAGGGAATGCAGTTTCCATAATCCCCCGGGAGTTTTTCGCCCTCGTGCAGCCCGATTTTTTTCAAAATGCCCGAGAGGGCGTCCTCTTCTTTTCTTTCCCCTATTTGCGGCGGATTTGCGGTCCATAAGGGGTTTTGCAAATAACGCACATGGCATTCAGGGTGAGGCATCATTCCAAGCACATTGCCGTATTGGTTGCATAAGCCTGCAATTGCATCTGCAGAGCCGTTTGGGTTGTCGGGATAAGAAGTTGCTTTCATTCCGTCTTTTCCGGCATACCTGAAAACTATCTGCCGATTATCGGAGAGCTTCTCAAGAGTGTGCAGGTCAGAGAGCGCCACTTGCCCCTCGCCATGCCTTATGGGAAGGGAGAAAACCGCATCCATTCCCTGAGCAAAAGGGCAGGCGCAGCTCTCTGTGCGAAGCCGCACCCACCTGTCCTCGAATTTGCCGTTTCTGTTTGCCATTAATGTAAGGTTTCGCGCCTCCCACCCGTCCCATCCGGGAAGGGCGCCAAGCTGCACCAGCGCCTGAAAGCCATTGCAGATTCCTATTACCGGCTTTCCCTCATCAACAAATTTTTTCAAAGATGAGAATATTTTGAATTTGAATTTATTTGCCAGCACGCGCCCAGACTGTATATCATCTCCGAAAGAGAAGCCCCCCGGCAATGCCAGAAGCTGGTAGGTTTGAAGCTCTTGCGGGGATTTTTGCAAAGAATTAAAATGCACAAGCTCTGTTTTTGCGCCTGCAATGCGCAGGGCGTGCGCTGTCTCATCCTCGCAGTTTATTCCGAATCCGCACAATACCGCCGCTCTTGCAATTGCCATATCAACCTACCATGTTATTGTTTTTTTGAAAGCGCTCTCCAGCTCTTTTACGCTTGTTGTTATGTGCGAGGAGGGATTTGCCCCCCCTACCACAAACTGGGTGCCGGATATCACGTTTCCTATTTTTGCAAATTCGCAATCCTGCATTATTTTCTCAAATTCACCTGCATCTTGCGCTTTTATAGTTACTATAAAGCGCCCGGCAGTTTCGCTAAAAAGAATTTCATCATCGCGCATTCCTCCCTCATGCGGGATAGAGGCGCATTTTACATGCATTCCCAGCTGCCCGCCAATTGCCATTTCGGCAAGGGTTACTGCTATTCCGCCGTCAGAGACATCGTGCGCCGCGCTTATGAGCCCTTTTTGCATTGCATGGTGCAAATTTTTGTAAAGAATATAATTCTCGTGCAAATTCACCTTTGGATGCTCTTTTCCCTCTTTTTCATGCATTTGGCAGTATTGGCTTCCGCGCATTTCATTTCTGGTTTTTCCAAGCGCATAAATTATGTCGCCGGATTTTTTGAAATCTGTTGAAACCGCGCGCCTTGCATCCAGCATTACGCCGCACATGCTGATAAGAAGGGTGGGAAGCACGGAAATTTTTATTTTGCCGAATGAGTAATCATTTTTCATCGAATCCTTGCCTGATACTAGGGGAAGGTTGTAATGAAGGCATGCGTCCGCCATTCCCTGGTTTGCCCTCACAAGCTGGGCAAGCTTGTGCGCGCCGTCTTTGTTTTTTTTGCTTTGCACAGGGTCGGGCCAGCAGAAATTATCAAGCGCCGCCCAGTGGCGCGGGTCCCCCCCTGTTGCGATATAATTTCGCACCGCCTCATCAACTGCCAGCTGTGCCATGTCATAAGCATCATATTGCGAGAAGCGGGGGCAGATTCCGTGCGATATTACAATGCCTGTGCGCCTGCCATAAAAGGGCTGCAACACTGCGGCATCCGACGGGCCGGCGCCGTTTACTCCGCACAACGGCTTTATTACGCCCATTCCCTGCACCTCGTGGTCGTATTGGCGCACAATGGATTCTTTTGAGCAAATATCAGGCATTTGCAAAAGAGAGAGAAGCTGGGAGGTAAGGTTATTTGGAATAGGAAAAGTTTCGCTATGAATTTTTTTGTTTTGCAATATGGCGGTTAATTTCATTTTTGGCAGGCCGCCGTGCAAAAATTCCAAAGGAAGGCAAAGGACGGTTTTGCCATGGTAATTTGCAACTAAATTTCCTGTTGAGGTAAATTCTCCGATGTCTGTTGCTTCTGCGCCGAATTTTTTTGCCAAAGAGATAAATTCCTCGCAATTTTGAGGAGGCACGGCAACAGTCATTCGCTCCTGTGATTCTGAGACAAAAATTTCCCACGGATTTAAGCCCGGGTATTTTAGAGGGCATTTTTCAAGATGAATTTGCGCCCCCCCGCTCATTTGCGACATTTCCCCAACAGATGAGGAAAGCCCGCCCGCGCCGTTGTCTGTGAGGGCGCTATGAAGCCCCTTGTCGCGGGATTCAAGCAGAAAGTCAAGCATTATTTTTTGCGTAAACGGGTCTCCCAATTGCACGGCAGATGTCGGAGAGGCTTCGTTTAATTCTATTGAGGAGAATGTTGCGCCGTGGATTCCGTCTTTTCCTATTTTGCCCCCCACCATGAAAATGCGCGCGCCTGCCTGCACTCTTTTTATGTGGGTTTCGCGCCCGTCTGCAAGCCTGCGTGGCATTATCCCCCCTGTGCCGCAGTATACAAGAGGCTTTCCCAAATAAGAGTCATGAAATACTATTGAGCCGTTAACGGTCGGAATGCCTGATGCATTTCCCCCCCTCTCAACTCCTGCGCGCACGCCCTCAAAAACTCTTTTTGGATGCAAAATGCGCGGAGGGAGCTTTTTATCATAATTTGGATGGGCAAAGCAGAAAACATCTGTGTTGAATATGGGTTTTGCGCCAAGCCCGCTGCCAAGCACATCCCTATTCACCCCTAAAATTCCTGTGAGTGCGCCTCCGTAAGGGTCAAGGGCGGATGGGGTGTTGTGAGTCTCTGCCTTTAGGGCAAGCGCCCATTCATCATCAATCGCGATTATGCCTGCATTGTCTTCAAAGACGGAGAGAAGGTAAGGCTGCGCCACCTCTATTCTTTGTGTGGTTCCTGCAATATATGTTTTGAAAAGCGAATTTATTCTCTGGCGCTTATGGGGCTTTTGCGTCTTGTCAATGTAATCTATTTGCGCGTTGAATATTTTGTGCTTGCAATGCTCTGACCAGGTTTGGGCAATGCATTCAATTTCCACGTCGGTTGGTGCGGGGGGGAGCCCCAGCTTTTTTCTTGTTTTTTTTGTTGAGGGCTTTGCATAATGCTTTTTTATTTCAAGCATTTCCTCGGCGGTGAGCGCAAGCAGGCGCTTTTTTGATAGCCTCTCGAGTGCTTTTTTTCCTGCAGGAAGCTTTATTGCCAATGTTTTCCCCATGGCTTGCTCGCCTGCTTTTGGAAGGCTGGCTTTGAGATAATATTTTCGCGCGTTTAATGGCGTGAATTCGCTGTAGCGCTCTATTAAGGGGTTGCAAAGAAGCTTCTCGCATATCTCTTTTGCGCGCCTTTTTGGAAATTCCCCATAAAATAAATATAATGTGGAAGTGTAAATTCCCCCCTCTATTTTTTTGTTAAGCGCATCTTCGCATGCGATGCGAATCGTGTCTGCGACATTGTCTTTTACTCCGGGGCGAAAGCCTATCTCTATTGCATAATTGAAAAAAGTATCAATAGGCCTGTCAAGGCAATATTGCTGGTTTACCGGGTCGCATAAGATTTGCCCAGCAACAACTGTTGCATCGGCTTCGCTTAATTCTTTTTCAAATGAGCATACGTTTGCGCGGCGGATAAGATGCAAAGAAGTTGCGCCAAAATCATCCCTTATTCTTTGCAGGATGGCATCCGCCTTCGGGTCCGCAAAGTCGGGCTTGAGAGCTGCCTCTATACGCCTAACCATAGCATATAGAGGGAATTAAAGTTTAAGAAGCATTTGCTTTGAGGCAGATTAATTCTTTTGCGCCTGCCAAACCCCAAAAAAATTATATGGCCCGCTTTTTTTCGTAGGCTTTTTGGAAAAGAGGGCGATTTAAAATTTTAATAGAGCCTCTTTTTTCGGGAAAATATTGTTTATGCGCCAAATGCGGCAGGTTCCGGCTGCTGGGGCGGCTCATGCGAGATTTTCTTTATTCCAAAAAGCTTTTTTGCAACAACCGCGTATGCGGGGCGCGAGATGGCAACTCCCAATATGTAGCCTATTACAGTAACTGTGGCAAAGCCGATAATTTGCACAAGCCCTGAGAAAAGAAGAAGGGGCGCCATTGCAACTATTGCGACGGTGGCGTTTGTCATTATGATGTGAAACGCATTATCCAGAAGGTGTTGCGCGTCTTCCCCTTCGCGCCTTTTGATAATTTCGTCTGTAATTATTATTTGCGCGTCAACGGAAACTCCTACCGCGGCGATTATTCCCGCCATTGCGGCCAGATCTATTGTGAAATACCCGATAATGGTGGTAAGCAAAATTATTTCGCTCACAGAAGTGAGCACAATTGGCAATACAACCGCCGGAGTGCGGTATAAAAATGCCACAAAAATAGAGATTACCAAAATTGCAAATACAAGCCCTAAAAGTGAGAGGCGCAATACTTCCTGCCCGAATTTTGCAGGCACTTCCTGCACAGAGCCAAGGGAAATTTGCACAGGCAAGGCCCCTCCCTTTAGCACAGACATTATTTCGCGCGCCTCAATATCCGCGTTTATCGCCCTCTCCTGCCCTTTTCCGCGCGAGCTTCCTGTTATCACATATGAGACTGAAGGCGCGCCTTCCGTAAGAGCAGGGTTTAGTGTGGGCGCCGACTTTAGCCCTACTGCGTCCCACCTGTTAATTATGGTGCCAAGCCCTGCGCCCGCGCTTCCGTATATTGGCTGCATTGCAAGGGAGGTTTTCTCGCTTAATGCAAAGCCGAGCGAAGTTAATTTGTCTTTTAATTCCTGAGGCGCATCCTCTGAAATTATTGCCTTTGTTGAATTTGTTGCCGGAGTTAGCCCTTCCTCTTCCAGTTGGTATGGAAGCTCTTCCTGCAAATAAATTGGAAGCTGGGTATTCTCAAGGTTGAGCGCATTTATCGCTATTTTTATTGCCTCGGATTCGCTTAAGTTAAAGTCATAGCCGCTCTCGCTTATTTGGTGCTTTAGCAAATCTTCGCGCGATATTACGATTATGGCGTCATTTGGCCTGTCAAGATACATGTAAAGAGGATAATTTCCTTTCCCTCTAACGGTTTTTATAAAATGCTCCTGCCCTTCTGTACGAAGCGAAAATGCTACCACCCAGTCGCTTCCGGAGTAATATGAGGGGCTCTCCTGCCTTACGGTGTCAGGATAAATATTCTCTCCGCCTACAGCAACTTTCCCGTCAACTATCCCCTGATAAACGCCTTGCTGTGAGAGAATGCGCCGAATATCACTAACTAATTGGGGATTGGTTTTTGAGACTTCCACATAGATTTGCGTATCTCCTACAGGGGTGACTTTTACTTCGGAAAGCCCGAAGGTTGCAGCGCGAGTCTCTATGTTTTTTACCATTTCCCGCATAATGTTGGGCTCGACTGCCTGCTCCAACAATACGGGAATGCGCAAGCCGCCTGAGAATTCTATCCCGAATTTTAGCCCGCCATTAAATGGGCCGCCTGTTGCAAATAGAAATGTGATGGCGCCAAGCGTGAGCAAAAGGAGCAAAAGCACCTTTTTTTCCGAGAATATTTCAAATACTATGTTTTTTGCCATGTTTCATCAACTTCTGAATATAAAGCTTAGGAGCGAGCGCTCTACCGCAATTTTTCCTTTCTTTTCCATATCCTGCATATGTGAGAGAATTATAGGCGCGTTGAAAGCCCATGTTGCGATAAGGTCTCCTATCAGCCCTGCGATTACTACTGCGGAAATTTCATAATAAATTCCTATGTGAGATATTAATGCTATTGCAAACAGGCACAAAAATGCCACCATGGTGGATGCGCTCATTGACATTCCTGTTTTCATTGACTCGTATGCGCGCTGAGCCGCTGTCCCTTCCCGCCTTTTCATTACCCGCATGGTAAGCAAAATATCTGTGTCAAGCGAGAAGCCCACTAGCATCAAAAGAGCTGCAAAAGAGGCAAGGGTGAGCGGAATGCCGAATATTGCCATTGCGCCAAGCGCAAATATTACGTCCGCGGCGGCGCCTGAGAGAACCGCGAATGAGGGGACAAGTGAGCGAAATATTAGAAACACAACAAGAGAGGTGAGAATTACAGAATAGACTACTACCATCACCGCCCTGTCAATAAAGTCATCTGAGAGAGAGGCTGTTATTTCCTTAAATGAAATTGTCGCATCTGCCGGCGCGGCTGATGCAAATAATTTCTGGCGCGCGGCATCCTCTTTTTCGGTAATATTTGCATATGCCAACATTACCCCTTTTGTTAAAAGGTAAGTGGCATCATATTCTGATGCGTTTTGCTCAAAAGAGGCGAGGGAAAGCATTTTGTTTGCTGTCTCATCAAGCCCTACACGGCTTTGCAAATATTTTGCCATTGCGGCAGAGTCGTTTGAAACTATTGCCTCGGCTTCCAGTTTGGATGCCTCTTTCTTAAGCTCAAAATATTCAAGCTTTATTTTATCTGCATCCACTACAGTTTGAGAGCGCGCAAGCCCTAATTTTGTCACAAAGCCGGAAGGGCTTGCTTCCGAGGAGATTGAATCCACCCTGTAGCCCCCGTTTTCAAGCGCGGATGAGAGCGCCTGCAAATCAGGCTGTGCGTCAGAGAGCATTTCCACATCTATTCCGCCCCTAAAATCTATTCCCATTTTTATGGGAGAGATGAAAAATACTATAGATAGGGAGAGAAGTGCCAGAATTATCGGCAACGCCATAAATCTTTTGTAATCTCCTGCGTAAATGTTTGGAAGCTGCATAAAAACACGCTATTTAAGGATAGCTTATTGCAAACAAATATTAAAAAATCAACCTTTAGGGTTTTGTGTGCTTGTATATGTTGTATTTTAGCGCCTTTGCAAGCGCGCTTATGGCGCTTGAAGGAGAATCAAATGTCGGCACTCCGTAGTCATCAAGTATTTTTTTGTGAAGCTGGGTGTATTCCCCCCCTGTGCTTACAACTATTATGGGCTTTTTGCCAGAGTGCGCGGCGCGCGCTATCACATTTACTATTGAGGAATCAAGGGATGCTGTTTGCATTAATGCTATTGCAACTATTGCGTCCACATTCTCATCCTCTAGCAAAAGCTGCAAGCATGCCTCATATCTTGCAGAATCTGCATCCCCTATGATATCAAGAGGGTTTAGCGCGTGCGCGGTCGGGGGAAGGATTTTTTTAAGCTGTTTTATTGTTTTTGCGCTAAAAATCGAGGGGCGCAGGTGCTCGCGCTCTATCGCGTCCGCCGCCAATACTCCGTTGCCTCCCCCGTTTGTTAGCACCGCTATTTTTGAGCCTAAAAATGCCGGAATTTCAAATATTTTTGCAAGGTCAAAAAGCTCTTCCAAATTTTGTGCCTGTATTGCGCCGCACTGCTCCATCGCCGCAGAGAAAACTTCTGCAGAACCTGAAAGGGACGCTGTATGCGAGCGGGCGGCTTGCGAGCCTGCTGAAGTTTTTCCCGCCTTTAGCACCACAAGCGGCTTTTTTCTTGTAAGAGAGGAGGCGGCATGCATAAATTCCCGCCCGTTATTAACTCCCTCAATATAGGAAATTATGGATTTTGTTTTTTCATCATGCATCAAGTAGGAGAGAAGGTCTGTCTCATTTATTACTGTGCCGTTGCCGTATGAGATAAATTTTGCCATTCCCACCCTTTGCGCCCCTGCCAAATCCACAATGCAGCCGCCTACTGCGCCGGATTGGGAAATAAAGGAAATAGAGCCTGCGCCCGGGCGCCCCATTTTATGAAGAGGAAGAAACACCGAGTCTACTTTATTTTGCGGGTTTAGCACTCCCATGCAATTAGGGCCTATTACCGCCATATCATGCTTGTTGGCTATTTGCTTTATTTGCATCTCGCCGTGCACATTTCCGATTTCCGCAAATCCGCCGGAAATTATTACTGCTGAAGGAATTTTTGCGCCTGCCGCCTGCTGCAATGCGTGCGGCACGTCTTTTGCATGAATGCATATTATTGCGCAGTCTATTTTTTTTCCCACTTGTGAGAGGGAGGGGTATGCGCGCAAATTTTCCACAATATCCGCATTCGGGTTGATAGGATAAATTTGCCCTGAGTAACCGCCGTGAATTAAATTGCGCAAAATTGCGTTGCCTATTTTTGAGGGGTTGCGCGAGGCGCCCACTATCGCGATTGATGAGGGGTTGAAAACATAGGAGAGGTTTTGCACCTGTTTTCTAAGCTTTATTTCCCCTTCCGCGTGAATTGGGGAAAGAGGTTTCTTTGCAAAAAAAACCGGCTTGGGATTTGGAAACCCGCTATTTTTTTTGGGTTTTTGGGTAGGGCGGCTTTTGGTTTTTTTTCTTTTCACCATAGCACCCTCACATCCGCCGCAACAAGCCCATCGCTTGTAAGAAGAAGCGGGTTTATGTCAATCTCTGCCGGCTGCTCTTTTTCCATTAAAAGAGAGAGGCTGTGCAGAATTTTTGCAAGCTGGGAAAGGCTTATTCCGCTCTGCCCGCGCGCGCCCTTTAGCACAGGAAAAGATTTTAGCTGGGCTATCATTGAGCGAATGTCCCTCTCTTGTGCAGGGCAAATGCGAATTGAGACGTCTTTTAATATTTCAGTATAAATTCCCCCAAGCCCCACCATTATTGTGGGGCCGAATTGAGAATCCATTTTTCCGCCTGCAATTAATTCTATTGTGGAAGGGGAGAATTTTTGCACTAATATGGGGTCGTGCGGCGGCGTGAGCTTTTGCAGGCGCGCATATTCTTTTTTTACCGAATATTCGTCCTTTAAATTAAGGGAGAGCGCATGATGCTCGGATTTGTGCAAAACTTTTGAGGAAATTAGCTTTAGCGCTACAGGAAAGCCGATTTTTTTTGCATGCATGCAGGCATCCTGCGCGTTTTTTGCAAATGCAAACGGGAGGCATGGTATATTGTACTTGGAGAGGAGCGTAAAGTCCATTGTAGAGTTTTGACCTGTCTTGGACGCCATGGTGAAAAACCTTGTATTACTGTGAGGTTGCAAAAGCGGCGGGGGAATATGCCCGCGCGTTTTTGCTTATGAGAGCGCAACCGCAAAAATTATTGCAATTACCACTATTGCGAAAAAGATTGCAAGAAGCAGGAGAAACACCCCATACCTTTGCAGATAAAATTCCGTTTTTGAGGCAAGCATCTTGCTTTGGTCAAGCTTTTTTGCAACAGGCTTTCTCATCCACGGAGGAGGCTCTGCCTTTTGCGGCACTTTTATCCCTCCGCCCTCTGCTGCCAGAGCGCTTGCCTGCACAGCTTTAGTTTCCCCTGAAGAGGATGGAATGCCTTGCACAAACGGGGCGCCTTGCTTTTCTTTTTGAACCTCGCTTATGCTTGAAACAGGAACCTTTTTTGCCGCAGGGCGGCGGAAAGAGGAAAGATTGAATAAATCTTTTATTTCATCCTCTATTCCGTGCTTTTTCTCCTGGGGCTCCGGCGCTTTTTCCTCCTCTTTTTTTGGAGCCATTTCAGCTGCGCTTGCGCTTGAGCGGTAGCTTCTTGTGAGAAGAAATCCTTTTTCTGTGAGCGAGAAGCTCACTTTTGCGGATTGGATAGAGTCATCAACATAATCATATGCCTTTAATTTGTAGAGGTGAAACGCCAAATCCTTGCTTCTTATATTAATTGAATTTTGCAATGAGCCAAGCTCGCGCACGCCGGTTACAAGGGTGCTCAATATTGCCTGGTCAAGACTGTTTATAGGCTCTGCCGCGCGCTGTATGGCAGTTGAGAGAAGCTCTTTTCCCTCGCTGGCAATTGTTATGGGCGACTGCCCCCCTATCGAGGATTGCATGTCAATAAGCCCTTTTATTTTCATGGAACCGAGCAGATTGGCGGCATCGAAGAAAGAGGTGTTTATTTTCATTCCGAATTTTTCTACAGTTGATTCAGAGTCAAGTTTTTTCAAAACAGCCAAATCAAGGTAGGTAATTTCATTTCCCATATTAGAGGCTATGTGAAAAAGTTTTAAAAATCACATAGTCTCCACAATCCCTAGAAGATAAAGCTTTTTGCACTCTTTCGTGGGAGTGGGGGTCTCCCCTTCCCGCGGTTTAGGTGAGTGAATGCTTATAAAGCGTGCAAACCTGATAGGGTTAGTTAAAATTTCCGGCTAAAAGGCAACTCTTTGGAGCAAGCCTGTGCCGGCAAAAGAGGTAATTTAGTGTATATAGACATGCTCGGAGCGAGCCGCGAGGTCGGCCGCTCATGCTTTATTGTAAATACCGACAAAAAAATCATGCTTGACTGCGGGTTGAAAATACATAATAAGGAGGCGCCGCACCAATATCCGCTTCCGCCCCCGCTGGGAGTGGATGCGGTGGTGCTCTCGCATGCGCATTTGGACCATGTGGGATTTTTGCCTTCGGTGTTTGACCATTACAACCCGGCAGTATATGCCACTCCGCCCACCCGCGATATTGCGGAATTGCTGCTTCTTGACTCTGCAAAAATCATTTTAGAGGATACGGGAGTATTGCCGTATAAAAGAAGCTCTCACGCAAAGGCGATGAAAGCATTTTCCCTGCGCTCTTATAATGAAATCATAAGCCTGGGAGATACTTCCATCAAGCTGATGGATGCGGGGCATGTGCCCGGCTCCTCCGGCGTGCTTGTGGAAGAAGGAGGAAAAAGGCTTTTGTATTCGGGAGATTTCAAGCTCTCAGACACTCAGATGCACAATGCGGCGCAGGTTGAAAAAGACGTTGATTTGCTTATAATTGAGAGCACTTACGCCTCGCGGGACCACCCAAACCGCCTTGATTTGGAATCCCAGCTTGTGCAGCGGGCGCGCGAAATTGTAGTGGATGGGGGAAATTTGCTTCTTCCTGCATTTGCTGTCGGAAGGACGCAGGAGCTTCTCTCTATAATGCAAAGGCATGCCCCGGAAATACCGGTATGGGTTGACGGGATGGGCGTTGAGGCATCCAAAATTGTTTCCGGCTATCCGGCGTATGTGAGGGATGTGAGAAAATTCAGGCAATATTTTGCAGGCTGCAAAACAGTAAAGGATATGAGGGAGCGCAAAAAGGTGCTCTCTACGCCTTCGGTAATAATTTCCACCGCGGGAATGCTTCAGGGCGGGCCCGCGATGCAGTATTTGCTCTCATTAAATGAGCAGTCTGAAATTATTTTTACAGGCTATTGCGTTGAGGGCACAAACGGGCATAATTTGCTAAATTTCGGGTATGTTGAAAAAGACGGGGAGAGAATAGTGCCGTCCGTGCCTGTAAAATACCTTGACTTCTCGGCGCATGCAGGCAGAAGCGAGCTTTTTGATTATGTGAAGCGCGCTAATCCCAAAAAAGTCGTTTGCGTGCATGGGGATAATTGCGAAGGGTTTGCAGAAGAGCTTAAATTAGAGGGCTTTGACGCGTCCGCGCCTGTGGCGGGGGATAAGGTAGAGGTTTAGAAAAATTAGCTGGCAGGTTTTTATTCTGCCATTTTAGCTTTCTTAAATTTTCTTTTTTTCCTTTTTTTAAATTTTTATTGCTAATATAAAGGTTGCTGGCACTTTCAGGCGTTGAAAAAGGTTTGCTTAAGCTGCTATTATTAACCCTTCCTCAAGCTTATTTGTATTTAAACTCCTGCTCGCATATAAAGTGCGGGAGGTAGAATGCCGGACAACCTTTTTGATGACTCCCACCTGATTTCTTTGTGGGAGGAGTTTGCGCAAGGGTATTGTGCTGATGCGTTAGCGAAGCTTGAGGCAAATTACCCTACAAAAAGAAGCTTGCAGGTGGATTTTGCAGATATTTCAAAATTTAACGGCGAATTGGCGGATTTTCTAATTGAACGCCCGGATATTGCTTTGCCTGCTTTTGAAAAAGTTATAAAAAAGCCCACGGCGGGCGTAATGGATATTGTTTTTGAGCCGCATGTGAGAATTTTCGGCATACCGGATTCAAACCTTCTTATACAGGATGTTTCCTCATCCCATATTGACAAGCTTATCACGGTAAAGGGAGTTGTGATAAAGCGCGCGGAAGTTATGCATAAGGTAAGGATTGCGATTTACAAATGCCTTATGTGCGAGCATGTAATGCGCGTTCCCATTACGCGCAAAATGATTGCGCCGGAGGTTTGCCCCGAATGCAAGAGGCGCTCTTTGAAGCTTGATGAGGAAGGCTCTTATTTTGTGGATATACAGAGGGCAGAATTTCAGGAATTGCTTGAGAGAATACGGGGAAATGCGCCTGCTGCAAAGCTTGAGCTGATGGTTGAGGATGATTTGGTTAATTTGCTTGTGCCGGGTGAATCAATAGAGGTTACAGGGTGCCTGCGCCTGCGCCCGCCTACAAAATCAAAATACAAGGGAGAGACGATTGCAGGAAGCATGTATTCGCGCTATTTTGAGGTAAATTATATTAACAGCTTAAGGCGGGATTTTGAGGAAATAGAAATTAGCGAGGAGGAAGAGAAGCAAATAAAGGCCCTCTCAAAAGACCCGAAAATATATGAGCATATCCAAAAGGCGGTGGCGCCGGGCATTTACGGGCATGACGAGGTAAAAAAGGCAGTTGTGATGCAAATGTTTGGGGGGGCAAAGGGCAAGAAAATGCCAGGCAACATGCCCATACGCGAGGATATCCACATACTTTTAATAGGAGACCCTGGAAGCGCAAAAAGCAGGATGCTGCAATATGCAAAAGATTTGGTGCCTAAGGGAATAATGGTTTCAGGAAAATCCGCCACAGGGGCGGGGCTTACAGCTGCTGCGGAAAAAGATGAATTGGGAGACGGGGGCTGGACTTTAAAGGCAGGCGCTTTAGTGCTTGCCTCCGGCGGGCTTGCATGCATTGATGAGTTTGATAAAATGCGGGAGGAGGACAGAAGCTCTATGCATGAGGCAATGGAATCTCAGACAGTCTCTGTTGCAAAGGCGGGAATTGTTGCCACATTTAAAACAAAATGCTCCATATTGGCAGCTGCCAACCCCAAATTCGGAAGGTTTGATAAAAACAGGCTTCCTGCAGAGCAGTTTGACATTCCGCCCACCCTTCTTTCGCGCTTTGACTTGATTTTTGTAATTTATGACGTGCTGGACAGGGTGAAGGATTCGGAAATGGCGGATAAAATATTGACTGCGCACATTGAATATGAGAAATTGGCAGAAGTTGAGAAAGAGGGGATATCGCGCGAGCTTTTGAGAAAATATATTGCATACATGAGGCGAAACATGAACCCGCAATTATCCCCCGAAGCTGCCAAAAAAATAAAAGATTATTATGTGGACTTGCGCGTTAGAGGGGCGCAGCAAGGCTCTGTGCCTATTACCCCTAGGCAGATAGAGGGGATTGTGAGATTGACCGAGGCGTCCGCAAAGGTGAGGGCGTCGGATGTTGCGGATGCAGATGATGCCCAGAGGGCAACCGAGCTTCTTGATTTTATGCATGACCAGATACTAAAGGACAAGGAGACAGGAAACTTTGACATTGACATCATTGCCACAGGAAACCCCAAGTCAAGAGTAAACAAGATAAACACCATATTCGGCTTTGTGAAGGAATTGAACGAGCAGTTTGACATGGTGGAAATAAACAAGGTGCTGGAGGAGGCGAAAAAAGCGCATATCGACGAGTCGGAAGCGCGCAGGATAATTGACGAGCTTATTTACAAAGGAGATTTGTACAAGGTAAAGCCAGGATATGTGAAGATTGTGGAAGGGTTTGCTTAAATTTGTAAAAGGGTTTGCTTAAATTTTAGAAATTTATTTTGTGTTTTTTTGGCGGGCGGGGGTTTTTGGCAAACTTTTAGGCGATGCTTTCTTTGCTGGAGGGCTTGTTTTTGCTGTATTTGTTATTTTTGTGTTTTTTTGGCGCGGGGGTTTTTGGCAAACTTTTAGGCGATGCTTTCTTTGCTGGAGGGCGCATTTTGGATGCGCACGTTATTTTTGCATTTTTTTAAGGGTGTCGTACGCCTTTAGCGTGTTTTTCTCATCAACATAAATAAGCAACTCAGGAGAGCAGGTTAGAAATTCCTCTATCGCGATGTCGTTTATTGAGAGGGCGGAGGAGACGTAGGAGAGAATCCCTTTTGAGGAGGAGGCCGACTCGCCAAAATGGAGGGAAAATTCTGAAATTTTCCTGCGAATGTATAAAATGTCCTTTTTTGTTGCTATGGAATCTATGAGATGCAGGTTTTTCTCGTCCAAGAATATTTTGATGGAATCAGAGCCAAGCACGAATTTGAATGTTTCGTTTTTCTCATATGAGATTTTTTGCATGAGGCGCTCGGTATTTCGCATTATGTCCTTTGTTTTTGCCAAAGATGCCACCATTATGTCGTCTTTTACGGATACGCGAAAAGAGGAGGATATCTTTTTGGAGGCAACATTTTCTTTGTCAAATTTCGCGCGCCTTAGCGCGGCTATCACCGCCTCGAAGTTTCTTAAGGAAATTTCCCTGTTTTCCTCGATTATCCTTCTCGCGAGGGCGCGCCTGTTGATAAGCTTTGCAGAGTATGCCTTCGCTATTGCCGGATTTTGCAGCAGATAGCTTTCCACCAGTTTGTCTATTTGTGCCATACATATCATATATGAGTAAATATTTATTAATATATGCCATTTGTGACAGAAGCTTTAAGTTGAAGCTGGAGGCAGAGAAGGATACAAAACATTTACTGGTGATTAAAATGAAAGCTGAAATCAAAAAAAATGAGAACAATGTGCATAACAAAGAACAAACCCAGAGAAAAAACAACTCCGTGTTCAGACCCACTGCCATGGAGAGGGCGATAGCCATGGCGAAATTCCCGGTCGATGAACGCGTGGAGGTGGAGGTCAGGAGAAAGAAACTTGTGGGGCTGGAGGAGATAATCAAAATGGCCGGGGAGGGCCATGGCGAGAAGATTGAGAGCCGCGTGCGCGGCGACGGGGTGACGTATTTTCAGAAGATGAAGGAAAAGATAATGGGAAAAACCATTGTGGTTTACTCCCCCCTCTCGGACGAATACGACATGGTCCCGCTTATGTTCGGCCTTTTCCCAATAGATTATCGCAAGGCGACCTATCCGCTGCCCTATGTGATGGACCTGGCGGCCGAGAGAATAGGGGCTTTCTTTGACAGCGGGAAGGGGGATTCCACCCTTCTTCTCATGGCATTTGGCCCATACAGCCAAGAGGAGTACTCGCGCCTTGTTGATTTGAGCGGAGAGAAACATTTCAGCGAGGTAATGAGAATTACCGGCGGAATCCGTCCGGCAGCATATCACATGACCATGGGCCCGATGTCAAAAAATCCTGACAAGATGGGCCTGGAGCAATATGTTGGAATGCGCATGCTGGAAAACCGCGAGAAATTCACGGCTCAGGAGATAGAAATCCATTATGCCGGGCCGGCCGGATATTTTTCTCAGGAGCCCCTTATTCCCCTCAGTTATCCGGTTTTCATTATGGCAAAAAAGGACAACAGGCCCGAACATTTAATAGACCCAAAAACCGGGCGCATGTTAAATCCCGGAGGATTTTTCTGTTAATTCCTGAAAGGTGATTTTTATGAAAATGCTAAATCTTGCTCAATTGAAAGCAAATGATGCGGCAAATTGCGGCATAGCGCTTGCGCCGCAAAAGTCGGTTAAGGGCACTGACTTTTTCAAATACATAAGCAATCCTGACAAGTTTTCAGGCGGAGGAATTGTGCGCACAGCGCATCCTGCAATAGTAGAGGCAACGGCGTATTTTCACAAGGTGAGTGAAAACAAATACTGCCCTTTCGTAAAATACATCCTGCAGGAAAACGGCTTTTCGTTGGGGGTTTTTCTGGACGGGCACAAAAGCGTTTCTTACGAGAGCATGAAGAAGGTGATAAACCTGCTGGCAGACCAGCTTGAGTTCTCTGACAAGAATTTTTTGAATGCAAAAACCAATCTCACCACCATAGTGGCCGTGTTTCCAAATGCGAAGGGAAATCGCGAGTTCTGCGCCATGATGAGGGACACAAGAGCAGAGCTTAGAACCCAGATGATAGTGCAGCACAACATGACTATTGGAAGCATGGGCCCTTATGCCGAATTCGGGGGCCAGGCAAGGCCTGGAAACGAATACCAGTTTGAGGCTGAGATTCCTCTCATTATGGCAAGGTATTTGGACAGGGCAGACAAGATATTCATGGACAATGATGTTGTGAAAGAGGCGTTTGTAAGAATGAGGGGTTAAAATGAAAGCCTTGAGAATTTTTGGGAAAAATGAGAAAGCGGCAAGAACCCCCCCAAATGCTATAAAAATAGCCGAGCCAGGGTTTCTTATCCGTGCATTTGCCTCTATTTCAGGGGGCAGCCCGATGTACGGGCAGGAAAACGCATATGCAAATAGCGGGGATGCTGCCGTTGGGCGAAGGTGCCATGCGGCAAAGCCTTCTCCAGAAAGCATTCAAAAAATTCCGGAATTTCTGGACGTGTATATTTTTCATGGCACCCTTGGGCATTCTGAAGAGAATTGGTTCCCTTACCTGAAAAAGGAGCTGGAGGCAAGGGGGCATAAGGTGACTGTGCCTAATTTTCCGACCCCGCAAGGCCAGACTCTTGAAAACTGGATGGCCGAGCTTGAGAGGCATAGCCCAAAGTTTGGCAAGAATACTGTGCTGATAGGCCATAGCATAGGCGCGGCGCTTATTTTGCATATTCTCTCAAAATTAGACAGCCCTGTAAGGGCGGCATACCTTGTTGCAGGCTTTCTCAAGCCCCTTGGGATGCCTGAGTATGACCCGATGTTTGAGACGTTTATACAAGAGCCGTTGCCAATGAGGAAAATAAAAAGAAACGCGGGCTTGCTTACCCTTTTCCAATCTGAAGATGACCCGTATGTGTCGATGGAGCTGGGAAAGCATCTGGCAAAAAAACTGGGAACAGCGCTTACCATTGTGCCGGGCGCGGGGCATTTTAATGAGAAAGCGGGCTATGTGAAGTTTGAACAATTATTGCATGATATCACTGGACGAGTTGAAGCCGGCGCCGGGGATGCGCCTTCGGAAAAGTTCTTGGCTTTGATGCCCTGGATTTGAACCTGTTTATGCCTCTTTTTACTTATTTGAGTAAAAAGCATATGGATTTGCGCCAAATATGACACAGCATTTAAATATGGGCAGAATGCCAGAGAAAGTATAGCAGTCCAGAGGAAGTAGAACAGATAAAACAAAGAGGTTAGTTAAAATGAGCGTTGTTGGATATAAAAACGGGGATTTTAAGAATGGCAAAACAAACGGAAACGGCAGCGCATATGCCATGAAAATTGCGGTTAAAAAAGCAGACAAAGGCATGGATTCGCTGGAATTGCTTGAGCAAAAATATGTTAATTTGTTGAAAGACAAAAAAAACGGGCTTTTGAAAAACGGAGAATTGCAGAAGAGAAGCGCGGCTATTTTCGCGCAGGCGCAAAAGGCGGTCGCAAAAGGCGAAATTTCGGAAAATCCCTATACCATCGGCAAGGAAGGGGAGATAGGGATTAAACAGGGCCCGAGCTTCTCATACCTTCTCTCATCGGGCGCATTTTGCTAAAACGCCAAAGAAGCCATTTTTTGCTTATTTTTTTTTGCTGATTTTTCCATACTATGGGCAATAAAAAACATTTCCCCCCTTTTCCTAATTTTTCCATACTATAGGCAATAAAAAACATTTCCCCCCATATATATGCGGGAGGAAATAATTATGGAATCACAGGAGAGCACACCTTTTGAGATTAAGGCAGGCCTTGCCCAGATGCTAAAGGGCGGCGTAATAATGGACGTTACAGACGCTGAGCAGGCGAAGATTGCGCAGGAGGCAGGGGCGGTTGCGGTAATGGCATTGGAGAGGGTGCCTGCAGATATCAGAAGGGACGGCGGGGTTGCAAGGATGAGCGACCCGCTCAAAATTAAGGAAATAAAGGCGGCTGTGACAATTCCTGTGATGGCAAAATGCAGGATAGGGCATTTTGTGGAGGCGCAGGTGTTGCAGGCGCTAAAAGTTGATTATATTGACGAATCGGAAGTGCTTACTCCTGCGGATGAGGAGAGGCATATTAAGAAAAATAAATTTAATGTGCCATTTGTTTGCGGATGCAGGAATTTAGGGGAGGCGTTAAGAAGAATAAATGAGGGGGCGGCAATGATTCGCACCAAAGGGGAGGCAGGCACCGGAAACATTGTGGAAGCTATGAGGCATATGCGCTCAGTATTTGTGGCGATTGAGGATTTGAAGGGCGCGGATGCGGGGCAGATGGAAAAAATGGCTAAAGAGATGAGAGTGCCATTTGAGCTTGTTGAAAAAGTAAAGCTTGTTGGAAAATTGCCTGTCGTGAATTTTGCGGCGGGAGGGATTGCCACGCCGGCGGATGCGGCGCTTTGCATGCAAATGGGCTGCGACGGCGTGTTTGTGGGCTCGGGAATATTCAAATCAGCTAATCCGAAAGAGAGGGCAAAAGCGATTGTTGAGGCGGTTGCGCATTTTGAGGATGCCTCGCTTATCGCGCGGGTGAGCGAAGGGCTGGGAGATTGCATGAATAGCTTGGATGTGCGCACCATGGATGAGAAAGAGAAGCTCTCTGTTAGAGGAAACTAAAATATGTGAGCTTCCATGAAAAAAGAATTTTCCAATAGAGAGATTCTTCTTAAACAATATAATAAGAAAAAGAATGAAATTGTTTTGCGCCTCTGCGATTTTGAGAAATTGAGGGGCGCGGATTCAAAGATTATTGCGGGTGAGCTTTGCTTTTGCATATGCGCCGCAAATTCCTCTGCCGCCGCCGCGTGGAAGGCTCAGCAGAAATTGCAGGCGGAAGGGCTTCTTTTCTCTAAAAATGGCAAGAAAATTGCAAAAGTTTTGCTGGAAGCCGGAGTAAGGTTTCATAATAACAAGGCAAAATTTATAATTGAGGCAAGGGAGAAACTTGTTGGGAAAGGGGAGCTTTCTGCTTATTTGAAAAAATATGCAAATGCGCGAGAAGTGAGAAATGCGCTGGCTGCGGATGTTAAGGGGCTTGGAATGAAAGAGGCGGGGCATTTTTTGAGAAATATCGGGTATGGGGAAGATGTGGCAATACTTGACAGGCATATAATGAAAAATTTGCTAAAATACGGGGCAATTGAGGAAATTCCGGCATCACTTGGAAAAAAGAGATATATGGAAATTGAGGAAAAAATGCTTGAATTCTCCTCTGTTGCAAAAGTGCCTATCGCGCACCTTGATTTGCTTTTCTGGAGCGAGGGGGCGGGGAGAATATTTAAGTGATTAGGAACATATGTAATTCAAAAGCAAATGTTGAACAAATAAAAAGCGGGCTGAAAAAAGGGCTTGGCAAATTTGAAGTGGCCGGGTGAAAAAATATATTTAAAACGGGTGGATAAATGGCTGAAATTTCAAAGCATTTTAAGGCAAGGGCGCCCTCTGCAATAAGGCTTGCCTCCATTGAATTTGCAAAAAGAGGAAAAGGAATTGAGGCAATAAATGTTGCGATTGGAAATGTTTCTTTGCCTATGCACCCTGCAATGCAAAAAAGAATGAAAGAGCTTGGGGCGGCGGGAAGCCCTTTTGAGAGCGGGGCGGTGAAATATACTGCAACTCGCGGGGAAGCGGAGGCAAATAAGGCGGTTCTAAATGTGATTGCCTCAAGCGGGTTTGAAACTGCAGGGCTATACAGCCAAATATTGGATGGGGGCAGCATGGGAATGGAATTGGCAATTGTCGGCTGCTGCGGCGCTGCGGGAAGCTCGGAAGCGCCTCTTTTGCTAATTGATGCTGCTTATACAAATTATATGCTTTTTGCGCAAAGAGTGGGAAGAAAAACGATTTCTGTGAGGCGTGCTTTGGGGGAGGACGGAAAATATTCTTTGCCTAAAATGGAGGAAATAGAGGAGATGATAAAAAGGCATAAGCCGGGCGCGATGGTTGTGATTCCTTATGATAATCCAACCGGGCAATTCTTTTCGCAGGAGAGGATGAATGCGCTTGCAAAATTGTGCGTAAAATACGATATGTGGATGGTGTCTGATGAGGCATACAGGGAATTGCATTATACGGGGGAGAAGCCCTCCAGCGTTTGGGCAATTGATAATAAAATTGTTTCTGGAATTGAGGGAAAACGAATTAGCATTGAGACGGCATCTAAAGTGTGGAATGCATGCGGGCTTCGCATAGGCGCCCTTGTAACAGATAATAAGGAGTTTCATGAAAAGAGCGTGGCAGAATATACGGCTAATTTATGCCCCAACGCAATAGGGCAATACATATTTGGGGCTTTGGCGCATGAGAGCCATGAGAATTTGCAAAAATGGTATGAGAAGCAGAGGGGGCATTACAAAAAGATGATGCTTGAGGTGAGCAGCGGGTTGCGGGAGAAAATGCCGGGGTTAATTGTCTCAAGCCCTGATGCATCCATGTATTCTGTTGTTGATGTAAGCAAAATTTGCAATGAAAAATTTGATGCAAAAGAGTTTGTGATGTATTGCGCGCGCGAGGGAAGCGTTGAAATTGAAGGCAAACAAATGACTTTGCTTGTGGCGCCTATGGAAGGATTTTACTCTGTTGCTGATGGGGAGGAGAACCCGGGGAAAAAGCAGATGAGAATAGCGTATGTTGAGGCGCCGGAGCGTATGGCTTTGGTGCCTGAGCTGTTTGCAAAACTGTTTGAAGAGTATAAAAATGAGGAAATTAATCCTTAAGATTCCAAAATGAGGCAATAATAGTTGAAGTAAATTTAATTGCTTCCGAAGTTGTGAAAGTAGTGCAGTTGTGAATGCTCTTTAGTATTGAGTTCAAAGTTTCCCTTGTTTTCAGATATGACTTGCCATCATTTTTTCCAGCTTCTGCGGCTGTTTGGAAAAGCTCTTTGAAAAGCTCTTGCTTCTTTTTATTGTCTAATGCCTCTTTTGGCTCATATGCTATAAGATTGGCAATTGTTTGGAAATTTTTTGAGCGCTCATCAGAATCCTTGATTTTTGACACTTTTTTTATCTCTTCGGTGTAAATGGAAACAAGCCCCAATGCCAGCGGAGGAAAGCCGCTTGTGCAATCGCTAAACATGCGCTTTCTAAAAAGAATTGAGGTTGCGGCACCCGCGCCGTTTTCGTTAGCCTGAATATTTTTCTTGGGAACATCTGTTGCTTGCAGTTGAATCATAATGCACGCACCTTTTTTGTTTGTTCTATTCTTATTATACATATTATGCTTTATAAAACCACCTAAATACGGCTTAAATGAATTTATGTGCAAATAATATTATGCTAAAAATAGGAGTATTGGCTTTGCAGGGAAACGTAATAGAGCATGTTAAGGCGATGCAGAAGGCGAGCGAAGCTTGCGGGATTGAGGCGCAAGTGGTGCAGGCAAGGGATGCGCAGGATTTGGAAGGGCTGGATGCCATTATTTTGCCGGGGGGTGAGAGCACTACTTTGAGCTTATTGCTTGAGAGAGCAGGGATGCTTGGGCTTTTGAAGGAAATAAATGCAATATTTGGCACCTGCGCGGGGCTTATTTTAATGGCAAAAAAAGCAAACGGCAAAATAGAGGGGCAAAAAGGGCTTGAGTTGATGGATGTTGAGATAGATAGAAACGCATATGGCAGCCAGCTTGACTCTTTTGAGAGCGTCCTTTCCTGCGCTTTGCTTGATGATGAGAAAATAATGTTTATACGCGCGCCCAAAATAAAGAGTATTGGGGCAGGCGTTAATGTATTGGCAAAATTGCCGGATGGCGGGGCGGCAATTATTGAGCAGGAAAAAGAGGGAAAATATTATTTGGGCGCAGCGTGCCACCCCGAGATGAGCACTTGCAAAATTCATGAGTATTTTTTGCAAAAAGCAAAAGAGATGAAAAAAGGCTAGTGTTTTCCTGCATAAGCCGCTCCCTTTGATTGGAGTGAGATTTTCCTTAAATTGAATAGCGGTCTTTAACCTTTAAGTAATTAGCCGCGTAGAATATGCCGTCCGGCAGTTGATTGATATATCCCTGCTTTTTGCTTTGGAAGTTAAGCTCTTCAACTAAATCCCAGAACTTGGATAAATTGGCAAAGTCATTATGACTGGACGCATTTGCCATAAATTGCATGCGGTTTGTGTGAATATTGCGCGTTAGGGGTTCCAGGGAAAGAGAGATATCTTGGAGAAGAGCGTGCAAGGGAAGAAGATGGAGATATTTTCTCTCAATTTCACAGAGCTCTTCTTCAAGCTGAGGGACGCTTTTCTCAGAATATTCATAGCCCTCATCTTGGATTAAATGTATAAGGGTGCGATAATGCATTGGTGTGAGCAATTTTAAGTATGGCTCTTCTCCAAAGAATAAATATACATGGTCATTTGCTATGGAGGGCTCGCTTAGGCCTGCCCGCTCAAACATGCGCGGATAAAGCCCCATTATTGCAAGAGTTGCCTTTGTAAGCCATAATGCTTTTTGGTGAAGCCCGAAATTTGCCAAATCCTGCTGTGAGATGTATTGCACATGCTCTGCCAGGCGCGCGGCGGCATTGCAAATGCCTTCAAATTTTTCAAAATTTTCCCCCATTTTCTCTTTTAGCTTGTTTAGAGCATTTTTGCCAAAATCTGTTTTTGGAGAAAGGGTGGGAATTTCCTCTTTCATAAGATTTTCGAAATTTTCCAAAGCAACACCCTGCGAGGGATATATTGAATTTGCGGCTTGAGACGGATATGCATATCTGGAGCCGATGGCTTCGCCGCAGCTTTCCTCAACTTTTTCCAAAAGCCGCACAAGCTCTTTTCTCAAATCCCTTGCAGGAAGGCCGCAATCCCTGTCATATTTGTCTAAGAATTCTTTTTCTTCATTTGCGCGCAGCGGCTTTAGCTTTTGCTCTATTTTTGCAATTTCCCCGTGGATTGTGAGAAGAGAAAGATATTTTTTCTTAAGAGAGGGAAGCCGCCTTGCCAGATTTCTTGGAGAATAGCTATCAGACATATCGTCCATTATCTCTCTTTTGGACATGGGCTCAGTAATGAAATCGGCATTGGCTTTATATTCTGAGAGCAGAACCGGAGTATCGGATTTTTTCTCCCCTTCGTTGAACAAATGCTTGTAAGTGGGAAGCTCTATTTGCGCAATTTCTGCTAATTTTAAGCATATTCCGTCAATGCACACATCCACTTTTGAGAGGATGTCTTTTTTTCTCTCAAAGCTTATTTTATCATAATCAATATTTGATAAGTATTCGGCATGCTCTGCCAGGCGCCCCACAATTTTGCAAACATTTTCGTATTTTTTGAAATTTTCCTTGCTTAATGACTGCCTTATTTGCTCTATGGCGCTCTGCGCCATAAGGGTTCTTTGGGGGAAAGGAAGAAGCTTTTCAAAAGATGAGTTAAAATTTTGCATTAATTTATTTTTATCTGGAAAAAAAGTGCTCTGTTCAATAAGTTTAGCCATAGAATTCACAGATATATATGCAAAATAACATATTTAAAGCAGGAGAGCGGAAGGCATTAAAAACTTGGCTGAAGCGAAAATTTTGCAAATATTTATTTTTTGTAAAAATTCTTTATCCAGAAATTTTTGAGAAAAGGCATGCTAAGCGTTGAGAGAATATAAGCTGCTGTTGGCACAAGGGAATTAAAATACGGGTTTGGGGCGTTTATCAGCACTAAAAATACGGCTATGCAGATATAGGTTGCTATTGCTATAATTATTCGCCTTGTGATGCTTGTTTCCCACGCCTTGTCTGCCTCAACGCGGGCGTTTCTTGCTTTTATGCCTTCTATTTCGTTTTGCATAAAAATCTTTTTGCAGCACAGTTTTTATCCCTTGCGAGCAAAGTGACGCGTGAGGGGGCGTGGGTGTCCACCACAATATAGCCTGTTAAGTCAGAGAGCTGCTCTGCAATCGCCTCTATTTCTGGCACAGAGAGCATGTCGGAGAGTTGCAGCCCGCGCGAGGAATTTCTTGCGCCCCCCACATAAACCATGGATTTTACTTCCACATAATGAGGCATTGCTCGCTTTATCAATTCTGCATAGCCGGGCAAATTATTATCATTTAGCCCCCGTGTGAGCGTCATGCGCAATACGGTGCGGGTTTTCTCTCCCGCTTTTTTTAGAAAGTCAAGGGAGGAGAGGTAATTTTTCCATATTAATTTTTCCGCATTTTCACTTTGCTGCGCCACATATGCATGAGTTTTCTCGTCCGGGGCTATTAGGGAGATGTATAATTGGGTGGGAAGCGGCTTTAGGCGCTCGAGCGCCTTTGGAAAAGTGCCATTTGTCACAAGAAAAGTGGTCATTTTCTTTTTATGAAAAATTTCAAGAAGTTTTCCAAGGTGCGGATACATTGCCGGCTCGCCTATTAGGGAAAGAGCCACCTGGTTCGGCTCCATTGCCTCTTTTGCCAAGGAGGCATCCGCTTTTTCATTTCCCAAAAAACCGGACATTATTCTTTTTTGCTCTGCTATTAGCGCATCTGCTATAAATTCGGGGGAATCCCACTCAAAGGAGGGGGGCATTTTCAGCCACCCTTCTTTTACTTCCGGAATTAAACGCCAGCAGAATTTGCATGAGAGGTTGCAAAATTGCAAAACTGGCGAGCACTGCAGGCAGCGGTGGGATGAGATGCCGTAAAATTTGTTTTTGTAGCATGCGCCTTTTTTCAAAATAGAATCTTTTGCGTATTTGCACATCTTGGCGGCGGAATGGGCACCCGCCTTGTGATAGCCCTGCTTTGCTATCCTCAAATTGAAATATTCGTGCCGGTCAATTTGGGGATGCGACTGCCGAATGAGCCATTGCTCTTCGGCAGGCTGCATGCGCCCCTCAAAGGTAGTTAAATCATGCTTTTTTGAATTTCTTTTTCCCATAAATGCACCGCATGCAAAAACAACAAAACAAAAACATATAATTTATTTGGCAAAAGCCCGCCATTGCCTGAAAAAGACAAAGCGGGCTTAAGGCGCTTGCGGCCGGTTTGCAAATAGATAGGGCATTTTATAGGCAATTGTTTTTTGGTTTGAAATTTTGGAAAAGTTTATTTTACGGTGCCAAAGCAGGAAAGGCGCCATCTTTGCCCCATTCTTCGCGATAGCGCGACTTTTGCGCCTTTCTCGGCGTATACGGCTCTTTTTAATTTGATGGAAAGGGTTTTTCCTTTCAGCTTTGTGATGGTGCCGATAGAGGTGGCGGTGCCGATGGATACTACCAAAGGCTCGCCTGCGCGAAGAAGCGGGTTTTCAAACCCTTCTCTTTTTATAAGCAGATATTCAAGCTCAAGCGAGTCAAGCACTTCCCCAAGCGCATCCTTATGCCCCAATATTTGCCCTACAAGCAAATCCCCTTTTACAACGGCAGGGTCAAGCTTTGTGCCGACGCCTATAAGCCCGCCGGGGTGTGCGCTCTCAAGCTTTCCATTTTCGCAATTAAGGCTTAACACACCCACATCAACCGGCACAAATGAATCCTTGTCTTTTACTTTTTTCAAAAGGCCCGGGCGCAAAGAGAGAGTGTCGCCTACTTTTACCTGCCCGCATATTATTGAGCCGCCAAGCACCCCTCCGCTAAGCTTGGGAATTTCCTGCCCCGGCCGGTTTATGTCAAATGAGCGGGCAATATACATTTTTGCAGGCGCTTTCAAATCCCTTTTTGGGGTGGGAAGGCTCTCCTCTATCGCCTCTATTAGCGTGTCTATGTTTGTATGGTAATTTGCGGAGATGGGAATTACGGGCGCGTTTTGCGCTACCGTCCCTTTTGTGAATTTTTTTATTTGCTCATAATGAGCCAATGCCTCCTCCTCGGAAACCAAATCTATTTTGTTTTGCACTATTACTATGTTTTTTATCCCCAAAATGTCAAGCACCATCAAATGCTCGGTTGTCTGCGCCTGCGGGCAGGGCTCGTTTGCGGCTATTATCAAAAGCGCGGCATCTACAATGCTTGCCGCAGAGATCATTGTCGCCATAAGCGTCTCATGCCCGGGGGCGTCCAAAAATGAGACTTCTCTTGTTAATTTGTAATGCTCTTCCTCGCCCTTTGGGATTTGGTGGCGGGAGAAATATTTTCCGCTTAAGGTATTTTTGTAAAATGCGGTGTCCGCGTATCCCACGCGGATTGTGATTCCCCTTTTCAGCTCTTCAGAATGAGTATCGGTCCATTTGCCGGTCAGCGCTTTTGTTAGGGATGTCTTGCCATGGTCCACATGACCCACAAGTCCGATGTTTATTTCTGCCTGCAAAATAAAACCTGCTTATTCTTTTTTCTCCCCTTCCTTTTTGGGGAAAAGCTCTGGGAGGGGCTTTGCGCCTGCCTGCAAAACAATGCAGTTGATTTGCATTATTTCGTCCGAGATAATTCTGCCGCGCACAATTCGCTTTTTTCTCTCTCCGTGCACCGCGCCCCTTATTCCGGGCGAATTGCCCAAAAGAAGCTTCTTTTTTCTCGGGCCGTCAACGTCTTTTCGCATGGGAAAGCCGGCAGTGTCCGAGCCGCCCGTAATTTTGAGGGTGTATCCGGCCGCGCCCAATGCGCTTCCGTCTATCTCGTCCCCGACTTTTCTTCCCAAAAGCGAGCCTTCCGCCGCCTTTGGAACCTCAAGCTGGTAGCTTTTGCCATCTTTTTCTGATATAACCAATTTCATATACTTACTCTCCTTTAGCGGTAATTCTTCTAAGAGAAAATATCTTAGCATGCAAATTATGCTTATGGGTATTTATATATATTCGCCTAAGGAGAAACTTATGAAAGAGAGGATAATAGGCATAATTGAGAACGTGCAGGCAAAGCCGCCGGGCGCTCTTATGAAAAAGACGTGTGATTTGGTTTTTGCAGATACAGGCATTGCGTGCATATTTTTGGGAACTTCCACTACGGTTAGCGCGATGCTTGGAAACGCGGCAGGGGGAACAGGGGGGGCGATTGCGTTTTATGCAAGCACGCAGCCGGCAATAGATGAGAAAAGGAAAAAGGGCGCGGGAAAAAGCATTGGGAAGCTTCTTGCGCAAGACAAGGAGAATTTTTTCATAAAATATTCTGATATTGAAAAAGAAAAATCCATATATAAAACCGGCTTTTTTGACACTCTTTTTATTGCGGCGCAGCTTGTGGTGCATGCAAAAGGGAAAAAATATGTGTTTGACACCCCTTGCAGCACAAAAAATATTTCAAAGCAGATAATTTTGCGCGCAACAGGCAATATAAGGGTGGGCTGAAGCTTTTTGCGCCTTATGGAAAAAATGCGAGAAAATTGAAAAATGAGTGGAATTTTTCGGCGGAAAAACATTATAAATGATAAAAACGTGCAAAAGGCATGGCTTTTTTAAAAAAATCCCTGGTTTTTCTTTTTTTGTGCATCTCTTTTGCCTTTGCACTGGCGCCTTCAAGCAATTACGAGTATGAGAAAATCGGCTCTGTTAGCATTGAGGGAGGGCCCAATTGCGTAAAATGCACCCCCACCTCAAGCGGAACGTGGATAAACCCCACTGACGGGCCCGGAGCGGTTTTGCCGCCGCACCCCTGCTGCGACCCTGAAGGGGCTTATGGGGAAATTTCGGTGCCTGCAGTAAGCGGAGGAGAGGGATACAGCCAATACGTTATAGAGTATAATAGGCTGGATGGAGGCATATGCACTTTCCCGGATTATGTGCCGCACGACCAGACAGAATTATATTTTTATTCAAGCAAAGCGCCCAACGGAGTAGGCATTCCTCTTTCTGGCTCTATTCAGGAGGGATGGGAGTCAAATGATGAGGATTATGCGGTTGTAGGAGTCAGCATGCCAAATTACGGAGGGCGCCTGAGAATTTGGCTGCCAAATTGGGTTTGTGACTGGAACTTGGCGATTTATCAAAAAAGGGCGGTAAGCGCAACACTTTATGCAATAAAGGAAAAAATGCCTGATGTGCCCCAAGTTTGCGAGAATTACTGTGAATGGGGGGAGGAGCAAATGCCTTATCCGAATTGCGAGTGCATTTCCCAAGAGTGCGATGATTACTGCCCCGAAGGGCAGGCGCAGATGCCTTACCCTGATTGCGAATGCGTTCCGGCGCAAGTAAAGAGCATGGGCGGAAAAATATATTATGAGGATTTCCAGTGGGATTCTTTTGCGACTTCCTTTTTTGGAATCGCACCCCTTGAGCAGAGGGGGCTTTTTGAAGTGCATTATAAATTTGAATACGGGGGAAGGGAGTATGAGGGTTACACTAATGTGAATGGGGATTATTTGATTGAGTTTAATCCTCCCTTGCAAATAGTTGAGGGGCAGGTTGGAGAGTTTAGCGTGATAATGGAGGATAAGGGCAACAAAATTTATGTTGGAGAGGGAAGCGGGCATCAGGCGCCCCCAAACCAGGCATTTTTCTCCGGAAAGCCGGCAGAATTTGCATTCGGTGTTGAGCTGATTGCAGATGAGAATGGCGAGGATTTGCGCTTTGATGTGCCCATGGCTGATGAGAATTGGGTGATGCAGGCATATGCAAAAGTGTATTACAACACCTGGCTTTCCCTAAATTATGCGGAGGAAGTGCTAAATGAGAAAATGAGCAAAGCGCCTATTCCAGAGCCGGTGCTTATTACGCCGGAAAATGATACTGCATATCACACAGGCCCGTTTGGAATAGCCATAGGGGACAGATGCGCCATTTTCACATATCCTGATGCGCCCATAAACAGGGAATTTCATGAATTCGGGCATCATGTGCAATATGACGCGTTTGAGCGGATGCCTTACATGACAGGCGACACAAACCATGGAAGCTATGCAAATCCTACTTCAACAGATTCTGTAGTGGAAGGATGGGCGGAAGTTTTTGCATTGCTTGTAAATGAATTTAACGGCGGAAAATACCCCTCTCTTTACCCTGTTGGAACCGGAGTTGAGAATATTGAGGTAAACCACAAAATTGTGGGAAGGGGAGTTGGGCCCAATGTGCCTGATGAGGAAATTGTTGCCGCCTCCCTTCTTTGGGATTTTGTTGACGGCAAAAACAAGGTTGATGAGGACTATGTGCAGGTAAGCGCTGAGAAATTCTGGAGCTTTTTCAGGGGAAAATATAAATTTTCCGACGGCACGGAGGGAAACATATACAATTTGGCTGATTTGTATGATGCCTCGCAGACGCAGGGCGGATGGGACTTGCAAGAGGATGGGGATAAGGACGGAATAAACAATTTGGATGAGCTTTTCATAGCGCATGGAATATTCAAAGATGATAACGGCAACGGGGGGTATGATGCCGGGGAGAAAATAGGAGTTACCCTAAATTCTGCCTCAAATGAGAGAAGGAAGATTCAGCCGAAAGAGGGCGCATCCCTTGCGGTAAATGTGCGCGATGATTCTGGCAACCCCATAGATGCGGTTTTTGTTGTGGAAATAGAATTTGAGCCGCCCTATGATATTTATGACTATGAGTATAGCGTGCCTTTGCCTGCTGATGAAAAATCGCTTGATTTGGCAATGCCTCGCGGGGATTACGGGGCAACCGCCACAATAAGCGCTTATTCGCCCGGATATTCGCAAAAGCCGGATGCATATACAATTACAAACAAGCAATACTGGGAAAAAGTAAATAAGGGAGGGAAGGATTTTGACTCTCTTGATATTGTGCTTGATTACCAGGGGGGCTTTTATTGTGAGAGCAATTCGGATTGCACGGGCGGGCAGATATGCAACCAGGGAATTTGCATGGAAGCAACTGTTGAATGCGAATATGATTCGCAATGCCCTGAAGGATATTCATGCGTAGGGGGAGAATGCAGTGAAGAGGGAACTCTTTGCGCGTTTCCTGCATTGATTATTTCCCTTCCGTTTGCGTTTTGGGGGCTTAAGAAGAAAAAACTATTCGGGCTTTGAAACCCGAATTTTTTATTTTTTATTGATTTCTTTTTTAGCGGGCTTTTTGCTTTATTTTAAAAATAGTTTTTCATTTTTATATTAGTTTTGCTTTTTTTCTTGTTAAAAGAATGTCATCCTCATACCTTACCCCGAAATTTGAAAGGTAACAGCCCGGCTCTATTGCAAAAATTGAATTTGGCAAAAGCCTTTTTTTTGTTTTTGCATAAAAATAGGGATGCTCGTGGATGTCAAGGCCTATTCCGTGCCCTATTGCATGCACCGGCGCCGGCCATCCGGCTTTTTTCATGCATGACTGGGAATATTTGGCAACTGCGGCGCAGGTGCGAAAACGATGCATGCTATGAAGCATTTCAAAAAATATTTGCTTTGCTTCAGAGTATTTTTGCTTTTCTTTTTTGCATGCGCCCAAAAAGAAGCATCGGGTAAGGTCTGAGCAATAATTTTCATATTTTACGCCAAAGTCGATTAGCACTATCCCGTTTCCAAGCTTTTTTTTAGTAGGTGAATGATGCGGGTTTGAGCTGTTTTTGCCTGATGCCACTATTGGAGGGTATGCAAGAGCCGCCCCTGCCTTTAAGCACTCGATTTTGAGGCGGTTTGCAACATCTATTTCGCTCTCTTTTGAAGAGAGGTGAAGCGAGCTTAAAATTTTTCTTGAAATTTTCGCCGCTTTTTTTATTTTTTCTATTTCATCGGGAGTTTTTTGCACCCTTTGCCATGCAAGAGTTGAGCTTATGTCAACTATTCTTTTCCCGAATATTTTTTTCAGGCGCAAAAGGCGGGCGGCGGAAATGGATTCAAAATCAAGCCCGATGCTGCCTGCTGGCGCAAATTTTTTCAGGAAAGGGGCGATTTTTCCTTTCGGATACAGCTTTACGGAAAAGTTGCATAATTTTTTTGCTTCTGAGAAATTTAGTTGGCTTGTTATGAGGGTTTTTTTCCCTTTTCTTAGCACAAGAATTGAGCCGTCAATGTCTGCGCCCGCGTGCTTGTAAAAATTTGAGTCGACTGTGTGGGCAGGGGAGTCGTTGAAAAGAAAGGCTGTCTTGCATTTTTCAAACATTTGCATGCACACACTAACAAGATGAGCTTTTTATTCTTATAGCCGCCATGCGGGGGCGCGGGTTTGCGGCCGGGCTGAGAAGAATCTTGCGGGCTTTTTTATATTTGGCTTTGTTGCGGCAATAGAGTTATTCGCTATTTTGGATTCGCATGTGGTAAAACGAGTCATCCTCCTCGAAATTATCCTTGCTTTGCGAATAATCAAGCCCGTTCTCCTCGGATAATGAGAGCTTTTTTTGCATTATTTTTTGCACATACTCTTTTTGCGCCTCAACGTGCGCGCTTTTGCCTAAGGATGAGAAAAGGGTTGCAAGATAGAGAAAATTTAAATCAACCGTCCATTGCCCTCCAAAGTCCCGCACTATTGAAAAATTCCACATTTGCGCGGGTATGCCAAAATCCTCTTTTTTGTAAAACCCGTAGTCAAAGATGTCCATGCGGCCCCCATCGCCAAGCAGGCTTGAGAAATAAAGGATGGAATCAGCCGCTGCCCGGTTTATCGGAATAAGCATATTTTTTGGCAAAGAGAGAAGAAGCTTTCTCTCAAGCTCATCCGGATTTTGCGCAATTTCAAGGCTAGGCTGCATTTTTTCATCTATTAACGCGTGAAAAATGCCATCCTCGTTTTGCAAATAAAGGTTTGCAGGCAAATCCGAGAAAAGCTCGTTGCAGCGTATAAAATCAAATTTTATATCCTTGAAATTTGCTGTGTTTTTATTTTTTTCTTTTTTTGCGCCTTGTTTTTCAGGTGTGCCCGGCATTTTTGAGGCATCAAGCAACATTGTTTTTATTTCGCAGAAAATAGAGAGTTTTATATTGAATTTTTTCGCCCTCTCAAGCGCTGGCTTGGAAAAATCTGCAAGCACGTAATTTATTTTTGAGAGAATAGAGGTGTTGTTTTTCTCATCAAGCCGGGCAATCTCTTCCAAAAAGCCGGCGCAAAAGGCGCCGTTTCCCACCCCTACTTCCAATATGTTGTATTGCTTTTTTTCAATTTTTTTTGCATAAGAGTAAAAGTCGCGCGCGTTGGCGGAAGTTAGCATGCCTTTTTCTGATTGGGCATAGGTTGCAAAATCATCATAAATTAAGGTGTTGGGGGATTTGTAATAGGCGGAGTTTTTCTCCTGCATCCATTTGCTTAATGGCTTGAACATAATAACACTAAAGGCAGAACCAGCCTTTTTTCCCCTCTTTTCCTTCAAATTCCTGCAAAAGCTCTTTTTGCTTTTGAGTAAGCTTTTGCGGCACCTGCACGATTATTCTTACATAAAGGCTTCCTTTTCCCCCTCCGTGAAGGGAGGGCATTCCCTCCCCTTTTAAGCGCAGGCTTGTGTGCGGCTGGGTGCCTGCAGGCACCTTTACTTCCACATCCCCCTCAAGGATTGGCACTGAAATTTTCCCGCCCATTGCCGCAGTTGCAAAGCTTATGCTTGCATCAGTATAAAGGTCATCCCCATCGCGCCTAAAGCGAGAATCCCGCTTTATGTTTACAATAACATATAAGTCCCCGTAGCCGCCAGCTGAATAATCACCAAGCCCCTCAAGGCGAAGGCGCGCGCCATCATGAATTCCTGCAGGTATTTGCACTTCTATTTTCTCCTGCCTTTGCACCATCCCTGCCCCGTTGCATTTTGGGCATGTTTTTTCAGGGATTTTTCCGGATGCCCTGCATTCATTGCATGGGGCGATTGATGAAAACCTTCCAAAGCCTCCTAAAGAGGCGATTCTTTGCACCTGCCCGCGCCCGTTGCAGGTTTGGCATTTTTTGAGCTTGCTTCCCTTTGCGGCGCCGTTTCCCCCGCATTCTGCACAGCTTTCGGTGCGGGAGAGGGAGATTGCCTTGCTGATGCCTTTGTATGCCTCCAAAAGGGTTATGTCAACTTCCACGCCCAAATCCGAGCCCCTTTCCCTGCGCCTTGCGCCGGAAAACATTGAGCCGAAAATATTGCCAAAGATGCTATCTCCAAAAGAATCGGAATCCATCCCCATTGAGGAGAAAATGTCCTCGAAGTTTGCGCCCCTGAAAATATCCTCTTGCGAGAAGCGGGCGTCAAAGCCGGAATGCCCGTATTGGTCATATATTTTTCTTTTTTTCTCGTCAGAGAGGGCCGCATACGCTTCTGAAATTTCCTTGAATTTTTCCTCTGCGCCGCTTCCTTTATTTTTATCCGGGTGAAATTGCAATGCAAGCTTTCTGTATGCCTTTTTTATTTCATCAACGCTGGCGCTGCGGCTAACTCCAAGTATTTCATAATAATCTTTTTTTGAGGGCATGGGATTGTCTCCTGCAAATCAATATTTTTTGAAGGCACCTGCAAGTTAATGCATAAATAAAAATAAAAGGGAAAGGGGGGCTTTACGCCACCTTTATTTTGCGCGATTTGGGGGGCTTTTTGTGAAGCTTTGGAATTGTTATGCTTAATTTGGTTGGAGAGAATTTTGCTTTTGTGCTTTGCGCATCCACCTCTTCCGGGAGCACAAATTGCCTGTAAAAGCTTGCGGAAGAGCCGGAGTAGGAATTTCTCCCCCCTTCCTGCCCGATTTTTTCATTTTTCGAGCCGGCGCGAATTCTTAGGGCGTGCGGATGCACCTCTATTTCAAAATCCTCTTTTTTGAAGCCTTCAATTCCGCTCACTATTGCGGTGTATTTGGCTTTTTCGTTTTTTAGCTCTACTTGCGGCATCTGAAGAGATGGCATGGATGTGGGAAACATGAATTGCGGCTGCCGTATGGACATTGGAAAAAAACTCTCAAAAAGCCTGTTCATGCTTTTTTGCATCTGCTCCATTTCCTCAAACGGGTCGCTTATTGCAGGGCGCATAAGCGCCTTCTTCTCTTTCTTTTTTTTGCTCATTTTTTCTCACCCCTTATTTTTTCTTGAAATCCGCGTCAATGGGCTCGTCTTTTCCCCCAGAGCCACCGCTGCCTTCATTTTTTCCCGCGCCTCCTCCACCTTGTGCGCCGAAGCCGGAATTTCCCTGTTCCCCGGAGCCCGCGTTTTCGCCGCCCGAGCCGGGAGAGCCCCCTTGCTGCTTGTATAATTTCTCGCCTATTTTTTGCAGGTGGGAGTTGAGCTCCTCAAGCGCCGATTTTACTTTTTGCGCGTCTGCCGGCTTTTTGCCAAGCTCTTCTTTTAGGGCTTTTAATTTTTCTTCAATATCTGTTTTTAGCTCAGGCACCTTGTCCCCGTGCTCTTTTAGGGTTTTTTCTGCCAGATACACCGTAGCCTCCGCCTCATTGAGTATTTGCGCCTCTTCCGCCCTTTTCTTGTCCTCTTCTGCAAATTTTTGCGCGTCTTTCATTTTTTGCTCTATTTCCTCGCTTGGCATTTTGTTTGGCGCGCTTATCTGGATTTTTTGCTCTTTGTTGGTTCCTTTGTCTTTTGCAGAAACGTTTATGATTCCGTTTGCGTCAATGTCAAAGGTTACTTCTATTTGCGGCATTCCCCTCGGCGCGGGCGCTATTCCTACAAGCGAGAAGCGCCCAAGCTCCACATTGTCTGCTGCCATAGAGCGCTCGCCCTGCAGCACCTTAATGTCGACTGAGGGCTGGTTGTCTGATGCTGTTGAAAATATCTGGGATTTTTTCGTGGGAATTGTTGTGTTGCGCTCAATAAGTTTTGTGAATACGCCTCCAAGCGTCTCGATTCCCAAGGAAAGGGGGGTGACATCAAGCAAAAGCACGTCTTTTACCTCCCCTGCCAGCACGCCCCCCTGAATTGCTGCGCCGTATGCAACGCATTCCATCGGGTCTACTCCATACTCGACTTTCTTTCCCACAAGCCCTTCAACAAATTTTTGCACTATAGGCATTCTTGTCGGGCCGCCTACCATAATTATTTTGTCTATGTTGTCGGCAGTCAGCTTTGCGTCCTTTAGCGAGTTTGTAATGGGCGCTTTGCAGCGCTGTATAATGGGATCCACTATTTCCTCAAGCTTTGCGCGGGTAAGCTTGTGGGCAAAATGCTTCGGGCCCTCCTTTGTTGCCGTAAGGTAAGGCAGATTAATTTCAGAATCAAGGGTTGTGGAAAGCTCTATTTTTGCCTTTTCCGCCGCCTCGCGCATTCTTTGCATTGCCATGTGGTCCTCTTGTATGTTTATTCCGCTCTCGCGCAGAAAAACTCCCACCAAATAATCCACAAGCGCGTTGTCCATGTCGGTTCCGCCAAGCTGGGTGTCTCCAGAGGTGGATTTTACCTCGAATACGCCCCCGCCAAAATCCATTATTGTGACATCCAGAGTTCCGCCCCCCAAATCAAAGACAAGGATTTTTTGCTCCTGTCCCGCCTTGTCAAGCCCGTAAGAGAGTGATGCCGCGGTAGGCTCGTTTATTATTCTCTCAACTTTTAGCCCCGCAATTTCACCCGCATCCTTTGTTGCCTGCCTTTGGTTGTCGTTAAAATATGCGGGCACGGTAATTACCGCGCGCTCTACTTTTGAGCCAAGGAAAGCCTCCGCATCCTTTTTTATTTTTGAGAGCACCATTGCGGATAATTCCTGCGGGGAATATTCTTTTCCCCCCAGCTTGTATTTGTAGGAGGTGCCCATTTTTCTTTTAAAGGCAGTCATGGTGTTTTGCGAATTTGAAACTGCCTGGCGCCTTGCAGGCTCACCTACCAGCCTTTGCCCGTCTTTTGTGATTGCAACAACGGATGGAAATGATTTTCCATAAAGGCTTGCGCCTTCTGCCGAGGGTATAAGCACAGGCCTTCCGCCCTCCAACACCGCTGCCGCCGAATTGCTTGTTCCCAAATCGATACCTATTATTTTTGACATAATTCACACCTCTAAATATTATTTTTTATTTTCTTTTTTCATTTATTTTTTCTCTTCTTTTGTATTTTCTTTAATGCTTTTTTCCCTGCTTTCAACTTTTGCTTTTTCAGCAGTTTCTTTCTCTTTTTCTTCTTTCTCTCCCTTTTCACCAGCTTTTTCCATCTTTCCGGCATATACGCTTACCTGCGCCGGGCGCAAGAGATATTCGCCTACCATATACCCTTTTCGCAAAACCTGGGCTATTTTTCCCTCATCCCCCCCGGGAACCTGCAAAATGGCATCATGCTTGTGGGGATCGGCAGCGCCTTCGCATTTTATCTCCCTCACGGAAAATGACGAGAGTATTTGGGCGAGCTTTTTGGAAAGCAAGTCAAATCCTTCCTGCGCGGCCGCATCTTTTGAATTTTTTATATGCGATAGCGCGGAATCAAATTCATCGCTTAAGGTGAGAAGCTGCAGCAATACCCGCGCCTGCCCCTCCTCTTTTGCAAGCAATTTTTCCTTTTCAACGCGCTTTTTGTAATTGTCAAATTCTGCCGCCAGGCGCTTTAAGTCGTGTATGTACTGGTTAAGCTGCTCCTGCGCCGCCTGCAGGTCATTTTTTGAATTGCCGGATATTTTGCCTTCTGCGCAAGGCTCTGTTTTTACTTTTGCCTTGCCGGATGTTTTTTCTTCTGCATCGCGCTCTTTCTTTTCATTAGTGTGGGAATCGTTTTTTTGCATATTCAAACCCCTTTATTTTTTCTTTTTCTTTTTGGCGGCTTTTTTGACTTGCTCCTCTTCCTCTATGGGGACTATTCTCCCCTTCCTCGCTTGCGGCTGCGCGGTTGCAAGGTATGAGTTGTCCAGCTTTTGGGCAAGCAGCTGCGCCTCGTTTAGGGTTTGCTCCATCTCAAGGCGCATCTTTCTTACCACGTCGCATAAGCCGGATTGCACGAGGCGGTATTTTCTCTCCTCCTTTTCCACTATTCCCGCGCGCTCAAGGCGGCGAAGGTGGTGTATCACCGTTACCCTGTTTATGTGCGCCCGCGACGCAAGCTCGCTTGAGCCTACCGGCCCGCGCGCGCCCTCATCCAGCATTGCGCGCAGCACCGAAGTTACGGTGTTGTCCAAATCCCTTTGCGAGACAAGCTGCATAGAACGGCAGAAGCGCTCTATTTCATCATCCCCCCTTACCCTTAATATGAGGCGGGGGCGCACTAGTGTTAATATCATATTTACATTTATGCATGGAGAGAATATATAAATGTATATACCATATCTACAAATTATTTAAAAGCCCTTTGGCTCTTTTGGCTTCTTTGCGCCCTGCACAAGAAAATACACCGCGCGCAAGATGGACTGCAGGATATAGCTGGTTGCCGCCCTGAAACGAAGAAGAATATAAAGAAATACCAGCCCCATGAGAAGCTCTATGAGTATTACTATAAGCTCTATTTTTTTCTCATTTTCCATTTTCATGGCTACTTCGGGAGGGAGGCTTTTTTGCGCAACTACGGGAGAATCTATCTGCACAACTTCTTTATTTTTGAGAAGCTGTATCTTCAGGGAGACATACTCGTAAGGGCTTGAGGCGATGATATCAAAGTTTGTGTCATCAAGCACGCAGAAAAGGCGGTAAAAGGCTATCTTGCTCTCGTTAAACGACTGGTTTTGCTCTAAAGTAAGTGCAAGCGTCTGGTTAAAATCTTCGGTGCGGGCAACAACCTGCTTGATGACTCCCTGGCGGGGGTCGGTTATATTGACTTCCACCCTATAGCAGGATTCCCCGAGGTGAATTATGGATGGCTCGTGTATTTTTAGCACAGAATCCGATATTATCCTGCCTGGCGCTTCTTTTGAGAGGTTTATTTCCTTCTCATAGGTGTGGTTGTATAATTCCCAGCTTAGCACAAGGTCGCTATAAGGTATTTCAAAAATTCTCAAAAATCCGCGCGAATCTGAAAAGTAAGTCGCATTTATTCCCCTTGTTTGCAATGTAAACGGAATTGAGGAGAGCGCCTTGTTGTGGGGGTCAAGCATCTGCACGGTCCAATTGTATGTTTTGTTTATATCAAGGGGGACCTGCCCGCTTGTGGGAAAGGTTAGGGGCAAAACGGATGCTTCCCCCTGCCCCCGGCTTAAGTTGAAAAATTGCATTATTCCCTGGCGCTGGGCAATCCCGAAAACCGGCAGCCCTTCCGGAAACCTAAATTGCGCCAGCCCGTTTGCGTTTGTTTTTCTTATTGTAAATGCCGGGCTTAGGGTTCTTACGTTTACTCCTGAGAGGGGGGCTCCGCCCTCTCCGCTTATGAGAATTCGGTATGTGTTAAAATTATAAGGGATTGTAAAGTTTGCCTGCACCTCCCTTTTTCCCCCTAATGGAACCCTTAGCCGCTGTGAGGTGGGAGAATAGAAAGGGGTGTAAGCCCAGATATAAACATAATTTGAAATTGTCTCGTTTTCTCCGAAATAGAGAGTTTTGCCCATCTGCCCCCCCACATCTGTGAAGCCGGTGAAGGTTCTCTCGCTTATGTTGCCATCTTCCATTATTTGGTAATCCACGAGTATTACGGCATCGGGCACCACATGCCCCTGCGCGTCATAGACAGACACGTAAATGTCTAAAGGCGCCTCTGCCGCAAATGCCGCTGGCGCAAGCAATAATGCCAAAAAAACGCACATTGCCTGCATGGGATATTTTTTCATTGCAAATAGAAAAAGGAGAAGAGGTTTAAAAATCATATTCGCCGAAAAATCATGCAACATATTTGGGATTTCCTGCATTTTCGGCGAATTCTCGCCAAGCTTTCGGAGAAATGCAGTATATTGCTTGGCGATAAAATGGAGAGGTAAGACAGAAGAAAACTGGTGCTAGAAAAGTTTTTTGATAAAAGAATAATGAGCACATGCGGCGAGCGGGCAACCGGGAGCCGCGTGCGCGAAAGCTATGGTTATATACAGGGGTTTAGAAAGGGGCGAACTTGTTAAAAATATGTTGCCCCTTCTAACGGGCCCGGAGAGATTTGAACTCTCGGCCTTTGTCTTGCTCCTAAAAGTTTTCTTTTCCATGAAAGCTTTTCTTTTTTGAAAAGAAAAGGTTTCTTAGGAGGACATCGCTCTATCCAAGCTGAGCTACGGGCCCACGCACGCTCCATGAGCTAAAGCCCCGCCGCCCCGTCTGCTTTAGGCGGGCGCCGGGGTTCGCTGGCATTCGCTTTGCACGCCTGCCAAAACAGGCGGCGCCCGCGAACTCATGGGGCGTGTAAAATATATGCCTCTATTTGTTTTTAAAAGAGAAGGTGCTAAAAATATTTATGGAAAAAAAGGCGCACATGGCAGAGGAAAAAAAGCCTGTTTGCAAAAAAGGGTGGGAAAACGCATATGGCTGGCATTTGTATATAATTGCAATGCTTCTCTTTAACGCAATAGTTATTGCGCCCGCAATTCTTCTCTCTGCAGGGCATGGGGAAATTGCGCATCCGATGTATGAGGCGCTTCATGCAACATGCCATCAGCTTGACTCGCGCTCTTTATGCTATTTTCCGGATTCCGGGCAAATTATAGGGAATTGCGTGGCTGAAGAGAAAGGGCTTGTGCTGCAAAGAAGCGAGCAAATTGCCTCTGCCGGCGGGGCTGTGGGGTATAAATTGGGAGTTTGCTCGCGCGATATTGCAATTTACTTATTTATGCTTCTAGGCGCGCTTTTCTGGCCATTTTATGCAAAAGGAAAAGAGGCAGGTGGATTGTGGCCAAAGCCGATATGGCTTTTGCTTGCAATGGCGCCTATTGCAATTGACGGAGGCACCCAATTCATAGGATTGCGCGAGAGCAGCAATTTGCTTCGTGAAATTACAGGCGCAATAATAGGATTTGCAATGCCGTTTTACCTTATTCCTTTAATGAACCAGCTCCTAAATCCGCTTATCGGGGATATTTTGCGCAAAATAAGAAAATAAGTGAAAATATTAATTTTAGGCAGGATGAGTTTTTATGCAAACTAAAGAATTAACAGAAATTTTAGAGAAGGCGGTGGCGCGCTCTGCAGAAAATGAAAAAGAGGTTGCAATCGCATTTTCAGGCGGGCTGGATTCTGCCACCATTGCAAAAATAGGGATGCAAAAATTTGGCGCTAAATTAATTGCCATGGGAGTTGAGGGAAGCCATGATTTGGCCGCGGCGCGCGAGGCGGCGGATGAGCTTGGGCTGCCGCTTTATGAAGTTGTGCTGGATGAGAGGAAAATATTGCAGGATTATGAGGTTTGCTATAAAATGATGCCAGGCACGCTTACAGACGTGGAATTAATGGTTGGCGCTTATGAGTGCTGCAAAAAGGCGCAGGAATTGGGATGCAAAATAATATTATTCGGCTCCGGCGCCGAGGAAAATTTTATTGGCTACCAGAAATATTACAACAGGTTTTCAAAAGGGGAGGATTTGCAAAAAATATTAAATAAAGAGATAGAGACGCTTCCCTCCCGTGATTTGAAGAGGACATGCGCTATTGCTGGGCATTTTGGCATAAAGGCGGCTTTTCCTTTTATGGATAAAGAATTAGTGAAGGAAGTTGCATCGGTGCCTGTTGAGAAGAGGATGGGCACGGTTGAGATGAAAAAGCCGCTTTTGAGAAAAATTGCCAAATCTCTTGGCGTGCCGAAATGCGCCTATGAGCGGCCGAAAAAAGCAATGCAATATGGCAGTGATATCCACAGGATTTTATTGAGGCACGCAAAGGCGAAAAACATAGAATTTTGGGATGCGCGGGCGCCTTTTGTTTATGAGTGATTTATTTCACATGCTTCTTGTGCTCTTCATCTGTTATTATGGTAAGCTCGTTTTTTTCCTTTAGCACCCAGATTCCCAATTTTTTCAAGCCGAAGGCGTTTTTTCCCTCATGCTTTTCAAATTCGGGCGCCAGCATCTTGATTAGCATTCCCGCCTCTTCCTCATTAAGTATTTTGTGGGCGTCTTTTGAGAGGGAGACGGCATAAATTGTTTTTTCCTCATTTTCTGCCATAATATAAGTTGGCGTTGGAGAGTATAAAAAGCAGGCATATAAAAAATTAGAATTTTGATTTAAAAAAGAAAAAAAAGGTTTTGGTTGGTGGTGTGCTATAAATTTTGGATTTCTTAACAGCATCCCGGACCCATATTTTTCACCTCCAAATCTTAACTACAAATAAAAAAGTAATTTTCGCGTTTAATAAGGATTTGCCCAAATGTTGCCGAAATTGCGCCAAAGTTTTATGAAAAATCAAAGAAACAGGGAGAAAAATAGGAAATTGAAAAAAGACAAAGGGATGGAAAATAAAGAAAGCTTGGAAAAATAAAAAAGGGAAAATCCCCTTAATCCAAAAAGTCATTCGGGGTTGGCGGGTCCGGCTTGTCGCCCTTTCTCTCGCGAATCTGGCGCACCACTTTTGCCAAAAATTCTTTGGGCAGATTCTCGTATCCCTCGTATTCCTGATACGGAATTCCCCTCCCCTGAGTTGCTGAGCGCAAGTCGTTTGTAAAGCCGAATAATTCGGATACCGCTATTTTTGCAACAAGCGTCGCCTGCTCCCCTTCCTGCTGCATGTCGAGCATATGCCCGCGCCTTCCCTGCACAAGGTTGATTACATTGCTCATATAATCCTGCGGCACAAGAATAGTCAATTTTTGCTTTGGCTCCTGCAATGTTACCCCTGCAATAAGCATTCCCGCATATATTGGGCGCTTGGTGGCAGGGATTATCTGCGCAGGGCCACGGTGCACAGGGTCCTCGTGGATGGTGGCATCCATTATGCGCACCTTTGTGCCCACAACTTTCTCTTTTGCAAGCGGGCCCTTATCCATTGCCTCTTCAAAGCCTTGTATCACAAGCTCCATAATCTCGTTAAGATACTGGATACCTCGCGTGTCGTTGATAAGCATGTTGTGGTTGTGAATTGTTATCACAGATTTTGCCTGGTCGCGGGCCATTCCCAGCTCCACAAGCTTTTCCACAAGCACTTTTCCCTTTGGCTTTCCGTCAGGAATGTCTCCTTTTATCATTGCGTCAAATACAGCCGGCTCTATGGGCTCGACAATGAATTTTAGCTTTGTGTGCTTGTTTGGGGATTTGCCTTCAACAGGCTTGTCTATTTTGCCTGTAAGCATCTCGCGGTAAACCACAATAGGCTGGGAGGTTGTGATGGCAATTCCTTTCTCTTTTGAAATCTTGTATTCTATGATTTCAAGGTGCAGCTCCCCCATTCCGGAAATTAAGTGCTCGCCTGTTTCCTGGTTTAATTCTACTTTGAGCGTTTGGTCCTCTTTTGTAAGGCCTCGCAGGGCTGCGATAAGCTTTGCCAGATCCTTGGATTCTTTTGCCTCTATTGATTTTGTGACAACGGGCTCTGAGTAGTGCTTTATTTGCTCGAATGGCTCTATTTGCCCGGTGGAAACGGTTTCGCCGACATACACGTCGCGCAATCCCACTATGCCCACTATGTTGCCTGCAATTACATTATCAACCATGACACGGTCAGGGCCCATGTAAATGGCTACCTGCTGGACTTTTTCTTCCCTGAATTTTGATGCCAGATAAAGCATGTCTCCTTTTCTTACTTTTCCTGAGAAAAGGCGCACTATTGCAACCTCTCCCGCATGAGGGTCTGATACCACTCCGATGCACACGCCGATTGTTTTTCCATCAGAGCTGCATGCAAGAAGCGCTTTGCCGTCAACTGATTCAGGGTCCCCTTTCCAAATTGTGGGGATACGGTATTGCTGCGCAAAGTCTGGGGCAGGGTGGTGCTTTATCATCATCTCAAGCAGCACCTCATCAAGCGGGGCTTTTTCCACAAGCATATCCACTTTTCCCGACTGGCACATCTCTATTATATCTGCGAATTTTATTCCAAACCTCTGCATTGCAACAATTGACATTGCCCATTTCTGAAATGCCGAGCCGAATGCGATGTTTCCTTTTGTTACGTCTATTCTCCACTCATCCCCGTATCCGGTTGGCGCATATTGCTCTATTAATTTGTTTATGTGGTTGAGAATTTTTATCAGGCGCGCCTGCATCTGCTCTGCTGTCAATTTAAGCTCGTTTATGAGGCGGTCTACCTTATTTATGAAAATACAGGGCTTTGCCTTTTCTTTTAGCGCCTGGCGCAACACAGTCTCTGTTTGCGGCATTACTCCCTCAACTGCATCCACCACCAATACGACACCGTCGACGGCTCGCATGGCGCGCGTTACATGCCCCCCAAAGTCCACGTGCCCCGGAGTGTCAATCAAATTGATAAGATAGTCGTCTCCCCTTACATGAAACGCCAGTGAGATGTTGGCTGATTTTATTGTAATTCCCCTTGCCTGCTCCTGCTCGTCAAAGTCCATCATCCTCTGCTCGCCTGCGGTTTTCTTTGAGATAAGCCCTGCTCTTGCAATTAATGAGTCCGTGAGAGTAGTTTTTCCGTGGTCTACGTGGGCGCAAATGGCGACGTTTCGCACATTTTTGAGATTGCCCATCATTTTCTGCACTTCGTCCACTACATATTCTTTTCTGACCATAAAATAAAACCTCTAATAAATTAATCTGCCAACCTAAAGTTTTAACCTGAAGATATTTAGCAGTTGTTAGAATGAGATGTGCGAATTATATTTATATAAGTATTGGAGGGATTGCTTTTGCCTAAAAAAACATAAAAACCACCCATTAAGCCAGTTATTGTGCCTGCGCCCCCAAATTAAGCCCGGTTTTTCTCCCTTAAGCTGATTTTTACAGTAAAAAGAGTTAGTTTGCTTTATTAATAACAGGCAAATAATTTGCATATGAAAAAAGTTGAGCTTATTATTATGAGGCATGCTCGCGCAAGCGGGAATCGGATGCATATAATGAGCGGAAGCAGAAGGGATATTTCCCTCACCTCTTTTGGAAGGGCGCAGGCGCGCGCTGCCGCTAAAAAATGGAAAGAGGCGCCTGATGTAATTATTACAAGCCCTATGAAAAGGGCGAAGCAGACGGCATATTATTTTGAGAAAAAATTTAAGAAAAAAGCACATATTATGGATTTATTAAAAGAGCATGACTTGGGGGAGTGGACGGGAAAAAGCGCCCTAAAATTAAAGCATGAGTTTCCAAAATATTTTTTTGATTATGAAGATGGGGGAAAATCCCACTTTTTAATAAAAGTGCCTGGCGGGGAGAGCTGGGAAGATATTAAGAAACGCTCAAAAAAGGCGTTGCGCGAGATAAAGAAAAAATATGCCGGAAAAAAAGTGCTTGCATTCTCCCATGGAATATTCACCATTGCCTGCGTTGCAAACGTGGCGGGCATAAAGCCGCCTCGGCTTTGGAATTATAGGCTTAAAAACACGCAATGGGTGAAATTTGTATTATAAGAAAAGGCGTTGGTGGCAGAAAGGATTTACCTGTCTGAAACTTTTTTAATAAAATCAAGCTGAGTTTGCGCCTTTTGGAGGCGCTCCGAGTATCGTGCATCCCCGTCTAAGCAGCAATTGAAGTTGTTAATAGTGTTTGAGAACTTAAATTCTATACCCCTTGCCAGGTCTGAAGCGTCCAAAACAAGGTTTGCAGTTAATCCCTCAAGAAGTTTTGCAGAAAGAAAGCAAATGTCCAGAACCGTGCTATAGCAGTCGCATGCGTATTTCCATTCGGGCTTGTTTTTATTTATGATAAACATTTCAGAGTCATTTGGATCAACTTCCTGAGTGAAGCAGTAGAGGTTTAATGCGCTTGCACCAAAATCGTTTGCCAGCCGGAAAATAATATTTGAGGCATGCATTCTGGATTCTGTTTTTTTCTTCAGCTTTTTGCCATATGGCAGCATATCGACCTTTGGGTAAAGGTTGCAAAATTTTGAGATTGCCCAGATATATTTTTGCGCCTTATGCGGGTTTTTCAGCTCTTTGGGAGTTGAGCAGTGCTTTCTTGCCTTGTTGGCAAAAAAACTGAGGGCATGGCTTTCCATCATGTGTTTTATTATGAATAAGCATGAATAAAAAGATAGCGCATATGCAAAAGCCGCAGAATGCTTTCTTGCAAAGAAATTTCCGAATGCAGGTTATTGTTTAAAAATGCAGAGAGAGTGAAATTTGCATTGTAAATAAGGGGAAAAGGGATTGGGGTGGAAAAAATGAAAATAGTTTTTTATGAGGCGGATTTTTGGAAAGGGGTTTATTCGCACAAGCAGGTGGAAAGAAAGCTCAACGGGCACAAGGTAAAATTTGTAAGCGGATGCGTGAGCCCTGAAAATATTTCTGAGGCAAAAGATGCGGATGCTGTGTGCTTATTTGTTTTCTCAAAAATAGGGAAAAAGGAATTAAAGATTTGGAAAAAATGCAAAGTGATAGGCACCATGAGCACCGGCTATAACCACATTAATTTGAGGGAATGCAAAAAAAGGAAAATTTCCATCTGCAATGTGCCCACCTACGGCTCCACCACGGTTGCAGAATATACTATTGCAATGATGCTTGCGCTATCGCGCAAAATCGTGCAGGCATATGACAAGGCAAGGGAAGGAAAATTTGACTTGCACGGATTGCGCGGGGTTGATGTGGAAGGCAAAACGCTTGGAATTGTTGGCTTTGGCAAAATCGGGCAAAATGTTGCAACAAGGGCTTCTGCGTTTGGGATGAAAATACTTGCATATGACCCTTATACAGACATGCAGTGCATGGGAGAGAGAGGATGCATAAAGGCGAAAATGGATGAGCTTTTGAGAAAGTCGGATTTTATTTCTTTGCACACGCCTTTGCTTGAGAGCACATGCCACATAATAGACAGGGCGGCAATAAAGAAAATGAAAAAAGGCGTGATGATAATAAACACCGCCCGCGGGGAATTAATTGACACCGCGGCGCTTGTTGACGGGCTGAATTCGGGAAAAATTGCAGGTGTTGCCATAGATGTGATAGAGGAGGAGAATGTCCTCAAAAATGAGAGAAAACTCTTTTCAGAGCATGTTGATGACGGCAAGGCAAACATGAAAACGGTTGTCGCAAACCACATATTAATAGATATGGAAAATGCGATTGTAACATCGCACAATGCGTTTAATTCCAAAGAGGCGGTTGCACGCATTGTAAATGCCACCATTGAGAATGTGAAAAGCTTTGCAAAGAAAAAGCCCTCAAACGTTGTCGGGGAGAAGAAGGGGAAAAAGTAGAATTTTCCATTCCCCCACGGAAGAAGCCGAAGCAATGCTTTATATAATCTAATGGTTAAAAGTAATAATGCGTGGGAGTAAATATTGATGGGTTAACTAAAGGTTTGTAAAAATGAAATTTGAAAATAAAACTCTGCAAAACGAGGGGCTGCAAAAAGATTTGGCGGACGCCCAGCCAACGGCTTCCGGAAGAGGTAAAAAAACTTCTGAGAAATGCCTTGCAGATTTCAAGAGCGGGAACAGCTTTACAAAGAATTATGCAAGCAGGGCGCTTGTGAAGTATATTAGCGAATATTCTGATGAGATTTTGGCGGCTGTTGAAGAAATTGAAAAAAGAAAGCCGGCCCCCGGAAAAAGGAATAACCCCCGGGCTGCCAAGTTTCTACGCAATGAAATAGAATTGTATAGAGAGGCGCTTAAGGCAGGGAAGAATTTGGAGAGATGGAAGGTTCCCAAGCCAAAGGAAAAAAAGAAAACGCCGAAGCCGGTGAGCGAAGTATGCCGGAGAATGAATGAGATAATGCGCGATATTGAAGGAAAAAAGAATATTGAGTTAGAGCTTGAGGGAGTCAGAAAAAAAGTTTCTGAGAGGTATTACCATACGCTTGCAATGAATGCGCAGGAGAGGTGCGCGGATGCACAGAGGGCAAAACGCCTTGTAAAGGAAACCGTGGGCGATTATGTTTTTCTTTTGCTAAGCAGCAAAGCCGCGCACAGGCGGCAGGCAAAAGAGTATATATGCAACCATTTGGAAGGAAATGCGGATGTTGTTTTCAAGCGTATTAATGAAATAGAGCCCCATATTCAGGCAAAGAAATACATGCATGTCAGGAAAGCGATGGAGGAGATAAGGCAAAAGCTTCCTGCAAATTACCGCATAAAAACATGGGATATTGGCTATGGAAACAAGTCTGCTGAGAGAAACCGCATTGAGGCGCCTGTAAAAACAATGGTATATATTGACAGCCATGAATGGGAAATCCCACGCCTTGAGAGAATGGCGTCGAGTGTGGGCACATGCACAATAAACCTTGCAAAAGTGTTTCCGTCCGGAGAAGGAAGCCCGTGCCTGCATGATTTGATTTATCCTGTTCTGAATGGCTCGCGACCGGCGATTGTTCTGCTTGATGGCATTGACAGGATTTCGGGATATTTTGGAAAAGAGAAAAAAGAGGTTCAGATGGAGCTTGCAAAAATTCTCTCCGGAAATGAAATAAACTTCCTGAGAGTTGATGAGAGAACGGGAGAAATAAGAGCCTACGAATATAACGCCAAAGGCGCTATTTTTATGGCAAACGGAAAATTCCCGATGCTGGAATACATAATAAACGCGCGGCTGTTTGCACAGGACCTGCCCTCCGACATGAAGAGATTTATTTCAGGAGAAATTGAGCCAAAGGCATACCTTCTTGCGCCGAGGGAGAAACTTCTTCATCAGGTTTGCAGGGACGATTTGGAAAAATACGGGATGGCTAAAAAACTTCTCTCGCAGATATCAGATGTTGCGCGCCTGCCTTCGGAAAAAGAGCAGGATTTGCTTTCAGTTGAATTTATGGCAAGGGCTAGAAGGCAGTCGTTGCAGGGCGGGCAAAAGCCGGCTTCAAAAATCCTCATTCGCAAATAAAGCCATTATTTTATAAACTTTAAAACTGATTAATATCGGTTAATGGCTAGGCAAATTTTAAACAAATTTTATTCCCATGGCGAGGGAAACGGCTCTTTGAAAGTGAAAAAGCATAATCCCTACAAGCATAATAAGTATAATCACCTGAATGGGAAAAATGGCGATTCCGGAGAGGAAATTCGCAAAAAGCGGCCCTTAGTGGAAGCAAACGCGCAAAAGCAGGCGGAAAAGATTGCTTACAGGCTTGAGTGGTACGGAGAAAAGATAAAGGTTTTTGCAAATGGGAATATTATAGGACGGGGTGAAAATTTTGATGATATTAAGAAAATAATGAGAATGCTTGTTGAGATGGGGTTTTCAAATGCCGCGCTTTTGGCTATGGAAGCCAGCATCAAGAGAGAAACCACATGCACAATGGTGGGGCAAAGCTATAATGCCGCGCTTTTGGCTATGGAAGCCAGCATCAAGAGAGAAACCGCATATGCAACAGTGGGGCAAAGCTATTCTCGCCTTATTTCCGGGATTTGCTCTCTTGCCTGCGAGAAAATCTCTGCAGGAAAATACGATGAAGCAAAAAAGGCGCTTGAAATTGTTTTTAATGCTGTTGAGAAAACATTTCGTGAGAATGGGAATAAGTTTTCTTTTTTAAGCAATATTGAACCGCAGCAGTTTTACCAGAGTGCGTGGATGCACACCGGGGAAGTTGCGCGAAAATTTGCAGAGCACGGGCAGGTTGAGCATAGCGCAAAAGCATTTGCGCAGCTGGGCGTTTGCGGATGGGGAAGAAGTGTGTACCTTGGAGAGAGCGCGGCAAGCCTTTGGCTTGGCGGAAAAATACCTGAGGCGAATGAGTTTTTGCAGATGGTTTTTGCAGAAGAAGATAATATTTTGAAGAAAAATAAGGGAACACGCGGTGTTGAGGGGGAGGAAGGGCGCGCGCAACGCCGCCAAGGGATTAAGAAATACCTGGGCAGAATAGTGGATAGCGGGGAGTCGGCATGGGGGCTTTTTGAAATACTTGAAAAGCCGCAATACGAGGCAGGAGAAGTTGATATCGGAGAGATTGAGATTGCCGCCAAATATTTTTATGGCAGAATGAAAGATGATGATGTTTATTACCACAATTTACTCAGCCACCTGCGGGATATTGCCCTTCTTGTGCCAGTTGAGCAGTTGCTTTCCATTGAGAAAAAGGTTTTTGGAAAAGGCAGCATAGAATTTATGCTAATGTGCGAGGCAAGGGCGTCGCTTGGGGACAAAAACGACAAGAAAAATTACCAGAAATACCTTGAGGCGCAAAGAATCGTGCCCCTTGAGAAAATTTTTCCCAATATGAGGGATTTTTCATTTGTAGGGAAAATCGAGCGGGTGCTTGGCAGCGCGCAAGAAGTGGATGTAAAGCATACCGGCAGATATAACAGAAAAGAATATATTGAGAAGAAAAACGTGATGAACGTGCAGGTCGGGCCGGAAATAAGAGTAGCCCTCTGGAGCTCAAAGAAGCTGCCCCACCCCATTTCCCTTTCACACATGCCGTTTTATGCCCAGGGCGCCATCGCGTATGAGCAGAATGGAAAGCTTGAGATTGTTGTCGGCAAATATAACGGCTCTTTTTCAGTTTGCGGAGATAAGTACTAATTATTAATTCTGCCCTGCGTTTAATTTAGGAATGCCCTCGTAGCTCAGCGGTAGAGCGTCTGTTTCGTAGAGCCTTTTTCGGCGGAGCCGAAAAACCCTCGGGAAACTGCCAAACATTGGCAATGCCCGTTAAGGGAGAGGTTCGAAACAACAGAAAGTCGTGGGTTCAAATCCCATCGGGGGCTAGAAATTTAGAAGGGTTCAAATGGTCAAACTCTTAGAAGAGTTTGAGCCGCGGCAGCTTTGGGCTGCCTGCGCCCGTCGGGGGCTTATAGGGAGTTCAAATGGTCAAAATGAGAAGCATTTTGAGCCGCGCTTTTTGCACATGCAAAAAGGTGCACCATTTTCGGGTCGCCGAAAATGATTGTGCCACAGCACGAAGTGCTGGGCGCACTCCCGGGGGGCTTGCCGCTATAATTCTTATTTTTGAAAACTTTTTAGTTATTTTTTATAATTTAAGTTTAGTTGTGTGCCAAATTCACGTCTTTTGCCGTTGTTTAAACATGAAGCTTATAAATAAAGACGAAGTATAATGCTTGGAAAAAAGCGACCTGTTAGTTGGGAAAATGGTTGAATACTATTACATGATTGTCTGGGCTCCGGGAGGAGTTTACTATAACCCTTACAAGCAAAGATACAACAAGGCGACTGCAGGCATTAGCGGCAAAAAAGCAAGAGGCAACAGAAGAAGAACAAGAATATCAGATAAATATACGCAAGCAATTGCCCGCCTTCCGCCTCTTTTTGAGAGAAGGGAAGAATATGAAGGATATGGAAAAGATGTTAGCAAAATTCTTGATAAGCGCGTTTTTGAATATGCCGGAAAAGACGTAGAGTATAGCACACAGATGGGCGCAAGGGATTTCCCTACAGTAGAATGCTGGAATAAAACGATTTGCTCTTTGCCGGCTTTTGAGAGTGCGAGAGGAATTATTGAAGTTAATAAGGATTCTTTTGTGAAAATAATTGACAATATGCAAAATTCAGGCAATGCTCAAAAAGCCCATTCTGCTAATCTGCCTTCTTTTGCTTTTGGGGAGAGAGGCACAAAAATAGATGTGCCGCCGCTTCCGCCCGTTAAAAGAGAAAACGCGGCTGGAAAGAGGGCGGATGAAATTTCTTTTGCGCAAGAAAAGAGCTTGCCTGCAAAAGATAAGATTATTCTTGCGCCTGGGAAAAATAAGGAAAAGATGCCTGCAAAAAATGAGAGGAAAACAGCTTATGAAGCCCCGAAGGAATTGAAGGGTGCGGCCGCATATATTATGCCCCCGCCAAAATTGCCTGGCTTGAAAAAAGATATTTCGCGTTTGCCTGTGCGCGAAGTGGGTGAAATCCCGCAAAAGAGAGAGGGTGCGAAAATGAGGGATGCGCCCGAAAAAAAGGAGAGGCAGAAAACTTTCGGAAACATAAAAACCGGGGAAAAAGCAAAGAATGCGAAACCAGAAAAAAAGTTAAAAAGCGGGGAGAAAAATTCCAAGGGGCAAAAAACGTTGAATTTTGAGAACGTGCGCGCATGCGAGAAAAGCGCGATGGAGGCGCTCTCAAAGGCGCTTAAAATATCAAAAGAGAGCGCGAAAAAGCTTGCCTCGGAAAACCTTTATCTCAAAGACGGAAGCATTGCAGAATTTGTTAAAAAAACTGAGAGAAGGGAGAGGAAGAAAATACAAAAGGCGCTTGCAAACAAGAAGGCAAGAAAGCTTATACTTTTGTGCGCCCTTGTCTCGGTGCAGGCAGGGCTTCTTTACCCGTTTTTGAAGCCGTAAATGGCATGGCGATTATTTTTTCCTTGAGCCAAAATACGAGAGCTGGGATGCCATAAATTCAGCAACTTCGCAGGGCTCTATGCCGCTTATTTTCATTTTGCCTTTTCTGCCTCTATCAGAAGCGTTATAGCCCGAGTAGATGCTGTTAAGCGAATTTTGCAGGTTCTGTGTGCCAACTTCCCGCACTATTGAACCGGAAACATCTATAAAAAAATCATTTCCTCCCTGCGATATTAAAAGGGCTGCATGCCCCTCATTCCAGCCCTCTAATTTTAGCCTGAGAATTTGCATTTTCTCAAGCGGAATTGCAAGAAGGCAGTTGGCGGCGTTTGCCGCAAGGCATGCAAGCTCGTCGCAATCGGCTTGCGCCGGAGAGCTTCTTTTTTCAGACAAAAAAAGCCCCAGCGGCGCCCTGAATCTGCCCGTCTGCTTTGCATAGGTAAAAGGCGAAATCCCTTTTTTTGAATAAAGAGAATTGCACAGGTTTAACATGGTGCCTTCAAAATTTTCCCCGGAAACGGCGCTTCCGCCAAGCAAAACAAAAAAATCATCCGCAGATAAAGTGTTTGCATCATATACTGCCTGCCAGAGAATTTGCCTTGTTTTGAGGTTTTTTGGCTCCGGCTCAAAGCTTAATGAAGTAAAGCCGGCATTATTCATAAAGAGAGGGTCTGCCTTGTGCCCAAGAAGGGAGAGCACCATATTCTCGTTTCCCTTTGCCGCAGCTGCATTCAGCGGGAGCGGGCTTAATTGCGCGTTGTTGGGGTTAGCCCCCAAGTCAAGGATAAAATCCGCTGTTTCATCGTCCCCTATGCTTATTGCATAGCGCAGGGAATTTCCCCCGAATCCGTCAAGTGCGTCCAAGTCCTGCATGGAAATAAGGATTGCCTTTGCGATTTCACTGCTTTCCGGCGTGCCGGTTTTTATTTTTGCACCTATTGCATATTGCGAGGGGAGAAACCCTTGCGCATCCGGCTTGCAAAGCTCTGCTTCAAGCCCTATCAGCGCCTGCACCGCCTCAAGGGACTGGGTTTGTATCGCATATATAAGAGAAGTGTGCCCGGTTTTCGGGTCATAGTAATTAACGTCCGCCCCCAAGGACACGAGGCGGCTTATTTCTTTCGCGTCGTTTTCGCCTGCCGCATAAATAAGAGACATGCCAAGCTGCTCTTGTGAATTATTTTGCTGCGAATATTTTTGTGGCATCATACCTACTCCGACGGAATCAGGTTTCCGGTTATAAGGTGCGAAAACTTTGTTGCACCAAGCGCGTAATGCACATTATATCTTCCAAAGCCGTATATCCAGCTTGCATACCTTTCGCGTTCGCTGTTTCTTTTTGAAAATAATTCGCAGTCAAAATTTTCCCCCGGTGAGAAATTATCCCCCAGCATCTGCGGATATATGATATGCGCGCTTATAGTGCCTGCCCCTATCCGGTGCGTCAAATCCTCGCTTTCCACGTTTTCAAACATCATTAAATGGTTGAATTCAAGCTTAAAGCCCTCTCCCACAGGCACGATGTTTAGGGGGATAAGCTCTGCGCCCTGCAAATTCCCGCCTATGCTGGCGTGGTGGCGCACATCCTCAAAATAATAGGCTTTGCCCGAATTTGTTTGAGGGTCAATTTCAAGCACCAATTGAGCGGAAAATTTGCAGTTTACTTTTGGCCTTTTTGAGGAGAGGTAGGCGGTTTTTTCCCATGAGAAATCAATTCGCATCCGCCCCCCATCATCAAGATAGGGATTTGACGCCTTTGCGTTTTCCGGCACGTTTGCAAAAAATTTCCTTAGTTCGGGAATTAGCGCGCTTCCCTCAACTTCCAAAAAGGCGTCGTTTATTTGCATCTTGTTTGAGAGGCGGTATACGCTTTTGTAAAATGCTGCGTGGCGGTAATTTAGAAGAAGGCTGTTTTCATACCCTAACGCAAGAAATTCTTTTTTTCCTTTTGAATTTATTATCACATCATAAATTCTTTTTAGCTGGTTTTGCGCCAAATTTTCATCATTTATTTTTATTTGGATATATTTTTGCACACCCCCCTCTTTTCCTTTTATTGATGAGAGAGTATAGGTGCCTTCGGGATAATTTTCATTCCATTTGCCCGCCTCCCCCAGCGCAAGATAGGTGCCATCTCCGCTTGAGACAAGCTGGGCCGCGTATTCCTTCCCGTTTGAGCTGAAAGCCGCGCCCGTAGAGAATTTTCGCATGCGGCGGGCAAAGCCGGATATTTGCCCCGGAAGCTCAAGGCGCACCCCGTCAATCATGGCATCAAGCGTGTTTTGGGGAAGTATTATTGCGGCGCCGCAAACGTTTGGGGCGATTTTTATAAGCTCTTTGTATTGCGAATCAGATACATTGTTTGTTATTTCCCCGTAAATGGAATTAAGGCGCATGGCATCATATATGCCTTTTGTGAAGGTGGAACAAACCCAGATATCTCCGCTTCTTGAGAATTTCTTATCTTTTGTTTTTTCTATATATGAGAAAAAACGCTCGCCATAGATGCTTTGGTAGATGCTTTCCCGCCTTTTTGGCACAAGCCCTTCCTGCGGCAAAGCCTTGCTTGCCATAAGGTATGCAAGTTCGCTTTTTTTCTTTTGTTGAAATTTTTCAGGCATTTTATTCCCCTAATTCCGTGTTTGAGTAATCCGTATTGAAAAGCCCCGCCGGATTATGCGTTTTTTCCTGCTCTGAAATCCAGGGGGTTGAGCTTGTGCCTTCCTTTTTCTCAACTCCGGCTTGCGCTATTGCGCCTTTTTGCGCCCCTTTTTCAGGCAAGCTGTAATCAAAATTGCTTTTTGGAATAAGGTTGGCGGAAATGAGGTGAGTATCGCTTGCATATGAGGCACTTGCCTGCCCCACCCCGTATTGCTCGTTGTAGCGCCCTGAGCCGTAGATTAACTTGAGAAATCTTCCCCACTCCCCGTAGTTTTTGCCGAAGAAATCGTTTTTTCCGGCAAGCGAGCAGTTGCTTAAGCTAAAGCCGTTTTGCACCTGTTCTAATGGAATATAATGCGCGCGAATTGTGCTCTCACTGCTTTGCTGCACCACGCGAGTGGGGTCAAAGCTTGTAGTGTTCTCAAACATGAATATAGAGTTTTGCACCAAAGTGAAGCCGGATCCGGATTTTTTCATGCCAAACTCAAGAAATTGGGCGCCCTGCAAGTCGCTGTCAATTCCTCCTTTATGCCGGCATTCTTCCAAATAATATGCCTTGCCTTCCCTTTGGTCTATTATCAAATCCGCGCTGAAATTCACGTTATCCTGATAGACGCGCTTGTTTTCTGAAACATAGCGCCTTCCCGCGCTTGGATTGTCGGTTGCCTCCTTGCTGTCATCATAGCGCATGCGCACATTGTCCTCTTTCCATTCAATATGCACCTTTAAGTTGCCGTTTTTGTCAATGGATTGGGACACTTGCGCATTTTCCGGGATATTTGCCCAGAAATTGTTAAGCTCTTTTATTATTGAGGAGTTGTTTTGCACCTGCAAAGAATTGTTTTCAATTTGCATCGGCTCGGATTCGTGGTAAATATATTTGTAAAAAACCGCGTGCCTCCAGTTGGGGGCAAGGTTTGCGTTGTAGCCGATTGAGAAATAATCCATTTTTCCCTCTGACGCCAAAAGGGCAGGATAAGCGTTTTGCAGTGAGCGGATTGCAAGGTTTGGGTCGTTTGTTTTTTCTTCCAGCACCTTGTCAAAGAGCGTTTTATCTTCATAATATTTTTTCTTTTCTTTTTCATATTTTTTGGGGTTAAATTTCGGATTTTTCCTGCCGTTCTCCAAAGTTTCCTGGTTTAGGATTTTTATCTCATCGGGCAACTGGCGGTAATATTCCATTTTTTTGCCTGTCTTGTTGAAAAGAGGATTCCATTCGCTTGCTTTTCCTATTGCCGCATAATAGCCCATATCCTTATCATAGCGCATCTGGGCAATATACTTTTTTCCTCCCGCCTCGAAATAAGTTTGCCCATCTGCCTCGAAAATAATTTTGCTTATTTTTTCCTGCGCGCGGCCCTGCGCCTCTGAAGGGACTGTTATTCTTGCGCCTTTTTTTATGAAATCAAGGTTTTTTTGCTCATCCAATATTATTATGCTCTCTTCCACTATGTTCGGGGATTTTTGAATAAGCTTTCTTCCCTGCAAAATGGATGCGTTGTTTGCTATGCTCCCGTGTATTTTGTCAAGCCCGGTTGCATCATATGCAAAATTTGTGAATGTTGAACAGCAGTAAAGCTTTCCCTCCCCTGCGCGCCCCCAGCTGAATTGAAATACGTTGTTTGTAATATAGTCAAAAAAGCCTTTTTCGTTTTCATTTCTTGCATTTTGCACAATTGAATTTTGGGCTATCGCATCCGAGTAGCCGAGGTATTTTCTTATCACGTCATCCTGCGCCTGCAGCTCTTTATTGTCCCCTATTTGTATCACGTCGCCGGCATATACGATGTTGCGCTCTCCTGTGAGCTTTCTTTGCTTTTTCTCATCAGAGGCGTAAATGTTTTCGTTAAGCCATATTTTCCATGCAATTTTTCCGGCTTCCGCGTCGCTCATGGCAAGCCCGTCTTTTGCCGCCACTTCCTTTATCCTCTCTTTTATCACCTTGGCGGCAGATTGCCCTTTTTTCACTATGCTTACCTCTGATGCGAATTCTTCTGCTTCCGGCACAACCTGAGCTTGCACATGCTCTTGCAAAACCTCTTTTGGAGGAAGCGCGGCTTTTGCCTGCGCATACATCTCCTCTGTCGGCATGCCCGCTATAGCTTCTTTGAATTTTTCAATTCCTGCTTGAAATAATTTTATATACTCAGGATAATTTTCCGACTCTCTTAAGATTCGCTCGTGGTATTGGGAAAAAGTTTCTTGCGCTGCTGCCGTTTTTTCATTCCCCGCCTTTTTTTCCTCCGCTGTTTCTTGAGGCGGTTTTTCTATTCCCCCCTTTTGCCCTTGGGCAAGAGGGGCGGTTTCTTTGGCAGGATTTTTTTCCAAAATCCCTTTTTTCTCAAGCTGGGCGCGAATTAGCCCGTGCGCCTCCTCATCATCCTTTCCTATATGTATTATGTCACCGGCTTTTACCTCGGATAAGTTGTGCTTTGATATTTTGCCGTCCGCGGTTTCTTTTGCAACGCTTCCGCTTCTTAAAATGTTAAAAGTTATTGCACGAAGGGTTTTTTCAGGAATTTCAGATATTCCTAAATTTGCCGCGCCTTCCATAACTGTTCTTTTTATTACGCTTATTGTGGTATCTCCGGGCTGAACCACATTTGCCGCCTGCCTTATTTCATGCATTGGAGGAATCTCTGCAAACGCGGGGCGGGTTTCCTCCTCCCTTTGCATAGGGCGCATATAAAACAAGAACATAAAAAGAAGATAAAGACAATAAATATAAAGGATTGTTTAAATACGGGGGGAGTGCGGCACTACAGCACACTTGCCATTTCCTCAAGAAGGGTTTTCGGGCTAGCAGATTTTACATAAGCGGACGCCAAAAGCACCCCCTGCACACCCAATTCAAATGCTTTTTTTACATCTTGCGCGTTGCTAACTCCCGCGCCGCATACAGCAATTACTTCCTCTGATGCCTCTTTTATTGCATGCACCGCGCCTGTTACCACTTCGGGCTTTGCGGTGGAAACGCTGATTCCGCTTCCTATTAATTCGGGCGGCTCTATTGCAACATATTTTGGCTTGAATTGCGCCAATTGCGCGCATTCTCCCACGTCTTTTGCGCAAACCATTGCCTCAAGCCCTTCTTTTTTTAGGGCTTCTGCCGCCACTTTGATGTTTTCATGGTTTATGCGCTTCTCCGAATGGTTGATTAAACTGCCGCTCACTCCGGCGTCATTTAACATGCTGGCAGTAATTGAGCCGGTGTGCGCACCGGGGGAATTTCCATCCACATGCTGCGCAAATATTTCACAGCCGGTTTTGGCAGCGTCCCTCAGCAGAGTGTTGTTTGGGCAGCAGATGATTCTCACTCCCGTTGAGTCGGCAACCTCTTTTGCTATTTGGCAGAGTTTTACCCCCGCCTGCCCTTCGGATTCTTTGTATGCCTTAAAATTTAGTGCAATAAAGCGTTTTCCCATATAAATTTCTCTCCTCTAATATTAAAAAATACCGCAGATATAAGATATTCTCGTGCCGGTGTCGCATAACCTGGTAGTGCTGAGCCCTTTTCCAATACACTTGCGCTTCCGCTTCTGGAAAAGGGCTTCATGCACTTTTTCCTTCGGAAAAAGGCACCCCTTTTTGCGTAAGCAAAAAGAGGGCCCCAAAAGCCGCCAACCCGTTGAAAAAGTGCATATTTAAATCCCTGTTTGCCATTAACTATTGCATTTCTGCCGGTGTCGCATAACCTGGTAGTGCGTCAGTCTCGAAAGGCTTTTTCTTTCTCGCAAGAAAGAAAAACCCTGGAAAAAGAAAGAGGCGTTTTGCCCCTTCTTCAGAGATAACTGATCCCTTACGGGATTGCAGGTTCAAATCCTGCCGCCGGCGCTCACTTCGTTCGCTTGTCGGCAGGCCGACAGCCTTCGGCTATCTGTCCTGCCGCCGGCGTTCAGCCCTTCGGGCTTCACTTGGCGACAAGCTGTTCAACCGACGCATCAGTTGCCCATCCTGCCGCCGGCGTTCGGCTTCGCCTCACTTGGCGGCAGTTTTGCCCTTTGGGCAAAAACGCCCCAACCCTTGCGGGTTGTGGCTCCTGCCGCCGGCGTTAATTTTTCTTAATGGCAGGGGGGAATCAGGATTATACCTAAAACTGAAGGGGGGACGGCTAGTCCCCCCTGCGGTTTAGGTTTATAAATTTCAAAGCTTTACTTCTCTTATCTTTTGGTGCATATTATGGCAAATAATTCAATAGAGCTAAAGGTTGCAGAAGCATTGCAAAATGATGTGGGGCGCGGGCTTGTAAGAATCGACTCCAAGGCAAGAAAAGAGCTTGATGTCTCTACGGGAGATATTGTGGAATTAAAAGGAAGAAGAAGCACTGCCGCCCTTGTGTGGCAGGCGCATCCGCAGGACGAGGGAATGGATATTATAAGAATGGACGGGTATTTGAGGCAGAATACCGGAGTTGCGCTCGGGGATAAAGTAGTTGTGAAAAAGGCGGAATTAAAGCAGGCTAAAAAAATAGTGCTTGCCCCAACACAGCCCATGAAATATTCGCCCGGCTTTGACCAGTTTGTAAAAAAGAAATTGATTGGCAGGGCGCTAACGCGCGGAGACACTATTTTCATAGGAGTATTTGGCACCTCTTTCCCGTTGGTGGCGGCAGTTGTGCAGCCGGCGGGCATTGCGCTTGTTGATGAGAGCACAGAATTTGTGCTAAAAGACGAGCCTGCAAAAGATGCGGGTGCGGTTGCAAGCACCATCTCATACGAGGATGTGGGGGGCTTGAAAGAGGAAGTGCAAAAAATAAGGGAAATGGTGGAATTGCCTATGCGCCACCCGGAATTATTTGAGCGCCTTGGAATTGAGGCGCCAAAAGGAGTGCTTATATACGGGCCTCCGGGCACAGGAAAAACTTTGCTTGCAAAGGCGGTGGCTTCTGAATCTGATTCAAATTTCATACATATTGCAGGCCCTGAATTGGTATCAAAATTCGTTGGGGAAAGCGAGGAGAAATTAAGGCAGATTTTCAAGGAGGCGGAGGAGAATGCGCCCACAATAATTTTCATGGATGAAATAGATGCCATTGCGCCAAAACGGGAGGAAGTGACAGGCGAGGTTGAGAGGCGCATGGTATCGCAGTTGCTTACATTGCTTGACGGGCTGAAAACACGCGGGAAAGTAATCGTAATAGGCGCAACCAACCGCCCCAATTCCATTGACCAGGCATTGCGCCGCCCGGGAAGGTTTGACAGGGAAATAGAGATAGGGGTGCCTGATAGGGATTCGAGGGAGGAAATACTGCAAATTCACACAAGGGCAATGCCTATTGCAGAAGGGGACAATGAAAACAATAAATTGATAAAAGAGCTTGCAAACATTACGCACGGATACACGGGCGCGGATATTCAGTCGCTTGGAAAAGAGGCGGCGATGAAATCTTTGCGAAGGATATTGCCCTCGATTAATTTGGAGGAGGATATTCCCACCGAAGTGCTTGATTCTTTGCGGGTGACGCGCGATGACTTTTTCAACGCATTGCGCGAAATTCAGCCCTCGGCGCTAAGGGAAGTGTTTGTGGAGAGGCCGAATGTAAAATGGGGAGACATCGGCGGGCTTGCCAATATTAAGAAAGAGATGAAAGAGGCAGTGGAAATGCCTCTAAAACACCCCGAAGTTTTCAAAAAATTCGGAATACGCCCTGTAAAAGGAATTTTGCTTGTGGGTTTGCCTGGCACCGGAAAAACCATGTTTGCAAAGGCGGTTGCCACGGAAACGGAGACAAACTTTATTTCTATTAAGGGCCCCGAAGTGCTTTCCAAATGGGTAGGGGAGAGCGAGAAGATGATGAGGGAAATATTCAGAAAAGCCCGCCTGGCGGCACCCTGCATAATATTTATTGACGAGATGGATTCTATTGCGATGCACAGGGGAGGCGGAGACGGCAGCCATGTGGGGGAGAGGGTGGTGGATACTTTGCTAACAGAGCTGGACGGCTTGAAAAGCCTCAAAAATGTTATTGTGATTGGCGCAACAAACCGCCCGGATATTATGGACCCGGCTCTTATGCGCGCGGGAAGGTTTGATCGGATAATCGAGATACCTGTGCCGGAGGAGGCGGGGCGGCTTGAAATATTTAAGGTGCATACAAAGAAAATGCCTCTTGGAAAGGATGTTTTGCTTGGGGAAATGGCTAAAAAAAGCGAAGGATATACCGGAGCCGATATTGAGAATTTATGCCGCGAGGCGGGAATGGAGGCAATAAGGCGGGTTTATGCGAATGCGGGGGAAAAGGCGGACTGGACCCGGCTTGCAAAAAGCGATGAGATTGCGATTTTGGCTGCAGACTTTGAATCCGCGCAAAAAAGGATTAAGCCATCTTTCTCAAAAACAGATGTGGAAAGGCTTGACAAGTTCAAAAGCGGCAGGGATTTGAGCATGTTTAGGTAGGGGGCAATTTATGCAGATAATTTTTTTCTCAAAAATTTTTGCGCTTTTCACCGCGCTTGCGATGATAGGGGCGTTTGCGGTGCCGTTTGTTTTGGCAGAATACGGGGCAGTTGATTTGCTTTTTAGGGTAATACAGTTTGAGGCACTTGCGTTGGCCCTCTCCATTGTATCCACATTTGCCTACCCGCATCTTTTCGGGGTGCAGAAGGGAGAGAAGGTGCTTCTTGTAACAACCGACCCGGTTGCAAACAGGACAATAATAAAGCTTGCAACAGCGCTTGAGAGCGGCAAATTGCATAAAATGATAAAAATAGGGGTAGGGCATGATGAGATGGAGGGGGAAGTGGAAAGCTATGCCGGCATTATTTCCCCCGCAAAAGTAAAGGCGGCGCCTGAGGAAAACATTAAAGTGATATAGCGCAAAAATTGAAAGAGTTTTTGAAAGTTAAGTGCAAGGTAATTTTTTATGAATTTTTTGCCGCAAGAGTTTGCCATTGATTCGCAGGAATGGGCAGAAATACTTACTTCAGTGATAGCCATTTCCCTCTCGCTTTCCTTTGTTAACGGAGGGATGGATGTTGATTCTGCGCAATTTGTTTTTTTGATGGCAGTATTTGGCATAACTGTTGGAAGCGGGTTTGTATTGCATGAGCTTGCCCATAAATATGTTGCAATAAAATTCGGCTCGCGCGCAAGGTTTCGCGCCTGGATATTCGGGCTGGTGCTTATGCTCTCACTTGCCATTGTGCCCCAGCTTATGGGCTGGGGAGTTTTCCCCCTCTTTTTGGCGCCTGGCGCCGTTATGATATATGCGCAGAGGAGGATAAGCCTCAAAGAGAACGGATTAATTTCTGCCGCCGGCCCTGCGGTAAATATTATGCTTGCAGGAGTGTTTTTTGCGCTTTCCACAATATTTTTTAGCGCGGTAAATGTTGTTACTTTGGGAGAGTATGAAATTGCCCTGCCTCTCATACTTGTGATGGGCTTTAGGGTGAATATGTTTTTGGCGATGTTTAATTTGCTTCCCATTTTTCCTCTTGACGGCTTTAAGGTTGTAAGATGGGACTGGAAAATATGGCTTTTGATGTTTCTTGTTTCCTTTTTGGGAAGCGGGCTTGCCGGGCTTTAGATGTTCCTTTTGCCTAGCACCCCACGATGGTAGAATGGCCGAAGGTTGGCGTCGAGGAGCCTGTCATCGCAGTAGCCGGCGTGGATGCCAAGGGCAAAAAGCCCATTCCAATTTTTGCCATCAGCCCTGAGAATATAGTTTGCGTTTGGATTAGAGATATCTGATTTTACAAAAATGTTGTTCTGCAATTCATAGAAGCCGTCATTTGTTGGAAAAG